>Ga0302326_10005101_pt1 | contig 30073 bp, 19 predicted proteins | sample Palsa_T0_3_FD_202264 | JGI IMG/M metagenome (GOLD analysis project Ga0302326, IMG submission 202264) | Peat permafrost microbial communities from Stordalen Mire near Abisko, Sweden - Palsa_T0_3 | ecosystem: Environmental > Terrestrial > Soil > Palsa > Peat permafrost | place: Sweden: Abisko... | reverse complement strand
CGGCGAGGACATCGTACCTGCGCTTCAGTCTGCCGTGGCTCCGGCGATCGGCAGCGTCACGGCGCTCTCACACAGCCGAACCTGCATCTCGATAGAGGGATCTCATTCCAGAGCGGTATTGGCGACGGGCATTGCTCTTGATCTTCATCCGGAGGTCTTTCCGCTGAATTCCTTTGCGCTCACCGGTCTGCACCATACTCCAATCATGGTCCTTCGCAGCGGTGCGACGCGATTCGAGTTGTATGTCTCGCGAAGTTTCGCTGTGTGGACATGGGAGTGGCTTACCGATGCGGCGCTGCCGTATGGATACGAGGTCGAGATGCCTGACTGAGTGAAGCTCACCTTTCATATAGGACCGGCAGGAACCGATCGGCGAGGCGTGTGATCGGAATGGCTGATGTTAACCGATCAGGTGCTGTCGTTCCGGAAGCGAATTTGAACATTTTGAAACCGCTCACGCCATGCTGAACCACGGTAGAGCGCTGTTCGTGCTCTGTTCGTAGATGCGCTAGAGAGTCGTCCCGCGGGAGCAAACCATAGCGGTTGCTTAGGTGGACTATGAAAATGTCTCTTCCAACGCTCTTGGACCTTCCCACCGTTCACGCCGCGCATGCACGGATCAAGGACAAGATCACTCGGACACCGATTATGACCAGCGAAACGCTCAATCGTCTGGCAGGTGCGCGTCTATGGTTCAAGTGTGAAAACTTTCAACGTGCCGGCGTATTTAAAGCTCGCGGAGCCTTCAATGCCGTTTTTTCTCTCACCGACGTAGAAGCTAGGCGCGGTGTCGTCACCAGTTCATCGGGCAATCAAGCAGCGGCGCTGTCCTTGGCGGCGAAGATCCGAGGAGTGCCAGCCTATATTGCCATGCCAAGGTCCGCGCTAAAATCGAAGATCGCTGCCGTGGAGCGCTATGGTGGCCACATCGTTTGGGTCGAGGCAAAGGGGAACATTCCGACTTCCGAGGAGTACGAGAGGACCGCGGCCAGCATACAGGTCGATACTCTGGCCACCGCTGTGCACCCATACAACGATTTGAGAACGATCGCCGGGCAAGCGACTTGCGCGTTGGAGTTTCTTGAGGATAGGCCCGAACTAGATCTTTTACTCGCACCGGTTGGTGGAGGAGGGCTGCTTGCGGGGACCGCTGTTGCGGCAAAGGCATTGAAGCCGACTATCCGAGTGTTCGGATGCGAGCCGAAGATGGCTAACGATGCTAAGCAATCGCTGCGAGCAGGTCATATCGTTCCACAGGTGAATCCGCGTACGATTGCGGATGGACTACGCACTTCGCTCGGTGAACTAACCTTTTCGTTGATTGCCCGTCACGCGGACGACATAGTGGACGTGTCTGAGGATGCCATCGTCCGCGCGATGCGGTTAACCTGGGAGACGCTGAAGATCGTGATCGAGCCTAGCAGTGCGGTTCCCCTCGCAGCCGTGCTGGAAGGTCAACTGGACGTTGTCGGCAAGTCGGTTGGAATCATTCTTTCTGGTGGTAACGTCGATCTCGACAGCCTTCCATGGTAGACATTGTTGTTCGGGCTTCCCATGCCCGTCGCATCGGCCCAGTCTCCCGGCGTGTCCTTGATGGGGAGGCCTGCGGGCGCAGCTTTCAAATTCGGCTACGGAGCTCGTCTGCACGAGTGCTCCGGACGCCTACGAACTTAGTTTGATTGCTGCTTGGGCTTAAAGGCTCGCGAGATGAACTCAAGCATTCGATTTCTCAAATCAAAGCCGTGCCAGGGCTCGACGCTGACCTCGCCATAGAAGTTTCGATGCAGTTCTGAGTGGTCCTCTCTGGGGAAGGTCACAAGTTCCACCTGATCGCCCGCTTCACGCAGTGCGCGGTATAGTTCAAATGCCTGGCCTGGGGGATCTTCGGTGTCCGCAAGGCCTTGCACGATCAGTGCAGGTGTGGTGGCCTTTGGTGCGTAGGATATAGGACTCTGACGCCAGGCCGCTGAGAACCGGCTTGTCGGGTTACCGAAGTACCAGTGGTCATACCAGGCGTATTCACCTTCCTCGGTGCCATATTCACTGAATTGATCGGTTACCGGGGCTCCGCTAATTACCGCGCGAAAGACACGTGTCTTCCCGGCGGCAAAGCCGGCCATTTCGCCGCCGTAGCTGTAGCCAATCAGTGCAAGCCGCTGCGAGTCGATCGGGAAGTGTGCTTTTACGTAGTCCACGCCAGTCAATACATCACGCAGATCCCCGCCACCAAGATCATCCTTATCCGCTGCAAGAAATGATTTGCTGGAGCCGCTACTTCCTCGGACGTTGGGTTGCAAAACCGCCCAGCCCTGGGCAACCAGCAGATTCACCAACGGATAATACCGGTCCGTAAACTGCCCCGCGGGACCACCGTGGATGTTTACGACGAGCGGTAACGGCGCGGGACCGGGCGTCGGTGGCAAATATAGCAATCCCGATATCTGCAGACCGTCGCTGCGCCAGGTGATTTTCTTCGAGGCGACAAGATCGCGCTCGGTGGGGACGAGATCCGGCGTTATCAGTCGAGTGGGGTTTGATGATGCGGCTGAAGATGCAAGAAGAAGCGGTGCGTTCGGCCCGGTCGGGCCGCCTGCGATCAGAACCCAACCGCTGCGGCTCTCATTTGTTCCTATAAAGGATACGACCGGAAAACCAACATTAAGGGACTCGATGCTCCCATTATCGAGGTCAAGCCTGACTGCCTCCTGATTCACGCCACGGTCGAATAGCAACACGGCGGAGCGAACATCTGCATCGACGATGATTGGTGAATCAGCGGCTATCGTGCCCTCAAGCCGGTCTGTCAAGTTCCTGGTGAGATGATCGCCAAGGTCGTAGGTGTATAAATCCTGACAATCAGTCGGGGTATCCTGCTGGCAGTGTCCAAAATATACGATCCGGCTCTTGTTGATCCATTCGGCCTTCGTGATCGCTTTTGGGAGGCCCTCAATGCGCTGGGGTGTGGCTGCACTCCTTGCGTCTACGATCCAGACGTTTGCCGAGGGACCCATGTCCATAAACTTGGCTTGCGTTACGGCAAGAATCTCTTGCGACGCTCGATCCCATGCCACGGATGCCACGCCGGTTAGTGCAACTTCGATTACCAGATTGCTGTCCAGGCTGACAATTTGCAGCGTTGCCTCATGAATATCATCGCCAAATCGTGTTGCATCATTCCGTTTTGCTTTGTTTGCCTGCTCCTCTGCGGAATCCCGTGGCGCCGTAATCAACGCAATCGATTTCCCGTCCGGAGAAACGGCGTAGTCGCGAATATCGAAGTCACTTCCCTCATCTTGCGGTCCCCAGCTAGCGAGCGGCTTGCCGTCTTTCTGCCCCTTCAGGGTAAGTTGCTGCGGTTCACCGCCCCGCATTGGCATACGTAACAGTCGCGGTCCCGATCCACCATCCTGTAGAAAAAACACAGTAGAGCCATCCGGCAACCAAGCGGCTTTGTACTGACCCTTATCCTTCTCACTGCTCGAGAACGTCAATTGCCTGGGGGTATCGGGATTACGACCAAGCAGCCAAAGATGCCGCCGTCCGCCGTCCGCTGTGGTATCGGTAATCACGGCGAGAACGTGAGCACCATCTGAACTCAGTTGACCTTCACGTACTTCGCGGCTTTGGCGAATATCTTCGTTTGTTAAACGATGATCCGATGCGTGAACCGGTGTCATCAAGAGTGACATTAAGAAAGTCGGGAGAAAAACTTTACACAGCAGCTTCATAAGAACTTTCCGCCGGCTCTGCGGGACGGTTGCAGCTCGTGTTGTCCCACTATCACTCTGCAGCGTGCGTGTAAGGCAACCCGACAAATTACTTTGCCGCCTGAGTCACTTGACAGGCTCGAGACATGAACTCAAGCATCCGCTTCCTCAAATCCAGGCCGTGCCATGGCTCGATGCTCACTTCGCCATAGAAGTTTCGCGCGGCTTCTGGATCGCTGTCTCGTGGGTAAAGCACGAGCTCAACTTGATCGCCCGCTTCACGGAGCGAGTGGTAAAGTTCAAATGCCTGGCTAGGGGGATCTTCGGTGTCCCCAAGGCCTTCGACGATTAGTACTGGTGTCATCGCCTTTGGCGCGTAGGATATAGGACTCTGACGCCAAGCCGCTGAGAATCGGACTGTCGGGTTACCGAAGTACCAATGGTCGTACCACGTCCAAGCGGGCTCCTCTGTGCTGTATTCACTAAACTGATCCGCAACAGGACTGCCGCTCTCCACCGCACAAAACGTCTGAGTCTTCCCAGCTGCGAAACCTGCCATTGTCCCTCCGTAGCTGTATCCAATCAGCGCAATCCGGTGAGAATCAATGGACGCGTGCTCTCTGACATAGTTCACTCCGGCCAAAATGTCTTGCAAATCTCCACCACCGAGATCGTCCTTGTTGGCTGCTAGAAACGCCTTGCTGTAGCCCGTACTCCCACGGGGATTCGGCTGCAAAACGGCCCATCCCTGCGCAACAAGTAGATTGACGATTGCGTAATACTTATCGGTAAACTGCCCAGCCGGGCCGCCGTGAACGTTCACCACTAGCGGAAGCGGTCGAGGAACAGAGGCTGACGGTAAATATAAGAGTCCGGAAATCAACTTACCGTCATCGCTATGCCAATCGACGCGCGTCGAAGCGACGAGATCACGACCCGCAGGAATTAGGTCAGGTGTTGCGAGTCGCGCTGGTCTCGATGCCTCAGTTGATTTTGTCGGCAGAAGCGATGAAACAAGATACGGTGCGCTAGGGTTAGTCGGGCCACTGGCTACTAGGACCCAGCTCGTTTGATGTTCGTTCGTCCCAATCGATGAAACAACCGGAAGCCCCGCATCAACGAATTCGATATTTCCGCCCTCGAGCGCAATCACGGCCACGGATTGAGATACACCACGATTAAATAACAGGATTACAGAGTGCTTTTCTGATTCCACGATTAACTGCGCGTCTGATGCGACTGGAGATTCTGATGGGACTGTTCCTTCAACTCGATCCGTTAAGTTTTTGACGACATGACTTCGAAGGTCAAAGTCGTACAAATCCCAGCAATACGGAGGTGTATCTTGCTGACATTGTGCAAAGTATACGATTTGACTGTCAGTCAGCCACTGCGCCTTAGACACTGTGCTCGGGAGCCCCTCTATACGACGGGCGCCGCCCACATTCCTTGCGTCTACGATCCAGACCGTGGCGGAAGGACCCAGGTCGACAAACTTGGATTGCGTTACCGCAAGAATCTTTTGCGACTTTCGATCCCATGCCACTGACTGCACACCAGTTATTGGAACCTCGAGCACGAGATTGCTTTCCAGACCTAGGATCTGAAGTGTTGCTTCATGAATATCGTCGCCAAACCGTATTGCATCATCCCCCTTTGCCTTCTTCGCCTGCTCCTCGGCAGAATCGCGTGGCGCCGTAATCAACGCAATTGATCTCCCATCTGGGCATACGGCGTAGTCACGAATGTCGAAGTCGCTACCCGCGTCTTGTGGTCCCCAGGTAGCTGCCAGGTTGCCATCTATCTTTGCCTTAAGCGTAAGTTGCTCCGGTGCACCGCCATGCGTTGGCATACGGAACAGTCGCAGACCTGATCCGCGATCCTCCAAAAAAAACACGCGGGAGGCATCCCGCAGCCAGGTGGCCCTCTCCTGCCCCTTATCCTTCTCACCATTAGAGAACGTCAACTGCCTGGGGATTTCGCCACTCCGACCTAGCAACCAAAGATGAGGCCGCCCGCCGTCCGCCGTCGTATCGGTAATTACCGCCAAAACCTGACTCCCGTCTGGACTCAAATGGGCTTCGCGCACTTCACGGCTTTGGCGTATGTCTTCGTTTGTTAAGCGATGATCCGCTGCGTTAACCGAGAACATTGGCAGTGACGTCAGGGAAGTCGTGAGAAAAACTTTACATAGCAGATGCATAACAACCTTTCGAGATACCAAAGGTCGTGACGGACTCTCTTACATCTGACAATCGCTAGACATCAGAACTGTCGTTGTATCGTCAGGGTGAAGCTCGCCGAAGGACCCGTCTCATTCCCGTAAAACGTCGTTTGGTAAAGGTTTATGAAATACCTCTTACTGAAAAGATTGCGGCCGTTGAGTTGGATGAACCATTTGTCGAAGGTATACGAAGCAGACGCGTCAGCTACAACGTAACCACCTATATCCTTAAGCGCAGGAACGGGGACGCCGGGAGTGCCAGCAGCCTCTTCCCTGGCCAGGGCGCTCCGATAGGATTCGAGGACGGACGATGTGTAGTGAAAGCCCCCACCAAGCGTGAGTCCTCGCACCAGTCCGCTCGAGAACTCGTGAGTCAGGAAAGTGCTTGCCGTCTGTTCAGGTACGTATACCTCCGTCTCTCCCACCAAGGCCTGCTGGGAGCTCGAAGCCGAAATGATTTTTGGCTGTAAATAGGAATACCCTGCGTTGATCTGCCACGAACTACCGAGCTTACCCAGTGCCGCTACCTCTATTCCCTTGTGTGAGTCTTGGCCAATCGGTGTGTAGTAATCGATCCCATCGATGCTCACCTGATACGCCTGGATATTCTTCTCATGTACCTTATACGCAGCGGCCGTGAGGAGGAGTTTGCCGCTATTCGTAAGGTACTTAACGCCAGTTTCATACTGCTGGCCCACTAAGGGAGGCAAAATTCCGACAACGCCGTTGTCATAGGTTTCATTCTCTTGAGGCAAGAAGGATTCACTATATGAGAGGTATGCGTTCAGCCCGTGTGCAAACTCATAGGTCGCACCTGCGCGTGCACTAAACTGGCCTTTGAAGTCGAAAACACCCCCCACTCCGTTGTAACTCAATGTCATGTCTGGTTTGGAGTAGGACTCACCGAGAAGAAGAGACAAGGACTTAATGGGGTTAATCACGGCCTGTAGCGATGCGGTAGTAATCGCGAAGTGCAGGCGCTCGTCATAGGGAGTTAAATTGCCCCCATTCAAGCAATCACTGTAGGCAACGAATAAAGCTTGCTCGCTATTATCATAAAGGTTGAAGTTACAGATCGGTGTGATCAGCCAGTTTAATTCTTGTTGGTTGACCTGCCTCACGACACCAAGCGATACGAAGCTGTTAGTTAGCCCAATGCCGTCCAAGTGATAGATGCCGGAGAGCCCTAGACCGATATCTTGGTTGAGTGTCTCAAAGAGTTTCTGAACCTGAAGGCCGACATCGCCATTGAACTGCAAGTCAACCGTGTAAGGTGTTAAACCGGGCGTGTTGCTGTGCTCAAAACGCGCCTTAAGACCAATCTGGAGAGCCTCTGTTGGACTCCAGGTGATGTCGCCCTCAGCGTGGTATAGGTCTGTATAAAGCTTCATGTCGGGCGCGCCATTGAGGAAGGATCGCGGTATAAGCGCTGGTGTTCCATCTGGTTGTGATGGCAACGTACCACCTATCGAATTCCTCACGTATCGCTCGTAACCCCCGTGGACGTAGGCGCTTAGCGTATCGTTTGGTTTGAAGTTGAGTCCACCATAGAATGAAGTCTTCTGATCACTCATGTACTGGATGAAGCTGCCACCTTGGTCACGAACAAAGATTCCAATGCCTTGGAGCGACCCAGAAGAATCAAGTGCAGTGGCACCCTGCGCCTCCACACGAAATCTGTCCCAGCTTCCGCCACTCACTAGTAGATAGCTTGGCGTGTTTGGCGTCGCGCTCTTCGTAACAAAATTTACGAGCCCTCCAGGGCTTGATATTCCGTAAACCACCGAAGACGGCCCTTGCACAACTTCAAGGCGGTCGTAGATCGCGTAGTCAGGCTCAAACCCGGTGTCGTTGTCGGTTAAGCCATCAACCTCCTTCGCTGCCGGGTATCCTCGCAAGCTTATGCTTGTACCGAAGTTAAGACCGTACCCATTGTTCGTGGCTCCCGGCGTGTACTCGGCAATTTCACCCAGCGTTTTTAAATCCGCTGCGTTGACAAAGTCGTTGGAGACGATGTTGATCGTTTGCGGCACCTTCTCCACTGGCAGGGGCAGGTTTGTCGTACCGCTCGTATCGGCGCTTAGGAATTGGTAATGACCCGTTACAGTAACTTCCTGCAGGCCATTGGCTGAATTAGTCGTGTCAGGAGGGTCCGCCGCCGCGGTTTGCCGAAGGCTGCCGACAAATAAAAGAAGTAGAACGATGGTGCGCGGATGACAGGACTTGCAGTCGAAGATCATGCTAGCTCCCCTTGCCTTTTGTTCAACTCTTCAGGATTCGCAGCTCGTGAGCCGACAGAACGATAACGTGAGCCTCACCACAGAACCTGGGTGCGCCGAAGGAGACAAGGTCTGCGCTGGAGGGCACTAATGTCATCCCGTCGAATATGGCTTTCCGGGCGTCGGTGGTGCACTTGGAATGCTGCGCGTCGTGTCCACTCCCATCCACGCTAGGGCACTCACCGCTGCAAAAGCCGTCCCGATTGCAAATGCGGCGGTCCAGGCCCCACGACCCGATAGGTAAGCCACGATCGGAATTCCGATCAGGCCCCCGAGATTTCCTCCGGTATTCAGAACACCCGTTGCCGTCATCGAATCGCTGCGAGCAACGTACATCGCCGCGGCCCAATACGGCCCTTCGGTGAGCTCGACCGCCGCAAAGCACGTTGCGAGCGCGGTCACAGCCATATAAGGACTACGCGAGAAGACCGCGAGCAGTAGCAGCACGCCGGCGGCGGGAAGCGCGACCAGCGGCACGAGACGAAATCCCCAGCGAATGCCAAATCGCGCGCATAGATTGCCGGTAACCTGGCCACCCACGCCGGCACCCACCCCGGCGGCTAGAGGCGGCGCCGCGGCCAACCATCCACCCTCGAGTATCGTGAAATGACGTTCTTGTATGAGATATAGGAAGCACCAATTGCCGAGCAAATAGTAAACATAGTTCATGCAGACGTAAGAAAACGTCAGGAGAACGATGGAGCGGTTCTTGAGCAAGCGCACCAATTGCGCCCACGAGATGGCAGATTCCGTCTGCGACGCCAGCTCATCTCCGAGCTCCGACAACTCCTCGGGTGTGACGGCCCGATGTTGAGCAGGAGCATCTCTGGCGTACCAAGCCCAGAATGCAATCAGAGCCAATGCAGGCAGCGCAGGCCAAAACAAAGCCCGCTGCCAGCCAGAAGAAATCATGATCGTGGCCACCAGTGGCGGGGCGAGGGCCGCCGCGAACTGCAGACCCATTGACTGCAGACCCAACACAAGTGCCCATTGCTGAGGAGGAAACCAAGCCTCCATTACGCCGGCACTGACAGGGAAGACGGGACCCTGCGCCAATCCGAGCAGCAATTGAAGTCCAAATAGCACAATAAAGAGGCTGCCAGCGGCGAGCACCAGCGGGGCAAGTGGGGTCAGCACCGTGGCGAGGAACGCCACCAGCCCAATGACCACATATGTGAGACGGGCTCCCAACCTTTGCCCAATGACCCCGCCCGGAAGCTGAAAAGCAGAATATCCAAACATAAATGCCCACTCGAGCCAGCCAATTTGAACCTGGCTGAATCCGAGTTCGGGCATCATGCGCGCCGCGGCGACCGTGACACTCTTCTGCTGGAGGTAGGCGATACATCCGAATCCAAACACCAGACCGAAGATCCGCCAGCGAATTCGCTGAAAGACGGCGCGCGCAAGATTCGGCGTTCGATCACTCATTGCGATACGTGTCGTCGGTCCCCCGCCAATTGCTCATCTCACCCATGGTGTTCTAGACACGCGAGGTGGTTCATACGAAGCGAGCGGATTGCGGTGAGCGTCAACGCAAATCATGTTCAGAATCGCCCGCGTTTAGTGGCCTGCTGCTTCCGTCATGTTGTCATCGAACCATGCAACCAGTCGGTGCGCGACATCTTTGATGTGCGCCGGAGCGTGAAATTTGTGCCCCTCCTCGGGATACACCACCAGTTGGGTTTTTACCTGAAATGACTTGAGCGCATTCCAGTACTCGCGTGACTGCAACACGGGAGACTCCTCGTCGTTCTCACCCACGACGATAAGCGTCGGTGTGCGAACATTCTTGACGAAGTTGATCGGTGAGCTCTTGGCGTAGACCTGCGGATCATCGTACGGCGATGCGCCGAAATAGAGCAGCAGATAAGCATTGAAGTCGTTTTCCGCGTAGTAGGAGAGTAAATCGGCCGTCGCGGCGCCGGCGAAACCCGCACGAAAGCGAGTCGTCTGTGTGAGTGCCCACATCGTCATGTCGCCGCCGTAGCTCCAGCCGCCGATCCCGACACGGGTATCGTTAATCGGTCTGGTCGAGACCAGATGTCTTACACCGGCCAGGATGTCGCGTAGGTCGCCTCCACCCTGGTCTCTGACCATCGCGCGCTTGAACGCTTCTCCGAATCCGGCGCTGCCCCGGGGGTTGGGGTAAAACACCATGTAGTCTTGACTCGCGATGACCGCGTCTAGGAAGTGAAACCACCCACCCACGGTAGGCCATTCGGGTGTTGTCAGCCACGCGGGACCGCCGTGCACCCACACGACCAGGGGATATTTGCGCTGCGGGTCGTAGTTCGGTGGGTAAAGGAGCCAGCCTTGAACCGTGTACTCATCGCTCTGCCAGGTAACGCTTTCCGCCTTGCCCCACATGGGGCGCGGTACTGGCTGAGCCTTCGCGACGGCGTGCCAGGTTCCAACCGGACCGCTGTCGATCTGCGACGGATGATCGAAGGACGAGCGGATCACAGCGGTCGTACGGCCATCCCGTGCCACCGATAGGCCGCGCGCAATGCTGGCCGGCCCCTTCAGAATCTCCGGGCCCGACCAGAGAGGCCGTACTTTTCCGGGTGCCGTCGCGCTAACCTCCGCAACTCCCGTGGCGCCGTCGACGGCGTCAACGAATAGGATGCTCTTAGAGTCCGGTCGCCAGCTCAGCCAATACGCCGAGGCCTTGAGATCCGGCGTGAGATTTTCCACCGTGCCGCCCGCGGCCGGCACGCGAAAAATTTCGCCGCACGCGATCGGTTCGTCGCTGTTAAACCCTGCGATGAACGCGATGGATTTGCCGTCAGGCGACCATCGGGGCACTGCGATCTGCAGTGGTGGCTTGTATAACGAGCGCGTCGCGCCGGTGGCAGCATCCACGGCAACGAGTTCAGCGCCGTACCATCCGTTGTCCCCGGGTCCGTGAGCGGCCGTTGCAACGAACTCGGCGCCATTGGGCGACCAGTCATATTCGTAGACATACAGGTCTTCCGGCGACAGCAACTTCACCGCGCCGGTTGTGACGTCCACGGTGGCGAGACGCTGCTCGTCGAAGTGTTCACCCACGACACCGACCTCAGGCGGCGCCGCCGCGAACGGGCCCGCGGCACGAATCGCACCTTGCGTGTAGAGAATCGCAATCCGCTTCCCATCCGCAGACCACCGTGGCGTGGCGACGAGCCCATTCAGGTTGGTCAATCGCGTGGCGACGCCTCCCTCGCGCATCACGTACAGCTGCAACTGGCCGGGCTTTTCGCGATCGGACAGAAAAGCGAGCGAGGTGCTGTCAGGTGACCACGCCAGGTCGGCTTGTGTGCCGATCAGGGCGCCTGATTCGCCCCCTGGCGGAACCTTGACAGGTTGGGGTTTGCCGCGACCGTCCGCCGGCGCAACAAACACAGCCGTGCGGGTTGAGGTGTCGTGCGTCTCAGGTACTCCTTCGGCCCAGGCTATGAGTCGGCCATTGGGCGAAATGACGACCTCCTGGTAATCCACCAATGCGGACAACTGCGCAATGACGGCATCAATGGATTGGCGCCCGGACGTTTCGCCGTAAGCGGATCCGATGCAGGTCAGCGATGCGGCAAAAGACACAAAAACAAATGCGATTGCACGCATATCAGGATGAGGTTGTCACTATCGGTTCTGGAGCGCGCCAGTCTCCGAGGGTGACTCGATTGCGCTCAGATATTGACGATGCTGCTCAAACTCGAGTGTCAAGGGGTTCGGGTGGGCGTATCAGTACGTGGAGGCGGCTTTGTGAAACTCACGCGAGTATATCCGCCATTCTTTGCGGGAAAATAGTGCGTGGTTTCGATCAAATCGATCACTATCCAAGATGATGACTTGAAGGCGTTGGCACAGTCCGGCTGCAAGACACCATCCAGTCGTAGGATCATGATCCAGACGCAGATAACGCGTAAACGTCGATTGATACTCGTGAGGAAGGGAACAATTCGGCACGTAACGGGTGAAGAACTTTCACCCATCGTCCGGCGAACTCTGTTGCCGCCGTGCGCTTTCGAGCAGTCAGAGATCAGTGCGAAGCGGCTGTTTCTTAAGCTCGAAGATTTTCAGCCGATCGGAGCTTACAAGCTTCGTACCGCGTCTACGATGAGCGCCGCCCTCACTCCTGAGTAACGCAGTCGTGGAATTGTTTTCGCTTCATCGGGCAATATTGCCCGGTCACTCGCATTGCCCAGGGCGGCACTACGGCGTTCGAACCTGCGTCGTGATGTTGGTCCGTGTAACTGTGGGCGCTACGCCTGCCGTTACCGTTGGGCGGCTTCGGCCGCGGATATCGGAGGATCGGCCGGGCGCTTCAGCCAGGTTTCCAGCTCCACTCCTGGAACCGGGCGGCTATGCAGATAGCCCTGCGACTCGTCGCATCCCTGGCGCACGAGGTAATCGAGTTGCGCACGTTCCTCAACGCCTTCTGCAACCGTCGTCAGGTCAAAGGCGCGGGCCAGCCCTATGATCGTGGAGACGAGGGTGCAGCTCTTGCGGTCCCCCGGCAGATGCCGGATGAAGGCGCGGTCGATCTTCAAAGTGTCAATCGGCAGCTCGGACAGCCGACCGAGGGACGAAAACCCGGTGCCGAAATCGTCAATGGCGATTCGCAGCCCGGCGGCACGCAGCAGCCTCAAGGTGTGAATGCAGGCGGCGGAATCACCCGCGAACGCGCCTTCGGTGATTTCGATATCGATGCCCCAGCCCGGGTCGAAGGCCAGATCGCCCATGCTCTCCAGGATCTCGCGCGCGATGTTGCGCCGGCGTAGCCCCGGAGGCGAGATGTTGACCGCGACCCTTATGGGCTGCAAACCTCTGCGACGCCACTCGCGGCAATCCGCCACCGCTTGCTTGAGCACCCAGGCGTCGGCTGCCGCCATCAGGCCGGCAGATTCGAGCAGGGGCAGGAAAATCCCAGGCGGGGTCAGTCCGTTTTCCGGATCCTGCCAGCGCAGCAACGCCTCGGCGCCGACGATGCGGCCGGTGCGAAGCTCGATCTTCGGCTGATAGTGCAGCCGAAATTGTTCTTGGTCGAGCGCATCGCGCAAGCGGTGTTCCATGGCAACGCGCCGCGCGAGCTCCGAATTCATCTCAATACGGTGATGCAGGTAGCGTTCGCCCGAGGTCTTCGCCTCTTTCAGCGCGGCTTCCGCGTTCTGCACCAGCTCGTGTGGCTCCTTGCCCTCGTCCGGGTAGCGGGCGACACCGCTTTTGATCCTTGCGGTGATCTCGCGGCCATCGACAGTGAAGGGACGTTCGAAGACACGGGTCAGGTCCTCGTGCAGCGAATGCGACTCAGCACCAGCGTTCTCCGCGAGGGCATTCATGCAGACGAAGGTGCCTCCGCCCAGATGCGCGAGCTGCTCGCTGTCCGGGAAGTACCCCTTCAGCCGATCCGCCACGCACTGTAGCAGCCGATCGCCCGTGTGCCGCCCGAAGGAGTCATTGATGACCGCAAGGTGGTCGATATCAAACACCGTGACGGCGAGCCGCGGGAGACTGCCTTCGCCGCGCTTTAGGAGGTGGCGCAGGCGCTCGCAGAAGAGCGCGCGTTTGGCCAAGCCCGTCAGCGGCTCGAAATAGGAGAGAAAATGCAACGCCTCCTGCTTAGCGAGGTATTGGAGCGCGAATGACAGGTTCGCCGCGAGCTCCTCGAGCAGCAGCATCTCATCCGAGTCGATGACGGCGGCGGCACCGCAGAGAATGCTTCCTACGGGCGTGTTGTCGACGCGCAGCGGCAGGCAGGCAAGCGACCGCACTCCCGCGCCGATGAGATCGTGCCGTCCATCTATCACGTACGCAGGGTGTTCGATGTCCTCGCACAGCAGCGCTTCGCCCGTGCGAATGACTCGGCCCATGAGGCTGGTGTCACCCTCTTCGCGATCGGCGACCGGGAACTCCCGTCCTGGGTCAGCGAGGAAGTCGTAGCCGGCCCACCCAGCCGGTCGGGCCATCCTCGTTGCAGGGTTGATGAGCGCCACCATGACAGTCGCGTAGCCACCCAGGCGGTGCGCCAGGCGGCAGGTCTCCCGCATGACTTCCTCGCGGCTCTGAATGCGAACCAGCGCCGAGTTGATTCCGGAAAGCATCTGCAGCACGCCGCTTAGGCGTGCGACGCGCTGCTCGGTGCGGCGGCTCGTGCGTTTCAGTGCTGCATCTTCCAGCGCGCGTTTCACGGCGGGTACCAACCGCTTGGGATTGCCCTTCAGCACATAGTCAATGGCGCCGCGCTTCAAGGCGTCGATCGCACGCTCTTCGCCTATCGTGCCCGAAACGAAGATGAAGGGAACCTCGGGCGCCATGTCCCTGGCAATCGCGAGCGCCGACATGCCGTCGAACTGCGGCAGGCTGAAGTCCGAGAGGATGATATCGGGGAGGGCGGCGGCAAGCGCGGCGCGCATCTGCTCCTCCGTGACCACGCACTGATGGATGCATACGTAGCCGCCCTGGGTCAGCCGCCAGATCGCAAGCTCCGCGTCAGCCGGGGAATCTTCCACCAGCAGCACGCGCAGCTCGGCCGCAGCATTTTCCATATTGGCCGTAGGCGATTCCACAGCGGGCCCATTAAAGCGCCCGCGTGCGGCATGTTCCCGGTACACCCGTCACACTCCTCGATTTGTTAATGCCGCCCGTAACGGCCCCGCTGGCTGCTGTCCCGCTGAAGGTTCGGCGCGACGTCCCGAAGGTCCTGGGAGGGTGAAGTAAAGAGTCGTGCCTTCGTCTTTGCGGCTATCGGCCCAAATCCGCCCCCCATGGCGCGTTACAATTCGTTGCACGATGGACAGGCCGACACCTGTGCCCTCGAATTCCTGCGCGGAATGCAGTCGCTGGAAGACGCCAAAGAGCTTGTCCGCGTAGCGCATGTCGAAGCCCACGCCGTTATCGCGCACGTAGTAGACGCTTTCCCCGCCCTGACGTAGCGCGCCGATATGGACCTCGGCCGGATTGCGCCCGGCCGAGAACTTTAGGGCGTTCGAGAGCAGATTGACCCACACCTGTTCGAGTAGTGCGCGATCGCCGTAGCACTCCGGCAGCTCGCCGACCTCAACGATGAGCTGCCGCTCGGCGAGCGGCTCGGTAAGCCGAGCCACGACCTGCAGTACGAGCTCACGCGATGGCACACGCACACGCTCGAGCGGCTCGCGGCTGAAGCGTGAGAAGTGCAGCAGGTCATTGACGAGCTGAGTCATGCGACTCGCCCCCGAGGATATGCGCTCGAGCACCGCGCGGCCGCTTTCCGGAACGCTCGCACCGAACTCGGTGCGAAACATCTCGCAGAAGCCCTCGACCGCGCGCAGCGGTTCGCGCAGATCGTGCGAGACGGAGTAGGAGAAGGACTCCAGGTCCTTGTTGGCGATCTCGAGCTCGCGCGTGCGCTCGCGCACCCGCTGCTCGAGCTCGTCGTTCATCCGGCGCAGCTGGCTCACCAGCCCTGCGGTCTCAAAGGCTGTCGCGGCGCTACGCGCCAGAATCTCGAGGGCCCTGAGTTGTCCGGGGCTGATGGGCCGTTGAGATCTCGAGGAGCTGAAACCGAGGACTCCGAAGAACTTTCCGCTAGCGACGATCGGGAGCGCGACTCCGATGCCAGGGTCAAACGGATGCGCAAATAGCACGCGTGGGTCGCGGGCTGCTTCGGGGCCCTCAAGCTCGCGGCGCGCCTGATCCACCCAGCGCGCTCCGGCCCCCTCGAGTAACAAAGCGCTCTCCAGTGGTTGAGCGCCGGGTCCGGTCTTGCCTGCAAGGCACAGCGCGCGACCGTCGTCCGTTGGCACGAGCAGATAGACCGCGCTGACATCACTTTGCTGGCCGGCCGCCGCCAGTGTCCGCTCCACGACCTCAGCGGGATCAAGACCTTGAGTGATCGCCCGCGAGAGCTCGTAGATCGACACAGACTCGCGCAGCTGAATATTCTCAAGCTGCAAACTGCGTGTTGCCAGTGCCCGGGCGAGCACCGGCAGGATCTCGTTTATCTTGAACGGTTTCAGGACATAGTCGAACGCCCCTCCCTTGAGGGCATCCACCGCGGTTGCGATCGTGCCCTGTCCGGTCATGACTATGCAGGCGAGATCAGGGTCAATCTGGCGGCAAGCGCGCAGCAGTGCAATGCCGTCGATTTCCGGCATCGTGAGATCGGTCAACAGCAGATCGAACGATTGCTCGCGCAGGGCTGCCACTGCCTCGCGGCCGGAAGTGAACCCCTGGGTGAGGTAGCCCTCGCACCCGAGGGTGTCACAAAGAGCACGCATCAGGGCCGCCTCATCATCTACGATCAGCAGTCTCGAGGCTGCCGCGCTCATGCCGATTCCTCCAACGCTTCAGGGGGATTCAACGGCGCAGCGAGCTCTGCGAGCGCCGTGCGAACCTCGGCGAGCTTGGGAGGTTTGCTGAGCACGCGGTCGACATGGGCCGGAATGTCGTTCTCAGCAAGCAACCGCCTGCCCCACCCTGTGAGGAGAATGACCGGCGTGCGAGCCGAGGCCGCCTTGATCGATGCCGCCACTTTTCGGCCATCGACGTAGGGCATACCGAGATCGGTGATGACGATCGAGAACGGAGTCCCCTGCGCGAGTGCAGCCGTGAAGGTGTCGATGCCTTTTTGGCCACCCTCAGCGACCGCGACCCGATGGCCGTCCTGCTCGAGAAAGTCCCGCATGGACTTGATTAGCATCGGATCATCGTCGATGACGAGGATCCGCAATTGCCGCAGTGCTGGTTGCTCCCCCGTGCGGGCGGCTGTGGGCAGCGCGAGGGGGTCAGCCGCAGCAAATATCAGCCGTACGGTCGTGCCCTTGCCTGGGGCGCTGTCGATCTCGAGATCGGCGCTATGACGCTGCACCATGCCGTACACCATCGCGAGACCAAGGCCCGTGCCGCGCTCGCCCTTTGTGGTGTAGAACGGCTCAAGACAGCGCCGGCGGGTCTCTTCGTCCATGCCAATTCCGGTATCGGTGACCTCCACGTGCACAAAGCGCGCCGCTTCGCCACGACTTGCGCCGGTGACGAGCCGAGTGCGCACGGTAAGAGTGCCGCCGTCGGGCATGGCGTCCACCGCATTGAAGATAAGATTCGTGAGGGCATCACGCATCTCCACCTCCGAGCCCATGATCTTTGGCAGCTCTGCGAGCTCGGTGCGCAACTGAATGACAACCCCGCGCTGCTGGGGCAGATCGCTCCAGCGCGCTCGGGTGAGGTTGATGACCTGCTCGATCGCCTCATTGCACGCCACTTGGGTCAGTACCATCTCCGCCGCGCGCGGCCGATAGAACTCACGCATGCGCGCGACGGTCTCCGCGACGTCTTCGATCGCCGTCTGAATGGTGACGAGCCAGCCGCGTGCTCGCTCGCTCAGACCCGGCTCGCGCTCCAGCAGCGACTCGGTGTAGATCGCCACCGGGGAGATCGCGTTATTGATGTCGTGGGCGATCCCGCTCGCCATCTCGCCGAGCGCGCGTAACCGCTCCTGCTGCAGGATCGCCTGCTGTGACTGTCGTAGATCGTCGTATGCGCGCTGAAGTTGCCCGTACAGCTGGGCCTGGTGCGCAGCCAGGGCAACATGCTCGCTCAGCTGTCGCAGGAACTCACAATCGGCGCTGCTGAAGGAGTCGGCTACGCAGCGTGCCGCAACTAAAACCCCAAAAACACGATCCTCCACCAGCAGCGGTGCAACAACCAGCGCATGCGCACCCGCTTGGGCGAAGCGCTGCGGAAAGGGAAATCCGATCCCACGCGTATCGGGCTCGTAGACCAGCTCGCCCCCTACGCAGCGCGCCAGCCCATTCTGATCGATGGGCACTTGGCCGGATTCGGTCAGACCGAGCGTACCGGCGAGCGCGAGGCTGCGCGGGCCGATCACGGCAATGGAGAGCGCGGCCGCGCTCTCGTCGTACAGGCACATGCAGCCAAAGTCGACCGGCAGATCCTCCTCCAGGTTACGCAGCACCACTCGGAACAGACTCGACAGATCGTGGCGCGCACCCGTGGCGCGGGTAATCCGGTGCAGGAGGTTGAGACGACCGAGCTGGCTCTGCAGCTTCGTCTGGTCACCTTGGATGCGTGTCAACATGTGGTTGAAGGCATCCGTGAGAATCCCGAACTCGTGGCCCTCTGGCCTGCTCGCCCGCACAGCGTAGTCACGCCGCTCGGATACCGTTTGGGCGGTCGTGGCAAGCGCCAGGATTGGCCTCGAGATGAGAGCCTGCAGGCGTCTGGATATCAGGTACGCCGCGACGGCGCAGACCAGCGTGATCAGGACACCGATCGCGCCGAAGAGCTCGAAGTGCTCGTATATCTCGTCGAGGTCCGACTCCAGGTACAAGGTGCCCATGCGCCGGCCGTTCTGTACGACCGGCTGTACGCCGATGAGGAGGCCGTCCGCGAAGCGATAGCCGTCCTCGCCTGGCGCGCGCACGGTCGGGCTGCGCGTCACGCTGTCAGGATAGGACGCAATCAGGCTCCCATTGCTCATGTACAGCCGCGCGGCGCGCACGTGTGGTTGTACTTTGAACGCGGACAACACCTCGCGCGCATCTTCCGGGTTGTCGAAGGCGAGCGCCGCAGTACCGTTCTGCGCGATGGCTGCCCCGAGGATCTTGACGTTGCGCACCAACAGCTGCCGAAAGGTGACATATTCGTAGGCTACGAATGCGGCGGAGGTGATCAGCATCACCGCTCCACAGGTGAGTAGCATGACGCTCATCAGCGTGCGACGTATGGGTCGAGTCTGTGCAGACATGACTTCAGCTCCCCGATCCCACGATTTCGGCTGGGCGCAACAGCTTCGAGCTGATCGTGAGATTGCCGGCCCGCGCGGCGTCGAGATCGATACGCAAACGAATCCGGTTGTCTTCCTTCAAAAGGTCGATGACGACGCCACGTGGCGCCGGCCCTTCGGTCACCGTTAGGACGCTGCGTCCTTTGAGGGCGAGCAGAATCTCATCCAGATGAGTGAGCTCGCTGGACGGGATGAAGAGAATCTGACAGTTGCGCAGGCGCGCCACGTCCGGATAGCGCTCGATGGCGAGCGGATGTCGGCCCACGATCTCACCGTGCACGACCTCATCGAGCTGGCTACCGAAAGGATCCTTGCCCAGCACACCGATGACGAAGGGCGCGTTGTCGGCAGGGCGCTCAGCGGGCGGCCACTCGACGAAATGAGCGAAATTGAATAGAAAGACCGCCTTGAGCTGATATTCGGAAACGGGCGCGGCGGCGCCTGCGACGCCCGCAAGTATGAGCAGCAGCGCGAGGCGGCGCTGCAGCGGACGAACGATGTTGCTCAGTAGCCCCACGTGAGTTTTGCAAACACGCTGCGCGCAATCTCCTCGCGCGTCGGTGAGGGAAAGCCGTATTCAACGTGGTAAGCGTGCAGGAGATTGTCGCCCACGATTGATAGTTCGAGATTCTTCGTGGGGTGCCATGCAATCCGCGAGTCGAGCCCGAAGTAGCTCGGCACGATGCCGACCACCGGACCGCCCGTCGGGCCGTTATTGATGTGCAGTGTATCTACCCAGCGCAGGGCAGCATCGAGCGTCAGGTTGAGCGGCAGGTCCATGCTCGAGCGCAGGAAGCCCTGCTGCTGAGGATCGGCGGTCTCATTCGTGGCATCCGTGGCGTCGACGGCCCCGGGCTTCACGTGGATGTTCTCCCGCAGCAGATCGTAACCGGCGTGCACACGCCACCAGGGAAGTGTCTGATAGGAGGCGCTCAGCTCGAGGCCGTAGGTATCGCCCTCGAGATTGTTCTCGAACACCACCGGGTAGGGAAAGACGTAGGTCGCCGTGGTGGGAGTCGTCGTCGTGCTGCGCAGATCGGAGTAGTCGTTGTAGAAGGTGGAGAGGGAGCCGGTGAGCTGAGGTGTCAGCGCCGCGCGATAGCCGACTTCGTAAGCGATCAAGGTCTCGGATTCGAAATTTGGGTTTCCCTGAAGATACGTGGACGGAAATTGATACGGAGGCGGAGCGTTGAACAGCCCGCTTGGCACCTGCAGATCATGGTCGTAGCGTGAGGGAGTACGGACCGCGCGTGAAACGGCCGCCCAGAGGAGCTGCGTGGAGTCGAGGTTCCACTGCAGCCTCGCGCTCGGCTCCGCCTCGTACCCGGTATAGTCGTTGTGTTCGAGCTTCGAGCCGATCGTGAAATAGACGTCCTTTGTCAGCTTGATCTCGTCCTGGAGGAAGCCGCTGTAGAGCGCCTGGTCGAGCACCGGCGGCGTGAAACGCACGACCGAGAGGTCGAAGTCGGCCTCCTGAGTGGCGCGGTAGCCCAACCCCCATGTGATGTTCTGCCGCGATCGCCATCCAAAGTGGTACTGGAAGTCAACATCGTACGTGTCCAGGTTGTCGGTCAGGGATGCCGCCGGGAAACCGGTGTAGAACGCCGCGGGCGGGCTTGCCGCGAAGGGTTGAGACAGATAGGTGTGGTCGTAGTAGAGCTGCAGGCTCATCGTTGCGCCGCTTGCGGCGACGTGCGTCCAGCGGCCGAGGACGTTGCCGCCCGACTCCCCGGCTTCGCCGATTGCCCCGTCATCCTCTGTGCCGTTATACAGATCGCCCTGCAGAGTGAGCCGGTCCTGCGAGGAGGGCTGCGCGTCCATGCGGAATCCGCCCCGGGCCATGTGCCATGAGTCCTGGGCGCTCGAGCCGTTGCTCGTCACCTCATCGCCGTAGTCGGTGTACTTGCCGTAGAAACGCAGGGCAACATCTTCGGACTCGACACCGTAGCGTACGCCCTCCTGCTCGCGCAGCTGATTGCCTCCGCCCCCATACGCGTATAGCCCCTGAGTCGCCGCCGCAGACTTGGTAACGATATTGATGACACCGTTGACCGCGTTGGCGCCCCAGAGTGTCCCACCAGGGCCGCTGATGACTTCGATGCGGTCTATATCCTCGAGAAGGTAGTCCTGGACGTTCCAGAGCACGCCGCCATAGAGCGGGGTGTAGACGACGCGACCGTCGATCAGCACCAGGAGTTTGTTCGCGAGGTTCGCGTTGAAGCCGCGGGCGCTGATGGCCCAGTCGTGAGCGTTGATCTGGGCGACTTCCAGGTTGTCCGCCAGGCGCAGCGCTTCGGGAATGCTCGTGGCACCGGAGCGACGGATGTCCTCTGCGGTGATGACCTGGATGGAAGCGGGGGCCTGCAGCAGCTTCTGCGGTTCCTTGGCGACCGAGGTCACCTCGACGTTCATCAGATCATCGAGACTCAGTTGCTTCAGGTCCCCCGCGCTCGGGTCTGCGGCTGGCGCGGCATGCACGGATCGGGCCTGCGCCAACAGGACGCAGGCCAACACCGCCGCGAGCCGGCGCCGGCCGCCTGTCGTCGGTACGGTTTCAACACCGCTGCTGAAGCGCGATCGCCGCTCAATGCTTCCGGACATGGGCTCGCCTCCAGCAAAGGCCCGCGCCCTTCCGCGTGCCGATTAGCTTCCGCCTGCGTTCCGCCTCGACTCGCGGGCAGTTGGAAGGTCACATACCTGTTCGCAGAAACGTACGTCCGCAAGTGATATCCCCGCCGCGGATTACGTCACATGCAAGGGTGGGGGAGCGAATGCCACCATGGTAATTGTGATCGGCCTCTCATCGAGGCGGCCTCGTGCGGTAAGGGATTCGAGCACGGCCGTGCCGGCGTTTCGGGGCACGGTGCTCGCGAATCAGAGACCGTCCCTACTTAATGAACAAGCGCCTTAATGAACAAGCGCCGAAGCGAGCAGTGACCAGCGAGCAACAACCATTCTCGTTTTTGGTCTACCGCGCAACTCGCGTCTGACCTAAAGATCACGTGCTAGGACGCGATCGAGAGCGCTGTGCGACGAACGACCCTCGAGGTACAGCTGTTTCCCACAGCATCCAGTGCACACCCTGCAGGGAAATGTGGGGCCAGCGTCTTGAGGTGTCCGTGTTCTACCGGGACGTGTGAAAGATTTTCGATACTTGCGATCTGGGCACTACGGATAACCCTAACGCCGATATAAGGAACGACTCACAGGGCGGCGATTGAAGCGGCAGCGGCCAGGGCCCAGGTAAAGCTTCCGGTGCGCTTCGAAGCTGATTCGCGGTGCCACCGATTGCCAACACATCGGGATATCCAGTCGTGTTTCTGCGTTGCGGAGCGATGAAGGTGCTCGAAAATCCCCAATTCACTGCACGGCTCCGCCCCAATGCATTCCCACGACGAGGCTTTAGTCGTGGCTTTTCGTTACGACAGTTCGCAGAAACTGGTCAAACCTGATGGCAGCAGCAGTATAGTTCCCATAAGGCTGGCGACAGCTTCTTCCCGAGTCGCGGTGTCATTCATTCCGAGGCAGTTGCGACAAATCGTCAGAACGCGGTGTATTTGGAATTGAAGTAGCGGTGACAATCACGGTTGTGGCGTTGGTGCAGGCTGTCGCTCGGACGCTCCCAATTGAACCCGCCCATCCGCCGATGCACTTCGATGGACATCGACACGAAGAGCACGCACGGAAATCGAACCACCGCTGAATGGTTCCCCGAGAGCACAACTCAGGAGTGGCAAATGGCCCAAACAGTTGCTGAGGTGTTGGTCGGCGTGCTTGAACAAATAGGAGTCAAGCACATATTCGGACTGATCGGTGACTCGCTAAATCCCCTCGCGGACGCGGTTCGAGGCAGCCAAATAGAATGGATCGGCGTGCGTCACGAGGAAGGCGCGGCGCTGGCCGCCGCCGGCCAGGCCAAGCTCACCGGTCGCCTCGGGGTGTGTGCCGGCACCACAGGTCCCGGCAGTACTCATCTGGTCGCCGGTCTTTACGAAGCTAGCCGCGACCATGCCCCCGTCCTCGCTCTCTCTGGTGACATGCCGCGCCAATTCCAGGGAATCGACTACATCCAGACGACCAGACCGGATCTTCGTCTTCCGCGACGTCGCTCTCTACACGCAGACCATTAACTCGCCCGAGCAGGCGCCGGGCGTCATTCACCAGGCGATTGCGGCCGCCTATGCCGGTCGGGGCGTCGCCCATCTGACGCTGCCGCAGGACGTGATCTCGGCCAAGGCGCAAGGTGCCGTGACGAGCGTGGCAACACTCAGGCCCCGCACGGAGTTTGCCGCGAGCAATGAGGAGGTCACGGAAATCGCCCGCCGGGTCGATAAGGCGGGGAGCGTGCTCATCATGTGCGGAAACGGCTGCCACGGCGCCGCTGATTTACTGCGTGTGCTCTCCGACCGGCTCAAAGCTCCGCTGATCCATTCGGTCAAGGGCAAGGACATCATGTCGTACGATGATCCGCGATGGATGGGCGGCATCGGTATGATCGGCACGAAAGCCGTGTACCACGCCGTTACGCGCTGCGATCTGCTCTTGATGGTCGGCACGGACTATCCGTACTCGAACTTCCTGCCGCGTACCGAGACTGTGATTCAGATCGACGAACGGCCGGAGGTGCTCGGCCGGCGCGCGCCGACCGTGCTCGGTGTCGCGGGCTCCGCTCGCCCGACTCTCAAGGCGCTGCTCGACCAGGTCGCGACCAAAAAGGACACGCGCTTTTGGGACAGGGTGACTGAAGAGCGCCGTAAATGGGACGACATGCTGGACAAGCAGTCTGATCTCGCCCGAAGTGAGGACCACATCCATCCGCAGGCGGTCTCCCGGGCCGTCAGCGATCTGGCCGGGCCCGAGGCAGTTTTCGCGCTCGACACCGGACTGAACACGCTGTGGTCGGCCAACTGGATCCGGCAACGCGGATCGCAGCGCATCATCGGCTCTTTCAACAACGCCGCCGTGGGAACGGCGCTAGGTCAGGCCAACGGGGTGCAGGCGCTCGATCGCTCGCGCCAGGTGATTGCGCTGTGTGGGGACGGCGGCTTCAACATGCTGATGTGCGAATTTCTGACCGCCGTGCATCACAAGTTGCCGGTTAAAGTGGTGATCTTCAACAATTCCGCCTTCGGGCTCATTACGCTTGAGGCGGAGAGCGTGGGCTTGGCTCCTTATCGGGCAGGGATCGAATTTCCCAACCCTGACTTTGCAGCCCTGGCCCGTGCCTGCGGTGGACACGGATTTACTGCCCGAAAGCCGGGTGAATTGAAAGGCGCGCTCAACGAGGCCTTCGCGATCGAAAGCCCCGCGATCGTCGATGCCGTGGTCGCCGCCAACGAGCTGCCGAACTTGCCGCATCTCGAGCTGGAGATGGTGGGCAAGGTCGCTCTGGCAAAGGCCAAAGAAGCGCTTCTCGCCCTAACTGGCGGGTGAAGACCGCGGTTTCTGTAAGGTGGCAATCGAGATCGGCCGGTGGCAATGGTATCCACCAACTGACCGTCGCTGCGCATCCGTCAGATCCTGGAGGCTGTGCTAACCCATACTCCCTGCAGCCTGCGCCTTGCCACGTACGTCTCCGGTGCGCAGGTATTGAACCAACTCCGCTTGGCTCCAGCTGCCAAGCCCGCTGTTGACCCGGACGGGCATCGCCGGGTACAGATTCGCCGCAGGCGCATCGTCGCGATACGAATAACTCATGGGGAACCTACCGCTGCATCTCCATAATGACGGAGGGCGGCAGCATATTTGCGTTGAGATTGGCCATTATCCAGAGCGAGCCGCTGACCACGAGTGTCACGACCAGGACGCCGAAGGCCAGCGCAAGAACGTTGTTGGTGTTATCCGCACCGGTGCCGATGTGCAGGAAGAACACCAGGTGCACTCCCATCTGAGCGATGGCGAGCACGGCAAGTCCGGCCGGAATGCCTGGCGCCCACAACAGGTGGGTCTGGGCGACGATGAAGGATGCGGCGGTCAGCAGCAGTGCGAAGGCCAGCCCGGCGGTGTAGGTTGCAATGCTGCCGGAGGCCGCGCTGTCAGCAACGCCAGGCGCCTGATCAATTGAGGCCGATAGCGGCTGCACGGGTTCTTCCATCATCGCGCTCCCATTAAGTAGACCAAGGTCATCAGCGCCACCCAAATGATGTCGAGCGCGTGCCAGAAGAGGCTGAAACACAGCAGCCTGCGGCGCACAAAGTCGCGCGGACCCTTTGCAGCGGTCTGCGCCACCATGAAGCACATCCACAGGAGGCCCGCGGTGACGTGAGCTCCGTGCAGACCGACAAGGGAGAAGAAGGCTGAAAGGAAGGCGCTGCGCGAGGGGCCGGCGCCGCGCGCGATCATGCCGGCGAACTCGCTGAGTTCCAAACCCAGAAACGTGGCGCCCAGCACGAAGGTGAGCGCGCAACTCACATAGAAGGCACGCACGCGGCGCCGCTCGATGGCCAGGACGGCAAGGCCGCAGGTGTAGCTCGAGAACAGCAGGCAGAGCGTCTGAACGCCGACGCGGTGTAACTCGAACAGATCGCGCCCGGAAGGTCCGCCGGCGGTTTGCCCGGAAAGAACCGCATAGGTCGCAAACAGTGCCGAGAACATGATGATGTCGCTCAGCAGGAAGATCCAGAACCCGTAAGCGACTACGATTCGCACCGGCGCGGGGCCCCGACCGCTGGCTGCCGGCGCTGGCATCGCCCCGGGGAGAGTTCCCGTGACTGCGTGCGCGCTCACGCGGGCTCCATCGGGTGCAGCCTGGCGCGCTCGGCCTCGGCCAGTTGTTCGCCCGACACTTCGTCTGCGCCGCGTTCCATCCAGCCAAAGGCGAGCAGCGTCAAAACGGCGCTCGCCACGCCGAGGATGGCCATCCACCAGATGTGCCAGATCATGGCAAAGCCGGTGACTACGGCGAAGAAAGCGGTCACGAAGCCGTTGGCGCTGTTCCTAGGGACCTCGATCGAGTCGTAGCGCTCTGCCGTGGCCACTGGCCCACGTTGTTTCATCGCCCAGAAAGCATCCAATGACTCGACCTGAGGTAAGACGGCGAAGTTGTATGCCGGCGGCGGGGAGCTGGTGGACCATTCGAGGGTCCTTGCATCCCAAGGGTCGCCCGTAAGGTCGCGACGGCTCGCGCGCGTACGGATGCTGACCACGAGCTGCGCGATCGTCGCGACGATGCCACCGAGGATGACGACCGCCCCCACCTCTGCAACGATCAGGTAGGGTTGCCAGCTCGTGTCGGCGTAATGTTGCATCCGTCGCGTCATGCCGAGCAGTCCGAGAAGATAAAGCGGCATGAAAGCCAGATAGAAACCGATCAGCCAGCACCAGAAGCTCACCGCGCCGAGACGCTTATCGAGCGTAAAGCCGAACGCCTTCGGGAACCAATAGTTATAGCCCGCCATGGCGCCAAACAGCACCGCGCCGATGATGACGTTGTGAAAGTGAGCTACGAGAAACAGGCTGTTGTGCAACACGAAGTCGGCCGGCGGCACCGCCATCAGCACGCCCGTCATTCCGCCGACAGCAAAGGTCACCATGAAGCCAATGGCCCAGAGCACGGGCACTTCAAAGCGGAGGCGGCCCCGGTAGAGGGTGAACAGCCAGTTGAACAGCTTCACGCCAGTGGGGATGGCAATGATCATCGACATGATGCCGAAGACGGCATTCACGTCCGCGCCGGCGCCCATGGTGAAGAAATGATGCAGCCAGACCATGAAGGAGAGCACGCAGATCGCCAGTGTCGCCACCACCATGGAACGATAACCGAACAGTTGTTTGCCAGAAAAAGCGGCGATCACTTCGGAGAAAATGCCAAACGCCGGGAGGACCAGGATGTAGACCTCGGGGTGGCCCCAGGCCCAAATCAGATTGACGTACAGCATGCAGTTACCGCCACCGTCGTTGGTGAAGAAGTGCATGCCGACATAGCGGTCGAGCAGCAGCATGCCGAAGGTGGCGGTGAGGATCGGGAAGGCCGCCACGATCAACATGCTCGAGCACAGCGCCGTCCAGCAGAATACCGGCATGCGCATGTAGGTCATCCCGGGAGCGCGCATCTTAAGTATGGTCGTGACCATATTGATGCCGGCTAGCAGCGTGCCGATGCCCGAGATCTGCAGCGCCCATAGATAATAGTCGACACCGACACCGGGCGAGAATTGCAGCTCCGAGAGCGGCGGATAGGCGAGCCAGCCGGTGCGTGCGAACTCACCCACCACCAGTGAGATATTCACCAGTAACGCCCCTGAGGCGGTCAGCCAGAAACTGATCGCGTTGAGCACCGGGAAGGCTACGTCGCGTACGCCCAGCTGCAGTGGCACGACGAAGTTCATGAGTCCGATCACGAACGGCATGGCCATGAAGAAGATCATGATCGTGCCGTGAGCCGAGAAAATCTGGTCATAGTGTTCGGGGGGCAGGTAGCCTTGGGCGCTGCCTGCAGCGATGGCGAGCTGCGAGCGCATCATGATCGCGTCGATGAAGCCGCGCACCAGTAACACGAGTGCCAGTAGCACGTACATGACGCCGATGCGCTTGTGATCGACGCTGGTAAGCCACTCGCGCCAAAGATACGGCCACCAGCCCTTCCAGGTCGTAAGTCCCAGCATGCTGAGGACCCCGACGACAATAAACAGAGAGGCTGCCATCGGAATCGGCTGGTCGAAGGGGACCGCAGTCCAGCTGAGTTTGCCCAGCATCTACTCCTCCGTGCGAGGCGCAGCGGCCAGCTGTGGCGGCGGATGTACAATGCGTTCGAACAGGTCCCGGTCCACGCTGCGGTAGGTGCGGACTGTTGTGTCGCTGCCGGTGCGCGCCAGGCGCGAGTAGGCATCGGCGTTCAACGTCGGGCCTTCCCCGCGCGTATGCGCGAGCCAGGTCTCGAACCCAGAAGCCGGCACGGCGTGCACCAGGAACCGCATATCAGAAAAGCCATCGCCGCTGAAATTTGCGGATAGTCCCGGGTAGTCGCCGCTGCGTTCGGCCAGCAGGTTAAGGCGTGTCGTCATGCCCGGCATGGTGTAGATCTGGCTGCCGAGCTGGGGCACGAAGAAGGAATTCATTACGCTTGCCGAGGTGAGCATGAACTCGACCGGCGTCCCGACTGGAATGACGACCTGGTTGACGGCCGCAACCTGCTGGTCTGGATAAATGAACAGCCATTTCCAGTCCAGCGACACGACTTCAATTCGAAGCGGTTTAATATCGGATTGCAACTCGCGCGCGGGATCGAGCTCATGTGAGCCGATCCATCCGACGGCTGCCAGCAGGATCACGACCATCGCCGGTATCGACCAGGTCACAAGCTCGATATAGCCGGAATAGGACCAATTCGGTTCGTAGGCGGCGCGAGCGTTGGAGGCGCGATACCACAATGCAAAGGAAAGCGTGAGTACGATCACCGGCAGCACGACAACCAGCATGATGGCGGTAGCGTTGATCAGGATCAGCCGTTCCGCCGATGCGACCGGGCCTTGCGGATCGAGTACGCCCGCGCTTCTGCAGGAAACAAGGAGGCAGGCTGCGGGGAGGGCCGCGAAGATACGTAAGCGCGGCGGGCGCGCGCAGTATCTGGCATGTCGAGCAAGCTGCATGATGGCAATCATCCGAACCGCGGGTGCACCTAGGATTCGGGGGTTAGCTTCAGCTCTCGAGTCTCACACTAACGCCGTTGGGCGCAAGATTAATCCGAAGTCCCTTGATCGACGCCGGCAATTTGATGTCCGTTTTTAACCAGCCAACCGTATGGAGCCGGTCGCCGGGAGATTTTACAGGTTTTCAGGTAGTAAACGACACCACTGGCCAAAGGGGTGGCGATTCGCACGTCGTGCTCTGCCCGGATGAAGCATGGCTACGTCCGAGCGCCAGCGCCAGCGCACATCCCTATAAGCGTACGTCTTTGTGCCTCAGCATCTTATAGGGTCGTCGTTGCAATGTCGGCGGCCAAACCCGCCGGCAAGCGCATTCCGCCACTGACAACATGCAGCCCCGAGGACTGGGGATTTGAACGCACCGCACAATTGATGTGCGGGACCATGTCTGCAAGTCTGGTCGAGGAGGGCGGCGGGTGATTGCGCTGCTAGGTTGCTCGGCTGCGGTCGGCGGAAGGACGGTTAGGACGCCATCCACGTAAGTAATGGTGTAGTTACGGCTTGTCTGTCCGGAGGGCATGATCGCGTAAATACCGGTCGCAGAGCCGGTGTTGGCCGTAGTGGTGAGGGCAAGCGTACCGGACAGATCAGCCGAACTATCGCCACTCGCAAACCCGACCGCGGTCGCCGCGAATAGCGGATTCGCATCGCCCTGATCGCGAATGTAGTCACCGGCGCTGATCGTCAGCGGCCGAGGACTTAGCCTCAGCTGCGGATGCTCGCCAGAAACGCAAAAAAAGCAGCGAGGCGGAACATCGGGTTGTTGCCCGCCAACAAACACCGCGCGCGTGGTGCAATTTGGCGCAGCGCGTGCCCGCGACGGATAGCCAAAGCGCTATGCAGTTGACGTGCGACTATCAGGGACGCCATGTTTGGAGCTAAAATAAATTTCTGTCCGGAAGGCACAACCTACAACAACAATCAAGGGAGAACCATCTTGCTGCACCTTATCTGGATGTTCATCGTCGGCATCATCATCGGCGCTATCGCACGCTTCTTGATGCCTGGCAGCGAGCACATGAGTATCTTAATGACCGGCATCCTGGGCATTGTGGGTTCCTTGTCGGCGGATTCATTGCCCGCCTGTTCAGCAAACCGGCGCCAGGCGCACCCTTCCATCCGGCCGGAATCATCATGTCGGTTGTCGGCGCCGTGATCGTGCTGTTCGTCTGGAATAGGTATCTGAGTTGAGGCTTCCAAACTGTCTGGCAGGCGACATCGCGCACTGAGGCGTGGCCTTTCGCCGCACGGCGGTGTGGGCTCTGTGGCACCAGCGTCGCGGCAAGGGTCGCCGTAATTCGCTGATATGGTAGGATGCGCGCCCCTACCGGATTCCAAAAAGCCGGTCTCGGGGCTCGAAGCGGCGCGCCCGTAGCTCAGTTGGATAGAGCGCCTGGCTACGAACCAGGAGGTCGGGAGTTCGAATCTCTCCGGGCGCGCCAATTAAAACAGGT
>Ga0302326_10005100_pt1 | contig 30081 bp, 25 predicted proteins | sample Palsa_T0_3_FD_202264 | JGI IMG/M metagenome (GOLD analysis project Ga0302326, IMG submission 202264) | Peat permafrost microbial communities from Stordalen Mire near Abisko, Sweden - Palsa_T0_3 | ecosystem: Environmental > Terrestrial > Soil > Palsa > Peat permafrost | place: Sweden: Abisko... | reverse complement strand
GGTGTTGTACGAGAACGCCCCGTACCACTGGCCGCCACGCATAAAGAACTCCGCGGAGACGTTGCGCCGGCCCTGTTCGTCGGCAATGCACGGGCGGGGGAAGACAAGGGGCAGGATCACTTTCTGGAACAGCGCGGGGATGCGAACACCATCGCCTTCGACTTTGATTTGCCGCCCCTTATCGCCACAGACCGGGATGATCAGATTCGTGGCGGCCTTACATTTGCGGTTGCGCTGGTACTTGGCGATCAGACTTTTCGAGACAACGCTAGGAATTTCGGGATAGAATTTACTACTGGCCTCGCCGCGGTTGTGGAGCATCCGCTTGACACATGGGGCGACGTCCAGCAGGAGGCTGTCAAGGCGATGCGCAAGCGTATCGGGAATCTTGATTTTGACTGTGCAAGCCACTGTGTTTATCACTTGGCCGTGCACGTCGTGTTTTGTACGAAGTTTCGCAGGCATACACTCACTTCGGAGAAGCGAGACTTTATCAAGTCCATTATCGAACAGATCGCCGGTAATTACAAGGCCGAAATCCTTGATTACAACGGAGAACAGGACCATATCCACATGCTGGTACGGTACCCTCCCACCGTAGTACTCAGTGACTTTATCGGCGCGCTTAAAAGCAAGAGCGCCTCCTCCGTTCTGGACCGCTTCGGCTCCGTCTATTACGGCAAACATGCGCGCACCTTTTGGTCCAGCGGGTTCTTCCTGTGCTCCGTTGGCGGAGCCACTCTCGAAACTCTCAAAGCGTACATTGAAAACCAGGGTCGCCCAGGCGGCCACGCCGCTAACCCACCGTCAACGTGAGGGATTGCGCGTCGTAATTTATTCATAAAAGATCGCGACATTCATCCCCGTCCCGCATGTGCTCGCGCCGTGCGCCGCCGTCGTGCTGGCGACGTAGATAGCCGTGCTGAAGGAAAGGGGAAACGGCAGCGTGTAGTTATTGCCGCCCGTGCTGGTGGCGCTCGCCGGAACCAAGACATCCAGGAGTTCCGTCGTTGTCCCGAGCGTCACGCTGGAAGTGTTGAAAAACTGAAGGTAGCAGGCGGTTGTATTGGGATTTCCAATCGCCCATCCGTACAAATTGCCCGCCGTGGCCTTGATCGATGCCGCTGTAGTGTTGGCCGTTAGGTTTCCTATCGAGATACCGACCGCTGGAGAGGTCGTCGGGCCAACCGATTCGACCGGGAGGATAACAGATTTAAAGCTGACAATTGCCGCTGCCCATGGGCGCGAAGTGCCCAGCGTAACGGCTGAGTTTACGGAAGTGCTGACCGGCAAATAGGCGCTGCCGCTGAGAAAGGAGAACAGGCCGCTCGCGGTACCTGCGCTGTTGACGCTGTAGTCGGTGTTGAACCCAGGCGTGACAGCGCCAAAGGTGGACGTGCCGGTTCCCACGCTCACCGCGACCACGGCAAATTCATTGGGCACGAGCGTTCCGACAGGACCGGAGAGCACGGCGGTGCCGGTCGCGATTGCGCCATTGGTTTGATCCACGGCGATGATGGCCGCCTGAACCGTGCCCCCCGCTATATTTGTTGCGGTAATAAAGCCGTTAAATTCATAGATCGCGCATGCCGCCGAAGTCGCGGAGCTTGGGGCGATCGTTACTGTGTTAGCGCCGGCTTTTACATTGACCGCGATAAAGATCTGGCTTGAAAAGGCCGTGCTGTTGGGCTCGTTCAGCGCTAAGGCATATGTATTGCTGTTGGAGTCTGTGACCGTCGCAGTGGTGCCGTTTCCAATTCCGCAGCTAGCGACAATGCTGTTGCCGAGCGTGTTGACATTTTTAAAGACCGGCTGGATATTGGCGGCGCTGCTGGTGCTGACAGCGCTGGCGCTCTGAACCAAAATCGGTACGGTTACATTCGGCGTGCTGATAACTCCCACGGCGGACGGGGATGCCGATCCAGCGGTGGCTGTAGCCGTTACCGTAACGGTGCCGGCGCTATAGGAAGAGATTGGCGCGCGAAGCAATTGGGCCCCGGATATATTAATCAGCCAAAGCGTCGGATTCGTACCCTGATTGATGACCGAAGTAGAAAGGGTGGCGCTGACCCCCACCTGCTGGCCGAATACCTGGAAATAGTTCGCGCCGTCCTGTGAAACTTGGAAGGTGACCGCGGTGCCGCCCGTACAGGCGACCGTGCAGTTTACGGTAACGAGCGCCGTGCTAAGTCCCTGAACGGCGAGAGCGGTGCCGTTGCCGTTCGCCACTGCGGCGGATTGAAGCGTGCCGGTTACCGAGGTCCAATTGGATCCTACGCCGGACGATTGTGCCCAGCACCCGGAAGCGGCCAGGAGAATGAGGAATGCTCGTTTCATCTAATTTGCCCTCGTAACATACACATCTCCGTCCCAGGTCGCCGTGCCGGTCGCGCACGCCGTAACCAGCGTGGGCGTATAAGTCACGTTGCCACTTACAACATGGATGGGCTGCACGCCGCTGATGAAGCTATTAGTTCCTTGGGAAGAAGCCAGCGTCATGCCTCCGGTCTGAAGCGTCCGGCTGCTATTCCCGGCCCAGGCGAATGCCAGGGCAAGCTGTCCCGTCCCGGTCGTGCAAGCGGTGTGCATGTCCAAGTTGAAATGAATTTCATAATCTCCGGCGCCGGGAGCTGTCGCCAGAGTCACCAGGGAAGTGGCGCTGCTATTGGTCAGCACGCTTTGCCATCCAATAATCGGGATTCCCATTCCCACGACGGCGATACTATTCAGCGTCGCGCCGCTCAGCGTCATGGTTGGATTGGTACCGAATACCGCCGCGCCTGTGCCAGTCTCGTCGCTGATAAGTCCCCGTAGTTGGGCTGAGGTGGTAGACGCAAATTGCGACAATGGACTTCCGGTTACGCCGCACGTGGCGCAAGCGATAGTGCCGGACGTGGTGAACGTGCCGCCGGTAATCGGCCCGGTGGTCGCAACGCTGGTTACGGTGCCCGCTGCCGAAGGAGATGTCCAACTTGGTGCGCCCGCGGCGGTCTCTTGGAGATAGTTTGTGCCGGAATTATTCCCCGCCACCAGAGCCCACGCGGTACAGGCGCTCGCGCTGTAAGCCGAGCAATAAAGGATATCTCCGACTCTCGTGCCAGCCGGCAATAAACTGATCAGCGCCGCCGCTGCAGTGATTGCATTCGTTCCGCCGTTGGCGATCGCCACCGTGCCGGTGACGTTCGCGGCGGTTCCGGTGGTATTCGCATTCAGCAGCCCGAGTGTGCCGCCGCCGGAGGGGAGTGTCCAGGTGCTCGACGATGGAATAGCGAACGTCGGATTGAACGCGCCGGTCGTTGTCAAATTTCCGGAAAGCGAAACCGTCTTGCCGCCAATGGCGCCAACCGTCATTGCCAGGGAGCCCGCGGAGTTTGTTGCATCACCGGTATGCGCAGGCTCCTGTGCCGCCGCCAGGGTGCCGCTGACGTCGGACGCCAACGCCACCAGAGAACTCGTGCAGACTTGCGTTGATCCGGCGAAATGGCACAATCCCACGCCAGGCGATGACGCGGTAACCGCGTTCGCCGCCACGACGCCCGAATCGGCGGGAATGTTGGAAGCGCCGAAAGATACGAGATGCCCGTTGGTTCCGGTAAATGCTGTGCCGTTGATCTTGGCCGTTGTAGCCGCGCACGATCCGGCGGTGGTGGTCGTATCGCCCGTCAAGGCCGGTAGTTGACCGCACGCCAGGGTGCCGCTGTTCACTTCGGTCGCTGCAATGCTCTTACCCGTGAGCGTTTGCGTTCCGGCGAGATTGACCAGGGTATCCGTGGCCGCCGGGATGCTCACGGTGACCGTTCCGAGTGCCCCGGTGACGGGTTCCAGAGTGAGCAGGCCGCTCGTCGCATTGCCCATAGTCAGAGACCCGAGCGTGCCCGCCGCGCCCAACGTAGGCGTAGCGGTCCAGGATGAGGCGCTGCCGCTGGTGGCGTTCGGGATGGTTCCGGCCGCCGAACTGGTGGCGTTCGTGCCGCCGTTGGCGATCGCCACCGTGCCGGTGACGTTCGCCGCTGTCCCGGTGGTGTTCGCATTCAGGAGCCCGAGCGTGCCGCCGCCACTTGGGAATGTCCAGGTCGATGAAGAGGGAATCGCAAATATGGGATTGAAGGCACCGGTCGTTGTCAAACTTCCGCTTAGCGACACCGTTTTGCCGCCGATGGCCCCGACGGTTGTGGCAAGACTGCCGGCTGTATTCGTCACATCCCCGGTGAGCGCTGGCATCTGAGCGGCCTGCAAGGTCCCGGTTACCCCAGTGGACAAGGGGAGGCCGGTAAGATTCGTAGCCGTGCCGCTCGATGGCGTGCCCAACGCGCCACCATTGACCAGTAAAGTAGCCGCGCTAGGTATACTCGTGCCGTTGACGGACGTTAGGCTGGCTAGCGTGGTCACCGCGGGGCCGACCGTTAGATTGCCGAAATAGTTTGTCCCGTCGGAGATTACGAAAGCCTGCGTGGGCGCCGCTGCAGAAGATGCCGGAAGCGTCACGCTGGCGGTTCCTCCGTTGACGTTCTGGCCCGACCGTGCGATGGTCACCACTCCCGAGCCGTAGTTGAGAATGGTGATATACTGCCCCGCCGGTGGCTGAGCGCCACTCGCCACCAACGTGATAGTGAATGTCCCACTGGCAACCAGGATGGTCTTCAGATTGGTGAAATCTCCTGCTAGGACCTGGTACGTAGCGATCTGCGGATTGGTGGCGTAGGTGGCCGTGGCGCCTCCGCCAAACGCCACGCTGTTGGCCTTCGTGCAAATGATCGCGTTGCTGCCCGAAGTGGTGCAATCGCCGCTGATCTCCGATGCGGCGGGAGTCGTACTGTCGCGCAGAATGCCCGTCCCGGCACTCGTGGAATTCAAGCCGCCCAGCGAACGAGGCACGGCGCCAGACAGGCTGGCGCTCGGATAACCGGTAGCGTTCGTCAGCGTGCCGCTCGATGGCGTTCCCAAAGCCCCGCCGGTATACAGCAGCGTCTGGGACGCGGGGATGGTCGTGCCATTCACGCTGGTGCTGCTCGATAGCGCGGCGGCAATGTTTCCCGCCGGCAGCACGCCGGTAACGATACTGGAGCCGCCTGCAAGATTGATCGCTCCGAAGGCCGGATTAGCCGATGATCCTTGAGAGATCAGCGCTACGCCGCTCGTGGCGCTTGGCGCTATTCCGGTGACCGTCGAGGAACTGGCAAATACGCCTATTTGGTATTGTGCCGGGGAACCGCTGCTGCTTAGATTTCCGCCGCCGCTGGGACACGCCTGAAACGAAGGCGTGGTTGTCGCATAGCTGGATGCGCCGGACATGAAGCATTGCGCGTTGGCCGTCGGCGTGATCCAGGACGGATTAGTGGCTCCCGATCCGAGGACGCTATAACCTGTCGAAGCGAGCCGCGCGGCTGCGCCGGAAGCCCCGCCGAGGAATAAATCGCCGGCGGTTGTCAGTGGATAATTCGTCAAACTGGCAATTGCCGGCACGTAAGCGGCGACCAGGGCGGAGGCGTTCCACACACCGCTCCCGGTCACCGTGCCGTTGATGACCGGCGCCGTGAGAGTTTTGTTTGCTAGGGCGATGGTGGTGTTCTGCCCGATAAACGTATCGGCAGCGGAATCTGGTATCGTCCATGTGCACGGTGCGTGAGCGCAGGTCGTATTGATAAGGGCATCATACGTTCCGTAGCTGCCATTGGGATATAAATACAGGGCAAGAAAGGGATTGGCCGCGGTTCCAATCGAAAGCGTTGTGGCGGCCCCAATGGACGCATTTACTTGCGGTGATACCAGATTGCTCAGCGCGGTGTTGGCTCCCGAGCTTGCGACCACGGCCTGCCATGTGCCCGGAGTGCCCGTCGTGATGCAGTCATACAAAGCGCCATTACTGAGGTTCGTGTATAAATCTTTTCCCGCCGTGCAATTCAGTCCGCTGGGAGCGCCGAATCCCGTTTGCTGCGCCACTTTGCTGTTCATTTCCGCCGCCGCAATGCTTGATCCGGAAGCCGAGGGAGCATATTGGGCCATTGCCACACTACAGCCAATCAAGAGAAATAGAATGAGGGGCTTCATTTTGTGAGCTTCGATGCGCTGTCAATCGCGCGTTATACGGCATGATTGAGTGAGGCTTGGCGGTCGGTTGGATTCCGCTGGTAGAGATGGGTTACGCTGTTAGTGGAAATGGGAAGGAATGCGCTTCGATCTTGACGAGATTCGCATCGAGGGAGACCCGGACACCGGAAAGGTAATTTATGGCTTTCGGGAACGTCGATGTCACGGTGTTTCCCGAGGATGCCCGACGAATAGCCTTGGCGCTGATGGGGCAGGCTGATCGTGCCGAGAACGGTCCGGCGTCACCCATCTCTACGCAAAAAGCCGAATGACACCGAAGCGCTCAAAAGCCATGCCGGATTAGCGAGCGCCTGAACGCGACGAAGCCCCAAAATACTTATCCGTAAGAGGTGATTCCAATACCTTCAAAGATTGGGTTGTTGGTCGGCATCTCATCGAACCATACTGGCGTGAAGTCAGCCATCACCCACAAGTCGTCTATTTGCAGAAAATTAGTACTGGTCCCTTGCATCGCGCCGCCCTGGCACGAGTTCAATTGCGCGACGGTCGGCAATGTTGCCGGGTAAAATTCGGTGTAGGCGGTCGCGGTGGTAAGTCCCAGGCCACCCGACGATTGATTCACGCCGTTGAACCTCATGAGTAACGTCTGATTGGTGCCGCCAGCCGAAGCCAGATTGCCCACGGCCCCGACCTTGACGGCATTGATCGTATCGATCGGTCCGATGCCGCCGGGGGTAAACGCGGCGATCAACATGCTCTGGTTCTGGTTGGCGGCCGTCGCTACCGCATACTGCGTGGCGTTGTATGGAGTGTTCGACCAGACTACATAGATAAAGCCGCCGACCTCGGTCCAGGCGGTATAGGTAGGCGCGCCGGAGGTTCCCTGACGCGCGAGGCAACGGCCGTCGCCCGGATATTGATCGTTGCGAATGAGAACGTCGTCCACGAGCGAAAACATATTGGACCCGGCCCCGACGGTCCAATTATCGGCGTTCGTGACGGCCGTGCCGTTCGAGCAGGACGCCTGCACCGCCCCGCCCACGCGAACTTCCATAATTGCGTTAGCGCCGGTCCCTGTCACGAATTTGCACTCGATCAGATACCAGACGTTATAGGCGAGGATCATGGTGCCCGGGGACATCGTGCCGCCGGCGGCCAGCGCCTGCAATTGACCCAGAACGCTCAGCGTGATTCGGCCTAGCAGCGTTTCGGTGGAATCGCGAACCTGGACGAGCGAGAGTGCGGACGGGGAAGGTACGGCGCTAATATTCAACCAAAAGCGTAAATAGGAAGCAGGGGCGTTCAAACCCGTGGTGAACGTGATTCCAGACGACATGCTCAACCCGTTGATCAGATAGCTATAAACGCCGGGAGCATGCACATTGATGCCGGCGTACGCCGATACCGATCCCGTAGTAGCGGCGAGCTCGGAAAGATCACCGGTCTCCGCGCCTGCAAAATAGTTAACTCCCATAAAAGGCTATTTGTGTTCGGGGCTTCGATGCGGGTCAGTCGCGCGTCACACGGGGTGGCTGCGCGGCGGCGTGCGGTCGGTGGAGTTCTTACGTAGAGATAGGGTACACTGAGCTTAATTGGGAGAGCCCGTTAAACCTCAGCCGGGGAGGATGCCCGGTAGCCATGTGTTTAGGCAGCAACGAGAGAAGTCGATGAAGAGGCAAACGAGATCAGTGCAAATTACCGGCACAACGCCGGCGGGCTCTCCACCTCTCTACGCAAGAAGCTGACTGACACCCAGCCGCGCCGCGTAACTGAGAAGCAGAACGCATCGAAGCCACAAAAGGCTATTCAGAGTATTGGTAGCCCCCTGTTATATTTCACCTCAACAATCAAATCATCGTACCTTGTTCGTTTTCCTTCTGCATGTTCCAATTGAGCTTCCATTGGAATACAGGCTATGATTGGATCGCACTGCGGGCGTCCGCACGTGAGCCGTCCGCACTTCTGACAGAAGACGCGCGGGTGCGCGGCATTCCCCATGACCTTGCGGGCGTCGGATAGATGGCCAGATGCCGCAAGCAAAAAGTGCCCACCGCAATGCGGACATTTTTGGAGGCTGCCGCATTGAATGCCATCCATCAGGATGGCGCTGTGCTCGGTCATGCTCGATCCCCGAAGCCAACGGGTTTCGCCGGCCCGGCTATAACGTCTTTCGGTAGATAGGGTAGTTTCTCTTTCGGATACACTTTCGCGAAATCCTGGAGATAGCATTCGCGGCACAGGTCTCCGAAGATCGCCCGCATCCCAGGCACGCCGTTAACGGCCCCCGGATGATAGTGTTGGGAAGCCCCGCGATACATGCGTTTGCCGGCGAACGGCTGGTGGCAGCCGTCGCAGCAGCCCGGTTTATGTGGGCGGCAGGTATCGCACCATTCCACACCCTCGGGTTTGTTGTCGTCGATTCTGGCCAATTGTGTTCTCCTTATCCTGCCGCCGCCCGGCGCGCCCTGGGGCGAGCGGCAAGCTCTTCTCTGTGGGCTTCGCGATATTTGAGCAACGCGGCGGCTCGCTTCTCACGGTTCTCGGGCGTATCGCGGCGCGCTTTGTTCCGCTGGTACGAGGCCGCCTTCATCGCCTTGACCTTGTCGGGATTCGCTTCGTTCCACGCGCGCTTGGTTTCGCGGGCATGTTCGGGATGTGCGGCGCGCCACGCGCGATACTGCGCTGTTCCCTGTCCCGGATTCTCGGCCCGATGCTTGCGTTTGTATTCAGCGACCTGATCCGCATGATCCAGTTTCCATTGCGCGGACCGCGCGTTTACAAGCTCGCGATTTGCTTCTCGGAATTTACGGGAGTCTTCTTTAGACCGGTCAGGGTTACGGGCACGCCATGCCTTTAGCACCTCGATTTTACTTACCGCGCGCTCGGCCTCCGTCATGGGAGTCGGCAGCGTGCGTAACTGCTCGCGATGGGCTCGCACCTCGACGGACGTGCGGCGCCCGCCCGCGAGTTTCCGCGCATTGCAGGAGCGGCAGGCGACCACCATGAATTGCGGGTCGTTGATGGGTTTCAAGTGCTCGATGGTGATGGCTGCGCCTTCGACCGGTCTGTCGCACCAATAGCATTTCCCTTCGGCGGCGGCGACGATGTTCCGATAATCCTCCGCGGTGATCGCGCCTGGATAACGATGGCGCATGTGTCCGATCAGACTTTTGATTCGGGAGAGTTCTCGCTGGGCCGCTGTCGATGCCGCGAAGCGTCGCTCGCGGTTCTGTCGATTGCGCAACCGTGCCTGTTCAGATTGGGGATTGAGCCCCATCGTGCGTCTCGTCGCATTGCAGGAAAGGCAGGCGATTGCCAAATCTTCAATGGCATTCGTTGGACGCACATGTTCCAGCGTGAGATCTCGCCCTTGGAGATTCGTTTTTCCACACCAGCAGCAAGTACGCTGGCTTTTGTCGATCAGTGTTTCGAATTGATCGAGCGTCAATACTCCTGGGTATCGCTGATTGGCATTATTGACGCGCTTCAGTAATAAAATCCGATCCCATTTTTCCTTCTGCCGCTCGCGCGATTGAGCCAGCGCTTGTTCGCGATTTTGTTCGTAGTATTCATGCCGTTGGGCGGCGACGCGATCTTTGTTCTCTTCGCGCCACCGCCGCATGTGTTCAGCATATTCTGGGTGCTCCGCTCGATATTTCCTCATCCGCTCTGCACTGGTCATGCTTCAACAGTAGCGGTTTGCCCGTAACTTGTCAAGCCTATTCTCCAAAAACAGCCGCCACCAGTTCGACCACACCGCTCCCTCCTATTGCCACGCAGGAGACACCCCATCCGTTCGAAGCGGTTGCCGGCGCGATGATTTCCTCGCCGGGCGCTGCCACCCAACGAAATGTGGCGCGCTGGTTGTGCGCTATGTCCAGTAAGCTGACGGTGGGGGAATAGGTCGGGGTGACGGAGCTGATTTTTCCGCAGATCGAAGTCGCGGCGGGATCGCCAGAATCGAACGCGGTCGGCGTTACGGCCGTGGTGGTGCCGGCGGCGGTCGAACGCAACACTTGCCATTCCGACGCATTGTCAGCGGGGGTCGCGGCGCTCGAAATGATCAGATCGAGCAGGTAGGGGCGCACCGCAGTAGTCGCGGTTACGAGGATAGCCGTCGAGGTGGCGGCGGTGGTGTTGCCGGTAATGCTTCCGGAGAAGCCGTACTTCCTTCCATTTTGTGCCATTGAGAAACTCCTTGAGTGTGTGAATTGGTTTAGTACAAAGACTGTTGTTTGTGAGCTTCGCGGCGTTCTGTCGCTCGCGATCACTGATGACTGAGCGAGACCTATGCTGTCAGTCGGCTTTTTGCGTAGAGATGGGTTGCACTGCGGGCAATGCTGGCGATTCTACTTTCTGCGTGGATTGGACCGTAGTTGTCGAGATGCTTCCCGGCGGAACAGGTACGCCGTCTTCCAATCTCAAATAGGTGTACAGCGCGCTCAGCAGGCCCGTTGCGGTATTCGAGATGAAGAGAAGTACTACTGTTTGAGAAGGCAATTTCCAGGCGCAGAAGATGAGCACACTGACCAAATACATGGCCATAGCTCCCAGAGCCGTCACTACAAAAATCGGCTTCATTCTTTTGGGGCTTCGATGCGGGTCAATCGCGCGATGTTCTGATGGCTCTTCAGCAATTCACTTGTTGTGATGATGTTGCTGGTAGAGATGGGCTAGAATGCTGGTGAGATGCTGGTCAAGTGGCTCAAGAAAGATCCGCAAGAGCCGTCAGTGTTCGATGACCCGCTTCCGCTCTGGCAGCGTCTCAATCCCGGCATGAGTTGGCGAGAGGTGCGCGACTTTCATCTTTCCCGGCGCGCGGTATTGCCCGCCAAGGCGGTCACCCGGATCAGGCCAAGCAATTAAATCGCTCACTTTTTCTCTTCGGGCATCGCGACGAATTCCAACTTACCCTGCTGGGTCTCCTGCAACTGATACCCTTTGGGCGTGATTGCACTGATCTTGGCGATCATGGCCTGCTGAGCGTCTTGCAACGCTCGCTGCAAATCCTTGATGTGCATCTGCATCTCACGGATGTCCGCGCGGTCCGCGTCCGATACCGGCTTCGATGGGGACGCGACAACGGCGGCGGGTGGCGCGGGGGCGGCGGCCTTAGGCGCTTGCGATTGAAGGCCAACGGCGAGACCCATCAACAAACTGAAGCTCACTACGAAAGACGGTCCAAACGGTCCAATGTGCTTCATACTAATAGCTCCACTAAAGAAAGTCTACCATCAACGCCCGCAAGAACTCGAATGGGAAGCAACCGCTGAAGAGCCATGCCGTGTAAGTGGGCGACAGAACGCGACGAAGCCCCAAGAGACTTATAGTTCAACCCGTAAAGTTCGATCCTCACTCACGGCCATCAAAGCACGTATTGACCTTGGCAGAATCACGCATCCATGACTCGATTGCCCTAAATGTTCAGCATTATCTCCATGGATGTAAAACCCCGATCGTCCCAGCGCATCCGTCCCTTTCATGGGCGTTAACGCCATAACGACAGGCCCCAGCCGCGCGTCGTCCTGCGCTTCGCCGATGCGCCAGTCGCCTTGCGGGATGGGTCCAAGGTTTACGATTCCCTCGTCCGCCGGCTGGTTCTTGTCGAACCCCGAGCCTGAATAGCCGGCGGCGCACAGCAATCGGTCGTGAGGGTCCCGCAAATGCCCACTGCTCTGGCTATATATCCACATGGCTTATAACGCCGTTGCGCCGAGTACCTGGGTGCCTCGTAACAATCGTGGGAGCCGTCAGCACGATGGCTACCCCGATGGTGCCTCCTGTGATCTGGGTCGCCGCGATCGACCCGGCATAGATAATACTGGATGCGATGGTGCCCGCGTTGAAGGGGCCGGTCGTCGTTTGGCTGTATAGCCACATGGCTTATAGCGCCGTTGCGTCGAATGTCTGGGTGCCGCGTGGATCTGGCGGAATAGCGGGAGCTTCCGTATTGGGCGCGAGAAAGCCGCTCGAATCGGGGGCTTCCGTTAATTCGCCGCTCAGGCCATTGATCTCGGCGATATTCTTCAAACGCCGTTTCAATTCGATCTGATTCTGCGCCAGGGCATCGCGGACCGGTTTGAGGAAGGCAACTTCTTTGTCATCGAAGGTGTATAGCTTTTTCATTGGATTTCAGTCGCGTAAACTAAGGAACAGTAGGAGGTTGGAAAATGTTCAAACGCTTCGCCACGGCCGCCGTTGTTGCCGTCTGGCTTCATGCCAGTTCGGCGATACCGATTATCGCGACCGCTCCAGCGGCCCAATTGGATATCTACGCCGTGAAAGTGCCGGCCGCCGTGATGGGATATTCGGGGATGACCGGCGGGCTCTATCAGATCTGGATCAGCGGCGGAGCTGTGGATACGATAGCCTTCAGCGTGTTCGTAAAATATACGTTCAACGGTTCCACGTTCACATCGACGGCGATCTCGCCGAACAGCGGCGGCGTGGGCTCATACTACAACGCCGTGGCGCTCGTGCCATTGCCTTCTCCAGAAGCGGTTGTGGTTTCGGTGCTCGTTGAGCAATTGAAGGCGTTCGATTCAAAGGCGTTCACGGTATCGAACTAAGAGGCGAATTTGACGCGATTGCTGTCCGTAGGGTCGTACCAAAGTCTCTTGGTGCCGCTGCCCGGGCTGGTAGTGGGAAGATTGGTAATTTGTACGATGCCGCTGCCCGTCAGAATTGTCAGCGCCGCGCCGCTGCCGGCATCAAAAATATCGATGCCGTCTTCACCGGTTACCGCACCAGTGTTTATCGTCACTCCATAATGACCATTGCTGTCTACTAATTGAAGGTGGCCGCCGTTGCTGTCGATATACATCACGGCGGTTGCTCCGGTGCCACTCGCGGTTGAGGCGACGCTAACTGCTCCAGGATATATAAACACTGGTTTTTCCGAACCGAGAACATTGGCCTCGATCAGTAGGCCGACCGTATTACTGAGGAACGATTGCACCTGCACTTCAACAATGACGCCAGAATTGTTGATGCTTAAATTCACCCCGCTGAGTGTTCCAGCCGTGACCTGGCTTGCCGCAATCGATCCGGCATAGATCACGCCCACGGCTAATGTGCCCGCATTGATCTGCGAGACATTGATCGTGCCCGCATAGACCACCCCGACGCCCAGCGTGCCCGCGCCGATGGTTTGAACCAGCAGACTTCCAGCCACCAGATTGACGTTGGACGCCGCCGCGCCGGAGGCGAGCAGAGACGCCGTAACAGCCGCGACCTGAATATTCGAGGATGCAACGGCCGCCGCCGCAAGATGCACGTTCTGGATCGAAGCAGCGAGGATGTTGAGATTATTGTTCGCATCGACGCCCACCGGGCCCGCCGTCTGCACGCCAGCGCCGGGGGTGAGAAGCTGCAGGGTGCAATTGGCGATGCACAGAAAGCCGCTGGTCATCCCGGTGATGCCCAGATTGACTTGCATCTGCGCGGCCCCGGCCGGCGCGGTGCCAACCAACAGCGTGTTTGTTGTCGAAGGGAGTCTTGCCCAGCCGCCGCTGAACGACGAGAGATTGCCGGTGACGGCGGCGCCGCCGTCGCTGACGTAGGCGCCGGCCGCGCTTAGAAACGCAATCTGCAAGACATAGGTGCCGTTGGGCGAGGAGCCGGTATCGAACCACATCTGGATGCCGTACTGCGATCCAATAAAGCAGGGCTGATTGGTGCTCGAAAGCTGGCCGTTTCCGGTGATATACCCGCTGGGCTGGCCGGGCACCAATTCGACGCCGGAGGTAACCGATATAGTGTTTGGGGCGCCGGCCCATGTCCAGCCCTTCGGGCACGTGGTGCCCGCGTTGTAGCCGGCCATGAAATTGCCGTTCACACACATGTTGCTGCCGGTCGGCACGAGCGAACTGAGTCGGCCGTTGACGACTGCCATGGTTCCGTCGAATTGCGTGGGCGTCAGGCGCGAGGCTTGCAGGTTGCCGGTGGTCTGCACTTCCACGGCGCCGATAATGAAGGATGGCGTGATGCCCGCGACGGGCCATGTATTGTAAAGGCCCAACGTCGAGAGGCTGACCATATAGGCGATATAAGCCGTGGGCGCACCGATGTCATAATCATCGCTCACGGATTGGGTGGAGCCGGGCGCCAGGCTTCCGCCGTAAAGATCCACATTGCCGGCCGGGCTGAGCACATCCACGATGAGCTGGCCCACGCCGGTTGTGTGTGTCGCCGCGGTTTGGCCGACGATGGTCGTCAGCGTCCATGTCGAATACACGGGATAGGGGCTGCCGGAAGCAAACGTGCAAGTTTGCGAATACGTGGTCAGCGTGAAACGCTCATTCGCAATCTGTACGGTGTCTCCAACCGCGAAAGTGTATCGGCATTCGAGCGACTGGAAGACGAGGCCAGTCCCTTGAGGACATCCGGAGCCTGCGATTAGAACCACGGAGCTGGAACTGACATACGTCTGGACCTGATAAATGACCGTGCCGATTGCGACGAAATTATTGGCCAGCCCCGCGGCAATCGTTGCCGTGATACTCGTAACGGTGACGCCGTCGGAAGCTACCGTACACGTGCCGCCCGTCGTAATGCCGAACGGAGAAACGAGAATATTGAAGGCGGTGGGCGAGGCGGTCGAAATCGCCGGAATGACCGCGTCCACCGTGCCGTTGTAGCCCATCAATTCGGCGATAGGGCACAGGAACAATTCGGCGCCGGCGAAGCGCGGGTCTGTCGGCGTCGTGCCGGTCCCGATCACGTTGTAGCCTTCGATTCCGTCCGCGGTGTTGCCGAGGTTGTACGCGATGTTGACGTTCGATAGCGTGCAGTTCGGGATCTCCGCGCCCACCACCGTAGCGCCGCCGTTCACGTACGCCTGCGCGATAGCGATCGAGATGGTGATCGGCGATGCGGACGTGTTGGTGTTCAGCGTGGACTGGAGTCCGTTGATGTTGATGCACCAGACGTACACCATGTATTGCGTGGAGGCCGCGGGCACGTCGTACCACGGCCCGGTCCAACTGCTGATTGCCGGCGCGACGTTGGCCGCCAGTGGTCCGCCGGGGTTGGCCGCGGTGCCAGGCGTTCCCGACGCACCGACCACGAACAGGCCAGCGATCGAATATGCATAGGCCGAATCCGTGGGAGGCGTGAATTTGCCCTGGACTTCGAATTGGTAGCCGCCCTGATTTCCGCTGGCACGGAAGGCGACCGTCAGAATCAGACCGGTAACCACGTCGGTGAACGGGCCGACTCCGGTGGGCAGGATGGTGATCGAGCCGGTGGTCGTGGCCGTGTTAGCTGCCGAATCGGTTACCACGCACACGTACGGAGTTGTGCCGGCCGTTGTGGGGGTGCCGGTTACCTGCCCGGCATTTGCGGCCGTCGCGGGTACCGTCCCGGTGTTGAGGCTCAGGCCAGGCGGCAGCGACCCGCTGGTGATGGCGTATGTGTAAGGCTTGAGGCCGCCCGTCGCCACGAAGGAACCGGTATAGGCCGTGCCGACGTTGCCCAAGCCGAACGCGGCGGTAATGCCGAGCACCGCCAGCACGCCGCCGCCCGTGCCCGCCGAGCCCCAGACGTACAGTTCGCGCCAGGGCGAAAAGTATTCGAGCGCGGTGTTGCCGGAGGCGTCCATAGTCATCGCCTCGATGAAGATGGTCGTGCCCTTGAAATTGGTGACGATGAGCGATGCAATTGCCGGTACCGGGCTGGGCGCCGTGGTCGCGGAAGTGTACGGCACATCGAAGCTTCCTTGCCAAGCGGCTTGGAGCACCACGAAAATCGAGCCCGCCGTCGGGGTGACGTCGAACGGCGTATCCAGCGTAAACACCGTCGCGGTATTTGCGACGATGGTGCGGGTCTGATTGGTCGCTGCATTCCCGAAATTGCCGATGACCCGCACCTGATTGCCGACTTCTTTGCCGGGAGTGAGACCGGTCGAGAAGCCATTGACGAACCCCGAATCCCCGATGGTAGTCGAAGTATAAGTGGTCGCCGCGCATCGCATCACGAAGACGGCGCCAACCGCTACGCCCGCGGCGAGCGGATCCGGCGTGACGGTCAGGATGTTGCCGCTCGTGGATGTGACCAGAAAGTCCTGCAACGGGATGTTCGTCAGCGATCCCGCTGGATTGGCGATCAGGCTCACGATACGGCCGTTCCAGCCCGAGCTGCCGAAATTGCCGCCAGTGAAAGTGAGTTGCCCGGTTGTGACAGCATTGACCTGTCCGCCCCAGATCCCGCCGTGGATCTCCTGTTTCCAGCGGTAATACATGCTGGCCGCGAGCGGATCAGGCGCGCCATAGGTGGACACGTTCAGGCTGTTGATCTGGAGGCTGGTGATTGAATCTCCCGTGCCGCTCGACTGTTCGCAAAAGCGCTGCTGGTCGAGACCGCCATAGCAGACCCAGCCCGTCGTGCCGGCGGGCCAGTAGATCGAGGGAATACTGATCGTATTCGTGTTGGTTCCCGCGGGGACGTTGACCAGGCACGGCTGCGACAGCGGTGTATAGAACCCGCTTACGTCGATGCCGGCCAGCATCAGGTAGATCGACTGGCCGCCAGAAATCGTGCCGCCGGTCGGGGAGGTAGTGCCCTGGACGGGCAGGAGCGGAGGCGCCAGGACGGTGGCGAACTTATTGACGGGCGGGCATCCGTAGATAGTCACCGTGCAGAGCGCCGATCCGTCCGCATTGATCGTATAGGATTGCGAGATCCCGAAGCCCCAGTCGGTCGAAGGCCACATGGCGTCCCCGGCCAGCGGCTGCTGGCCGTATGGGCTCCAGGCGAAGGGGGGGCGCGCCGGGATGCCGCGGGCCTGTGCGGAATAAAAGGGCGCCGGCGCCTGCCCGAATACGTCGGTATACCAGATATCCTCGTGCCAGGCGAGTTGGCAGACGGACCGCTCGAAGTCGGTGGTGGGGGCCGTCGAGATCACCCGGCATAGGAAGCCTGGGATGGAAGTGCCGGGCGGCGATTGCAGCGGCGTAGCGCCATTCATGCCGAGCGATTGATTCTGCATGAGCACGATCTGACCCACCCGAAGGTGCTCGATCCGCACGGTCGATTCCAGCTCGAAAAAGTATGTGCCCCGGGCATCGCCTTCCGGATTACCATGATTCTGCTCCGCCAGATACACATTGGCGATGCGGATGGCCTGATCGAAATTGGAAATACCCAGAACCTGATAGGTCTCCGTATTGAGCACCGCGCCGTTATAACCTCCCGCCCGGTTAATGGCTTCCTCGTCGTCGAGCGTCAAACTGTCCTGAACATAGGAATTATCCTGGTCCTGGAAAGGGAAAGTGACTTCGTTCGGCCGCTGCAGGTTGGGCGTCGAATACACGCGGAGGCGCGGCGGCGCATCGCCCGAGGCCGTCTGCGGCCGGTAGATCGACGATTCGTCGAACATCCATGCCACATAGCCGGAATAACCAGTGGAGCCGCCGGCTTCGTAGGTGTTGACCAGCGTTTGCGAGGCGTTCCCTGGAATGGATTGGATGAGCGTATTGAAATTACTGCCGGTGATCGGCGCCGGCTGCTGGTCGCCGAGGGTCTGTCGAACGATGAGTTGTAGCAGGCCGGACGAGGAGTTCGGCACGAGTTGCGCGTTGAAACAGCGCAGCGTCATCTGGATGACTTCCTGGGCGGTGCGCCGCTGGTGAACGACCATCGCGCACATATAGCGCTGGTGAATCGCGGTCTGGCCCGTGTTGTTGATGTAGCTGACGTTGACAAACGCAATCTGCGCGGCGGTGATGAAGCTCTGGATATCGAGTTCCGGGAAAGTCCAGTTGGAATGGATCAGCAGATCCATCACCGCCCAGGCTGGAGAAACCGAGAACTGGAGAGCCTTCGTGGTGGGAGTGCCCCATACCCAAATTTGCGGCCCGCTGGCCAGAATCATCATGGACGGCAGGGATGTCGATTGCAGCAATTCGCTGTAAACTACCCATTCGATGGTGGCGTGTGAGCCGTGAGGATCGCCCTGCGGAACACCGTTAGAATCGTTGAAGCCGGCGTCGTCGGTGGGTGCTCCGTTGCGTGATCCATAGCAATACCCGAAGGTGCCGCCGCCGGTGAAATTCCAGCGTTGGAGCGGATCGGTCGGCGAAGCGCCGGGGCCGAGCGGATTCCCGGCATTGTTGCGTGGGACGATGATCGAATTGAGAACCACCTGTAGGATGCCGTAGGTGCCGATATTGCCCATGCAGATAGTGGCTTCGCCGCGCGTCGAATTGGCGTCCCCCAATTCGTTGATGACAATGGGCGGGATGACCCATTGCGTCCCATAAAGCATGGGGAACCGATCTGTGTAGATCGATTGATTGGTGGCGCTGAAAACGGTCACCTGCTTGCCGGTCGTATAGCTTTTGGAGCGGCTTTCGAGCGTGGTCGGCGCCCATTGTTCGCCGCCAAACCGTCCGGTCTGCCGGCCGAGCGAATCGGCGGTATACATCCCGTGCGCGACGCACCCATATGTCCCGCTTTTGGTGTAGTCGCAGGCGATGTAAACACCGTTGGCGTCCGTGACCGTGGTCCCGTCGATCACCAGATTGGCCGTGGTGGTATTGCCCCGTTCGCACGGCCCGTTCAGTTCCGGATCGGTACCCGGTTGATCCGGGTCATAGCCGCAGAACCACCAATTCGAGGACGGGTCCGTCCCGCCGGTGAGCCGTTGCGTGGGGCCTACCGGAAACACCCACGGACAGCGCTGCTGCACCTGCACATAGGGCTGATAGACCTTGCCCATATTGTGCGACGACTGCGCGCTCAACGTCATGGTGGCGCCGTCGTTCTCCCGGTTGGGCGGGTCGCAGATGCCAATGAACTGCATCGGCGAATCCGAGGTGTAGATGTACGCCCCGGTTGTGGACGAAATGTCCATTAGGATCAGCGAGGCCGTCATGATGGCGCCGCAGAAGCCGTGCTGCATTTCGTAGGACAACCACAGGAAATAATCCGGGTCGGCCAGCTTCAGCGTGATTGCGGGGATGCGGTCGATGCCGTCGGCGCTGCGTGCCTGCGTTACGGAGAAGTTTTCACTGACGATACGCGCCAAATAATTGTTGCCGTTGTAGACGTAGCCACCCTCGTTGGGGTTTAACGGCATGGTGCTCAGATACAAATATGTTCCATCCAAGAATTGGAGTTGGATCAAGATAACTGGCCTGTAGCCTAAAGGTTTTGTGTCCTTGTTCTGCGCTACTGTGCCGGATAGTGCCATGCTTTTGTGGCTTCGATGCGCGTTCAATCGCGCGATGTTATCGGGGAACTGGAGACCGTTTGTCTGTCGGTCGGATTCTGTTGGTAGAGATGGGTTATGCTTGTGATGTGAAGTCCGACATCGGCCGCTTTGGCATCGGGTGGTGCGCCGCCATGAGCGTGATTCTCGGGGCGGAACTCCTAATCATCCAGGCTTACGATAAAGCCATAACTGTCTTTGCGCACTGGTTCGTCGGTCATATGACCTGGATCGGGTACGGTTTGCTTGTGCTCGGCGTCATGCTGTTCGGCTATTCCATGTTTAGGACAAAAGAGAGTCGCTCATGAATGGCCGAGACATCGCTTTCGCCATTATGGTCGGATTGCTGGCCGTCGTGCTAATGGGTGTTGCAAGCTGGCAGATCGACGCGCACAGCGAGCGGGTCCGGAAAGACCGGCAACACATTAATGATCAATTAGATCGCATCGAGCAGCAGATCGACCGTCTGAAGGCTGAGGCCCAGGTGAAGGCGGCGAAGAAATGATGAGTCGCCGCGCGTTGTTCGCCTGTCTCGCCGCCGCTGCCCTGGACCCGGAAAGGCTCCTGTGGGTGCCCGGGGAATGCACTTAGCCTTTTGCCCGATTGCTGCCACGCTTGACACCACGGCTATGATGACTTTATGTATCATGTATTGAAGCCAGTGAAAGGAGGGCCATTGTACGCAAAACGAAAACTCTCTGCATCGCCAGGCCCGGCTCTCTCCCCACCCTCACGGGAAACAGACTTTCAGAAAATTGCCGCTGCCCTCGACAGTTCCGTGCAGGCCGCTTCGTCCAAAGCTCTTTTAGCCGAAGGAGATTCGCTCGCACTGCTTCGTCGCCTCCCTAGCCACAGCATCTCCCTTATACTCACCGACCCGCCCTACCACGCGACCAAGAAAAGCAACATCTACGGCGATACGGCATTTGAGGAAGACCAGCACTATCTGGACTGGATGGCCGAATATTCCGCCGAGTGGAAGCGCGTGCTTAAACCGAATGGTTCCTTTCTTTGCTTCTGCGCCTCGGAGATGGCCGCTCGACTAGAGGTCATGTTCTCCAAGGAGTTCAACATCCTGTCGCAAATCGTCTGGACGAAGCCCAACGACCCAGGATTTGACGGCTGGAAACAAAAGATGAAAAAGGAAGCCTTGCGTCAGTGGTATCCGCACACCGAGCGTATAATATTCGCCGAGCCAGCCTGCGAGGGAAATTTACACCGCTCGCCACTAGCGCATATGCTCCGAGAGGCCCGTAAGGAATCCGGTCTAACGGCCAAAGACCTGGCTGAGCTAACCGGGGCTTACGGTCGAATCAACCACGGCGGCGCGGTATGCAACTGGGAAGCGGGGCGCAACATACCAAGCCGTGAGCAGTACGCCAAACTCTGCGACGCTCTATTTTCGACTGGCAAAATCGCCCCCCTGCCCCCATACGAGGATGCAGTTAGGCCCTTCACGATGGATGCCACCAAGGAGTTTACGGACGTCTGGAACTTCCCATCGGTGCGCCCTTACAAAGGCAAACATCCGGCGGAGAAGCCGACGTCCATGCTTGAACACGCTATCGAAGCCACCACATTCCCCGGTGACATCGTGCTTGATTGCTTCGCGGGCTCCGGCAGCACGGCGCTCGCAGCCCTTAAGTTGGGCCGTCGCAGCATCTCTATGGAAATCGCTTCGCTATGGGTTGTCACGATTGCGGAGCGACTGCAAATCTACGATATGCGCAACCCGGTAGAATCCGATGCTCGCTGCGACCTTACCGTCAAGCCAAGCCGTCAGTTGCCTCAACTGCCCTTATTCGCTGTCGGTAAGTGACCGCCTTCGACATTCCTTTGTATCACTTCCTCCATCCACGCAAGCGTCCGTAGGATGCCGGAATCTTTAACCACGACATTGCAGTGATGATGTCCCCAGCCCAGGTTGTACGGCTTGTGATTGAATCCTCCCATCCGTAGCTCATACTCGCGGTACAAGCGCAAAAGATGGTCGAGCGTTTAACAGAAGCGCGGCGGCGAAAGCTGCACATTTACCGGCTCCTTATGGCAACCCGGGAAGCTGATTTCCATCCCGCAGCGGACGTTTCCCGTGATCGGTGTTTACGTCCGCCATCTGGAAGATTGGCATAGCCCGGCTCTCTGGATAGTGAATCCGCCGGAGGCACGCTCGCAAGCGGAACACATTCTTACTCATCAGATGCGGGTGATTCGGGACCTCAAGCTAGCGGTGTCGTCTCTGACGCTTACACACGAGCACGTCGACCGGCGCCGCGTGCTCCCGTTGCCGCTATGAAGCGCTCGGCTGCCGAGTGCTTCCGACTTAGTTATTGGTCTGCACGATCTGTATCGTGACCGTGTTCAAGTTCGGCCCTTGATGCACAATTTGTAAAATATCGGAATCGAAGCGGCACGGGCTGTATAGGGTGCCGCTATCCGGGTCAGTGAACGAGAATGCCCCATACCGCCCCCATTGCCCGCGAAAAAAGCTCTCGATAGTCGCCAGATCCGCATTCGATATGTTGTACGTGAGTTTCCACCCGAATAGCGCGCCGGTCGGGAACCCGACTAGCCCGCTGCTGTAATATTCGTAGCTGTACCGCATCCCCGACGCCTGATCCTGCGTCATCGTGTAGAAGCGCTCGATTTGCGTGTACGGGCGCTGCGCGACCAGTCCGGTAGACAGCGTGGGATAGGCCGCTAGAGCCGTGGGGGCAACGTTCACGAGTTGGCGGGTCTGCCGGCACGCCAGCGTCATGGTATAGAGCAACGGCTCGTTGCCCGGTTCCTGCATCGATAGCGAGTCGGATAGCAGCGTCATGTTGCCGAAATAGATGCCCCAGCGCGTATCCTGATTACTGGCCGTTCCACCCGTTGCGAGCGTTACCTGGTGCGAATTGACATACGCGGTGATGGCCGCGATGAGCGGATTGCCGCCGCCGGCCGCCGTGGCGATGTAAGCCGTTCCGCCCACGTCCGATGGCGCAAAATAATACGGGCCGAAGGTGGGGATCGTGAGCGTCGTTCCGCTAACGCTGCCGATGGCCGATTTGCCTAAAACGAAATACCAGGTTGGATCGAATTGGCCCTTCTGGGAATTGAAGAACGTACGCAGGTTGTTCCGGTCCGTCACGTTCAGGTGCTGGTAGTTGAGCGTGGCCCGCATCAATACTTGACGGCGTTTGTATCGCTGCTCATTGCCGTTAATGGCTATGGAAACGGAGGTGTCGAACTCTACTGTACGGGTGATGGGGAATAGTGCTGTTGCGGTATTGCGGACCAACGGGAGTATACCCGACACAATAATTAGCCTCTTGGGAGCTTCGAGCGTTCAGCCGTTCACTTACACGGCATGTCTCTTCAGCGCGTTAGTGTCAGTCAGCGTTTTGCGGGCGTCGTGTTCCGGTGTAACCCATCTCTACGCAAGAAACAGCGTGACACCCGCAGGTAATCGCTCAGTCATGCCGTGCAACGCAAGAGTGATACCGCATCGAAGCTCACAAAGCACTAGCCTAATTGATTTCGTGCAGCACTTACGAAATTCCCTGCTGCTCGTTGTACGACATTGGTCATTACATGTTCAAACGCATCCGCATTCCTCACCCCCCAATCCTGGAATGATTGCGAATCCATTGCCATGATCGTTACCGGCGCTGGAGGCGGCGCACTCTGTGGCCCTACCGGCGGCCCGAATTGATTGAGCGTCCGTCCCGGAACAATCACATTGTTATTCAGATCGAAATACGGTTTTTGCGTTACGGGATACGGCGACAGATTGGAAGAGCGCGCTTGACCCAGAAAGTTCGTATCGGCGTAGTGCCCGGAGGTATCCATGGTGACGTTCTGGGCGACGGGTGCCAGGAATTGCGAGAATTTCAAATCATTCGCAATGGCGTTGGCGCGATTCACCTTGGGATCGCCGAAGATGGCAGCGGTAAACTCGGTGAGCATGGATACCCCCATCAGGATCGCCTTGCTGATCGGTTCGGGATCGAGCATGGCCGCCGCGCCCGTAATATCGCCCACGCCGGAGAGCGCGCCTTGCGCGCCGCCCTTCATGAAAGACTTGACGCCCTGATAGACGCCGAAGCCGGCTCCCGCTACGGCTACACCGGCGCCAAAATCTCCGGCGATTCCGGTGGCAGCGTTGGTAGTGGCTGAGCCCGATCCGGTTGACTCGGAACCGCCGAAGATCTGGTTAAACGGATTAGCGAAGCCGGTGCCGAAATTAGTAGTACTGCTGCTGCCAGCCGGAGTAGATAGCCGAGCTGTCATCGCGGCGGGGCTGACTGTTCCGCCGAGTCCGTTGGTGAGCCCCCCAAATACTCCGAACGGGTTGGCCGCCGCCGTACCCGCCGCCGCGCCCCCGCCGGCGGCCAGCCCGAGGGCAGATGCCACCGATCCCCACGGATTGGAGGCCGTTCCCGATGCCACGCCTCCGCCGAGTCCGTTCATCAAGCCGCCTACCAGGGCAAAGGGATTGGACGCAATGGTGGACGTGCTGGGGCCTTGGCCCGGAATGCCTCCGAGTAAGCCGAGCAGCGAATTGCTGTCAGGCGCGGTCGCCGATGTGCCCGGTATGCTGGGCCCTCCTACACTGGCATTGAGTTGCGCCAATCCGTTGGTGTTGGCGATAGTCGCGGCGGTGTTGGCGACGTTGGAGGAGACCACCGGATCGTTAGTGATGCCGGTACTGAATGGCGTGCCCTTCGTCAGCGCCCCCAGAAACCCTGGCAATTGCGGCACCTTGCCGCCGAGATTGAGCGAACTGAACGCCATGCCCGCCGCGTTACCGACTACCTTGTCGGCCATGCCCATGCCGAGCGAACGCCCGAATTGCGCGCCGTGTCCGCTTAATAGGGCGTGGAACAGCTCCACGGATTTCGACTCGAACGCTTTCATCTGCGCTTCCCGGAGGGCTGCCATTTCCTCTTCGTAGCGCAGCTCATTGGCGTACTTCTTTTCGATCATTACGTTGAGCGCGATTTCGTTGGCGACTTCGGCCGCCTGTTTAGAGAGCACCAGATTGTTGTACTTGATCTGCAGATCATAGCTCTGCTGCGCCGTGGCATCGTCGGTCGATTGCGTGAGGGCGGCCTTGCCGCCTGCCGTTTGGCCCAATTTGGCGATATTCAGGGCCGAGCCGGCGGTCATCTGATTTCGCTGAATAATCTGCGGGGTCGTCATGCCAGCCGGAAGTTGCGGCATGGTGGCCATCAGCATCCGTGTGACCGGATCGTCGTCGAGCTTTTCGGTTCGTCTCAGCGACGTATCGACGGTGGAGCGGTAGCTTGTATCGACGGCGATCGTCGCGCGTTCCAGGGCTTCCGCGAGTTCCAGGGCATTCTTGGCGACTTCGGCCTGATACTTTTTGACGTTGGCAGCCTGTTGATTGGCAGCGGCCTGATTGATTCCCGCTCCCAGATCTGGATTGGCCGCCATCATTGCGGGATCGAATTCTTTCATTCGCGCTATGCGCTCGGCTTGGGTGGCGGCTGTCTCGCCGGCGAGGCGTTGCGCCGGCGTTGCCGCGCCAGCCTTGTCTTCCGCCATGATGGAACGCTCGGTCCATTCGGCTACCTTCTTGCGCGCCTCGGCCAGCTTTTTCTCGGCTTCCGTGGCGGTTTTAGCGGCGGCTTCGGACGCTTTGAAATCCTCTACTTTTTTGGCGGCATCGATGAACGCTTGTTGTTTCCCAGCGCCCGTCGGATCGGCGAAGTACGACTCCTGGGAGGACGTGCGCTTGTTTTCCAAATTCTGCAACTGCACGGCATTTCTATCCACCAGACTGCCGTGGGACGCGCTGTAAGTTTGAATGAAGTCGGCCGCGTCGGAACGGCCTTGCGCGGTAACATAGTCTTGCGTGAGCGTCCCGGTACCCTGCGGCTGGAATGGCTTGGGGGGGGCTGCATTCCCGCCGAAAACGGCGTTCCATGCGGTGCCGGCGTTCATCTTGAAGGGATTGAAGAGCATTGTATTCAGCTCGACGATGCCAATAGCCTTTTGCGCGAAGATATTAATAAGCCCCTTCCATCTGAGTCCGAGAAGGCGGATGTGCTCTTCGTATTCGACCAGATTATTAATGCCTTCCTTGTTAATAATGACTCCCGTCGCGCTAACCGCAAGACTCATCTGGCGGAACTGTTCAATGAGCGGCATCAGTTCCAGGCCGCCGCGTCCGAACAGCGCGATAGCCAGTCTGTCTTTCTCCATCGCGTTCCCAACTTGATTTAGGTGATCGAAAATCAGCGGCATCAACTGATCCATCGGCAGAAACGCCTGATAGCCCGTAATGCCGATCTGTTCCAATGCCTCCTTGGCTTTCTTCCCTTCTCCGCTGACATCGCCCAATCCCCGCGATAGGGTCCGCATGGCCGTAACCATCGCGTTAGGATTAACGCCCAGCACCCCGGAGGTTTGGGAGACCAATTGCGCCCCCTCCACGCTCATCCCGGTGCGGCTGGCAAGGTTCCGGAATTCAATGGCGGCGGCCCCCACCTGCCGGGTAAGGTCGAACACCATCTTGCCCGCCATTGCAGCGGCGGTGCCTACCCCCAGAATGCCCACGCCGACCATGCCATACTCGGCCGCAAACTTGCCGGCGGCCTGCCCGGCCATCTGCAAGGGATTGGTGATCCACTGCTGGACGGAAGAACCAAACTGCTGATTCATCGCCGTATTTTGTTTGAGCGCCTGCTCGTGTACGCTCTGCATTCGCCGCCACGCGGCTTCCTCCTGCTCGAATTGCTTTTTAGTCGCGACCCAGTACGTCTCCCGGTTAGCCGCGTTCTTCGCCTCGTCCTTGGCAAAGTCATTGGCCGCTTGATGTGCGCGGTTGAAGGGGTTTACGCTGGCCGCGACGGCGTCATTCAGTCCCTTGGTAGCTTCCGTCTGCTTGAGCGTACCTCGGGTGAGGTTTTCTAATCCTGTTTCATTGTCAACAATGACAGGTATGCGTAACTCTAACGGTTCGCTCATGTTTTTGGGAGCTTCGATTTAGGGTAATCGCGCGAATACGGGATGGCTCTTCAGCGCTTGAATGTCGGAATGCTTCTTACGTAGAGATGGGTGACACTCGGGTGTTTCGCCCGCTCGCCCCGTCTCCCGCTCGCCCGCTCTGTTTTGCTGTTATGGCCACGTCACACTACCCACCACCATCGCGGCCCCATTCCCCGGAGCAACATTCCAGGTAATGCCATTGACCGGAACAGAGCCGATGCCTGGGAGCGTAGCGACGGCCGCCGTGGGATTCACGCCGATCCACCAGAAGGAGATCGGCGCGTTGCCTTGGCTAAACAGCTCGTAGCTCGTCGCCTTCGAAGTAGATTTTACCTCGGCGGTTCGCAGCAGCGCGTCGCCGTCCTTCGACGTGCAGGCGAATGAGGCGTAGATCGTGGTCGAGGGCTGCTTGGTTAGCCGGCAGGTTGTTCCGTCCGCTCCCGTTACCGTGGCTAAAATGGTTTGGGCGTAGCTGAGCGTGGGGAGGGGTAACAGGAGAAAAAAGAGCTTGGTGATGATAGTTCTCATGATATATCAGGATGTTTTTGGGAGGTTCGGTCTGGGTTAGTCGCGCGATGCTTTGGGACGCTCTTCGGCTTATTCGTGTTGGGCTGGTTCTGCTGGTTGAGAGGCGCTACACTTGCTATATGAATGCAGAACTGAAAGAAGTGAAGATCGACATCCGCAACTGGATTGCGCGATTCAGCGATCAACGCTTAAGTGAAGTCTACGCTTTCAACGCCGATGGCCAAATGGAGTTCGCACACCCCTGCCGTTGTCTTCTGGGCGTCACCCTTGGCGCCCCGCACCAGGATTGCGCGGGTGGTCATTACGACATAGCTCTCGAACTTCCTGCTGCGGTTGCCGCAGAAGATGCGTATGACTTGCTTGGCTTTATTGGTGTCCAGGTAGATTCAGAGGCAGAGGCAAACGACGTGCGACGGCGTCGCCTTTCCCCCATCCTGCGTGGCGAGATGCGCCGGCGCGACAAACTCAAAGCCACCCATCTATACCAGCGGAAGCGGACTGACACCGACGAGCTGAAGAGCCATCGAGAGTTCGTGAGCGCCTGAACGCGACGAAGCTCCCAAAGGACTAAACGTGTGAATATCTTTCCTGCGCTTCCATCCGTGCGCTTTCAATTCCACTGGCTTCGTTGCAGATCAATCGGATAGCGTCCGATGTTGCTCCTGTCAGGTCAGTTAAGCCCGCGCTCGATCCCGCATACTCCTTTAATTTCTCTAGCCCCGTAATTAGGTACACCAGATCGGCGGATTTCTGCGTAATGCAGGAGACGGGGCATTCGAGCGATTTGGCGTCCTCAACGGTATACGAAACCTCCGTTTTGCCCTTCACGACCTGGGAATATGCCTCCGTCTTGTACGGTGGCTTCCAGATCCTGCCACGGTCGCGCGGATTCACCAGCGCCGGGTAGTACTTCACGCAGTTACGACCGATGTAATAGGTATTGGCGGGGCGTCGGCATTCGGCGCAGTTGTACTTGTCGTCCGTTCCCCCTCCACTGCGCCAGAAGTGGAAGGCGATGGCGAGTTTTTTGCTTGATCCCCCGACAGCCGCATGTGCGCCTCGATCGATTGATACACTTCGTCGGCCAGCTCGGGCGGCGAGGCTTCGACGAACCCGGCGAGCGGCACGGGCTTATCGTCGATCGTCAGGCCGTCTACGGAAACGAGCGCGGCGCGGATGAAATACGGCTTCAATTGTACTGCCACCAGTTCGAATTCCATGTCGAGGAGCGCGCGCCTCTTCTCCGCGCCTTCCGGGGCCGCCTCGCGCGTCGCCTGGGTGATCTCTTCGATCTCCGTGATGGCTGGGCCGGCTTCATCCGCCGGCAGAGCGCGGAGCTTCCGGTACGCCAGGGCGAGTTGATCCCGCAGCTCGCGCTCGCGGTCCGTGAAGGCCGGGTAGTCCAATTGGATTTCACGCTGCCGCTGGCGCAACGCGAGCGTCTGCATGTCGATGTCCGCTCGCTGGAGCATGTTCAAGCGGCGGATGCGGTACGAGATGTCTGGGTACAGCTTGGAAGTTTCTTGTAACTCTGAGGTGATGTTCATGTTTCTTGGGGCTTCGCGGCGCGTCAGTCGGGGTTACACCGGGCCGCTCATCGGAGGTAGAATGTTGTGCATGTTTTTACGTAGAAGAGGGGGTAGTATGGCTGTAATCGAGAAGCAACGCCAAACACGCGTTCGCGCCAATGGATGGCTGGATGGCTACAATTTCAAACCGCAAGTGCATGATCATTTCGACGGTTCGTCGCACTGCATCGAGTGCAAGGGCGAGTGCGAACTCACTGGCGCGGACATGGCATACACGGCGCTGGTTCGAGCACTATTTGAAGGCGAGGCTTGGGGCAACCAACAGATTCCCTATGCTGCAATTAAGCAACTGGAGCGGGCTAATGTGAACACCCGCCGCCTTCGAGAACGAGCCCAGCTCAACCATGACGCCCTAAAAAGTAGCCCTGACATTAAATCATCACGACTACGAAAGAGCCTGAACGCGACGAAGCCCCAAAAGGCTAAGTCATCACAATACTAAAGTCATCCACATTTCCAGGCACTGTTGCGTGCGCCTCCGACTCCGCAAACGCAGTCTTGACTCGCGCCGTGTCGTCGGTCATGGCCGGGATTTCGATCTGCACCTGATTGATTGCGAACGTCATAATCGAGCCGGCCACCGTTCCAATCGTGACCGAGACGTTGAACGGCACTTTCGATTTGGCGTTGTTCTTGAGCGTGATCAGGGCGGCGGAATCGGTATCCATGAACTCGACCGCTAACGTAATTTTACGTAGGCCGCCTCCCTGGATGGAGGGATACACCGTGCCAAATGGGTCGGTATAGAGAATGTTGCCGGTTTTTACCGTGCAGCTCATGCTGATGATTGGTGCGGTAATTGTCGTCATCAGCGTTCCCGCGAAAGTAGCGGAGCCGGCGAAGCCTGTCAGGATCGCGCCGTGTACGGTGGTGTTCCCGACGCCGAGCTGCGTTTCGAGCGGGAACGTCGAAAGCCCCATCTTGCCGGTGGAATCCTCGTTGGCGAAGTTGTCGTTGTCGATGACGTAGAATCCGCCGCCCGAAAACGAACACATAAACGTGTTTTGGTTGAACGTAAAACTGGCCTGCTCAACGGTTGCGCCGCCCATGATGCGCTGTGTAAGCGTTGGCAACAGATGTTGGAATTTGACGAGCGTGATCGGAACGAACGTATTATCGGAGAACGAATACGTGACGCTTGTGCCGGCGGCGACAACGCCTGGCTGTCCGAAGATGCCTGCGAGCAACGTATCCATATCGCAGGCCGTGCCCGCGGTTCCCGAAGGAATAACGGGAAAGTTGTTGATGGTGAACCGTGCGTTCTTGCGTCCGCTGATTCCGGCAACGGCGGATCGTGCGCCAGTCTTCCAGTCCTGATCGATTAGTTGCACGACGGGCAGCACGCTTGTCGACCCGTCGTTGACGCGGATCACCTGCGCTCCGGCGGGCGTCCACGTTCCGGCCGAGTTGTTGATGAGTCCGACGCCGCCTGTCTGGGCTTGGATGAGAAAACGTTCAAAGCGAGGGGAGTTGAATTGGGGCATGGGTAGTTAATCCTTTTGAAAATCTTTTAGTTTGGGGCTTTGCGGCGCGTCAATCGCGCGCTGCACGAGGCCGCTCATCGGCGATAGAATTGTTGTGCGGATGTTTGTGTAGAGAGGGAGGGCTGGTGCACGTGATTGGAGATCGGCGCTGCGTGGTTTGTGGGGGTGAGCGCGTCCACACGCTGCTATTCACGCCAGCGCAAAATCCTATTCCTGGATCGAGATT
>Ga0302326_10005099_pt1 | contig 30082 bp, 25 predicted proteins | sample Palsa_T0_3_FD_202264 | JGI IMG/M metagenome (GOLD analysis project Ga0302326, IMG submission 202264) | Peat permafrost microbial communities from Stordalen Mire near Abisko, Sweden - Palsa_T0_3 | ecosystem: Environmental > Terrestrial > Soil > Palsa > Peat permafrost | place: Sweden: Abisko... | reverse complement strand
TGGTAACGGTCCTGCATGACCCGGCCGTCCACCAGGACGCGCAGCGAGCGTCCTTCTCGCTGCCCGCCCGTGGCCTGCGCCGCGCGACTGGTCATGACGTCCCTCCGTCCCGCCGAGGCGGTCTGGCCGGGGTCCGCGGCCCGCCGCGGCGCCGATAGGCCAGCCGATCGACAATTCCGCCGTAAAGGAGCAGGGCCGCGCTCAGGGTCAGCGCGAACGGCTTCGCCGTGGTGGGTTCCGGGGGCCCCGGGACATACGGGTTGGGCAGGGTCGGCCCCCGCTGCAGGACGCGGTCCCGGGCGGGCACGCTCAGCACCCGCGCCGCGAGGGCGGCGGGAGTGACCGGCACCGCGTGCACGCTCCCCCCCTGCGCCGGCACGTCGAGCACCACGTCGGCGAAAGCCTGCTGGACTCCGGCTCCGGATCGCGCGGCGGGCGGTCCGAGCGGTTCGCCGTAACGCCGGACGGCGGCCGCGTAACTGCTCGCGGTCATCGGCTCGCCGTCCAGGTAGGCGCGCGTGATGGACGGATTCGTCAGCCAGCCGCGCCGCTCGGCGGTCGTGGCGCGGGAGCGGACCGGGGGCAGCAGGGCGCGGCGGTACGCACCGGGGGCGTCCTTCGCGAACATGGCCACGACGGGCAGCGCGTGAACGGCCCGGCCGCCCGAGGTCGCGAGCACCATGGCAGCGAAAAACTGCTCAACCCGGGCCCGGCCCTCCACGACGGGCCGGCTGAGCGGATCACCAAGCAGCTGCTTGCCGCCGCGGGCCTGGTAGGCGACGTAAAACTGGCCCCGGGGCCCGTCCGTCACGGTGTACCCGCCGCAGTCCGAACCGACCGTGTTGACGTAGATGCCGTCGGCGATGTCGGTCACGTCCGCGACCGGGTCAAAGGGACTGGAGGACACGTGCCAGAGCTGCACCGTCTGGTAGACCTGGCTGGGGAAGATGGCCAGCCGCTGGCCGTGGTCCCTGATCCAGCTGGCCAGCTCCGGGCTCATGTCGCCGTCACGCTCGGCGGCGTCCTCGGGCGACAGCAGGAAGTAGTGCACCCCGTCCGCGAGCGCGGCGGGTCCGACCGAGAAATACGCGAACGGCCGGCCGGCCAGCGTGTAGGAGTACTTCAGGGGGTCGCCGCTGACGTTGACGACGTCACAGGCGGGAAGCGTTTTCGCGATGAACTGGTCGGCCAGCACGACGCCGTCACTGGGGCCGCTGTAGTTGGCCATCCAGTCGGCGGCGGACAGGCCCACCAGGCCCGCGCAGCCGACCGCAACGATCGACAGCGGCAGCCAGGAGGTCCGGACCGGGCCGACGACGCCGCCGGTCCAGATGCGACGGCGACGGATCCAGCCGGCCAGCACCGCATCCGCGAACAGCACGGTCCCGACGATGCTGGCCGGGATCAGGTAGACGAAGAATTGCTCGTTCAGGGTCCCGAGGGCCACGATGTAGCCGCCGGCGGCATAGCTCGCCATGAGCCAGGCCGCCAGGAAGTTCCCGCTCGCGGTGTTCCGCCGGCGCCGGCACCATACGAACGCGGCGAACCCGCCGACCAGCACGATGTAGCTGCTGGCGTACTGGCCGACCGATCGGCCGAGGGCAGCCGTCAGCGATACCCCGGGGACGTTGAGGCCGCTGGTCTGCACCAGGCCGATGAACCGCTGCAGCGTCGTGGTCTGAATGCTCACGAAGACGCCGGCCAGGCCGAGTTCCAGCGCCCAGAGCAGAAACAACAGGTAGAAGGAAATCGCGATCCCGAATGCGGCCAGCGAGCGCCGGATCAGCTGGCCATCCCGCTCGAGCAACGCGAACAGCGGCGGCACCGCGATCAGGCAGAACGTGATCTCGTTGGTCAGCAGGGCCAGGCCGCCGAGGACACCGGTGACAGACACGTACGCCAGCGACCCGCGAGTACGCAGGTGCCAGGCCGCGTGCAGCGTCAGCAGGCTGATGCACAGCGCGAACGGCTCGATCACGTCCTGGCGGTCATAACGGGTAAGGACGGGGTCCAGGGCGGCGACCACGGCGATCACACCGGTCAGCACCCTGCGCTTGGCGGGAGTGGCGCTGCCCGTCAGCCGGTAAGCCAGGGCCGCGATCAGCAGGACGTCCACGGCGCCGACCGAGGCGGCCAGCAGGCGTGCGGCACGGATGGCCGGAACGAGCGCACCTGAGGCGTGCCTGGTGAAGCGCAGCCAGGTCGCCTGGACCAGGAACATCAGCGGCGGGTGAACGAACAGCGGCTGGTTATCCAGCGTCAGGTGCCAGCCCTGGGCGACCTGCTGGGCCGCGAAGGTGTAGACGGCCTCGTCGTAGGTCACGTCCGGGCTGGTGGAAATGTTGTACAGCATGGCGGCCGCCGCGACGCAGGCGCAGAACACGGCCAGGCAGACGTCGGCGCGCCACCCGGCCGGCAGTTTCCGTTTCCCGGAGCGGGGGCGGGTCGGCGGCCGGGCCCGAGCGCTCCACCGGCCGCGCAGGCTCTCCAGGAAGCCGATGTCCTCGTCCGTGATCAGCCGCATGCGGCGGGCGGGCCTGACGAAAAGCAACGTGCCCGTCGCGAGCAGGCCCCAGGCGGCCAGGGTCGGAGCGCGTCCGGCCACGGCGAACAAGACCGCGGTGGGGACGAACTCGATGGGGTAGCGGGCCAGCTGGCGAACCGAGGGAAGGCGGACGTTAAGTGCCTTCAGGTACAGCGGCGCCAGCAGGAGGACGCTCACATAGCTCGCCAGCAGGTACGCGTAGGCCGCCCCCAGCGCGCCGAAGTGGGGCACGAGGATCAGCAGGCCGGTCACTTCCGCCGCGACCGCGATGGGCATCTGCCGCGCGGCCTGACGGCCCAGGCCGGCGGCGAACAGGCTCTTCATGAGCATGTCGGTCACGAGCGCGCCGAGCGTTCCCGCGGCCAGCACCCGGAGCAGCGCCTCAGCGAGGGAAGAGGAATACTGGTGCGGCAAGAACAACCGCAGCACCGGTCCGGGCGCGGCGAACAGGGCGGCCTGAACCGGGATGATCAGCAGCGGCACCCACCGGGCGGCCGCCACGAACCAGCGGTGCTTGTCCCGGAGGGACGCGCTGTGGGCGATGAAGGGGAAAACCGCGTCGGCCAGCGCATCGCTGACGTAAAAGCTGGCCCGGGCCAGCAGACTACAGGCCTGGTAGCTCCCGAGCACCGCGACCGTCACGCCCGCGGCCCGGCCGGCTAGCTCCAGGCCCAGCAGGTCCGCGGTGATGAGGAAGGTCACCGAGGCGGACGCGAACCAGATCGAGCCCGAGTCGACCAGGAAACCAGGCCCCGCCAGCGGGCCGCGACCGGGGAGAAGTCCCCGGCAGGCCCGCACGCCGATCAGTACCGACCCCGCGGTGCCGAGGAAGAAGCTGAGCGCGACGCCGGCCGGACCGGTATGCAGCCCGGCCACCAGCACCGCGGCGGCCGCGCATTTCAGCAGGATCTCTCCGGCCTGCATCGTGCCCAGCCCGGCGAACCTCCGGCTGCCCTGGGCCACTCCGGCCAGGATGGCGTTCACGGCCAGCAGGGGCATCTCCGCGGCCACCAGCAGGTCCAAGACCACGGAGCCGGTGGGCACGAGCCGCGGGCCCGACAGCTGCGCGGCCATGAACGCCGTGCCCAGCACGAGCCCGAGGCCGAGGTTGGCGATCAGGGCCGTCCGGAACTCAGGCTTCGCCGCCTGATGGTCCCCGTGGGTCTCCGCGACGCGAATGGCCAGCGCCCACGGCAGGCCGGCGGTGAGCAGTCCCGCGGCGAGCAGCAGCACGTTCTGAATCGCGCTGACCACGCCGAACCGCGCGGGTACCAGGAGCCAGGCGAGCCCGAGCCCGAAGGCGTAGTTGAGCACGGCCCCGGCGGCGAAGCGCCCGACCAGAATCACACCGCCCGCCGCCGCCGAGAATTCGGCGTCGACGCGGCTCGGCCGGGCCCGGCGCGGGGCCAGGAGGCTCAACGGCCAAGCTCGGCGATGCTGGCCGACACCTCCGGTACGGGTAGTGGTTGACGAGCCGGCAGCAAGCCGTCATTCCACGGATCGGCGCCCGGCGCCGGGATCGCCCACCACGGTTCGGGCTCGTCCAGCTCAGGCAAGATCGTGAGCCCGTGCAGTCTGGCGTAGCGGCTGCGTACGGCCTCGGTGAGGACCCCTTCGTAGGAGGCGACGCAGCGGTCCCAGGTGAGAGCCTGCGCGGCGAGCCTGGACGCCACCTGAAGGCGTTCCATTCGTCCGGTGTCCTGGGCCAGTCCGCGCAAGGCGGCCCGCAGGGCCTGCGGGTCTCCGGCCGGCACGACCAGGCCGGTCGGGCCGGCCACATCCCTGACCCCCGGCAGGTCGGACGCCACCGGGACGCATCCGGCCGCCATGCCCTCGATCAGCACCAGGCCGAAGGCTTCGGCCTGGGTGACCGAGGGCAGCACCACCACGTCGTTGATCGCGTACTGGTGCTGTAGCTCCGCGTCGGACAACCGTCCGGTGAACCGGGCGTTGGTGACGGCCAGGCGGTCCGCGATGCGCTGGTAGCTGGCGAGCCCGGCCCCCTCTCCCACCAAGGTGAGCTTCAGCCAGGGCTGACCGGCCGCGGCGGCCAGCAGCGTCTCCACCCCCTTGTACGGGCGCATCTGCCCGACGAACAGGACGTTCAGCTCGCCCGCGGCTCGCCGGGCCCGAGCGGGCGGTGACACCCGCGGGTCCGCCCCCCACGGAATGGAGCGAACCATGGGGCCGTACCGGCTGCGATGCTGGCGGGCGTAGTGCGGGCTGCTGGCCACGATCCGGTCGGCCCGCAGGGCCAGGGCCCGGTGGAGCGTGTTGTAGTACGTCGACATCCGGGACGCGCCCTGGATGTCGATCGGGGAGTGATGGGTGTAAACGATGGCCGGACGGACGTACGGCGGCAGCCAGTCGGACAGCCAGAGGAAGACATCGCTCATGGTCGGTACCGGCCCGTGCAAGTTCACCACGTCGAAATGCCGCAACTGGCGAACTATCCGCGGCCAGTGGGCGACGAAGGAGGACAGCCGCCACTCGCCAAACGCGAGCCGGCGGATCTGGGCGCAAGAAAGCACCCTGACCCGGTGGTCGCGGGCCATAAGCCCGGTGGCCAGCCGGTCAATGCAGGTGGAGATCCCGGAGACGATGGGCGGAGCCTCAGACGTCACAATCAAGATGTCGAGCGGGCGCCGGCGGGGTACGGCACCGCCAGCCGGCTGTTCCGCCAGCAGATGGCTGCTTATCTGAGGGAGATCCCATTGACGCGCCGAGTATGACGATTCCACGCAAATGCCCCCATATTCTGTAATTGTCGGCTTGTCCCGAAACGCCACCTGTCAGCCGGGAACTAGCCAGTGCCTTCCCCGTAAAGTAATAGCTTCCCCAGCCCGGTCCTTACCCGCTTTCGCCGAGCCCTATTACTTCGCTCGCCAAGAGTACTAGAGATGCTACCGATTGGAGTCGAATGTCTCGGAAGCCTTATGGCGCATGGCGGAAAGCGCCTCCTCGGATCCGGCGGATCGAGGTCGGCGACCTGCCCAAACCGAACCCCGGCCACCGGCCCGCGACGTCACCGAGTTCCGGGAAAAGGATTCGCCCGGCGCGGCGGAATGCGCGGGTGAATGCTCCTTATGCCGGGCTCGCCGCATTACGATCGCCATCGTCCCCGTGGCATCCGATAAGTCCGCGATTTCTCGCGCTGCGGTTTCTCGCGCTAAGGAGGCGGGATGGCCGCCGCCCGGGGACCGGGCTAGGTTATTCGGGGGTGTCGGCGGCCAGGGGGCGGCCGGTTTCCCACTTCTGCTCGATGCGGCCGAAGTGCCAGACGGCCAGGGCGACGATCCAGGTCACCACGAACACCCCGACGACGAAGAACCCCGCGGTGTTGATGTTGAAGGTTTCCAGGAAGCCCCAGAACGAGCCGTTGAGGTTGCGGTCCTGGGCGAGCAGGCCCAGTAGCTCGACCGCGCCGATGAACACGGCCACGAAAACCGAGAGACCGGTGATGGTCAGGTTGTAGTACACCTTGCGGACGGGCCGGGAGAAGGCCCAGTCGTAGGCGAAGTTCATGAAGCAGCCGTCGGCGGTGTCGAACAGGCTCATCCCGGCCGCGAACAGGATCGGCAGCGACAAGATGGCGTAGAACGGCAGGCCGCCGGCCACCGCCGTGCCCGCCAGGACCAGCAGCGCGACCTCGGTGGCGGTGTCGAAGCCCAGGCCGAACAGGAACCCGATCGGGTACATCTTCCACGGCGTGTCGACCCGGCGGGCCAGCGGGCCCAGGAACCGGTTCATCAGGCCGCGCTTGTTCAGCTGCTCCTCGAGCTCCTGGTCGTTATACGCGCCGGTCCGCATCTCCCGGAACACCTTGAGGATCCCGGCCAGGATGACGATGTTGAACGCGGCGATCAGGAACAGGAAAAACCCCGACACGCAGGTCCCGACGATGCTGGTGATGCTGTGCAGCCCGGAGCCGTCGTTGCTGACCTGGCGGTCCAGGTCCCGGATGCCGAAGTTCAGCAGGATCGCGAGCAGGAACACCACGCTGGAGTGGCCCAGGGAGAAGAAGAACCCCACCGAGAGCGGGCGCTTGCCCTCCCCGACCAGCTTGCGGGTGGTGTTGTCGATCGCCGCGATGTGATCGGCGTCGAACGCATGCCGCATGCCCAGGGTGTAGGCCAAGGCCCCGGTGCCCACGCCGAACACCGTCGTCTTGCCGATGTGGTAGTGCCCGCCCAGGGCGGCGGTTAGCATCACCCAGCCGGCCACGTTGAGCGTCACCACCGTCGCGACCATGCCGCCGAAGCGGGCCCATTCGGCCGGGGTCAGCCCCTGGCGGATCCTGGTCAGGCGGCTCCTGATCAGGCGGGCACGCTGGTCAGCGGCGGGGACGACCTCCCAGGAATTGGTCACCGCTGCAGTGTAGAAGTTATTGCGACCAAGTCGCAATAACGCACCAGACGCACATGTCAGGGAGCGACCCGCGGACGGGCTCAGCTGGTGACGTCGGCCGAGGTGAAGCGGGCCCAGGCGAAGGACCCGAACAGGACCGCGTAGACGCCGAACGACAGCAGCCCCTTGAGCAGGGTGGACGTGTCGACCGGGGTGCGCAGGATGGAGTCGAAGGACAGCCACCAGTGTGTGGGCAGGTAGGGCCCAATGGCCGCGAGCTGCGGCACCTGGTCAGCCACCTCGCTGGTCACGACCAGGATCGCGATGGCGGCGATCGCGCCGATGGCGTGCTCGGTCAGGGTCGAGATGGCCAGCCCGATCGCGCCTAGCGCGGCCATCCCCGCGGCCACGTACAACGTGACGAACAGCACCCGGAGCAGCCCGTCGGCCAGCGGCACGGTGGTGCCGGAGAGCAGCGTCACCGGCCCGACCGGGAACAGCGCGGCGCCGGCCGCGAGCGAGACTGCGGCCACGATGACCGTGGCGGCCAGCCCGAACACCATGATCGCGGCGAACTTGACCGCGAGCAGCCGGGTCCGCCCGGCCGGGACCGCGAGCAGGTAGCGCAGCGTTCCGTAGCCGGCCTCGCCGGCCACCGAGTCCCCGGCCACCACCGCCACCACCACCGGCAGAACCAGGATGAGCAGGGTCGACAGCGCGATGAAGGTCAGGAACACGCCGTTGCCGGCCAGCTGGTTGAAGAACGCCACCCCCGGGCCGTTGCCGCCCTGCGGATGCGGCGCCGCCACCCGCAACGCGATCCCGATGACCACCGGGAACACTACGGTCACGCCGAGCAGCAGCAGGTTGCGCCGGCGCCCGAAGACCAGCCGGAGCTCGGCGCCGAACAGCCGCAGCCAGGCCCGAGCCGGGTTACGGGCAGCGACGGGCGCGGCCGGAAGCGAGCCGGACAGCGCGGGGGCGTCAGCCGTCGACATCGAAACCCTCCCCGGTGAGCCCGACGAACAGGTCCTCGAGGCTGGGCGCGGCGACCCAGAAGCAGCGGACGCCGATCCCGGCGTGCACGAGCTCGGCGCAGACGCGTTCCGGCTCGGCGCCGCCCAGCAGGGCCGAGGCCTCGTCCGGGCCGGCCTGGGTGTCGGTGAGGCCCAAGGTGGCGAACACCTTGACCGCGCCGTCGGCGTCGGCGGTCTGCACGACGACCCGGGCGGCGCCGGTCCGGCGCAGCTCGGCCAGCGGGCCCTGGAACACCAGCCGGCCGGTGCGCATCACCCCGACGTGCGTGCAGACCTGCTCGACCTCGGCCAGCAGGTGGGAGGAGACGAACACCGTGGTGCCGTCGGCGGCGATCTGGCGGACCAGCGCGCGCACCTCCCGGGTCCCCTGCGGGTCGAGCCCGTTGGTCGGCTCGTCCAAGATGATGAGGTCCCGGGGCCGCAGCAGGCTGGCCGCGATGGCCAGACGCTGCTTCATGCCGAGCGAGTAGTGCCGGTACCGCTTGCGAGCCGCGCTCAGCAGGCCCACCCGCTCCAGCGCCTGGCCGATCCGGTCCGGCATGGTGCGCGGGTCGGCGGTCCGGTCCGCGGCGTCGTACCGGGCCAGGTTGTCCCGGCCGGACAGGAACGGGTAGAAGGCCGGCCCTTCGACCAGCGAGCCGACCCGGTGCAGCACCCGGTTGACGCCGCCCGGCACCGGCACGCCAAGCAGCTCGGCCTGGCCGCTGGTCGGGAAGGCCAGGCCGAGCAGCAGCCTGATCGTGGTGGTCTTGCCGGACCCGTTCGGGCCGAGGAAGCCGTACACCGCGCCGTCGGGAACCGCGAGGTCGATGTGGTCGACGGCCAGCTGGCCGCCGCGGAAGCGCTTGGTCAGCCCGGTGGAAGAGATCGCGGTCAAGGTGCCTGCGTCGACGAGGAGCCGGCCGGGGCCTGGCCGGCCGCGGCGTACAGCACGCTGGGCTGCACCGCTCCGACGAACGTGCGGCCGCCGGCGGTGATCAGCACCGAGACCAGGCTGGTCCGCAGCAGCCGACCGCTGCCCCAGGCGCCGCTGACCGGCGTGGCCGAGAGCAGCAGAGCGTTCAGCACCGCTGCGCTGTCACTGGAGCCGCCGCTGCCCGGGGCCGGCCCGCTGCCGCTCGGGGCGGTCAGCCCGGCCGAGGGCAGGTCGAGCACGGTCAGCCAGCCCGATCCGATGGTGCTGACGTCGCCCTGCATCCGGTCCGAGCCGGACGGCGCGCTCAGGTTCACGCGGGTGACCGTGGCCCCGGGCGGCGGGGTGAAGGTCAGGTCGGCGGGTGCCGGGGTGACGAACTGGATGGAGGTGTAGCCCACACCGAACGCGGGGCTGCTCGCGCCGCGGGTGTAGACCTGCAGGCGCAGCGGCACGCCGTTCTTGCCGTCGATGGCGATCTGGACCTGCCCGACCAGCGACCGGGAGTCCTTGGGTGCCAGGACCAGCTCGTAGGCGGGCTGGCCGGCCACCGTGACGTTGCTGTCCACGCTCACCGTGGTGGTCGGGCCCACCGCGGCCAGCACCTGCTGGGCCGCCTGCTGCGGGGTGAGCGGGGCGGTGGTGGGCGCGGCCTGCGGGGCCTTGGCCTCAGCGGGCAGCGAGTACTCGGTGACCGCGTTCGCCGTGCTCTCCCACTGCCAGGCCGTGTTGCCGTCCGCGATCACGTCGGTCTCGCTCAGCGGCTCGGGCACGGCCAGCCGGAAGTGCCGCGGGCCGGAGTACCAGACCCGGACCGTGTGCGACCCGGTGAGCAGCGAGGCGATCGAGGTCGGGTTCGCCGTGCCGGGCAGGCTCGGCAGGCCGAGCGAGGTGGTCTCCACCACGGTCCCGGTCAGCGGCGGGGTGACCGAGTCCGCGACCTGGGCCAGCAGCTGGGCCGGGGTCCTGGACGGCAGCCCGGGCGAGGCCTGGGCGACGGAGATCAGCGACCCGGCCATCACCGCGCTGGTGACGACGAGCGCGCCGACCGGGATCGCCCACCTGATCCGCCGGGACAGCTTCGGAACTCTAGCCATAACACCTCACCCGCTAGCGTAGCGCGCATCTTCCGCTCTACCATGCCGTCGGCAACGACGTAGGTGAGACCCATTACTCCTGGATCAGACCGGGGCCCTACCAGTGGCCCCACGGGAGCAGGGCGGTGGCCGCGACCGCGGCGAACAGCAGGGTCAGGTACGCGATGGACAGGTGGAACAGCCGCATCGGGGCCGGCGAGGCGGGGGCTTCGGCGCCGCTTGGGGTTGCGCTTTCCGCGGCCTGAACGGCCCGGATGCGGGTGTCCAGCCCGTGCGCCTCGACCAGGAACCAGGCTCCCAGCGCGGCGGCCGCGGCGCCGTAGATCCAGCCGGCGAACGGGACCAGGGCCAAGGTGGCCGCGACCATGGCGTAGGAGTACCACAAGATCTTGCGGGCGACCGCGGCGGGCGACGCCACCACGGGCAGCATCGGCACGTTCGCGGCCGCGTAGTCCTTGCGGAACTTCATGGCCAGCGCCCAGAAGTGCGGCGGGGTCCACAAGAAGATGACGGCGAACAGCACCACCGCGGCCGGGCTGACCGTACCGGTGACCGCGGCCCAGCCGACCAGCACCGGGAAGCAGCCCGCGGCGCCGCCGATCACGATGTTGGCCGGGCTGCGCCGCTTGAGCAGCAGCGTGTACACGAAGATGTAGAACAAGATGGCCGTGTCGGCCAGCGAGGCCGCCAGCCAGTTGGCCATCAGGCCGAGCAGGAGGGTGGCGCCCGCCCCCAGGAGGATGCCCCAGGCCAGGGCCTCCCAGGGCTTGATGGTGCCCTTGCCGTTCACGACCAGGGGGCGGCGCGAGGTGCGCTTCATCAGCGCGTCGATGTCCCGGTCGATGTAGCAGTTGATCGTGTTCGCACTGCCCGCGGCGAGAGTGCCGCCGATCAGCGTGACCAGGACGAGCTTGAGCGAGGGCAGCCCGCGCTGGGCCAGCAGCATGGCCGGGACCGTGGTGACCAGGAGCAGTTCGATGATCCGCGGCTTGGTCAGCGCGACCAGCGCGCGCGCCACCGTACCCGCGGTACGGCGGCCACGAGGCGGGGTCCCGCGCTGGTCGAGCTGGGGAAGTGCGGCAGCAGAGGTCACTCCGCGTCCTCGGTCTCGGTCGCCGGGCCTGGAGTCTCGGCGGCCGGTGTCTCGGCAACGCGGGTCTCGGCGGCCGGTGTCTCAGGCGCTGGGGTCTCGGCAGCTGGGGTCTCGGCCGCTGGGGTCTCAGCAGCGGGGTCCGGCTCGGCCGTTGCGCCCGTGACGATCCCGGCCGTTCCGGCCGCGGCGGGCCTGACCTGCGCCGCCTCGAGGGCGGCCTGGGCCCGGGCGTCGTGAGCGACCGCTGCCTTCCCGGGCACCGCCGTGTAGGACACCGACCGCTGCAGCCACGGGGCACTATGCCCGGGAACGGACTCCGGCTTGGTGTACAGGACGTACAGCGCGCCCGCGACCACGATGAACAGGATCATCGGGAAGGCGAAGGTCAGTATCGATCCGCCGAAGGTCCACGCGCTGACGTTGGAATCCACTCCAGGTCCCTCTCCCTCTTCGCTTCGGGACGTTACTACAGAGCGTAGAACAGGAACCAGAACAGCAGGGCCATCAGGGCCATGTAGTTCCAGGTGGTGGAAAAGGCGCTGAGCGAGGCCTGGAACCGCTGCACGGCGTGGGTCTCAGTGTATGTGGGGGGCTGTTCCACGAACGACAGGGCCGGGATGAACCGTGACCTGGCCAGCAGGATCTCCAGCCAGAGCAGCACGGCCAGCTGGATCACGAGGAAGACCGGGTAGAAGCCGGTGAAGACGCTGGCGTAGCCCGAGCTGCCCGGTGCGAAGGGCAGGTCTACGAGCTGGTAAATCTGGAACGCCACGGCCGCCAGCCCCAGGCCCAGGGCCAGCAGCCCGGTGATCTGCCAGGTACTCTTGCCCCCGGCCTTGATCCGCTGCAGGCCGAAGTAGTGCACGCCAGCCGACACCTCGGCCAGGAGCATGATCGTGGTGCCGATCCACAGCGACGGGCGGACGAAGCCGGGCCCCTGCCACAGGCCCGAGGAGTTCAGGGACCGCAGGTAGAAGTAGGCGAACAGGAACGCGCCGAACAGGAACGTCAGCCCGCCGATGGCCAGCCGCGAGCCGGTCCAGGTCGCGTTCAGCGCGGACTCGTGGTAGAAGCCCTCGTCCTCTGCCGCGGCCGCGGCTTCGGAGGGTGTGGAGGTCAGGTCCGTCATCGTTATGCCTCCCCTGTACTGGCTGGCACTGCGCCGGCCGGCGCGTAGGCGGAGCCGATCACGCCGGGCGGCGGGTTCAGGTCGGCCACCGGCAGCGCGTCCTTGACCCCGTAGTCATAGGGACTGGACAGGATCACCGGCACCCGCTTGAAGTTCTCCGGCGGCGGCGGAGTCGACAGCTGCCACTCCAGGCTGCGCGACCGCCACGGGTTTCCGACCTCGGGTGTCCGCCAGAACAGCATGGACATGACGAAGTTGAACAGGAAGATCAGGATCGAAACACCCAGCAAGAACGAGGAGATCGAGACCCAGTCGTTGAGCGTCTCCAGGTTGCGGGCGTACTCGAACACCCGGCGCGGCATGCCCATCACGCCGAGCGCGAACAGGGGCAGGAAGGTGCTGTTGAAGAAGATGAACATGGTCCAGAAGTGGATCTTGCCCAGCGTCTCGTTCAGCTTGATCCCGGTCATCTTCGGCAGCCAGTAGTAGATGCCGGAGAAGAACGCGAAGATCAGCCCGCCCATGATCGTGTAGTGGAAGTGGGCCATGACGAAGAACGAGCCGTGCTCGGTTGTGTCGGCGGGCACGTCTGACAGGAACACGCCGCTGATGCCGCCGATCAGGAAGTTAAAATAGAAGGCCAGGGCGAACAGCATCGGGATGGAGAACCGGATCCTGGCTTTCCAGAAGGTGCCCATGCCGACCAGGTAGATGAACCCGGTCGGGATCGAGATCAGCTCGGTGGTGAGCATGAACAGCGGCCGCATGTCCGGGTTGATCCCGCTGTCGAACAGGTGGTGCTGCCAGACGAAGAAGGACAAGATGCCGACGCCGAGCATGCCGGCCGCCGCGATCTTGTAGCCGAACAGCGGTTTTCGGCAGAACACCGAGACCACCTCGGAGATGACGCCGAACCCCGGCAGGGCCAGGATGTATACCTCCGGATGGCCGAAGAACCAGAACAGGTTCTCGTACAGGTAGCTGCTGCCGCCGAGCTGGTTGGTGAAGAACGCGGTCTGGAAGGTCCGGTCGCTCAGGCCCATATAGCACGCCCCGACCAGCACCGGGACCGCCAGCACCTGCAGGAACGCCACGGTGAACATGGACCAGACGAACATCGGGAGCCTGCTCCAGCGCATCCCGGGGGCCCGGTAGTTGATGATCGTGACGATCATGTTGAAGCCGGCCAGGATCATCGAGATGCCCATCAGGCCGAACGCGAAGTAGTAGGCGTCCATGCCCGAGGTGGCCTGGGTGGCCAGCGGCTCGTACCCGGTCCAGCCGGTGGGGAACCCGCCGAACAAGATGGCGGACAGCAGGATGACGTAGGAGGCCGGGGTCAGCCAGAAGCCGAGCGCCTCGAGCCGGGGGAACGCGACCCGCTTGGACCCGATCAGCAGCGGGCCGAAGTACTGGCCGAACGGCCCGAGGATGACCGAGGACATCATCATCATCATCATCGTGCCGTGCTCGCCGACCACCTCAAGGTACTGCTCGGGGCCGATGAGGTGGTACGACGGCGAGAGCAGCTCGCTCCGGATGGCCATGGCGAACAGGCCGCCGGTCAGGAAGTAGGCGATCATGCCGTACAGGTACTGGATGCCCACGACCTTGTGGTCCAGCGTGTACCGGAAGTACTTGCCCAGGCCGGGATCCTCCTTGCCGACCAGCCTGCGCTCCTCGGGCAGCGGCCGGCCGAGCATGAGCCCGAACAGGTCGTTGAACACCCCCAGGCCGGCCAGCCAGCCGAGCACGGCGAAGGCGTAGCCGAGCACGATGGCCACGTCGTTGGCGTCGGCCAGCGAACTGCGAGCGTAGTCCCCGCCCAGGAAGTTGCCGAGCCAGTGACCGAGGAAGTAGCCGATCACGGCCCCGATCAGGCCGGCCGGGATGCCCGGGCGCAGCCACCAGGGCCGCACGGCCGCTCCCGCGGGCTCGGGACCGCGGCCCGTGGGGTCGGCTCGCTCCGGCTGGGTCTCGATGGCCATCCCGTCACCTCTTTACCGATGTCGTGGCGGAGTTGACGTGCGTCACGGCGTCACCGGGTTGCCAGGGCCGTAGTAGGAGCCCGCGGCACCGGTGATGCCGTCGATCGTGACGATGTTCTTGCCGAGCTGGGGAATCACGGTGGGGTCGTAGGTCAGCGCGTACGCGGGCAGGGCGGCGAGCACTCCGTCCGACTGTTCCTTGGCCTGCACGCCGCTCGCCCAGGACTGGAACGCCGTCGGGGAGACGACCTGGCCGTAGTTGTACATGGCGCCGTGCCAGATGCCGCACAGCTCGCTGCAGCGGACGGTGAAGCCGCCGAGCGCCTTCGCCGTCGTGTAGGCCACGTTGTCCACGCCCGGGTTGGCGTCCGCCTTGACCCCGAGCTGGTAGGCCCAGAAGCTGTGGATCACGTCCAGCGAGGTCACGTGGAAGGCCACCGGGGTGTTCACCGGCAGGTAGAGCTCGGAGCTCTCCATCCCGCCGAACTGCGGATAGCGGTACGTCCAGACCCACTGCTGGCCGATCACCTGGACGTCGAGCACGTCGTTGGTCCCCGGCGACCAGCTGGTCGTCTGCTTGCCGGCCAGCGTCCAGATGGGCGACGGGCCCTCCCCCGCGCCCGCCCCGGCCGGGCCGACCAGCTCGATCGTGCCGAACACGGCCAGGAAGAGCACGATCGCCGAGGTGCCGATGATCCAGGTGGCTTGGACCTTGATGTTGCCGTAGATCGGCTCGCCGTCGCTGTCGTCGCCCGGCTTGGCCCGGAAGACCACGATCGCATAGATGAAGTAGAGGATCACGCCGATGAACACCGGCGCCCCGGTCACGGCCAGCACCCCGATGTCGAACTGCTGGTGCCGGGCCGAGCTGGACATGTCACCCGGCGGCAGGTGCGGCTTCCAGACGAACCAGATGACCAGGTCCGCGGCCAGGGCCAGGACGAACCAGATCGCGAGCAAGCGCCAGGCGTGCCGCGCGTCGGACCGGGCGCCGGGGGCCGCTGGGGTTTCGGTCGTCGCCATCAGGACACCACGTCCATTTCGCCCATCATCCAGCCGAGAGTCTGCATGGGGCCGCCGTTGCCGTCGAGGTAGCCGCCGCCGCAGGGGACCAGGCACTGCCAGCGGAACACCCCGCCTTGGCTGGGGGACATGAAGCTGAACGTCTCCTGGGCGTACGGGTTGCCGCTCGTGGTGCACGGCGAGGAACTGCACAGGTTGTTCGCCGAGAGCTTGGCGTTCGGCGAGGCCACGGGCACGTAGATGCCCATGGCCGGGATGGCGAACGTGTGCCCGACGTTGCAGTCCGACCAGGCGTTGATGACCGACGTCGTGTCGTCGGTCACGTACTCCTTGCCATTCTGGTCGAACTGGGAGACGGTCACCGTGCCGCCCATCGTGCCCTGCACCTGGCTGAAGTAGTTGTTCCGCAGCGGTGTGCAGCCGTCGAAGCCGTAGATGGTGATGTTGACCTTGACGCCGGCCGGGATCGAGAACAACGTGGTGTGCACCCACTGCTTGCTCGCCGGATCCTGGGTGTAGTAGCTCACCCAGTCCGGCTTGGTGGCGCTGTCGTTCTGCGGGTCCTCCTGAAGGACCACGTTGACCTGGCCGTTGGAGGCGGCGTAATGAACGGTCGTGAGCTGGGTGGATGCCGCACCTATGTAGTAGAGGGCGGTAAATACCCCCAGGCCCACCACGACAAGGAAGGCCGCGGTCAAAGCTGCCGCCCGGGCCATCACGGACACAGGATCACCACCTCGCTTCTCAGCACGCACGGCCACGTCCCGCCGTGCAGCGAACAACGCTGCGCAGACCGGTACCTGTTGGGGTCGATCATCGGATCGGCCGCCGGCCCAGGGCAACACCTAGCGTCGCGGATGACGAAATTGTCATGTCACCCAGCGGGTTCCAGATATACGGATTATGCCTCTGAACAGGTACGATGACCGAAGCTCAGATGCGTAACGGTGGTACGTACGCGACACAATCGTTTGCGTCAGGATCGTCCGGGAGGAGCCGATGACGGCCGGAACGACCAGGGGCATCCCGACGCTACGCTCGGGCTGGCCGGTGCTGCGCACGCCCCGGTGGATGCTCGCCGGCGCGGTGGTGCTGGTGGCCGGGCTGACCCTCGCGGCGATCCCCCATCATCCGTCCACCTCCCAGCGCGTCACGGACCTGCGCGGAGTGGTGCGGGAGATGAACACCGACATCGAGTCGTGCGCCGGCGGGGTCAGCGAGTCGCTGACCGCGCTGCGGGCGATCCAGACCGGGACCAGCCACGACGTGACGACCGCGGTCAACATCGCCAGCACCGGTGCGGCGAACTGCTCGCCGGCCAACAGCATGCCGATGGACGACCTGGTGCAGTACCAGCCACCGGAATCGCTGGCCTCGTTCCAGCTGGCGCAGACCGTGAACGACCTCGTCACCTGGGGGTTCCCGGACGCCCAGCGAGTGCAGATCGACGTCGCCACGCTCTTGACGGCCAGCACGCCGGGGGCGGTCAAGGCCGCGACCACGGCCCTTCAGCATGACCAGCAGGTGCTGAACGACGAGCGCGCCACCATCGACGCCATGATCGACGCGGCCAGCAAGTCGCTGTCCGCGGCCGTCGCGCCTCCCACCCTGCCCAGCTGACCCACGGATGATCGTCTGCGCACGTCAGCCGCTGTCACGATGGCCGTTCCGAAAGTTTTGAAGCACTAGTTGCAATCGTTTGTGACACAGACGTGTAACAGATGCGGCCGGACCGTTGGTGACCCTTGACCGGCGGCAGCCGAGACGAGAGCATCGGCAGCACGTCACGAGAGGATCGACGGGTCCCAGGCTTACCGTGAGCTGGTTGGTCCAGCTAGCCTGGCGGCGGGCGGGGAGCGGCAGATCTCCACGAGCGGCGAGAGGCGATGACTTCGCAGGAAGCGGCTCAGGCCACCTACGCGCACCCAGCGGACGCGATCCCGGCCAGGATTCTGGTGGCCGACGACGAGCCCGGGATCCGGGCCTTTATCGGGCGCGCCCTGGGTGCGGCGGGCTACGCGACCGACTTCGCGGCCACCGGGGCCGAGGCGCTGCGGCGGGCCCTGGGCAGCCACTACGACCTGATCATCCTGGATCTGGTGATGCCGGAGATGACGGGCCAAGTGGTCCTCGAGCGGCTGCTGGCCTCGCATCCGGAGCAGGCCGTGCTCGTCCTGTCCTGCCTGGGTGACGTCGCCTCCAAGGTGGATTGCCTGGAGCGGGGCGCTCAGGATTACCTGACCAAGCCGTTCTCGCTGGCCGAACTGCTGGCCCGGGTCAGGGTCCGGGTCCGGGGGCGCGGCGGGACCGCGGAGAACGGGCACGACCGGGCCGCGGAGATCTTCCGGGCCGGCAGCCTGACCCTGGACGTGGGCCGCCTGGTCGCCGACATCGGATCCGGAGCGGTGCCGCTGACCAGGCTGGAGTTCCTGCTGCTGCGGGAGCTGGCCGAGCACGTCGGGCAGTCGGTGCCGAAGGGGCAGCTGCTTGCGAGCGTATGGGGCTACGATTTCGACCCCGGCTCCAACGTGGTGGACGTCTGCGTGCGGCGGCTGCGGTCCAAGCTGGGCTTCGGCCTGATCAAGACGGTACGCGGCGAGGGCTACCAGCTCGTGGGCCACTGACGCCGGCGGCGATGTCATACAGTGGCGGCCTTGGCAATCGATTCGCACGAAGGCCCTGACATGGGGCAACACTGACATGGAACAACACTGACATGGGACAGCAGACGTGGGCCGGCGCGGCCCGCGAGGTGTGGCGCACGGCGGTCCGGCACAAGATCGCCTCCGGGATCACCGCGCTCGCGGTGGTGGCGTCCCTGATCGCGATCACCTTGGCCGCCTCCGGTCCGGCCGGGCCGGCCACGGCAGGCGGGACGGCCCGGCCGACCGCCGACCCGGCGGCGCCGGCGTTCAGCCTGCCCGTCCTGGGTCATTCCGGGCAGAAGATCACGCTGGCCGACTACGCCGGGAAACCGCTCATCGTGAACTTCTTCGCGTCCTGGTGCCAGCCCTGCCAGCAGGAAACCCCGCTGCTGGCCAGGTTCTACCGCACCGAGCAGGCCAAGGTGGCGATCGTGGGGCTCGACGAGAACGACGTCCTGAGCAGCGCCATGTCGTTCACCCGCAAGGAGGGCGTCGGCTACCCGGTGGGCTTCGATCCCGAGGTCACCGCGGCCTCGGCCTACGGGGTGGCGGCCCTGCCGCAGACCTTCTTCCTCGACGCCAGGCACCGCATCGTCGACCGCATCTTCGGCGCGGTCACCCAAGCCGACATCAAACGTGGCATCGCGCTGGCCACAGCCAGCTAGCGGCGTCCTAGGAAGCTGACGTCCGCGACCTCTTGGTCACCCCGGCCACTCCGGTCAGGCCGTAGACCAGGCCGCCGTGCCACAGCCCGCTCAGGACCCCGTCGATGACGCCGCCGCCGGTGACCACGGAGAGCACGAGCGCGACGGCCGCGCACGCGATTGCGGGCAGGAGGGCGAAGCGCCACGGATTGCTCCTGGCCCAGCGGATGGCGCGGCCTGACCGGGCCCGCCAGAGGGCGCCCGCCGCGGCCACCACGAAGAAGGCCACCGCGCCCATGGCCAGGGACCCGCTGAGGGAGCTCAGGCCGAGATGGAAGCCGCCGATGATATGCAGGCCGAGGTCACCGGCCGCGACCACCCCGCCGGTCACCGTCGCGGCCCCCCACGGCGCGCCGGACATGGCCGCCCCCGAGACTGACATCTCCTCGCGATGGGAAAGATCTGGTTCACTGTGAGTCGGTGCGGACATTGAGACCCCTGCCCTTCGAGCACCTTGCGATAATCACGTCATATCGCGTCTTTGCCGCAGACTACCACGGCCTCGCAAATGATCAACGCGCGCCGCGCGGGATCGGGACGAATCGGAAGCAATCCGTCAGGTCGCACTCAGGGACGTACCCTGGTCTGGTCGAGGGCGAGGAAGATGCGCGAGAACGAGAGCGACGCGTGGTACGACAGCAACCGAGACGAACCCGGGTACGGGAGTTACGCGGCCGGCGGGTGGGATCCGGATCCGCCGCGGCGGGGGCGGGGACGCCGGCATCTGCTGGTGTATCTCACGGTGGCGGCGGTGGCGGCCGGGATCGGGGCGGGGCTGACCGTGGCCTTCGACGGCCAGGCGCCCAGCCCGTCGGCGAGTTCGGCCGACGGCATCCCGTCGGTGCATGACAACCAGGCGAGCAGCGGGCATGGACTGAACCAGGCGGCGGTCGAGCGGAAGGTCGAGCCGGGCCTGGTGGACATCACCTCCACGATCAAGTACGCCAGCGAGACGGCCGAAGGCACCGGGATGATCCTGTCCCGTTCGGGTCTGGTGCTGACCAACAACCACGTGATCGACGGGGCCACCGAGGTCAAGGTGACGCTGGTCGACCACCCGAACCAGAGCTACGTGGCCCGGGTGGTCGGCTACGACAGCGTCCAGGACGTCGCGCTGCTCCAGATCATCGGCGCCTCGGGGCTGGCCACGGTCACCTTCGCCAACTCAGCGCAGGTCAAGGTGGGCACCGCGGTCCTCGCGCTGGGCGACGCCCAGGGGCACGGCGGCGTGAAACCGGCCGCCGGTGACATCAGCGCGCTGAACCGCTCGATCCAGGCCAGCGACGAAGGCTCGGGCACGGTCGAGGACCTGAACCACATGCTGCAGACCAACGCCCCGATCCAGCAGGGCGACTCGGGCGGGGCGCTGGCCGACAACGCGGGGCAGGTGATCGGGATGATCACGGCGGCCAACACCCCGGCTGACGGGCAGCCGGGCGACACGATGGGCTTCGCCATCCCGATCGACACGGCGCTGGACATCGCCCAGAAGATCGCGGGCAACCAATCCAGCTCCACGGTGTACATCGGCCTGCCCGGCTTCCTGGGCGTGCAGGTGGCGCAGAGCACCAGCGCGAACCCGGGGCAGCAGGCCGCGGCCGCCCGGCGATCCGGTGACGGCCAGGGCAGCAACGCCCGGGGCGGGCTGGCCTGCGTGACCGGCGCCCAGTGGGCAGGCGTGCCGGCCAGGATCGCGCCGACCGCGACCGGCGCGCTGATCCTGGGCGTCGTGTGCGGCACCGCGGCGCAGACCCAGGGCCTGAAGCCCGGGGACGTCATCGTCTCGGTCGACGGCCAGGCGGTCACCACGCCCGGCTCGCTGACCGCCATCACCGCCCAGTACCACCCGGGGCGCGTGGTGTCGGTCGGTTATCAGGCCCCCAACGGCTCACGGCATACGGTCCGGATCCTGCTCGGCGACGGCCCGGCCCGCTAAGGCCAGCCAGGCGCGCAGCCGGGCTTCGCAGTCGGCGATGGCCGGGGTCTGCACGTACTCCCCCGCGGTGTGGGCCAGCTCCGGCAGGCCCGGGCCGTAGTTCACGGCCGCGATGCCAAGCGCGGCGAACCGGGCCACGTCGGTCCAGCCGAGCTTGGCCCGCGGCGGCCCGAGGCCGGTGCCGACCGTGCCCAGGAAGGCGGCGGCGGCGGGATGGCCCAGGCCGGGCCGGGCGCCGTCGATCACGTCGATCACCGTGACCGGCCAGGCCGCGAACAGCGACCGGACCACATCGGCCGCCTGCTGGCCGTCCAGGTCCGGCGCGAACCGGTAGTTGACCGTCACCACGCACTCGTCGGGAACGACGTTCCCGGCCACGCCGCCGCGGATGGCCACGGCGTTCAGGCCCTCGTGGTAGCGCAGCCCGTCGACCTCCGGCTCCCGGGGGGTGTACGCGCGCAGCACGCGCAGGATGCCGTCGGCCTCGTGGATCGCGTTGCGGCCCATCCAGGACCGCGCGGTGTGGGCCCGCTTCCCGGCGGCGGTCACTTCGGCGCGCAGCGTGCCCTGGCAGCCGCCTTCGACCTGGCCCGCGGTCGGCTCCAGCAGCACGGCGAAGTCGCCGGCCAGCAGGTCCGGGGCGCTGCGGCTGAGCCGGAGCAGCCCGTTGCGCTCGGCCGCGACCTCCTCGCACTCGTAGAAGACGTAGGTGACGTCCCGGCTGGGCGCGGACAGTTGCGCGGCCAGCCGGAGCTGCACCGCGACCCCGGACTTCATGTCGGAGGTCCCGCAGCCGTACAGCCGGGCCCCGTCGGCGCGCGACGGCAGGTTGCCGGCCACCGGGACGGTGTCGATGTGCCCGGCCAGGATGACCCGTTCGGGTCGCCCGAGCTCGGTCCGGGCCACGATCGTGTGGCCGTCCCGGCTGACGGTCAGGTGGGCCAGGGGCGCCAGCGCGCGCTCGATGGCGTCCGCGAGCGGTCCTTCCTCGCCGCTGACCGAGGGCACATCCACGAGCTGGGCGGTCAGCGCCGCCCCATCGATATCGAGGTCGAGATCCACCAGGCCAGCATAGGGACCGGCTCAGGCCGCCCCGAGCGGGCGCGCTCCCTGACCGGGCAGCGCCTTGGCCGCGGCGCGCAGCGCGGTCACGATCACCGCCACCGAGGGCCGGCGCACGCTGGCCGTGCGGGCCACCGCGTGCACGTCCCGGGCCAGGTCCAGGCCGTGCGGCAGGTCCCGGACCGCGACCCGGCGCTCGCCCGCGGCCACGGCCAGCCGGGGCAAGATGGCCAGGCCGATGCCGCGGGCCACCAGGCTCACGATCGTCGACATGCCCTCGAACTCCGACAGCACCGGGGGGGTCACGCCCACCGCGGCCAGCAGCCGGTCCACCGCCTGCCGGGACGGCTCGCCGGCTGGCGCGGCCAGCCACGGCTCGTGGCGCAGCGCCCGCAGGTCCACGGCCGCACCGGGATCGGCCGCCCGGTGCGAGCGCGGCACGACCAGGACCAGCCGGTCGCGGTTCAGGTGGTAGCAGGTCAGGATCGAGCCGCCCGCCTCGATCTCATCGGCGAGCCGGCCGGTCCAGTCGTCCACGATGGCCACGTCCACCTCGCCGGAGCGCACCTGGCGCAGCCCCTCGCGGGCCGGGGTCTGCCGCAGCACCAGGGTCAGCCGGGGATGGGTCCGCAGGCTGCGGGCCAGCGCGGGGGCGAAGGCGATCGCCGCGGACGGGAACGCGGTCGCCATCACCCGCCCGGCCGGCTCGGTGGCCCCCGCAGACAGGTCGGTCTCGGCCTCCTCGACCATGGCCAGGATGCGCTCGGCGTGCCCGGCCAGGCGCCGCCCCGCATCGGTCAGCTCGGCCCGGCGCGCGGTCCGGTCCAGCAGCGCGGTGCCCGCCTCCCGCTCGAGCGTGGCGAGCTGCTGGGACACCGCGGACGGCGTGTAGCCGAGCACCGCGGCGGTCTTCGCGATGCTGCCGCGCGCGGCGAATTCGGTCAGCAGGCGGAGCCTGTGCAGATCAAGCATAAGAGAATCTTAGGCTCACCGCCAGACATGAGCGCTTGCGCTTATGGTGTGAAAAGCTCAGACTGTGAAAAGCACAGACTTGAGCTGGTGTGCAGGGTTGTCACGGGAAAGTGACGACTGCCTCTTTTCGCCGCCGTCCGCCCATCCCGCAGCTAGGAGTGCCAGTTTCCGTGGCCCTCGTCACGCGCCTTCATCCTGGGGGACGACCCCCAGAAACCCTCCGATCCTGGGCTGACCTATCCCCCCAGGCCCCCCCAGCGCTATCCGCCACTCTGGCCGCCAACGAGATCCTGGACGCGCGCCGCCGCCGTGGTCAGCCGGTGCTGCCGATGGCGTTCGGCGAGGCGGGGCTGCCCGCCCATCCGCTGCTGCGCGAGGCGCTGGCCGACGCCGCGGGCTGCACGGCCTACGGCCCGGTGGCCGGGCAGGCCGCGCTGCGCGAGGCGGCCGCCTGCTACTGGGCCCGGCGCGGCCTGCCCACCGACGCCGAGGCGGTGGTGGCCGGCCCGGGCAGCAAGGCGCTGCTGTTCGGCCTGATCGCGGCGGTCGGCGGCGACGTGGCGGTGACCCGGCCGAGCTGGGTCAGCTACGCCGCGCAGGCCAGCCTGGCCGGCCGGACGGCGCACTTCGTGCCCGGCTCGGGCGGCGTGCCGGACGCCGCGAAGCTGGCCCGGGCGGTGGCCGTGGCGCGCGCGTCCGGCCGCCCGGTCCGCGCCGTCATCGTCACGCTGCCCGACAATCCGACCGGCACCCTGGCCAGCGCCGGCGCCGTCCGCGCCCTGTGCTCGGTGGCCGAACGGCACGACCTGATCATCATCTCCGACGAGATCTACCGGGACCTCGTCCACGACCGGGCGGCCGACATCACCAGTCCGGCCACTATTTCGGCCGAACGGACCGTGGTGACCACTGGCCTGAGCAAGAACCTCGCCCTGGGGGGCTGGCGCCTGGGCGTGGCCCGGCTGCCCGACGGCCGACTCGGCCGCGAGCTGCGCACCCGCCTGCTCGGCATCGGCAGCGAGATCTGGTCGGCCGCGGCCGGTCCGGTCCAGCAGGCCGGCGCGCTGGCCTTCGCCGAGCCGGCCGCGCTGACGGAGCGGATCGCGCTCAGCCGCCGCCTGCACGCCCGGGTGGCCCGCGAGGTGGCGTTCCGGCTCGCGTCGGCCGGCGCGTCGGTACCGCCGCCCGAGGCGGCGTTCTACGTCTACCCGGACTTCACCCCGCTCGCGGACGTGCTGCGGGGCCGGCACGGCATCACCAGCGACGAGGGCCTGGCCGGGCTGCTGCTGCGGGAGTACGGCCTGGGCGTGCTGCCCGGCAGCGCGTTCGGCGAACAGCCGTGGCGGCTGCGGCTGCGGGTCGCGACCGCGCTGCTCTACGGCGAGACCGACGAGCAGCGGCACGCCGCGCTGACCGCGGCCGACCCCTGCGCGCTGCCCTGGATCGCGGCGGCGCTGGACCGGTTCGAGGAGATCCTGGCCGACCTGACCCGGTAGCGGGGTGGGTGCCCGCTAGTCCTTGGGTGCCCGCTAGTCCTTGAGTGCCCGCTAGTCCTTGAGTGCCCGCTAGTCCTTGAGTGGCAGACTGGGGCCATGGCCGTGAACTACGTCGAGTCTCCCCCGCCCTCGTTCCTGTTCGACCTGGACGGGACGCTGATCGACAGCGTGTACCAGCACGTCATCGCCTGGCGGGCCGCCCTGTCGGGCATCGGCATCGACCTGTCGGTGTGGCGGATCCACCGCCGCATCGGGATGAGCGGCGGGCTGTTCGTGTCCGCGCTGCTGCGGGAGACGGGGCGGTCGCTGTCCAAGGCCGACATCGACCGGCTGCAGCAGGCGCACGCCGAGCAGTACCGGGCCCAGATGGACGCGGTCACGCCGCTGCCCGGCGCGCGTGAACTGCTCGGCTTCTTGACCGGCGCGGGCGTCCGGTGGGCGATCGCGACCAGCGGGTACGCGGCGACCGCGCGGCCCGCGCTGGGCCTGCTCGGGCTGCCCGAGGACACCCCGATGGTCACCCGCGACCTGGTGCGGCACGCCAAGCCGGACCCCGACCTGTTCCTGGCCGCGGCCGCCGTGCTCGAGGTCGAGACGCGGCACGCGATGGTCGTCGGCGACAGCGTCTGGGACCTGCTCGCGGCGCGGCGGGCCGGCGCGCTCGGGGTCGGGCTGCTGTCGGGTGGCTACGGCCGGGAGGAGCTGGAGCGGGCCGGGGCGTACCGGGTCTACGCCGACCCGGCCGAGATGCTGGCCCGCATCGACGAGCTTGGCGTCCGCACCGACGAGCTTGGCGTTAGAGGGTCGTTAGGTTCGGCGCCTTCGCGCGCGAGTAGAGATTTAATGGATGGGTAGGCGATCAGGGGGCGCTGCAAGGACGCGCCCCGGTGGTAGGAGGCGAGTTGCGGTGGCCACCGTTCGTCGGGTCATCGTTGGTGTGCACGGGTCGCTAGGGAGCCTGCAGGCGCTCCGTCACGCGGCGGATGAAGCCAGGCAGCGGGACGTCCCGCTGCTGCCGGTCATCGCCTGGGTCCCGCCGGGCGGTGACCTGTCCGAGCGCCGGCATTCCTCGCCCTACCTGCGCAAGCTCTGGCGCGACGCCGCCTGGGAGCGGCTGCGGACCGCGTTCGACGACGGGCTGGGCGGGTTCCCCGCCGACCTGCAGGTCGAGCCGCACGTGGAGCGCGGCGAGACCGGGCCGGTGCTCGTCGACATCGCCAGCCAGCGGGAAGACCTGCTGGTCATCGGGACCGGCCGCCGGGCCGGCCTGCGGCGGCTGTTCCACAGCCCGGTGGGCCGCTACTGCCTGGCCCGCGCCAAGTGCCCGGTGCTCGCCGTCCCGCCGTCGCTGCTGATGGACGAGGTCGGTCACGGCCTGCGGTCGTGGCACCTGCGCCGTCACGTCCTCCTCCCGCAGGACATCTAGCCTCACCCGCCACGGCGCATGGGTTCTGTTAGGAACTCAGGCGCGGTCGCATGGGTCCCGCAAGGGCGCTTCTTTGGAGCGTCCCTGAACCGTTAACTTGGGATGCGTTGTTCACCTGCGCATACCCGCAGGGCATTCTCACCAGCGGTTTGTCACTAGGAGTCACGATGTGGGACCTGTTCTACGTCGGCCTGACGATCGTCGTCTTCGCCGTCCTTCTCCTCATCTTGAAGGGGATTGAGACCTTTGAGCGTTGAGAACTGGATCGGCCTGATAGGCGGCATCCTGCTGACGATCTACCTGTTCGTGGCCCTCGTCCTGCCTGAGAGGTTCTGATGAACTCCACGCTGGCGGGGTGGCTGCAGTTCCTGTTCCTGGTCGCCGCCCTGGCCGCCTGCTACATACCGCTCGGCAACTGGATCGCGCGCATCTTCACCGACAAGAACCACTGGCGGGTGGAGCGCGGCATCTACCGGCTGTGCGGGATCGACCCGGAGGCCGACATGAAATGGAGCGTCTACGTACGCTCCATCCTGGCCTTCTCCCTCGTCTCCGTGCTGTTCGTGTACCTGATCGAGCGGACCCAGCACTGGCTGTTCTGGGCGGTCGGGATGGCCAACGTCACGCCGGACACGGCGTGGAACACGGCGGTCTCGTTCACCACGAACACCAACTGGCAGAACTATGCCGGCGAGGCCACCATGAGCTACCTCACCCAGCAGGGCGCGCTCATGGTGCAGCAGTTCTTCTCGGCCGCGGTCGGCCTGGCCGTCGCGATCGCCATGATCCGCGGCTTCACCCGGTCCCGGACCGACCGGCTGGGCAACTTCTGGGTCGACGTGACCCGCGGGATTATCCGGCTCCTGATCCCGATCGCGGTCGTCGGCTGCATCATCCTGATGGCCGGCGGGGTGATCGAGAACCTGGCCAACTACCACGTGATCACCACGCTGTCCGGCGCCCACCAGACCATCCCGGGCGGGACGGTGGCCTCCCAGGAGGTCATCAAGGACGTGGGCAACAACGGCGGCGGCTGGTTCAACGTCAACTCGGCCCACCCGTTCGAGAACCCGAACCCGTTCACGAACATCTTCGAGATCTTCCTGCTGCTGCTGATCCCGTTCGCCACGCCGCGGGCGTTCGGCAAGATGGTCGGCGACAACCGGCAGGGCTACGCGCTGGTCGCCGTCATGGTCATCATCTGGGCGTGCGCGGTCGGCGGGCTCAGCTTCTTCGAGACCCACCTCGGCACCGCCGGAGCCGGGCCGCAGCTCGCGCACGGCGCGTACGAGGGCGTGGAGACCAGGTTCGGCCCGCCGGGGTGCTCGCTATTCGCGTCATCGACCACGGTGACGTCGACCGGCGCGGTGGACTGCTTCCACGACTCGCTGACGCCGTTCGGCGGCGGGATCGCGCTGTTCGACATCGCGCTGGGCGAGGTCGCGCCGGGCGGCATCGGGGCCGGCATGTACGGCATCTTGGTGCTGGCCATCGTTACGGTGTTCGTGGCCGGGCTGATGGTCGGCCGGACGCCGGAGTACCTCGGCAAGAAGATCCGGCCCACCGAGATGAAGTACGCGTCGCTGTACTTCCTGACCCTGCCGGTGGTCATCCTGACCATGTCGGCGATCGCGATCGGCACCCACTGGGGCCAGAGCGACATCTTCAATCCCGGGCCGCACGGACTGACCGAGATTGTGTACGCGTACGCCTCGCAGGCCAACAACAACGGGTCGGCCTTCGCCGGCCTGGGCACCGGGGCCACGTTCTACCAGATCACCGGGGGCATCACGATGCTGCTCGGCCGGTTCGCGCCGGAGATCTTCGCCCTGGGCCTGGCCGGGTCGCTGGCTAGACAGGCACCGGTCCCGGCCAGCGCCGGGACGCTGGACACCAGGACGCCGCTGTTCGTCGGCATGCTCGTGGGCGTGATCCTCATCCTCGTCGGCCTGACCTACTTCCCGGCGCTCGCGCTGGGAGTGTTCGCAGAAGGACTGCACTGATGTCTGTGACAACGCAGAGCCCGGGTACTCCCGCGCCGGCCGCCCCTTCAGAGGAGGCCAGCGAGCCGCGGCGGGTTGGCGGCGGCCTGCTCGACCCGAAGATCTTGTGGAAGTCGACCCCGGACGCGTTCAAGAAGCTGGACCCGCGGGTCCAGATCAAGAACCCGGTCATGTTCGTGGTCGAGGTCGGCGCCGTGCTGTGCATGTACACCGCGATCCGCTCGCCGTCGGCGTTCAACTGGACCATCGTGGTCTGGCTGTGGCTGACGGTGGTGTTCGCCAACCTGGCCGAGGCGGTGGCCGAGGGCCGCGGCAAGGCCCAGGCCGACACGCTGCGCCGGGCCAAGCGCGAGACGGTGGCGCGCAAGCTGGTGGGCTGGAAGCCGGGGGCCTCTCCTGATTCGCTCCGCGAAGAGGCGGTGCCCGGCACGGCGCTGACCCTCGGCGACTTTGTGGTGGTCGAGGCCGGCCAGGTCATCCCCGGCGACGGGGACGTGGTCGAGGGCGTCGCGTCGGTGGACGAGTCGGCCATCACCGGCGAGTCCGCGCCGGTCATCCGGGAGTCCGGCGGCGACCGGTCCGCGGTGACCGGCGGCACCACGGTGCTGTCGGACCGGATCGTGGTCAAGATCACCTCCAAGCCGGGCGAGACGTTCATCGACCGGATGATCGCCCTGGTCGAGGGGGCCAAGCGGCAGAAGACGCCGAACGAGATCGCGCTGAACATCCTGCTCGCCTCGCTGACCATCATCTTCATGCTCGCGGTGATCTCGCTGCAGCCGATGGCGTTCTACTCCAAGGCGCCGCAGACGCTGGTCATCCTGGTCGCGCTGCTGGTGGCGCTGATCCCGACCACGATCGGCGCGCTGCTGTCGGCCATCGGCATCGCCGGCATGGACCGGCTGGTCCAGCGCAACGTGCTGGCCATGTCGGGCCGCGCGGTCGAGGCGGCCGGGGACGTGAACACGCTGCTGCTGGACAAGACCGGCACCATCACCATCGGTAACCGGCAGGCCACCGAGTTCCTGCCGGTGGGCGGGGTCCTGGAGTCCGACCTCGCCGACGCGGCGCAGCTGTCGTCGATGGCGGACTACACGCCCGAGGGCCGTTCCATAGTTGTGTTGGCCAAAGATCAGTACGGGCTCCCCGAACGGTCCGAAGGTGACCTGCAGGGCGCCGAGTTCGTCGAGTTCACCGCGCAGACCAGGATGAGCGGCATCGACCTGCCCGACGGGCGCGAAGGCCCCGGGCGGGAGATCAGAAAGGGCGCGGCCGCGTCGGTGGCGCAGTGGATCAGGGACAACGGCGGGACCGTGCCGGATGACCTGGGCCCGATCGTGGACCGTATCTCGGCCGTGGGCGGTACCCCGCTCGTGGTGGCCGAGAAGCCGGCCGCCGGACCGGCCCGGGCCCTGGGGGTGATCTACCTCAAGGACATCGTCAAGCCCGGCATCGCGGAGCGCTTCGCCGAGATGCGCAAGATGGGCATCCGGACGGTCATGATCACTGGCGACAACCCGCTGACCGCCAAGGCCATCGCGGACGAGTCCGGGGTGGACGACTTCCTGGCCGAGGCCACGCCGGAAGACAAGATGGCGCTGATCCGCAAGGAGCAGGAGGGCGGCAAGCTGGTCGCGATGACCGGCGACGGCACCAACGATGCGCCGGCGCTGGCGCAGGCCGACGTGGGCGTGGCCATGAACACCGGGACCTCGGCCGCCAAGGAGGCCGGGAACATGGTGGACCTGGACTCCAACCCGACCAAGCTCATCGAGATCGTGGAGATCGGCAAGCAGCTGCTCATCACCCGCGGCTCGCTGACCACCTTCTCCATCACCAACGACGTGGCCAAGTACTTCGCGATCATCCCGGCCATGTTCTCCTCGGTGATCCCGGACCTGGGCAAGCTCAACGTCTTGCACCTGTACAGCCCGAAGTCGGCGATCACCTCGGCGATCATCTTCAACGCGCTGATCATCGTGGCGCTGATCCCGCTGGCGCTGCGCGGAGTGCGGTACCGGCCGGCCTCCGCGCAGTCGATGCTGCGCAGGAACCTGGTCATCTACGGCATCGGCGGGCTGATCATCCCGTTCGTCGGGATCTGGGTCATCGACCTGATCGTCCAGCTCATCCCCGGATTTGGAAAGTGACCGGCATGAACCGCCTTCCCGTCTTTGTCAGGCAGCACATCGCGGCGTTCCGCACCCTGCTGGTGTTCACCGTGATCTGCGGGTTCATCTACCCGCTGATCATGCTGGGCATCGGCCAGGCGGCCTTCCACAACAAGGCCAACGGCTCGCTGGTCAGCTACAACGGCCAGGTCGTGGGGTCGGGCCTGCTGTGCCAGGAGTTCGTGGACGCCAAGGGCAACCCGCTGCCGCAGTACTTCCAGCCACGACCCTCGGATGCGGTGGTCGCCGGGGAGAAGAACGACTACGGCTGCGACCCGCTCTACTCGGCCGCGAGCAACCTCGGGCCGACCAACCCGGTGGAGATCGGCGACATCCAGGCGGCGCAGAAGGCGATCACCGCCTTCGATCACGTGCCGATCTCGGAGATACCGCCGGACGCGGTGACCGCCTCGGGCTCGGGCCTTGACCCGGACATCACGCCCGCGAACGCGTACATCCAGGTCGACCGGGTGGCCGCGGCCAGGCACCTGCCGG
>Ga0302326_10005097_pt1 | contig 30094 bp, 26 predicted proteins | sample Palsa_T0_3_FD_202264 | JGI IMG/M metagenome (GOLD analysis project Ga0302326, IMG submission 202264) | Peat permafrost microbial communities from Stordalen Mire near Abisko, Sweden - Palsa_T0_3 | ecosystem: Environmental > Terrestrial > Soil > Palsa > Peat permafrost | place: Sweden: Abisko... | reverse complement strand
AAAACATTTTCGCTTCCCAATCAGAATCTATGGGTAGATTCTGGCTCCGGGAGTCGTCCCAAGTTATGATAGAGGGCCATTTCCATAGCTTTGTAAGTGCGAAAGCCGTAAGATCGTCTGGTAACCACTCGGATTTTGTTGTTGAGGCCTTCGACGGCGCCATTGGAGATCTCGCCTTTGGCTCGAAACCAATTGAGGATCAGCGGCTCATGGACGCGCAGCATCTTGGCCACCTTTTTCATAGGTTCGAGGCGGCTGCGCATGGCACGGTGGCACCAATAGTCGAGAAAGGCACCGGCCCACGACACCGATCGGTACTTCCAAAAGTGGGCGAAGGTCTCCTTTAACTCCCAGGCGCGAGCCGTGGCAACTTTGCTGGCGAGCAAAGCATTGAGCTTTTGCCGAGCGCGCCCGCGTACCCGGCTTCCGCGGCGTAGTAAGGGCCAACGCATGTGTTTGAGCCGCAGCGCCGCTTTCTTGTTTTTGCTTCGCAAACGCATGTTCTCTTGGCGGCGCACCTGATCCACCGCTTGATTCAAATGAGTAGTGATATGGAAACGATCCAGCACGTGCAAAGCCTGACCAGCCTGGGCGGCGATGACTTGCAAGTAGGGCTTCCACATATCGCTGCACACAAAGCGCAGTCCCTTTACGACCTCCGGCCCCAGTGTCTTCAGGCCGCGCCGCAGGGTGACTTGCGAGCGGCGGCGTCCCACCCACAGCAGGCGCCGGCAGTGGGCGTCGATTTGGTAGATCACGGTCAAAAAGTTGTCCGCCCGCAGGCCGCGTCCCCAATGGATTTCGTCTACGCCAATGGCGGCGACGCCGTGCAACTGGCGATGCGCCAGACCCCACTCCACAAACCATTCCACCGACCGATAGACCGCTTCCCAACTGGTCTGGAAGGTGCGCGCCGTTTCGCGCCAGCTCAGTTTTCGCGCCCAACGCGCTAAGAACCCCATCATGGCGTAGGTCACCGGGCGCTTGCCGTCGCTCCAGGGAATGTGCTCGACGACGACCCCGTGTTCGGCACAGTTGACACGCCGAGGCGCGTAGTAAAAATAGGTGGCGATCCCCCACAGCGGCACAAACAGCCAGCGTCGCTCGGGCAAGCGGTCATAGCCCGGCGCCGGGCGCTGACAGCGCGAGCAGCGCCCACGGATCCCGCCATGCGCTCGTATGCTGATTTCGATGGTTTGCGGCTGTCCTTGATGGCACTGTAGGCGCACCTCTTGATAGACGAAGCCCACAAACCGTTGCACTTGATTCAAGATGGTCTTAACCTGGAGTTGAATAGCGGATCTCCTCCTCGCTGGATCAGTTTTTGTCTCTTCAACTCAGACTAATCCAACTGCCGGAGATCCGTTGTTCTTTTGGGTAACGCTCCCTCTTGTTGGCCCGCTTAGTTGTTAGCTTCGCCCTCATATTGGACTCTTTGGGTGAGTCTTGGCCGCTGTCAAGGCCGAGCGTAGCGAGCCCCCAGGGTTGCCTTGACAGCGGCCAAGACTCACCCTATTCACGCTCAAGAGGGCGAAGCGGGCCCTTGGCATCAGCCCGCTCTTGGACCTTCCACAAACCAGCTTTTCATAGCAATCCTACCCACGGATTCTGCTACCCAGCCACTTCTGCATTCGCCAGATCCGCTCGGTTTTGGGCGATACGTCGTCGGCACCTCGTTTTGTGGAGACGCTGCCGAGGGTGGGCTATCGATTTATCGCGGTCGTCAACTTGGTTTCAGGCGAGAAAATAGTTGACGACACCGGTCCCTCTGAATCTCCACCTAGGTCCAGCAAGATACGCCGATGGCCCTTTTGGGCAATTGGCTTCGGCGTTGTTGGCGCCGCCGTCTTTTTCATCGGATGGCACCCGAAGGGCAAGCTCGAACCCGGGCAGCCGGTTCGGTTTACTAGCTATCCGGGATTCGAACAGCACCCCAGCTTTTCGCCCAGCGGTAACGAGATCGCATTCGCCTGGAATGGAGAGAAGCGGGAAAACTTTAGCATATATGTGAAGCAGATTGGATCGGTGACGCCTCCGCGCCTCACGAAAAGCCTGACGAACGACATAAGTCCCGCGTTCTCTCCAGACGGCCGTTCGATAGGCTTCATCCGGGTTAGCCAGGGCAGCGCGTATTTCGTTGTCATTCCTGCTTTGGGCGGCCAGGAGCGCGTTGTGGCCGCCCTGCCAAGCCGCATTACCGTTCGCCCCGACGAGGGAAGCAACCTCTTCTCTTGGTTTCCAGATGGGCGTCATATTGTGACCGGCGGGCTGGAGTTGCTCGACACTGAATCCGGAGAAGGACGGACCCTCACGCGGCCTCCGAATAAAGATATCCCAGACGAGGCGCCTGCCGTTTCTCCGAATGGGCGTACCGTCGCTTTCGTGCGGAAGTCGGGCCCCACCTTCGCCGACCTTTGGCTGCTGGACTTGAACGACAACCTCGAACCACGTGCGCCACCGCGCCGATTGACCTACAAGAGTTTTGGGGACTGGCTACTTTCGCTCGATCCGACATGGACATGGGATGGCCGCGAGTTACTCTTTTCCGATGGCCGTATTTGGCGAGTTCCGGTTGCCGACGGCCGGGCGCCACAGACGCTTCCGTTCGAGGGGTACAGTCCCGTGGTATCGCGCGCGAAGGGCAATCTTGCGTTCGTGATCTGGAACGGCAACACGGGGCTCCGCCGCTTGCCGCTGACAGTTGCGGGCGGGATTGGCGGTGAGCCAATTCCACTCGTTCCGTCCACCGGGGGCGATTGGGATCCGCAGTATTCGCCAGACGGCGCGCGGGTTGCTTTCACCAGTCAGCGTTCCGGAGACCAACGAATCTGGATCTCCATGGCAGACGGATCGAATGCGCTTCCCTTGGCTATAAACCCCGATACGAATGCCAGCGGGGCGCGCTGGTCGCCTGACGGCAAGTTCCTAGCCTTTAACTCGCTTACGCGAGGGCAGTGGCACGTGTTTGTGGTCGCTTCGAGCGGTGGAACCGCGAAACGCCTGACCTCTGATTCGGCGAACCATCACCTCCCTTCCTGGTCTCGCGACGGCAAGTGGATCTACTTTTCCTCTAACGCGACCGGTAGATCCGAGATTTGGAGGATTCCGGCGCAAGGCGGCGCGTCCGCGCAGGTTACAAAGAACGGCGGCTTCGCAGGTTGGGAGTCGATGGATGGGAAGGCTCTTTACTGTAAGAAAGATTTCAGCGACCAAGGGCTGTGGCGCATGCAACTAGCTGGGGGTACGGAGGAACAGATCGCGCCCGCCGTAAGGTTCTGGGATTTTGCGGTGACCGGGCAAGGAATCTACTATATCTCGCCGACTGAGCCCGGGAGACAGGCTTCCATACGGTATCTGAATTTTGCGACGAATCACACCACCCAGCTAGTCAGCCTGAAGGGAAGGCCAGGCATGGGATTTGCGGTATCGCCCAATAACCGTTCTCTCCTCTATGTCGACTTTGCCGATGACGAGGATATCTTCCTGGTGGAGAACTTCCACTGAACATTTGGGGTCGAGGGCGACGTATCCCAGATCGCGGTTTCGCGCGCTAGCATACGGCGCGCTGAAGCGTTGATCCTGCAGAAAACCGCGGCCTCCCCATTGGAGGCCATAGGTGCGTTTCCCAGCAGGGGCAACTCAAAGGCATTGTGAATGAGGGCGGCCGTTCCGTTGAAAATCATTGCATGTCGGCATGAAGTGCCGCTCGTTGACACTCGCGGCTCGGGCTTGACGGCGTACCAGGGTGTTTTCATCAGCGTCGATCGGCCCCAAGCCCATGCCCACTCCGTTGAAAAACATGGCTACCGAGCGGAGGAGAAGAAAGACCAAACTAGGTCGCTGACGCTTCCGGCTCCGAGTCGGCACCCTGTCAAGTTTTCATTATCATTGGTGGGCCGGAGGTCCATGGGCACTCCCTTCAAAGACCGACCGAAATAGGACCTGTCGTTACCGCTCCTTGGCAGTCGCGGCTCGGCTAGGGGTGTGGGTTGTAACAGGAGGATTTTCATTATCATGAGCCGAAGGACCATGACCGCTCCCCTGCTTCCTTATGTCGAAATGAGGAAGAACTCAGCCATTCCTCATCTCTACGGCGCCACAATTCGTGGCACAGTAGCTCCAGGTTTTTCGGAACCTGGAGACATACATGGCAAAAGTGGCGCTTCTTATGCTGTTATTGGCGATCAAAGGGGCGACGGCCAGCGATCGGCTCAAAGGTTGGAGCGACTGGCTGTCGGAGGGTAAGGCGCTGCGAAACGCCGGAGATTATCCCGCTGCCGTCGGGGCTTTTCGGCAAGCTTTGGCTGGGGCCGAAGGCTCGGGAATGGGTGAACGGCAGTTGGTCGAAATCCACGATTCTCTTGCCGCGGCCTACGCGGAAGCGGGACTGTTCGCGGAAGCGGGGCGCGAATACCGACGCGGGCTGGCGCTCGTGGAAAAGGCGGATGGCCGCGAGTCGCTCGCCTATGCCTTGCTGCTCGGCAGTATGGCCTTGCTCCCCACCGAGGCTGGCGGCCGGGAGGAAGCGATTCAGTTGCTACGCGAGGCAATTGCCGTGAACCAAAAAACCGCCTCCGCCAGGGATTTGGCCGTTCTCCGCAATTGCCTGGCTTTGATCTTCAGGAAGGAGGGGCGATACCAGGAAGAGGAGCCGTTGCTGGTGGACGCACTGGGCGGTCTGGTTACGCAGAAGCGATGGGACCCCAAACTGCTTGGAGGAACCTTAAACGATCTGGCGGTGCTGCGTTTCGACCAGGGGCGCTACGGTGAATCGGCCGAGTTGTATCGCGAATCGCTTCGCGTGCTGGGGGCGGCTTTGGGTGGAGAGCATCCATCTCTGGTTGTTCCATCCGGCAATTTGGCGGCGGACTACGTGAAATTGGGCCGTCTTGAGGATGCGAGCAGTGCCTATCAACGAGCCATTGGCATTTGCGGCAAATCGTTGGGCGAAAGCCACCCGGTGTGCGGGAGCGCGCTCGGCCACTATGCAGTTGTTTTGCGGAAACTGGGGCAGAAGCGCGAGGCCAAAAGAGCGGAGGCACAGTCGCAGCGGATTAAGGACGAAGCCGCTCGCCGTAATGGTGTTGGCGCCACCATCAGCGTGTCGGCGCTCAGTTCAAAATAGCGGTGGCGGTTTAGTTCGGCGAAGTTGCCCCGGGCTTGAGAAGGCCGCAGCGGTCGATGGCGAGATTGGAGGCGCGCAAGGAAGTCATTTTGCGGATGGCTTCCGGCGTGCTGAGAAGTTTTTCGTCGCGAACGTAGCGCGCGTAGAGACGGGCGAAGTTGCCGAAGGTATGGGTGGGTGCTGGACTTGAGAAAGACGCCATCCACTCCTTCGGGTCGGAATCAGCGGCGAAACTGACCCAAGGCAGGGCGATCCTCTTGCGAATGTTTCCTCACCCATGAGAAAGTAAACCGTCTCAACGCGGGAATCGTCTTCGACGACTAAGTCCATAGCGGTGTCTTCTGGAGATGTGTGGAGCATGCGGGCTACTTCTCCGAGTGACTTACCGGTGAGAGGTTTGAGCTTGTCGCTCTTGAAACCGAGGGGCTGCGATGGCGATTTGAAACTGGTGGTCGTTGCTAGAAACGGTAGCCGTCTTGTAAGAACGCAAGAACTCCTTTCCGAGTCCAGGTTAGAATGGCGGCGAGCGGCGAGGTTCGAGAAAACTTCGTAAGGAACTGAAAGATCGAGCGATGAATTTTGGGAACGGTTGTGAACGCATCGCGCAGAAGCAGCAATGCGCATATGCTGTTATTTAGGGATGATGGCGCAGCGGTGAATATGCCATTCATCCGGGGCTTCTTGCCGCCCATTATCAAGAGATAGGGCAGACTTTAGCGTCAAATCCGACAAGGAATACGAAGCCTTAGCCGATCAATTTGTAGCGAGGAAACTGGACGCCCGGCTGAAAGAATGCATCCGAAAGAACCGTGACATTGTGCGCTATGATATTCTTTCCGATGAATTTGCGGTGATCTCAGACGCCGGATTTGTTCGGACGTACTAAGCCAATCCCCTGTTGGCAACTTCCGCTTAGTGCGCCGAAGCGGAATTGTCATGGTTACCAGGATAACTTGACGTATTTCAGTATGGAGTGTTCGAAATGACGAAAAACGTCTGCCCGGTCTGCGGCTACTTTCTTGAGCATCCACCTGCGGATTTCACGATCTGCCCGTCCTGCAGAACGGAATTTGGCTACGATGACGCGGGGCGTACCCATGCTGAATTGAGGGACTCCTGGCTTCGCGGCGGCGCACAGTGGTGGAGCGAGTCCGTTCCTAAGCCGCCGGATTGAAATCCTTTTCTCCAGATTGATAACGCTATTAACCCTGCTGCGGCGTCCTCACGAAAGTAGGAGTGGGTCGATTCCCAATCGGCGCGCAGGATACCATCCCGCCCCACAAATGGCCAGTCAAATGCGGTCGCGTTAAAACATCGGGAACCTTGGCTCTCGGCGCGGCGCGGCGCGGCTGACATCGCGCCCGTTTTGCGCGCTTCCTCAATAAAGCCGCGCCCATCTCTCTCGAAATCGATTCTCTCCATACCCAGCCGGGTCACGTTGCGGGAAATTGCGCATACCTGTGCGGTGTCAAAGCGTCCCTACGGCAACGTCACCCCATCCTTTCCCACCGCATGCGTCGGCGGCTTCGTGTTGTCCGCGTGTAGAAAATCCTCGATATCTCCCACTTTCTCCGCAATCAGATTCAGCTTGCGCGCCAACCCTTGAATCTCCGATTCGGCGCGCCGGTTTACGTCATAATCCAATTCGCCCCGCAGCCGGTCCTTGGTATCTTGCCGGTTCTGGCTCATCATAATGACCGGCGCTTGAATAGCCGCCAGCATCGAAAGAAACAAATTCAAGAGAATAAACGGATAAGGGTCCCATGCCAATCTACCCAAAGAAACATTCGTCGCGCTGTAAACAACCAGAACGACGCCGAACAGAATGATGAACGACCATGAACCGCCAAAGCGCGCTACCGAATCCGCAAGCCGGTCGCCGAACGTCAACTCTTCTTCAATCACTTCATTCGGATTGCGCGTCGAACGCAGGCGCACCAGTTGTTGAGCTGCATGAAACTGCCGTCCCAGCACAGCCAGCATGTCCATCCCCGCGTGCGGCTTGCGTTCCAGCAAAACGGCAATGTCATGTCTATCCACTTCAATGCAAACCGCTTCAGACAGCGCCGTCGCCTCCGTCTGATGCGGCGTGCCATCCAGCATCGACGCAAACCCGAAGAACTCGCCTTCCGCGGGCTCGTCAACCACCACCTCCTGTTGGTCTTCGTCGACTGTACTGACTCTCACGCTCCCCGAGACGAGGATAAACGCCTGTCCAGACGGGTCGCCAATCTTATAAATGCGTTGCCTCGTCGCAAACGTTTTGACTTCCACCTGGCTGGCCAAAACGGCGCGCTCATCGTCATCCAGCAGTGCAAACAAAGGAACGTTTTTCAGGGTTTCCACATCACAGGGCATAGATTCACCTTATTGATCATAAAAGAGTGGCCAATTTGCGGTCACACGGGCGGGAACGTATTATCCGGGGACTTTCTGCTCCGTGAGCGGTGAGAGGTGTTTTCCGGGAGGCCCCAGGGTTGTTGGTGAGGTGAGTCGAGTCAGGCAATAGAGTACGGGCATTTTTGGTGAGCAATTGGCACACAATGCAACGGCAATTTCGACAATCGCTACGTCAAACGCCCGGAGAGCCTAGGTCTGGTTTGTGGCTACGAAGCTGGAACGCGAGTTTACAGTCTGGCTTGGGTGAGGCTTGGCGGTAATAAAGGCCATAGCGAGGCAAGCCGCGATGAGGATCTCGGTGATTACGGGCCCTATGAAGAAATACAAGCTGGAGTTTACGCCCAGCAATGCATAGGCAAGGAATAGTGTGGCCATGATGGGACGCAGGCGGGCCGCGTCGGTTTTTGCGAGCGAGGCTATCTGCCAGAAGATCACGGCCTCGGCGGTGAGGTCTATGGAAGCAGCCAATCCCAAGCCCAGATAGAAATCCCAGTAGCTGCGCGTGTGTCCCAGCAAGGGAAACTGGTTGAGTTTCATGGCTTGGACCGCAATCGTGGCTGGGCCGGGCGCAGCCTTTCCGAAAACTCCGCCAATGGTATGCAGAACAGCGTGAATAAACGTGATCACTGAGGCGATGCGGAGAAAGAGTGTAGGTGTCATCGCGATTGGTCTCCGTTGGCCGTTTTGGCGTAAAGTGCGAGAATGCCGCTCCAGGCGCCGGGTCCGTCAAAGATGGCGCGTAGTTGTTCAAAGCCTTCGCCGTGGCGCTCTAACTTGCTGTGGGTGAGTTCGACCAGGGTGGTGGAGGGCGATTCGGCGGTGAAGCGGATTTCGACTTCGCTGGCTTTCGCGAGGTCGGGATCGAACTTCCAATCGGCTTGGTCATGGCCGGGGCCGAGGTGCCAGGAGAAGGTGACGAGATGAGGAGGGTCCCAGGCGAGAACGTTGCCCCATTCGCACTGGTTACCTTCGGCATTCATTTCGTACCAGCGGCCGCCGACGCGCGGTTCGACGAAAATGGCCTTAAAGGGCGTTTTGCCGATGTGGTGAGTGGCGGGCCACCAGGTTTCCATTTGTTCGACGAACACGCCGAAGGCGCGCTCGACCGGGACCTTAACGAGAACTGTCTTATGTACGACCGCTTCGGCGATGGGGTTTGACATTCTTCTTTATTTCTCCTTTGGGTTCTTTTTCGGCGGCGGCTTGGAAGGCGTTCAGCGCGTTGGTCCACAGCCGGTCGAAGTGGGCGCGGAGGCGAGCGACGCCTTCAGGGTTTAACTGATACAAGCGGCGGGTTCCTTCCTTGCTGTCGAGAACAAGCCCTGCGTCCTTCAGTACGCGCAGGTGCTGGGAAACCGCTGGACGGCTTATGGGCAGAGTGCCGGCAAGCTCGTTCACAGCGATCGGCCCGGCCGAGAGCTTTTGGAAGATCGCCATACGGCTGGCGTCGCCCAAGGCGTCAAGACCGGCTTGTAGGTAAGTGTCCACTTACGGTAAGTGTGCACGAACGGATGGGAGTTGTCAAGAGGGAAGATTCGGTCAGGAGGACCGAGGTAAAACCTCAAGTGAGTCGAAACAATCGCTTTTGGGCTACGGCTTTCCAAGAAACTCGTGGATGTAGCCATTCACCTCGTCGGGCTTTTCATGGATGACCCAGTGGGTGCCCTCGGGAATTCGCTTGATGGTAAGTTCCGGCACAAACTGCTCAAGCCCGTCCAAATTTGCCGTTAGCAGCGCCGTATCTTTCTCGCCCCAGATCACCAGGGTTGGAACACGAACCATCAGTTTCGTTGGATCCACGGCGAAATTTCCGGTCGACTCCGCCCCTGGCTGCGGCGGTCCAACTCGCGCCGCTCGATAGTAGTTGAGTCCGCCGGTCAGCGCGCCCGCTTGCGACCACGCTGCGATATACGCCTTTTTGTCATCTTCATTGAACACGCCGTTCTTCAGTCCGGACCCGAGCACGGCATCCACCAATGCTGCGTAGTTGTCTCTCGAAAGAATCGTCTCGGACTGCGGACTGCGGAACATCAGCATATACTGGCTCGCCTTCTGCTGCCCTGGATCGTCGCGCAGCAGCCGCACGAAGACAGCTGGATGCGGCGCGTTCACGATCACCAGTTTGTCGAGGCATTCGGGATGTGCAATCGCCAGCGCCCATGCCACTGCACCACCCCAGTCATGCGCGACCAGCGTGAACTTCTTATACCCCAAGTGCAACGCCAACCCGCGCACGTCTTCCACCAGATACTTCATTTGATAACTATCCACGCCGGCCGCCTTATCCGAGAGATTGTATCCGCGCATGTCCGGCGCTACCGCCAGGTGGTTCTTGCCGAATTCAAGCAACTGATTTTTCCACTCATACCAGAACTCGGGAAAGCCATGCAGGAAAACGATGAGGCGCCCTTTCCCGGCACTCACGTAATGCAGCTTCACGCCATTCACCACGGCATAGTGGTCTTTCAACTCAGGAGGCTTCTTCGCTGCCGCCATCAGGGTCGCCCCGGCGACGGCAAGCGCGCCCATCGTAAGCGAACGAAATTTCATGCTGGCAAGGGTAACACGGGCGCGGATCTCCCACGCAAATCCCCCGTTATCTTGGCCGACGCCCAATACGCAATCGCCTGAATTGTCAGCGATGGATTAAAGCCGCCATTCGTCACATGAACGCTACCGTCCACAACATAGAGATTGTCCATGTCATGGATACGGCAATAACGATCGACAACCGAAGTCTGCGGATCGGTGCCCATACGGCAGGTGCCAGCCTGATGCTGGCCGCCACTCACTCCGCGGCCGGGAAGCACAGGCCAGGTCTTGATCGCTCCGCACGCCTTTAACCATTCTTCCGCTCGCGCTGAGATGAAGCGAGCCACTTCCAGATCGGCGGCATGCCTGTGGCCGCTGATGCGCAGAGTCGGAATGCCCCAGGCATCCTTCACCTCCGGAGCGATCTCCACACGGCTCTCAAACACTGGCATCTCTTGCACCGGACCCATTACGGAAACCGTTCGCTTATAAGAATGGCGCATGTGCTGCTTGTGTTCCAATCCCCACTTCGGAGTTCCGGGAGGAATCGCATTTCGCGAGAACAGATAGGGCAAGCGGATGAATTCGTTGGAAAGCATGGCGCCGCCCTTTAAGCCGCCGGGCAAACCGTGGCTGAAGTCACAGCAAGCCACTCGTGCGGCCGGACCAAGACCGTCGAATAAATCCTTCTCAACAATTCCGTAAGCACCGGCATAAGCGTGGCCCTGCAGATTGCGCCCCACCCAGTCATTGTTATTGCCCAAGCCATGCGGAAACAATTTCGTGGCGGAATTCAGCAGCAGGCGCGCACTCTCCGTCGCGGAACACGACACCACAACCGCGCGGCACGGCTGCGTTAAAGCGTGATCGCCTTGGAAGTATTCCACGCCGGTCGCTTTTCCGGCATCATTGGTGACGATGCGGCTGGTAATGCAGTTTGTTCGGAGCTCGCAATGGGCGGTGGCCAAAGCTCTGGGAATTGCTGTGACGGCAGTAGAATTCTTGGCGTTTACCTCGCAAGCAAATCCAACGCAATGCGGGCACTGAATGCAGCCCGAGCGCTTTTGATAAGTCACTGAGTTGATGGCCATGGGAATGGGGAACGGATGCCAACCCAAACCCTGCGCGGCCTTGAACAAAGCGGATGCCTCGGTATTGAGCGGCAAAGCCGGCATCGGATAAGGCTTCTGTCGTCTGGCCTCGAAAGGATTAGCCCCCATGGTGCCTGACACACCAATCTCCCACTCAGCCTTGCTATAGAACGGCTCAAGATCGTCATAGGAGATCGGCCAATCCTCCAGCGTGCTGGCCTCCGGCGCGCCATAGGTCGACCGCATGCGGAAGTCCTTTTCGGTGTATCGCCAGGCCATAGCTCCGTAGCTCATGGTGCCACCTCCGACACAGGCTGCGTTATTACCGTAGGCTCCTTCGCTGGGTCGAACGCGCACAAAATGGCCGTCTGAGGTTTGGGCCAGCCGCACGTAATGCTTGTCGTCCGGACCAAAGGCGTTCCCCAGAACGGTAATCCTCTGGCTGCGCAGTTCATCGTGGCCCGTCTGGGAAAATCCGAACTTGTCTCCTCTTTCCAGCAGTACCGTATGCAAACCCGCCAGCGAAAGTTGCTCGGCGACAATACCTCCCGCCGCACCGGCTCCGACCACCACAACATCCACCGTTGGGAGCGTCAATGATTGTGTCCTTCCATCACATCGGCGATCGCCAGCATCCTCCAACTGGTTTCGTCCTTATTGCCGCCGTGCTTGGGGCTGCCATAAAAACCTTGCATGGTGTGATCAATCACCACTTGCCAGAACCGGTTCAGTTCTGTATCGGGGCCGGCTTCGACGGTCTGTAGGAACTGCTTCTGCTGCGCTGGGTCCAGATCTGTAAAGAGCTTTCCAGTTTGTTCGCGGCAGGCGCTCATCAACCGGGGGATACCGTTCTTATAGTTGTCAACAAAGCGTTCGAGTGGTCCCGCCAACTGCGTCTCAATGTAATACAGCACGCCTGCTTCTTTGGCCCCGGGCCAGTCGTCGGCAGGAATGATTTGGGCGCACAGCGCTTCCACCACCCTTGCCTCCCCGGCTGTGAGCATAACCAGCGGAATCGCCGGATACAAAGGTGCGGAAAGAATCGTCAGAAAGAGTCTGCGATCAATCTTCATGTTCGCCTCTGAGGAAAATGTATCAGAGAGTCGCTTCCGATAAAGCTACGACGCAGCTGCTACTTCATCGCCGAGAAATCTTTCTGACGCATGAACACTTGGTCAACTTTGTAAACTTCGCCCGCCTTTTCCAGCAGCAGTGCGGCCTGTTTCCTATACTCCGGAAAGGCCGGGTCGGCATGCAGCGCGTCCCAATTCCTTTTTGCTTCTTCCCGGCTCGGATGAGCCACGAGGTAGACGAAGGTGTTGGCCCAGGCGGGATCGTCGTCGGGTACCCAGTAGCCGACGACATTGAGATTGTGCTTGGCTTGCAGCGTTGAAACATCGCGAAAGATCGACTCGAGGGCGGGCACTTTGCCCGGCAGCGTGTGATAGACCATAAGCTGGAAAACGCGATTGCTATCGGCCCTCACTTGCTGCAAATGCATCAGACGGGCGGTCAAGAGCGATCCAGAGGCGAAGGAAACCAGGGCGGCTGCGCAAACCATCCATCCTTTGAATGTCGGGCGGTTGGGCACTGCTGGAGTTGGGCTAAGGTTCGTTGTCATGGGTCCATTCTCGTATGTATGCTTTTAACCCCGCAGCCGGATCACCGTCACATCGGCGACCGGCGCTTTATTATTGTTCCTCTGACGTGGTATCACCGGCTTTTAGATGCTACCGCTGAGCAGCGGTCTAGCTGGAAAATACGCGGGGCAGGATACGGAATTCATTGGCCGGACATTGATGAAGACCTGAGCACCGAAGGATTATTGCGTGGCGCACCCGCGGCTGCGGAACGTGCGGGTCTTAGCCATTAGACGGTGATGCGGGCAATGCCTGACTTTTAGAAATGATCCAGGAGCTCGCGGATCCGTTCCACTTTCAAGAGGCGGGGATGGTTCTCCGGCACCTCGGCGTGTTCCAGGCTCCAAGTTCGGGGATGTGGCACAAAGACCGCGTTGAGACCAGCGGCCAGTGCTGGATTGATATCCGATTTCGGCGAATTGCCAATCATCCAGGTCTGCGCGTGATCGAACTGCCGTTGCTCAGCCAAATCTACGTATGCAGCCTGGTTCTTTTCTTTCACAATGGCGGCGTGTTCAAAATAGCGTCCTATGCCGGAGCGGTCGATCTTGAGCTTTTGCTCTTCCTGGTCGCCTTTAGTGAAGATGGTCAGGCTGTGGCGTTCGGAAAGCCGAGCGACGGTTTCCTCCACGCCGTCAATCAACTCAATCGGCTTTTCCAAAATCTCGTGGGCGAATTCCTGAACGGCTTGGAGGTCCGCTTCGGCAATACGGCGTTCAGACAGATGCTGATAGCAGACGGCCAGATTGCGCGCATAATTCTTCGAACCGTAGCCGTGAATTTTGGCGTTGGCCATTTCGATCTCGTCCAATACCGCGCGAACTTCCACTTGCGACATGGACGAGTGAGACAAGTAATCGTAAAAGCGCTCGAACGCTTCCTCGAAATATATGTTGTTCTCCCACAGCGTGTCGTCCGCGTCGAAGATCAGAAACTGGCGCGAACGTGCCATGCTCAACGGGAAACCTTGGCATGCCCGTTCAGCGGCCCTACGCGTTTCGCCAGCGCGGTGCGCTCGCGCTGGGCCACATATTCGGGAATCACCTTGACCAGGAACTCAAGCCGCTCGACCTCCGAGCGCAAAGAAAGCACTGTCTGGCGCTTATCGAAATCGTCGATGTAGCGAGCCAGTTGGAAGCTGATGCGCGTGTGCTCCCACTTTGGCTCCCCTGTCGCCTCGCTTTCAGCCTGCGCCAGCTCCCGGTAAGCGGCGGTGGCGCGGCGGCGAAGATCGAGCGAGACTTCGCTGGCGTCATCGTCGTTAAAAAACTCCACTTCGGCCCGCAAGTATGGTTTTTCCTGGTCGAGCGACGCAATCTGAAAACGCCGCTGGCCGATGGCGAGCAAATCCAAGCGGCCATCGTCATAACGCCGCATCACGCGCTCAACCGAGGCGGTGCAGCCGATATTTACAATGCCGTCGTCTTTGGCAAAAACGACCCCGAACTCGCCCTTCGCCGCAATGATCTCACCCATCATTTCCTTGTAACGTTCTTCGAATATGTGGAGGGGCAATGGCATTGACGGCAGAAGAACCACCGATAACGGGAAAAGAGGAATGAGCTGCAATGCCATAGCTTTATTATGCTCGGTTGGATTCAGGCTGTGGAGAGACCACGATTGGCAACCACGATTGGCTGCCACTTGCCGCGCTAAACGATATACTAGTGCCAACTTGACCGGAATTTCGCGACGTCGTTCATGATTCTGAAGCTCAAACGCACGCCGGGCCTCTATCTGGTTGGCTTTATGGCCAGCGGCAAGACGACCGTTGGGCGCGCTTTGGCGGAGCAGATTGGCTGGCCTTTTGCCGACATGGACTTGGAAATTGAGGCCCGCGAAGGCAAAGGCATTCCACAGATTTTTGTCGAAAGAGGGGAAACCGGGTTTCGCCAGACCGAAGCTGAAGTTTTGCGCCGGCATGTGCGCAGCATTGAAGCGGGCCAGCCCTGCGTTTTGGCGCTGGGCGGCGGCGCGTTTGTCCAACCAGCCAACCGGGAGTTGGTACAGAACAACGGCGTGAGCTTGTGGCTGGATTGCCCGTTCGACATCATTCAACGCCGTTTGAATGGCGATAACACGCGGCCGCTGGCGGTAGCGCAGCCTAACGGTTTGAGCAGACTCTATGAGGATCGCCGGCCTTCATATTCGCAAGCGGACTACCGGGTGGAAGTGGATACCGAAGATGTCACAGAACTGGTCCGGCGGATTTTGGGCCTGCCGCTTTTCAAGCGATAAGCGCCGTGCGTTTAAGCGCCTTCGGGCAAAGGTTTGCCGATTTCCCAGTGGTGTCCGAAGGGATCGACGATGCGGCCTAAGCGCCAACCGTATTGGTTGCCGACCGGCCACACTGCGGTGGCGCCTGCTGAGACGGCTTGATCGAAAACGGCGTCTGGGTCTTCCACGGTCATGACCATCCGCACAGAGCCACCTCCAAGAGACTCAGGGCTGAAGTTGAGGTGTTCCGGAGATTCGTCGGCAACCCAAAATTCGGCATCGCCAACAGACAAGCGAGCGACCACCGCTCCGTCATCGGCATCGATACGGAACAATTCGCCAGCGGCGAAAGCGGCTTTATAAAACTCGAGGGCTTTTGCCCCGTTTCGCACAGAGAGCATGGGAGCGATTGACGTGTTCCGCATGATTGTTGGAAGTCTCCTCGCTCGATTATGATACTCAGATGGAACTTCAGGAGGTTGCCGGCGTTGTTTAGAAATGCGATTGTGCGACTCCCAGGGAGCAATTTCGCCGAAGGGCTGACAACGGCTGCTCTGGGCGTTCCGCATTTCGAACAAGTGTTAGAGCAGCATGGGCGCTATTGCGAGGCGCTGAAACAATGCGGTTTGACGATCATGACTTTGGAGGCCGATCCAGATTATCCAGACTCGACGTTCGTGGAGGACACGGCGGTGCTGACTGCGCGCTGTGCCATTTTGGCGAGAACCGGCGCACCGAGCCGCGCAGGCGAGAGCGCAGCCATCCGCGAGACGCTCCAGCGGTTTTTTCCGGCTCTGGGGGAGATCCAGCCGCCGGGAACTTTGGATGGAGGAGATATCTGTGAGGCGGAGGAGCACTTCTTTATTGGTCTTTCGCAACGAACGAATGAAGAGGGTGCGCGCCAGTTAGCGGGACATCTTGCTGGCGCGGGTTACAGTTCCTCCGTGATCGATATACGCGGTATGACGAGCATCCTTCATTTGAAGAGCGGCATCTCCTACATCGGCGGCAACACGCTGGTCGCGATAGAAGAGATGGCGGGGAACCCACAGTTTCGCAAGTACGAAACGATTCGCGTGGCCTTAGAAGAGAGCTATGCGGCTAACTGCGTTCGGGTGAATGAACGAGTTCTGGTGGCTGCCGGATATCCGTATCTCACGGCGGAGTTAGCTCGTCGCGGCTTCAGTGCGCTGGTGCTCGAGATGTCGGAGTTTCAGAAGATGGATGGCGGCCTCAGTTGCCTTTCGTTACGGTTCTAACTGGAAGTGCAGGCGAAGCGCCTCCTTAGCTTGCTCGAGCGCGTCAGAACGAACGAGGATGTAATCCGTGTCGAAGGTAGAGATGGCGAGAATGGCGATGCCCGCTTCGGCTAGCGGAGTCAAGATTGAGGCGAGGATACCTATGGCTGAAAAATCGAGCTTCCCCGCGACCTTGAACGCGCGCCAATCCGGCTCACACTGAACACCCGGCGGCACGGCGCTGGCGGGGCAAATGACGGAAAGTTCGTCGTCGGTGCGAGTTATGGATACCAGCGGAGGCGACGACAGATTCAACCAGGAAGGAATTGGGGCATCCGGGGGAAGCTGAAAAATAGTAAATTCGCCGTCGAGGATCTCCAGCCGGAGGTTCATTTGTTGAAGATATACGATGCCTACCCTCGTGCCCTGATCCACCGCTTGTCTATCGAGATAAAGATATTTAGAATCAGTGATTTACCCTGGACTTTTGGGTTCAATTTGTGTCTAATAGGCTTGGAAAGCCGAGGTAGGCTTCCGCCTGTGAGAGACCCGCGCAATGCATCGTCCTTGGCCATTGATCGCTAGCGGAATCCTGGCTACCGGACTGCTGGCGGCGGGCGATCTCCCGAATCGTTCAATACGCGCGAATTTGATGATCGCCATGCAGTTCGATTCGCCTTTTTCCTCCTCTTCGCTGCGCGAAATGAAGAGCGAATTCGAGCGTATTATGCGACCGGCAGGCCCCAGCATTGAATGGCGCATGCTGAACGATGTGGCGAATAACGAGGCGTTCCATGAAATTATTGTCGTTCGTTTTAGAGGCTCCTCCGAGGCCGGTGGAAGCAGGGCCACAATGCCAATCAACGCCGTCATAGTCGGAATCATACTTGCCACAAGAGCTTAGAACTTTCATCCATCGCGGCTCCCATGTTAGCTCACGTGGGCGCACGCCGGCTAGACCGGCATCGCTACTCTCTTCAACTCTTCCAGCAAACCTTGCGCCGCTCCTTCATCCAGTTTCCCGCCCGCCTGCGTCAAATAGAACACGTCCATCGCCTTATGCGCCTCTGTATCCACCAGCACCAGCTCAATGTTGCAGCCAGCAGCCGAGATGGCCGACGTCATGTCGTACAGCAACCCGGGCCGGTCTTCGCCGGTAAAATCAATCAGTGTGCAATCGTCCGATGCCTCGTTGCTGAAGCGTACCGAGGGCATGACTTTCGAACCACTCGAGGGCCGCGGCGCGTGACGCCGTTGTTTGATCAGATCGGCGACGCTCAACGAACCGCGTAAGACGCATTCCACGGTCCATTCCAGCCGGATCACCTCATCCGGGTTCAACTCCAGGTTGCGCAGCGGATCGCTGAAGCGGATCAGGTCCAAAATGCAGCCGTTGCTGTTGGAAGATGCCTCGGCCTTCAGGATGTTCATGCCACGGCACGCCAGCGCGCCACAGAGCTTGGCGAAAAGTCCGGGCTGGTCGGAGGCCAGAACGGTGAGCAGGAATGCGCCGGAATCCTGGGTAATACTCACGGCCGTTCCCTCGCGCCGGCGCTTTTGATCTAGTTCGAAATGGCGGCGAACCTGCGCCGCGGTGTGGGTGCGCAGATAGCGTGTGGGGAAGCCTTCGAGAAAAGCAGCCAATTCCGGCGACTGGCCAGCTGCGAGCGAAGCGCCCTGCTCGCGGTCGATCCGGTTGGTGATCAGTTCGCGCGTGAGTTGCTCCTGACAAGCGGAATACGCGCGCCATAACTGTTCGAGCCGCCAAGGTGTCATGGCGGTCGGGTTCACCGCGCTGATGTCTGCGTATGTCAACAGCGCCAAGCGCCGGAGTTGTTCTTGCGTGGGAATCTGCGAGGTGAGAAAACGGCCGGTCGCCGGATCGTCCAAATCGCGCCTGGTCATCACTTTCGATAGATCCAGATGGTGGGCAATGAGGAATTCAATGGTTTCGCGATTCTGCGGCGGCACAGAAAGGCGCTCGAACACGTCGCTAGCCGCTTCGAGCGAACCCTGCACGTGGTCGCCCGGCCGAGTGCCTTTGCCGACGTCATGCAGCAGCAGGGCGAGCCGCAGAGAGGCGCGGTCTTCTTCTTCCAGCAGCAGTTGGCGAAAGCGCACGGAGAACTCCGGCTTGAGGCCCAGTTGGTCGATTACTTCAATGGCCACGATCGAATGCTCATCGACCGTGTAGCGATGATAAAAATCGCGCACCACCAGGCACTCCACTGCGTGCCAGTGGGGAATAGCGGCGGAGAGCAAGCCCGTGTCTTGCATCTGGCGCAGAGCCATAGCCACATGGGGTTGCGAAAAAAACTCACGCCAGGCATTCCAGGGCGGAGGCTGGGAAAGGAAGCGCGGCGGCAGTTCGGCATCCGAGGAAACGCGCCGCTGTGCATCCCAGGAGAGGGGAATGCCATGCCGTGCCGTGAAGGTAAACAGTTCGAGGGCGCTCTCGGCCGAATTCAACGTATAAGCCGCATTGCGGAGAAATATACGCTCATGCGAGACGGTAAATTCGCTGGTGGAAAGGCGCGCCCGCCAATCGCGGAACTGGCGGGCGATGGATGGGTCCTTCAGCTCCGCGAATTCCAATGCGCGCAAAGCGGCATGGAACACCTGGCGCGCGTTTCGGTAGTACAGGCGCATCCATTCCGCCGGATCGGCCGATTCGTTCAGCCAATCCGCGCTGATTTTGTCCTGCAGCTCGAAGCTGAGGAGATTGTTATCGCGCTTGGATGCCGAATGCAGAAAGCAGCGCACCGCGGTCAAGAATCTTCTTGGCCCTTCAATAGCTTCCAGCGCCTCCTGAATCCGGCCTCTTTCATGCGCTAAAAGCGACATCCAATGTAGCAGGTGAATATCGCGGAAACCGCCCGGCGCCTCTTTGATACTTGGCTCCAGGTGATAGACCGTATTGTTGAACTTCGCGTGGCGCTTCGCCGCCATCCCGGCCAGCTCGTCGATCAGCTTGTTTTCGTGCTTCCGATAGAAGGCCGGCAAGCCGCTCGTTAAGCGCTCAAACAGACTCGCGCTACCGGACACAAAGCGCAAATCCAGGAGACTGATATGCAGTTCGATGTTCTGTTCGTGCAAGCGGCAGCAGTCGGCAATGGTGCGCACCGATTGGCTGGCGTGCAGTCCGCAGTCCCAGATCACCCGCAGAAAGTGGCTCAACGGTTCTTTTATTGCAGCCAAGCCGCTTTCGGATTCGGCCAGCACCAGCAGGTCGATATCCGAATACGGAAAGAGCTCGCGGCGCCCATAACCGCCCACCGCACAAACGGCAAAGGGGGTTTCTAAATGAGGTGTCAAGTGCTGAGCGGCGGCGTTGGAGACGGTTTCGTCGACAAAGCGCGTCCGCTCGGCGAGAGACGCGAGCGCCTGTTCGATCATCGCAGCGCCGCGATCCCCCATTTTGTTAGAGCGCCAGTTCGCCGCTATCGTCGTTGCGAATGCGGATGGCTTCGGCGACATCGAACACAAATATTTTGCCGTCGCCGATTTTCCCGGTGCGCGCGGCGCTCGAGATGGCGCGCGTCACTTCGTCTTTCCGGGCATCGGGCACCACCGTTTCAATTTTGATTTTCGGCAGCAGATCCACTTCGTACTCCATGCCGCGATAGACTTCTTTGTGGCCTTTCTGGCGGCCATGGCCCCGCACTTCGGAAATGGTGAGTCCATCGACGCCGATGTTCTTCAATGCGTCGCGAACTTCGTCCAGTTTGTGGGGTTGGATGATGGCTTCGATCTTTTTCATTTCGTCCTTCCAAGGAACACGCGCAAGACGGGCGCGGTGTCAAGCGCGCCGCCCGAATGTCGGCGGGAGTTCCTCCCTGTTCGGCGGCGCGCAGCCGCGCCCTTTGCGCTTCTAACCTTCAAGGTTATAGCCTTCCTCACCGTGCATGCTCAGATCGAGGCCTTGCACTTCTTGCTCCTCGGAGGCGCGCACGCCTATCAGGAGATCCACCACTTTGAGAATGATGAGCGTGCCCGCAATCGCCAACACCCAGGATATGGCTACTCCTATCGCCTGATTTAAAACTTGCCCCGCATTCCCATCGACTAAGCCCAATGGTAACGCTTTGCCTGCCGAATCTTTTAGCGCGTCGTTGATCTCGCGGGTGGCGAAAACGCCGGTCAGCAATGCGCCCAACGTGCCTCCCGCGCCGTGGACGCCAAACGCGTCGAGCGTATCGTCGTAACCGAATTTGCTCTTCACGGTAGACACCATGTAGAAGCAAACCACGCCTGCCGCCAACCCGATCAATAGGGCAGGGAACGGTTTGACGAAGCCAGACGCAGGCGTAATGGCAACCAAGCCGGCCACGGCCCCGGAAATGGCGCCCAGCACGCTTGGCTTACCGTGTCTCCACCATTCGGCCAGAATCCAGCCGAGTGTAGCGCCAGCCGCGCCGAAATGCGTGGCCACAAAAGCGCTGGTGGCCAGCCCGCTCGCCGCTACCGCGCTGCCCGCATTGAAGCCAAACCAACCCACCCACAGAAGACAGGCGCCAATCACACTCAACACCAGATTATGCGGCTTCATGGGCTCCTTGGGAAAGCCCACACGCTTGCCCAAATAGAGCGCGCAGATGAGCGCGCTCACGCCCGAGGTGATGTGGACCACCGTGCCGCCCGCGAAGTCGAAGCAGGGAATCGATCCGCCCAGAAACGCATTCAGAAGTCCGCCCTTGCCCCAAACCATGTGAGCCATCGGGAAATAGACGATCGTGGACCACAGGCAGGTGAACAGCAGCATGGCGGAGAATTTCATGCGCTCGGCGAAAGCGCCCGAGATCAGCGCGGGCGTGATGATGGCGAACATGAGTTGGTAGATCATGTAGGTTTCGTGCGGCACCGTCGCTCCGTAATCCGCATTGGGCGCCGAACCGACGCCGCGCAAAAACAGATATTGGAAGCCGCCGATGAACGGGATTCCCTCGCCGAAGGCCAGACTGTAGCCGTACACTGCCCAAAGCACGGTCACCACCGCCATCAGAATGAAACTATGCATTATGGTGCTGAGCACGTTCTTGGCGCGCACCAATCCGCCATAGAAGAGCGCCAAGCCAGGTCCAGTCATCATGAGCACGAGGGCGGCGCTGGTCAGCATCCAGGCGTTGTCGCCCGCGCTTTGTGCCGATTTAGCGGCGCTGTCCAACGCGTTCAAGCGCTCTTCAACAGTGGGTGTTTGCGGCGGTGCAGTCTGTGAAAAAGCCACTAGCCCCGAAAAGAACATCAGTAGCAACAGCAAACCGACCCTGCGGACTGACTTTGGAGTCATAACCAAACAGGGTATCAAGGCGCACCCCCTGATGCTTGCTCGTTAAAAAGTTAAATTCAATCCACCGCGAATGGCTCGCGGCGATTGAACCACCAGCAGCTGACCGTTTCCCCCCGCCGGAATATAACCTTGCGCGAGCAGATTGCGCAGATCGGCTGTCAGAGTCAGGTGACCCGGCAGCCCAAACAACGAGGGCAGCGGCTGCTGAAGTCCGAAATTCAAACCGGGAGAAACCACATTCGCTTGCGTAGTGAAAACGTGGAGCGGAACCACCGATCCGGCGTCCACCCAGCCGTAACCCGCCGTAATGCGCGTACCCGACGCCGGAATGGCAGCGCGAAAATTGGCCGCGGCCACATCATGCAGACCCATGCGCAAGAACGCTGAGTCGCTGCCAAAGGATTGCACCTGCTCTGTCAGGAATCCGCCCATACGCCCATACGCCAGCCCGAACTCCATGTGGTCGCTCAGGCGCTGGGTAACCGTGCCTACATACCCAGTGCGCGTATAGCTGCCCACGTTGTATGTGGCGGTTTTCGACATGCCATCGAACAAAAGATCGCCCGGATTGACGGCGGACATGTTGCCGCTGAGGTTGAGTTGACCATCCCAAACGTGCTCATAGAAGCCGCTTACAGCATACGTGCGGCTGCCCGCGCGTTTGCTATAGCCCAACTCGTAATTCTGCGTCCGTTGCAAAACCAGCCGCCCGTTGCTGTTGGACATTTGCGGAACCCGTTCCAACGCATTCACCGCGTTCACCAGATCGCCGCTTGGCAAGAACGCCTCATCGCCTGGATGCGCGGGATGCGATGTTAGCCCGTCGGGCCGCCCACCATCGCTGTATGCGGCAATCAGTTCACTATTTGGACTCAACGTAAGAGTCGCGCGCGCAAAGGGACTCAACCGCGCCGTATATTGCAGATAGTTAACAGATTCGCCGGCAACGCCGTATTCCAGATGCACGTTGTCGAGCGGATCGGCGACTTGATAAACGCTCAACGCCATCACTCGTAGGGAGGGCATTTGCTCCGGGCCGGTGATTTGCGCGCCGAAGCGAGTGAACTGCGAAACGGTCAAGGTGATTTCGGGCGCGTTCGCGAAAGCGTTTTGGGCATCGCGCTGATACACCGCCGCAAGACCGCGTACCACGGGGACCAAGTCGCTGCCTTGGCCCCACGAACCGGCAATCTGCACCTGGTTCTTACCGAACAGGTTCGTGGAAAGGGCAAAAATTGAACCCAAATCGCTGGCGGCCAAGCCAGTGTCGATCATTCCGGAATCGCCGCCACTCAAGGCCACCATGGCGTGAGTATCGGAAAAGATTTGGGGGCGCGGATTGGCCTCCTTTTTCGCTTTCAATTCCGGCAGGTAACGAGTCACGGGACGGGTGGCCGCCGATGTGCGCAGCACCCACTTCCAATCATTGGTCATCGTTCCCGACGGCATTTTGTAGCTGACTTGGATATTGCTAAACAGCGTAGCCAGATGAATCTGGAGCACGCTATCGGAGCCCGGCTTAACCGCGATGCGATCGCGGAAAGCGGGCAGGAAACTCGGCTGGGAGACGCGAACCGCGTAAGTGTCGAGCGGCAAACCCGCGAATACAAAGCGACCGTCCGATGCGGTAATCGCCTTGGCTAGAACCCGTTCGTAGCGGTTGAGCAATTGTACGGTCGCACCCATTTGCGGCGCACCGGCGGCGTCCACCACCGAACCAATCAGGTTGCCTGTCACGGGTAGCCATGCATCGACCGCCTGTACGTTTGCTACCGGACCGAGCAGTCCAGCCACCAAGATTGTCGCCGCGAATTTTATGCCCGCAAAACGAGACTGCAAAACCCGACCTTTTTTCCACGCTCGGCCCGAAAGCCTCGCTGTTCTAATGTTACCCCAAAATCAACCACGTCTTCAGACCCGCCCCCGTAAGGAAGCGGTCGCCCTTACGTCGTCACCGTAAATTGCGCCGAAGGCGTCAACGTCTGTTTCTTCAGCTTGTCGTCCACCTTCAATTTCAACGTATAGCGCCCAGGCGGCAGCGATTTCAGTGGGAACTTCTTTTCAACCGTCACCAAGTAGGCCGACGCATTCGGAAAAGCCTTGACGTCGGTTAGATCCTCGGTATAGCTGATCACCGTCTTGTTATCGGCGTTGTTGACAATTTCGTACTCGACGGTGCCCTGCGGCTTCTTGGTCTTTTCGTCCATGCCGAAATTGTAAAACTCGGTGTAAATGCCCATCGTTTCGCCCTGTTTGAACACGTCGTTAATGCGCGGCCTGACTTTCGAGCTACGGATGACGAACTGCCCGGTGCCGATGCTATTGGTAGGCACCCGCTCCAATTGGTCCGCCAAAATCACGCTGCTTGCACCAAGCTGATCTTCGTTATAGCTGGGTACGATCAGCGCACTTTCAAAGGTGTTCATGGTGTTGCCGACCAGATCTTTGGCCACGATGTTGAGCCGGTAGGTGCCCGGGGCAAGCGGTACCCGCTTAGAGTAAATCTGCGAGCCGTTCATGGCGTCCTGCAGCATCTCCGCCGGCAGTTCCGAGGTCACGGTATCTTCGAACCAGTTCACCGACCGGCGCGTGAGTGTAGTGATGCGGCCATAAATGTTGATATTGGCTTTCGCGATCTTGTCCTTCGTGGCGTAGTTCAGATCTGAATTCTTGAACTGCACCATGACATTGGCATAAACCGTGGCATCCGTCACGCGGATATAGTCGGTCCGCACCTGCATGGGTAGAGTGTTGTAGCGAATGTTCGAATTCACCACCGCATCCAAATCCTTAAACTTAATCGCCGGCGCTTTCATGAGGTTGGCAAACGTCTCCAACCTTGTGAATTCGTTCATGCTTTCCGGCAGGGGTTGGTTACCGACTCCCAGGTGGGTGCCGTCCGTGCGGTTGAAACGGTCCGTCTTGGACGATAAACCCATCTGCTCCGATAACGTCAAGCCCGCGCCCGGCACGTAAAGCAAGGCATCTTTTTCTTCGGGATCGAGCGAAATATGATATTCGCCGCTCATCGTGGTATCGACAAACTCGATGATGACGTTCGTGCCGACGCCTTCCAGATAGCGGTAGCGCCAGTCTTCAAACGGGAAAGTCGAGGTCTCGCCGCCGCCTTCTTCAATAGGCCGCTCGTAGCTGCCGCCCGAGGGGTGCGAATCGATTTCATCCGGCGGACCGTACTTGATGTAGATCATGCCGCGGTCCGTTTTCCATCCAGGTATGCCGGAAGCGTAGTGGTCGTTCGCATACGCGATACGGCGGTAATGCTCTTCTTTGTATTCGTTCTCTTCGGTATCCGGCGTTGGATCGCGGCGCAGCCAGAATTGCTCAACAAACTGCTGGCGTTCCTCGTCTGTCTTGAGCCGCTTGAAGCTCTGCTTCTCTTCGTCGGTAATGATATAGCGCACGTCCTCGTCCATCCACTTCTTCCAGGGACCCGCCAACTCTTTTTCGAGGGCTTTTTGTTTCCTGGCGAGCTCCTTTTTGGTCAGCGGCTTGGCGATTGTCTGCACATCTGTGCTGCTGCTGGATTGAGTGCCCGTGCCGGCGGCCGGAGCGCTAGAACCGCTGCTTTGCGTGGCCTGCGCGAGCACAACGTAGCCGCCAACGACAGCCCCCAATCCAGCTACGACAAGGAATTTGGACGACGAGAATAACTTCATATGAGAAAACCACCCTTAACCGCCAGACTACCCGCTAGTCTAAAACGCTTTAGCAGCAACGTCAACGCCGTGACGCGCCTAGGCGAGGCGCGGTTACATTGCTGCCGGCCGCCCTCCTACCATGGTACCCCGAATACAGGATTCGGAAGGAGAAACTCCCAAATTCTAGAATGTTTTGCGCGAGGACCCTATCTTTAGTACTATTTATGAGATAGTTACGAACGTACTAAAGTGGCGCGTTACGTGCAACGTTGCTAAAAGCTTGGACATCAGGGCCAGCCTGCGTAAACTGAAAGAAAAGACAGCAGGGTCGTAATTTTGAGGGCAGTTTAAGACGAGAGCATAGTTATGCTCGTCTGAGCGGTATCTAGTGAGGGAATCTAGAAACCAATTCGCGGGTACGTTGCTGCTTGTACTCACGGTTGTCGGCATTGTCGGCGCCGTTTTGAGTTTCATGCACTTGCGATCCTATCCCCTACACGACGATGGCGTGACCTGGGTTGACCAAAAAGGGGTTGACCAAAAAGGCGCCGCCGGCGAGCAGAATCGGGTAAGCGCCGCTTATCTCGCGCCGGGAGGGCCGGGCGAACGGGCGGGCATTCGCGCAGGAGATCAGCTTGTCCGCATCCAGGATTTCCCGATCCAAACGGCCTTGGACGTGCCGCGCGTTCTATGGCGCATCCCGCTCTTCGAGCGCACCCGCTATACCCTGCGCCGCTCCGGCATCGAATTTCAAAAAGACAACATTTATATACAGCCCGCGCCGCGCGATAGCGCGCTGTACTACCAATATGTAGTCGGCGCCTTTTATCTGGGAATCGGCCTCTTTGTTTATTACCGGCGCACCAGCGCCTCTAAATCGCGCCAGTTCTTTTTACTCTGCCTCGCCTCCTTCGGCGCCTCTTGCTTCCATTATTCCGGTTATTTAAACACTTTTGACGAGGTCATGTATTGGGGCAATGTGGCTTTGCATCTTTTGGCGCCCGCTATCTTTGTCCATTTCTGCCTCACCTTTAATGCCCAGCCAAAGTTCCTGGAGCGTCGCGGCGCCATCGCCCTGCTGTATGCTCCTTCCGCGCTTTTGATGGCTGTGCTGGTGGCCAGCGCTACCGGACTAGTCAAATTTTCCGCTTCTCTGCTCGAAGTTCGCTGGTTGTTTGACCGGTTGAGCCTCGCCTTCGAAATTACCCTTTACTTCGTGGGCGCCGCGGCCCTAGCTCTGGAATTCAAACGCACCGAAGACCCTATGATGCGCCGCCAGTTGAAATACTTGCGCAACGGCGCGTTTCTGGGGTTGCTGCCTTTCACGTTCTTCTATGCCGTCCCCTATATTTTTGGCGCCGTCCCCAACCACCTCATGAGTCTGAGCGTGGTTTCCATGGGCCTGATACCTCTCACTTGGGCCTACGCGATTACCCGTTACCGCCTCATGGATGTGGATATTATTTTCCAGCAAGGCTACGTCTACACGCTGGCCACGCTCGCGGTCATCGGCACCTTCTACGGAACCTTCTTTTTGATTTTCAATGCCACGTCCATCAACCCGTCGGCCTTCGTCGTTTTGATCGCCTTCGCGACCTTCGTCTTTCAGCCCATTCGCCGCTGGATTCAGGAAACACTGGACCGTTGGGTTTTCTATCGCGACCGCTACGATGCCCGCCTCACGATGATCGAGTTCGCTCGCGAGTTGAGCTCCGAGACCGATCAGGACGAGCTTTTGGCGAAAGTCTCAGAACGCCTTTTGCGCACGCTCTCGATCCAACAAGTGGGATTTTTCTTGTTCGATGAAGCCACTAACCGCTTTCAGCTCCAGTCGCTAAACCAGAGATCGGTTGGCGCAAAGGGCGGGGAAGCACGCCGCCAGGCTGGACAGCCGTCCGCCGAAGTCCCCCCAAGAACGTCCAAAACTCCCTCCCGCCTGGACCTGAGTTTTCTAGCGCAATCGGAAGAGAGACAATATCTGTTTTTCGAGCGCCCCAAACACCTGCGCGCCGCCGTGACCGAAAATTGGTCCGAATCGGTTCGCGAAACCATCGCTGAACTCGATTTCACTTATTACGTCGCTTGCAAATCGCGCGGCCGCACCGTTGCCTTTGTCGGCGTTACTCGCACCACCGAAGGCGATTTCCTATCCAGCGACGATATTGATCTGCTCATCACCCTGTCGAACTATGTAGCTATTGCCATTGAGAATTCGCGTCTCTACAGTTCTCTGCAAAGCAAGGCCGATGAGTATGAACGCTTAAAGGAATTCAGCGAAAACATAGTGGAGTCCATCAATGTCGGCATTTTGGCGGCAGGCTTGGACGGGCGCGTGGAGAGTTGGAACAGCCAAATTGAAAAGCTAACCGGTGTGCGGCGGCAGGATGCGCTTGGCCGCCCGCTGTGTGAATTGTTCCCGGCGGAGCTTTGTCAGAAGTTCGATGAATTGCGCGCGGATCAGGGCGTTCACAACGTTTATCGCATGGCCTTGCGCCCGCGCTTGCTCGAGCCTGGGCCAAGCAAGCCGAATGGCGCCAACGGCAAGAACGGTCTGCAGCTGGAGAAGCCGTCTTCTATCCGCGAATCCATAGTCAATCTCGCCATTGCCCCGCTGGTTTCCAAGGACCTTCAACAAATTGGCCGCCTGATTATTTTCGACGACGTCACCGACCGCGAAGAGTTGGAACGCCGTTTGGTGCAGGCCGATAAGCTCAGTTCCATCGGTTTACTCGCCGCCGGTGTGGCGCACGAAGTGAATACGCCGCTGGCCGTGATTTCCACCTACGCGCAAATGTTGGCCAAGCAAGTTTCGGGTGACGATCAAAAAGCCAAGCTGCTCGACAAAATCGCCAAGCAAACGTTCCGCGCTAGCGAGATTGTGAATTCGCTTCTGAATTTTTCGCGGACTTCAGCCACCGATTTTGCCGATGTGGACTTGAATCGCATTCTGCGCGAAACGGTCTCACTGGTGGAGCACCAATTTCAAACTGCCGGCGTCGTCACCGATTTGTCGCTGGCCGACAACTTGCTTTCCATACGGGGTAATTCAGGTAAACTGCAGCAGGTCTTCCTCAACTTGTTTATCAATGCCAAAGACGCCATGCCCGACGGCGGCGTATTGACAATTCGCTCCCGCGCCGAAGCCGGCTTTGCCGTTCTGGAAATCGCCGACACCGGCCAGGGGATTCCGCCCGAACATCTCGCGCGCATTTACGACCCCTTCTTCACCACCAAAGGCCCCAAGAAGGGCACCGGGCTCGGCCTGTCTATCAGTTACGGCATTGTGCATGAGCACGATGGAATCATTGAAGTGGATAGCACGGTTGGTGGAGGAACGCGCTTCCGCCTGGAGTTTCCCGGCTTGGCAGTGCGCCGCGCACGTGCTCTCAAAAATACTCCCGAAGCTTTGCCCGCTTAAACCTCTCTGCCCTGCGAAACTCGAATTCACCGAACAACCGCCAGCCGAGCCGCGACTGCCAAGGAGCGGTTTTCCGCACTCATCTGCTACAACCAACATAAGTGAGTTTTCCAAACCAAGCTCTCCCGGCCGACCGCGTGGGCCCGCCCGAACGTCGCCGCATTCTCGTAGTAGACGACGAAGCCGACATCCGCGAAAGCCTCGAATTGCTGCTCACCAGTGAAAACTACACGGTGGATTTGGCGGAAAACGCCACCGTAGGTCTCCAGAAGTTCGATAGCGGCAACCACGACCTAGTGCTGCTCGATTTGATGATGCCCGACCGATCCGGCATGGAGGTCCTTGCCGACATCCGCCAGCGCGACCAGGAAACACCCATCTTCATGCTCACCGCGTATGGCTCGGAAGAAGTAGCCGTCCGAGCTCTCAAATCCGGCGCTAACGACTATTTTCCAAAGCCTTGGGATAACGACAAGCTGCTGATTGAGATTGATCGCATGATCTCGAAAGGCCGCCTGGAGCGCGAGAATACGCAACTCAAGCGCGCCCTCAAGCAGCGCTATGCTTTCCCGAATATCGTGGGCAAAAGCGAGCGCATGCTGCGGCTGCTCGATCAAGTCGCGCAGGTCGCGCCCAGCCGCGCTACCATTCTGATCACGGGCGAGACTGGTACCGGCAAAGAACTCATCGCCAAAGCGGTGCATGCTCACTCAGCACGCGCCGACCAGATGTTTGTCCCCGTCAATAGCGGCTCACTGCCGTCTGAGTTGCTTGAATCCATCCTGTTCGGCCACGTCAAAGGATCGTTTACCGGCGCGGTGGCGAATCGCAAAGGACTGTTTGAGACCGCGCACCGCGGCACGCTTTTCTTCGATGAAATCGGCACCGTCGGCCCTGAAATTCAAGTCAAGCTGTTGCGCGTCTTGCAAGACCGCGAATTCATGCCGCTCGGTTCGAACGAGAGTATGAAGGTGGATGTGCGCATCGTGGCCGCTACCAACATCGAATTAAAGAAGCTGGTGGACGAGGGCAAGTTCCGTGAAGATCTCTATTACCGGCTCAATGTCATCAACTTAAATCTTCCTCCCTTGCGCGATCGCAAGGAGGATATTCCATTTCTGGTGGATCATTTCTTCAATCGCTATTGCCAGGAGAACGAAAAGTTCCTGAATAGCGAAGGGCGCTCCGTGTTGAGTTTCGAGCCGGAAGCGATGCAAATTCTGCTCGAGCACAACTGGCCCGGGAACGTGCGCGAGCTGGAGAACGTCGTCGAGCGCGCCGTGGTGCTGACGACCACCGCTTCGGTGCCCGCTCATGTTTTGCCCGATAATCTGCAGCTGGCCGCCGGCATCCGTATCTCGCGCGGCAGCGACGGCGCACTGGCGTCCGATGCGTCTCTCTTCGAGATGGTGGCCGATTACGAGCGCCGCTTGATCATCGAAGCGCTTGATCGTGTTGGCTACAGCCAGACCGACGCGGCGGAAGGC
>Ga0302326_10005096_pt1 | contig 30095 bp, 29 predicted proteins | sample Palsa_T0_3_FD_202264 | JGI IMG/M metagenome (GOLD analysis project Ga0302326, IMG submission 202264) | Peat permafrost microbial communities from Stordalen Mire near Abisko, Sweden - Palsa_T0_3 | ecosystem: Environmental > Terrestrial > Soil > Palsa > Peat permafrost | place: Sweden: Abisko... | reverse complement strand
GCCTGTTAGAATCAAAAGAGCGGCTACACGTGGCGCCGGAGAGATGGCCGAGTGGCTGAAGGCGCACGCTTGGAAAGCGTGTTTAGGGGAAACTCTAACGTGGGTTCGAATCCCACTCTCTCCGCCAACTAATTTATAATCAATAAGTTACAGTGATTTTATGGTCTACTCGTAACCCACTCTCGGCACTAGTTTTCATCTTTAGAATGAATGACATGCAGTTTCGCGCGGTCAGAAAACGTGCCGATAAGTCTGAAAGCGAGAGAGCGACTGATTCAGAATCAGTTGCTTGAAATGCAAAATGCGTCGGGCTACCTAAGTCGCAATTATCAGCTTTGCTCGACGTCGCCGTTGATCCACGTCTCGGACGTCGGTTCGACTACGACATTGTTATGGAAACGACTTTCGCGGCGTCCAGTTCACGCCGCCGGGTCAGGGTGCTCGATCTCGTTCGGCAAGGGCGTCACGGCGGCCACAATCGAACGGCAGTAACGCTTTCAAATCTGAGCATTCCCACAGGCCACGCCGAACACATCTCTTCCTTCCTCAGGGATCGGCCGCGAGATACCCAGTCTTTTCATCTTTGCAAGCAGCGTGGTTCGTTTCAGGCCCAGTTTTCCCGCTGCGCCGCGCGGTCCACCGACGATCCAGCCGGCCTGCTCAAGTGTGTCCACAATCAAAGCGCGATCCGAGTCTTCCAAGGCCATCGATGAGTGGAAAGTTCGGGTGCGATGCAGACTGGGGATGATGAGCTCTGTTTGGTTTTTGTGAAGTGGGTTTGGGAGCACACCGTCCCGCGAAAGGATAACGGCGCGTTCCACTAAGTTCTGCAACTCGCGAATGTTGCCCGGCCAGGAATACCACTGAAACGCAGCCATGGTTTCCGGAGGAATGCAGTCAACTTCCTTCCCCATGCGGCGGCTAAACAGATTCACGAAATGCTTGACAAGAGCAGGAATGTCTTCCCGGCGCTCTCGGAGAGCGGGCAGCAAGAGGGGGAAGACGTTCAGACGATAGTACAGGTCACTGCGGAATTGCCCGCGAGCGACTATCTTGACGAGATTCCGATTGGTGGCGGCGACGAGCCGAACGTCCACTTTGTGCGTGCGACCACTGCCTAAACGCTCGAATTCCTGTTCTTGCAGCACACGCAGCAGCTTCGGCTGCAGCGCCGGAGGGATGTCGCCGACTTCGTCCAAAAATAGCGTACCCTTATCGGCCATTTCGAATCGGCCAATCTTTTGCGCGATGGCACCGGTGAAGGCACCCTTCTCATGACCGAACACTTCACTTTCGAGAAGATCCAGGGGAATAGCCGCGCAATTGAGTTTTATAAACGCGCGCCCGCAACGATGACTTGCATTGTGAATAGCATGTGCGATGAGTTCCTTTCCCGTGCCGGTTTCCCCCTCGATGAGGACAGTCGAGTCTGTGGGCGCAACCTGCTCCACTTGGTCGAGAACAGATTCCAGAGCGGCGCTCTTGCCGATGATTCGCTCGAATCTTCGCTCAGGTCGGTCTATCTCAGGGTATGTGACGGTTGCATGCTCTGGCACTGGAACCCTCCTATCATTCGATCCGATGGTTAGCCGTGTCGCTCATGAATCAAGTGCCGCTCGGACCGTTTTGAGCAATAGTCGATAATCCAACGGTTTCGCCAGGAACTCGACTGCGCCCTCTCTCATGGCTTGAATCCGCATCCTGGCCCCGCCATTGCTTGCAATGAAGATGATCGGAATATTGCATAGCTCCTCTTTGAGCGTGGCCTGCAGTTCCAAGCCCGACATCCCCGGCATTTGGATCTCAGCTATCAGACACCCGACTTCACGGTGTAAATCGTATTCAAGAAATTCTTCCGCCGATCCAAAGCACCGTGCCACGAGCCCAGCCGACTCGATTAAGTCACACAGTGAATCCTGCATCGACTCATCGTCATCGATGACGGCAACCAACTTGGACGTTTTGCCCCTGGCTTGATCCGTCGCGCCCATGTTGTGTGCTTACCGTAGACGCGAAGGGATGTAAATGGAACAGCGGTGATTTTGCGGTGAAATGGGAGTGAAGCCGGGAAGCTGTTGAGTCTTAAGGACTTTACCGAGCAGTTTTGATGCTGCTCCCGGCTTTATTTCGACAATTTCGAGTGCATTGCTGCAGTTTTTTACTCTATATTCTGTGTACAGTTCCTATGCACACCCTTCCTTCAGAGCGCGTTCGCTTCGGAGCCTTTGAGCTCGACATCAGCACTGGCGAACTACGGTCGAATGAAACGGCAGATCCTAATAATAATAAGGTTCTCCTCCGGGAACAAGTGTTTCAGGTTTTGCGGATGCTGCTTGAAAGTGAAGGCAAAATTGTCACCCGCGAGGAAATCAAAAGCAGGCTGTGGGCGAATGATACGGTCGTGGATTTCGACCACAGCATCAATGCGACGATCAAGACTCTACGGCGCGCGTTAGGGGATTCCGCCGATAATCCTCGCTACATCGAGACCTTGGCGCGGCGTGGCTATCGATTGATGCCGGCTATCGAATACCTGGGGTCGATGCCAGGAACCGCCGCAGAGAAAGATCGAGACCAGCACGAGCAGTCTGCCGCCGAGGTGAGCGAGAACACGGCGAGAGTTCAGCGGCAGATGAAGCCCAACTGGTCGAAAGCAGCGGTCGGGATTGCGTCTGTTGTCATCTTGGTGGGCGCGGGCTATATTTCGTGGCGGCACTTTCGGGCTGCACCACTTCCTGGAAAGATCATGCTCGCGGTCCTACCATTTGAGAATCTCACTGGCGATCCCAACAAGGAATATCTCGCGGACGGTCTGACCGAGGAAACAATTTCGCAACTAGGCCGGCTTAACCCGGAACAGTTGGGTGTGATCGCGCGAACCTCCATCATGGGATACAAGCACAAGGACGAACGCCTGGACCAGATTGGCCGCGATCTTTCTGTGCAGTATGTGTTGGAAAACAGCCTTCGCGAAAGCGGAGACCATATGCGGCTTACCGCTCAGCTCATTCAAGTGAAGGATCAAACTCACTTGTGGGCACAGGATTACGACTATCCGGCGAAAGACGTTCTCAATGTGGAAGACGAAGTAGCTAAGGCGGTTGCGCACGAAATGCGGGTGCTCTTGACTTCGAAACAGCAAGCAGACTTGGCGCAGTCCCACCCGGTTAGTCCGGAAGCCTTTGATGCCTACTTGCAGGGGTACTACCACTTTGAACGGGACACAGACAAAGATACGGAAATGGCTGCAAAGTATTACGAACGGGCCACTCAGCTTGATCCTTCCTATGCTTTGGCTTGGGTCGGGTTGTCTCGGGCACGCAACTGGCAGGCCAACACAGGTCTTATTCCCGTTGAGGAGGGTCACCGGCTTGCGCGAGAAGCGGTGGAGCGAGCCTTAGCGCTGAACCCGAACCTGGCAGAAGCCCACACTCAAATGGGACGGATTAAGCAACAGGTCGACTTCGATTGGGCTGGAGCGGCTGCTTCCTTCCGGCGGGCGGTTGCTCTCGATCCCGGAAATCCCGAGGTTGTAAGGGCCGCGGCCTCCTCGGCAGCCAGGCTCGGCCGATTTGACGAAGCTCTTCCATTGAACCGCCGAGCCGTTGATTTGGATCCACTCAACGCAGACAGTTGGGAGCTTCTTGCAGAGACCGAGTTTTACATGGGGCAGCTAGACCAAGCCACAGCTGATTTCAAGAAAGCGCTCGAACTGAACCCCGATGTGGTGGCCGCCCATGAGCAGTTAAGCAAAATCTCTGTGATGCGGAGGCGGCCGCAGGATGCTTTGCCCGAAATCGAGCTCGTACGCTATGACGAGATGCGGTTGTATATGTATGCGATTGCATACTACGCGCTCGGTCGACAAAAAGAGTCGGACGCCGCGTTGAGCGAGTTCATTACGAAATACCATGCAAATGGTGCGTACCAGATCGCCGAGGTTTATGCTTTCCGGAACCAGACCGTCGAGGCCTTCGAATGGTTAGAGCGAGCTTATGCCCAGCGTGACGGCGGTCTGATCGGAACGAAAGTGGATCCCCTACTAAAGAACTTGCACAGCGACCCGCGATTCGCCGCGTTCTTGAAAAAACTGAACCTGCCGATCTGATCAACTGGCGAAGTTAGATGAAGCAGAGTGCCTTCAACAGTTCAACGCTTAGTTTCGCTCAGCTGTCCTTGGGTCCGTGGCCACATCCGCAGGCATTGGACTCAGCAGCTTCCTGATCGCTCGTTCCATCGTGCGGTTCATTTCAGAAACCACCGCTGGGACATCGCGCTTATTTACGTCTCCTACCTCCGACACAGCGTTGGTCCAAACGGTCAGGCCCGTAGCGAGATTTGTCATCTGGGCGGAGAGTGCGACTTCAACTTTGACGCCACCCGCGTAGTCGATTTCCTCGAGTTTCTCCAATCGTCCGCTAAGCACATATTCGGTGTCGGGGCGACCGTCGTAGGGCTTGACACGGGCAAAGTCCCCGCTGGCGCGAAGCCGCTCAATTACTGAGTTGGTCACGAACTCACGAGGGTTAATCGCCCAATGATGGTAGGCATAAAAGTCGATTTGCTCTGGGGATGGTTTGTACACAATGGCTCCCTGCCTCAAGTAGGCGGGCGCGCTGAATTCACGGATTGCCACCGCGGCGTGCACGTTTTCTGCAGGAGGCGGATCCGGCGGCGCAGGCAGGGTTAGAGTGTAGTACTTGGGATACCGCACACTGCCACAGCCGACCAGGATCACTAGCGCTGCGAGACAGAAAGCACTCGTCGTCACAATCTTTCTCATACTCCTCCGACGGCGCAGCGCGCCGAAACGGGTGAGGACACCAGTCCCTTTACTCGATCGCATCATTTTGGCACCTTCCTATCTTCGGGCTGTTTGACACGAACCAAACTCCACGGACGCTGTTTCACCGACTCGGTCAACTCATCCAGGTTTTCCGTGGCCGTCCGCAGGTTTTCGATCGTGTCATCAATCGCATATTCATTGCCGGTCCACGTTTGCCCAGAACGGCCGTGCCCACGCCGGTCGTGTGCAACCATGCGGTAGCCCTGCTGGCCGAGAAAAAGCATCTGCGCATCCCACGCGTCTGCACTTAACGGCCATCCGTGGGACAGTACGACCGTCGGTCCAGAACCCCAGTCTTTATAGAAAATTGAGGTTCCATCTTTCGTCGTGATCCTGTTCATGTGAGTTTCTCCTCGCGTTTGTTTTTGCGGCGCAGGGGCGCCTGCAGGATTGGGTTGACCGATAGCAGCCGGCAGGGGAAATCCCGAGACTGCCACTGCAGCGGCACCGCCGATCAGAACTTCTCGGCGTGAGATAGGCGTTATCGACTTTTTCACTTTGTCGCTCCTCTTTCGAAACCAAATTTCAAGTCGTCACAGCATTGCGAACTCAGGGCTTCATCCGTCCTTCGAAGGTGTTGGCGAACTCTTACGATTTGCCATATCGATACCCAGGCGCCGGCATCACATACCTAAATTCCGTCGTAGAGGGAATATCCACGTTCCGCCCAATAGTCTCTTGGCTCTTCCGCCATATAAGTAATCCTGGTAACGGCCTTCACGTTCTTCAATCCGAGCTTCATGGGCACCAACAGACGGAGCGGCGCTCCGTGATCCACGGTGAGGGGTTGACCGTTGAAGTAGGTGGCGAGCAGCGTCTGAGGATGGCGCAGGGTCGGCAGGTCCAGCGCCATAAAATAAGGATCAGGATTCCCCGAGGCATCGAGATTGACCGAAGACTCCACCAGTGCCCATTTCGCTTGCGACATCGGCGGGTAGGCGTGAAGTAGATCGTCGAATCTCAGACCAGCCCACCACGCAATCGCACTCCAGCCTTCAACGCAAACCAGCCGTGTAATCTGCTCATGCGCCGGGAAGCGCGTCAGGAGATTTCGAATATCGAGAGAGATGCTCAAGCCGGATGCCAGCCCAGACAGAGTCAATTTCCATCCCGAAATATAGGCGGGATCAGGAGTCGATCCGTTGTAGTTATTCTTGAGCGGGGTAATCTGCGATTTGGTGTAGGTAGGTACGCTACGATTTACCGAGTACAGTGCCTCCGCAACATCATCGTCGATGCGCAGTGCTCTGTTTAGAAACCATTCCTTGGCTGGGGAATCCATGTTTCGATTGATACCGATGCGAGCGAGCGTCTCTTGCGGCAGGAGAAGTCCCGCGCCTGCCAAGGCTGCCAGGGCGCCAGCTCCAAACACCAGAAAGTCGCGGCGGCTCTGATAACGCAGGACGCGGGGAGCCATCTCAATCGGCGGGAGCGGGCGCTCGGCAAAGAAGCTTTGCGGCTTTTCCACGGAAACAGATTTCGCGGCAACGGGTGAAGCATCTTCGTCTCGTCGCGGTTCGTAACGTGCTGGCAACGACGGCGGTCGATCTGCCGCCGCTTCTTGTTTCGTCGCTCCAACGGCCGCAGGCGTCTCAGCTTCAGTGGCGATTGGGACGGAGGGACTTGCATCTTCAGGAGCAGCCGGTCGCGACTCTGCTATGTCTTTTTTCGGCTTTATGTCCGTCGAAGGTTTATCGTTCGTCTGCAACGAGTCATCGCCGTTTTTCTTATCCTCCATTTGCGATGACCTCAGGCCGCTCGACTCTTGTTGACCAGCCGACGATCATGCTGCGCAGCGTGTCCCATCCGTCGGCGAAAACCAAAATCACATGCGGCACCACGAATTGGATGTAGATCCACATCAGCCAGAAATGCCAGACACGCGCCGCGTTGTACCCTCCAAAGAGTGCTGCCAGCCAATGAAGTTGCATGGGCTTGTGGATCGCCCATCCCGTAGCCACCGAAAGGAAGCCCGCGACAGGAACAGAGAAGTACGCGGCCCGTTGGAGCGCGTTGTACTTTGTGTTGAAAACGGGATGCGGCCATTCGCGGCGCGCCAGCTTAGCGAATGGAAACCCGACGTAGTATCGGAACATTCGGAGCGCATCCAACAAATCGGTCCGGCGCGGCAGCAAGGAGCGCCAGCCTCCTCCCATGACCAACCCCGCGACGTACACCATGCCATTCAGCATGAACAGGTACGCACACAGCCAATGCAGGCGCAGGGCTAACCCCAACATTCCCGGCCCAAGGCTCATGTGGTTGTAAATCCAGTCCGGTGGACTGCTGTAGTGATGAAGTCCAGGTACGTGTGCGCGTATCCAGATTCCAATATCCGCCGCCACATCAGTGTTCCCGGTATTCCGATCGGGCGTTTGTTGATAAATCGGCGAAGCCCAGTAAATAGAAATACCGCTCAGAATTAGGCCAAGTAGGATCGGCACATTCAGCCAGTGACTCCAGCGCACCAGGGAATGGTGTTTCTTGACGACAAGCACGGCCGGCTGTGCCGGCAACGTGCTCGTCGCCTTCGGTTCATGGGGAAGGGCTGCCAAAAAGACTCCTCGCTGAAACCTCAACCGGACCGTTTAGTGGGATTCCCCCGCCGGAATGAACTGGAAAATTTTATCCGTCACTAGTGTTCCGTCGGGAAGCTTCTGAGTTGCTGCATAGACAACATCGTCCGGATTAAAGGTGACCTTTTGAGGTGCGACTTCTGTTACCGGGACATTGGGTGGTACGGAAATCGTTTGGGAGCCGCCCTGGTAGTTAAGTACGAGTGTGGTACCGCCGGCCTTCTGGACTGTCCCGTTCGTCATGCGCGAGTGCGAGGCCGGGCGAGACACGGAGCCATTGGTCATTCTGCTGTGAGTTGTCGCACCCGGTGGGTCGGTCACAACGCTGCCTTCCACAGCACCACTCAACTCCGCGGGAAATATAAAGACCTGCTTCGCGACTTGCTTGCCGCCAGCCTGCTCGGTCGACGCGGCACCGACATAAGACGATGCGGTGATATGACTCAAGTCCGACGGGATCTGCTTATAGGTTGTAAGGGGCTCCTTGACCGCAACGTGGACCGCGCCCGAAGCCGTCATAACATCAAGCGACTTACCATCAAACGACTGAAGCTTTCCGATGACACCGTCAATCGGGGGTGCCGCTTGCTGCGCCCCGGCCACCCCGACGACAAGCACGCAGGCGAGAAGGGTTAAGCTAAGACGTTGCAACAGACCTGGGAGCGCTGACGTGGACTTTTCGGCCGCGAAATCAGTTGGGTACGTTTGTGAGATTTTCATTTCTTTTTCCTCAATGATCATTTTTGTTTGCCTTAACTGTTGTTTTTTCGTGGAGCCTCGCGCTCAGCCTTTCAAGGGGGTGCTGGCAAGGATCTCCACTTTTTCCACCTGCGGAGAAACCGCAAATAATTCGCTGGCTCGCGCTCCCAGCGCCTTCGCAATATCGCCGGTCAAGTGGGCATTGCGGCCCGCCTCATTGGTAAAGGTGTCGAAGATGCCGAACTTCCGCGGGCCGATCTTGAACGCATACCATTTCAAGGTCCCTTTTTCATTCAGCGCGAGGGGTTGAGCTGATGTTAGAAAGGCCTCTGCTTCAGCCTCCTTGCCTGCGCGCGCTTCGAGCGTGACTAACAATCCAATTGCTTCCATAGACTTCTCTCCTGGGTTGAGTTAGTTCCGGCCGCAAACAATAAACAGTTGACTCGGTCTCTGGCTCATGAGCGCTGCGGCTCAGCTCACTACTGTGAGTAAAAATCAGATCGGAACTGGTCTTGTGCGGATTTCTGCTGGGATGGTCGGAATCTTGCTAAATTCACGCCCCGTCCGAGGGGAATGAACTACGGCAATTGTGGGTAATGGCGGAGTACGATGCGGTTACTGATTGACATCGACGACGACGCGGCCCCGAATCTTTGCTTCGAGAATGCGCCTGGCCATCTCTGGCACCTCGGCTAAACCGATCATCTGCGTCGTCTGAGCGAGCTTCTTGAGATCAAGGTCGCGAGCCAGACGCGACCAGGCATTGACCCGGACCGCTTGCAGTGCGTTCACGGAATCGATGCCGGCAAGTGTAACGTTGCGCAAAATGAAAGGAAGCACGGTTGCCGGAAGATCGGAGCCCTGAGCGAGGCCGCATGCCGCTACGACGCCGCGATATTGGGTCTGAGCCAGCACGTTCGCCAGGGTATGGCTGCCGACAGAGTCCACCGCCCCGGCCCATCGCTCACTTGCGAGAGGCTTGGCCGGTTCAGAGATCGTACGCCGATCAATGACATCGGCTGCGCCAAGCTTGCGAAGATAATCGGCCTCTTTGAGACGGCCGGTTGAAGCCACAACACGGTAGCCGAGTTCCGATAGTAGTGTGATCGCAATCGATCCGACGCCGCCACTGGCGCCCGTGACAAGGATTTCGCCACGGTCGGGAGTAATACCGCCATGTTCGAGAGCCAACACCGACAGCATTGCCGTGTAACCTGCCGTTCCGATAGCCATGGCATCCCTGCTTGAGAGCGGCGTCGGAATCTTGACGAGCCAGTCTCCTCGCATCCGAGCTTTCTGCGCGTAGCCACCGTTATGTGTCTGACTGAGACCCCAGCCATTGGCACGACCCTATCTCCCACTTCGATGCCCGAGTAAGCGGAGGCTTGGACCGTACCGGAAAGATCGATGCCCGGGATCAGCGGAAATGTCCGGATGATCGGAGCGCGACCTGTAAGCGCCAATCCATCCTTGTAGTTCACGGTCGAGTAGTCGACGGCGATCGTGACGTCACCTCGCATGAGGTCTTTTTCTTCCAATTCGACTAGGTCCGTCGAGATCTTCTCACCATCTTTGTTTGCGAGGAGCGCTTTGAAGGTCATTGATTTATCCTGGTAGGGTTTGAGTCTGGTTCACCCTCCGTCAGTTCAAACCTTAGTTCTGTCTGGCAGTCTTGTCGGATAGAGAGATTTCTTACCAGTGTTTTCTCTATACACGCATTAACAAGAAAGTAAGCGGAACCTGCGAGACTGAAGTTCCGGTCACTAACCAGCAATCACCAGGCGTGACGCATCTTCGGAGCAGACTTCACACGAGCAAGTTGCTTCGGAACCGACAAAATCCTGGCGATACTCTGTCGGGCTAACTCCCCAAATCTCACGAAAGGCCTGTGCAAAGTGCTGTTGGGTCTTGAAGCCACAGGCAATGGCCACATCCAATACGCGTGCATCGGGAGCTCGCAACATCGCTTTAGCACGCTCCAGCCTTTGGCGCAGAACAAATTGATGCGGGGTCGCGCCCGTTGACTTGCGAAACATCCGCGCGAAATGAGCTGTGCTCAATCCTACGGATTGCGCCATCTCGTCGAGACTCAGGTCGTCTTCCATCTTCGCACGGACCAATTCCTTGATCCTTCGCAGGCGCGCCGAGCCGAGTCCGCCTCGGTAAATCTGCACAGGACGGTGCCTTACTGCATGACCATTGACCAGCGTCACGGCCATCGCCTGTTCGACGGAATCCAGAAACAGCCGCCCGCTCGGAAAGCCAGCAACCATCTCAGCATGAACAGCCGAAACCATCGCACTCAGGCGCGGCTCAATAAACTTGCGAGAAGCACGCAGTTCTACCTCCCCATATGCTCCGTCCGAGCAGGCCATCAACGCCGTGTCGGAAATACCGATTTGCAGATGCGTTACGTTCATTCGGCCGACCCACTCACCCACATGGCGATCGCACAGAGCAAGGTCCCCGGCCGTGTAGACGAACTTTTCCAGCGCGCAACGCTTTGAGCCCCACTCGATTGAGCCGGGCCGCAACATCATCGCGAAAGCCTGATCATGCCGTACCCAATGACGCGGCTCTGTTTCAGGGTCGGGGGAAAAGCGTTCAACTTTCATCTTGTTTTCTCCAAATCGCTTCACATGAATAGATTTGGAAAGTGACATCCCGATGCGTCGTATGTTCCAATCAGACTGATAGGGAGGACCTATCGGATGGAACTGCGACATTTGCGCTATTTCACCGCGGTAGTGGAGAGCAAAGGATATCGGGAGGCATCCCGAAGGCTGCATATTGCTCAACCCTCGATCAGTGAGGCCGTGTCCGATCTGGAGCATGAACTTGGGCTGAAACTTTTTTCGCGAACCCATCGCAACGCGCGTGTGACGCCGGAAGGCGAAATATTTTATGCGGACGCCGTGCGTGTCCTACAGCAGGCGGAGACTGCCATCCTCACTGCCAAGCGGGCTGCCCAGGGCGAAGTTGGGAGGCTTTCAATTGGATTTATCGGCTCTGCAACGCTCTCTTTCCTTCCTGACCTCATTCGCAGATACAAACTCGAATATCCAAATGTAAAGCTCGCACTTCATGATCTTTATCCTGTCGAACTGGACAAGGCATCTGACAGAGGCGAGATCGATATCGCCATCACGCGGCCGTTCTCGATGGAGCGGCGCAAGAATCGACAATCGAGAGTGCTGCTGCGTGACCCCCTGGTTGCGGTTCTCCCTCGATCACGAAAGCTGAAACTTAAGGACAAGAAGATTCGCCTTGCCGATCTTGCGAATGAACGATTCATACTTTTTCACCGGCAAGGAGCACCTGTTGTTTTCGACACAATCGTTGGAGCGTGCCGATCTCAAGGTTTTTCTCCTCGGGTGGAGAACGAACCGAATTCGATGCAAACGATCCTCTCGCTCGTTGAAGCGGAGGAGGGTGTGGCCATTGTCCCTGCTTCCATCAGCAATCTCCGGTCTAATGGTGTGCAGTTCTTTCGTCTTGTGCCAGATCTGTATCTCGACCTGATCGTGGCCTGGCAACTCGGCGAGCCTTCAGTCGTAACGCGCACATTCCTCGACTTTCTGAACGCCAATACAGAAGCGATTCGTGCGAAGGCCGAACTAGCTCTGTCCTCCATCGCGCGGATCAACTCATAGCTCTTCTTTCATTCCAGACAGGCTGCGTGCAATTCGTCGGAGTCCTGCCGCTGTGTGCGCGAATCTAGCAAGATTCCGACCATCCCAGCAGAAAACCGCACAAGTCCACTCCTGATGTGCAGTTTACTCACAACTGTGACCAGCGGCCGGTTCTGTCCTGAAGCTAGAAGTCAGAGGCCAGCACTCTAAAGGGAGCTTTCAATGGCAAATTCGCAGAAAACAGCAATTGTTACGGGTGCGTCGCGAGGGATCGGAGCGGGGCTCGTCGAAGCATTCTTGAAGCGCGGCTACAACGTAATCGCAAACTCGCGACACATTACCACAGCAAATTCTTTCGCAGCGTCTGCGAATCTTGTGCTGGTCGATGGAGACATCGGCGATCGAAGCACGGCCGCGAAGATCGTGGACATCGCCGTATCGAAATTTGGCAGGATCGACGTGCTGATCAACAATGCGGGTGTTTTCATTCCGAAGCCCTTTACCGAATACACCAATGAAGACTTCGACACACTAGTGTCCACGACGCTCGCAGGCTTTCTCTATGTCTCACAGTTCGCCGTAAAGCAAATGTTGCGGCAGAAATCGGGAAGCATCATCAACATCTCAACGACGTTGGTTGACCAACCGATCGCGGGCGTTGGGGCCGCTGTCCAAATCATGCTGAAGGGTGCTTTGAATGCAGTGACACGCGCCCTCGCCATCGAATATGCGAAGGAAGGCATTCGTGTAAACACGATCGCGCCGGGAGTAATCAATACTCCCATGCACAAACCGGAAACTCATGAGTTTCTGAAAGGGTTGAGCCCGGTCGGCAGGATCGGTGAGGTCAAAGAAATCGTCGACGCAGCTCTGTTTCTAACCGATGCAACGTTCACCTCGGGTGAAATCTTGCACGTGGATGGCGGCGCGCACGCAGGCAAATGGTGACCCGATGGCGTTGCCGGTTTTTGATGGTGCTTTGAAATAACGGAGAAGAATGAGGATGACCACTCTTCAAGAAAACAATGCAGTCGCTAGATCTGGCCAGGCAGATACTAAGGTCCGTTATACCGCAAAGACCCATACTTCGGGCGGCCGGCGTGGCGGCGTTTCCAGCAGTGATGATGGCCGCTTAGATGTTAAGTTCTCGGTTCCTGGAGTCCCGGGAACCGGTACCAATCCGGAGCAGTTGTTTGCCGCCGGCTGGTCGGCTTGTTTCATAAGTGCGATGGGGCACGTGGCCAACAACATGAAGGTTAGACTTCCGGCTGACGCAGCCGTCGATGCCGAAATCGACCTGTGCAATTCTGGCGACGTTTACTTCCTCCGAGCACGACTTAACGTCAGCCTGCCGGGTTTGGAGCGCAAAGTCGCCCAGACCATTGTGGATGCCACGCACGGCGTGACATGTGCATATTCCAACGCCACACGGGGCAACATCGACGTTACGGTCAACTTGGTGTAAGTCGGACTCGTGGCAGACCGTCATGCGAGCACTCCGATTTTGGGTTTCCCATGCGGCTACCGTACAACACGTAGAGGGAGAAGTCATGGCCGCAGTGAAATTAGAAGATGCCGGGCGCGTAATCAGCGCGGCGGGCACTGAGAGAATCGGATTGTGGACGATCAAACCGAAGCTAGGGCGGGATCAATGAACACGGGTTCCAGAGACAAAACCTTAGACGGGGATGGCTCTCGTCATGCCACTGCCGAGCAGCGGCTAAGACAACTTGGCATCAAACTTCCAGCGCCGCCCGAACCTTTCGGCATCTACGCGGAAGCGGTGCAGACGGGCAATCTGCTCTTTCTCACCGGAATGCTTCCTACTGCAGGCCGCGACGCGAAATTCATCGGGCGCCTCGGTGCGGAGCTGGACGGCGAAGCGTGCCACAAAGCGGCTCGCCTTGCCGCACTGAACGCCCTCGCTATCGCGCGGCAACATCTGGGATCGCTCGACAAAGTCACGCGGATCGTCCGGCTCGGGGTGGCAGTGGCCACTTCGGGCGATGTCCGCGATCAGCCGAAAGTCGCTGACGGCGCTTCAGAGTTACTGCAAGGCGTTTTCGGAAAAGACAAGAACCCTAGCCGACTGGTGTACGGAGTAGCGAGCCTTCCGCTCGGCACACCGGTCGAACTGGAACTCATTTTCGAATTAGCAAATCCCCTCAAGTAGCCGACTCAGACATGAAAGAGACAGGAAGGTGCCCGGATGGCAACTAGCACTAAAACCATTACACCTGAGCTGCAGGCAGAAACACACTCGGCCGTTGAACGGATCGGCGCCTTTGCAGTTGCCGCCCGACCAGAGCAACTGACAACCGATATTCGGCAGCTTTTCAAGCGTAACATTCTGGACAGCATAGGGTGCGCGATCGCTGCTGTTGCGGGTCGGTCGCTCCGGGATCTACGCGACCAGATCGAAGAATATCGAGCCCCGGGTCGTTGCACTTTGATTGGCGGCGGCAAGACCTCTCCCGACCAGGCGGCACTCTTCAACTCCTCACTTGTGCGATATGTGGACCTCCTCGATAGCTACATGGCACAGGGTGGCCTTTGCCATCCGAGTGACAACTTCGGGACCATCCTTGCAGCGGCCGAATACGTCGGGGCATCCGGCGAGGAATTCATGTTGGCACTCGCTGTAGCCTATGAGATCCAATGCAGGTTCACAGCCGCCGTTCCTGTAATGGCAAGGGGTTTCAACCACGCTACCCAGCTCGCAATCTCTGCTGCTGCGGGTGCGGGGAAACTGTTTGGACTCTCCGCCAGCGCAATCGCCAATGCAATCTCGATCGCGACCATCGACAACGTCTCCCTCGCAAACGTGCATGCCGAACCAGTGTCGCAGTGGAAGGGCTTCTCGCCCGGAATGACCGGGATGCGCGCCGTTTATGCTGCCTCGTTAGCCAGGCGAGGGTTCACCGGCCCAAAAGGTCTGTTTGAAGGCCCTTTTGGGATTGGAACACATGTTCAAGCAGGCGATCTCTGTAGATTGGGAAGCGCCCTCGCTCGAAATCATCAAACAAACCGTCATGAAGAAATATTGTTCGCTGATTCATGGCCAACCCATATTGGAAGCGGTGTTAGATCTGAAGCGTCGTAACGGTTTGACAGCGGACGACGTTGAGCACGTGCGCTGCGATGTCTTCCAGGGCGCCTTCGACTTCGCGGGTGGCGGAGCCTTCGGTCCAAAGAGCCGCCCGCAGATGAAAGAACAGGGCGACTACAACATCAAGTACTTGATCGCTGCCGCGCTGCTCGACGATCAACTTGGCCCCGCACAACTGGATGAGGCACGTATCCAAGCTCCAGATGTCCAGGCGCTACTGAAGCGTGTAGAGATTCGTCCTGATGATCGTTTCAGCGCTCGCTATCCCCATGAGCTGAGCGCTCGCATTACGATTCGCACCAAAGATGAGCGTGTCTTTGTGAAAGAGCAGTGTGGCTATGAGGGAGGGCTGAATAAACCTATGTCGTGGCAGCGCACCGTCGAGAAGTTCCACTGGTTGAGTGAAGCTTTCGCGGATGAAGATCTTCGAAACAAGATCATCCAGGTTGTGCAGCAGCTTGATGCGCAACCGATCTCGGATCTTATGGGCTTACTCGCCCAAGTTCGCTGTACCGCAGTCTTTCCGAGAACTCACCGTGGCATTCAATGACCGTCCGGGGTGGATCACGGACGCGCTCCTCCGGAGCTCATAAGAGGCACCCATGATGGATACAAATCGGAAAGAACAAATGTTAACCCGCCAAGACTCTCGAACGGCTAACTCCGAGCAGCGGTTAACGCGTGCCTCCTGGAACCAGAACCGGCTTACAACCAAGCTCGGAGTCGAGTATCCCTTCATTCAAGGTCCGCTGGGCGGACTGTCCTCGCAAAGATTGACGGCGGCAGTCTCCAACTTTGGCGGGCTCGGATCATTCGGCGCACTCAATCTGTCACCGGAAGCCATCAAGGACGTGACCGCCGAGATTCGCTCCCTAACTGCGAAGCCTTTTGCGATGAACCTTTGGGTATCGCAGGAAGACGAGGGCGCGCGACGGTCGGATGAAAGCGCATTCAACCGGAGCCTTCCTGCAATTGCCCACCATCTCACCGAACTGGGAGCGCCTCATCCAACATATAAACCATATTCGCCGGCGGCGCGATTCGAAGATCAAGCGCGAGCGTTGATCGATGCGAAGGTCCCAGTCTTCAGCTTCATCTTTGGAATTCCACCTAAAGAAATCTTGCAGGAGTGTGAAGCGAAACACATCGTCACGATTGGCACGGCAACCACAGGTGAAGAGGCTGAGGCGCTGCAAGAAGCCGGGGTGAATGTTATTGCCGCTTCCGGCTTCGAAGCGGGGGGGCATCGCGGTTCATTTCTCCGGCCAGCGGAGGATTCGCTCACCGGCACGATGTCGCTCGTCCCACAGGTCGTCGACATCGTCGATGTGCCAGTGATCGCCGCGGGCGGAATAGCAGATGCACGAGGTGTGATCGCCGCCCTGGCTCTCGGCGCAGAAGCCGTCCAAATGGGAACGGTATTCCTGGCCTGCGAGGAATCCGGTGCCAGTCGCCTTCATCGCGAGACTTTGCGACAACGAAATGCCGGACATACCGCCTTGACTAAAGGGTTCACGGGAAGACTCGCGCGGGGCATCCACAACTCGGTGATGGAAAACGTGAACCGAAACGGGGACAACATTTTGCCGTATCCCCTGCAACGAGAACTCGTCAGAAATCTCGCAATCGCAGCAGAGGCTGCGGGCCGGGAAGATCTTGTGCCGATGTGGGCCGGACAAAGCGCCAATCTTTCGACTTGTACCGATGCATCGGCTTTCTTGACTTCATTGGTCGAGCAGGTTGCCGAAATCGTGGGACCCGTCATTCAGTGGAGTGCAACCAACCGCAAAAAGCAAATTCCTACATAAGGAGAAACGAGAATGGAAATGTCAAATATCGCCGGCAAAGTTGTAGTAATCACCGGAGCCAGTAGTGGCATTGGGGAAAGCGCTTCGAAGCTTCTCGCGCAACAGGGAGCCAAAGTCGTATTGGGAGCACGGCGCAAGGACCGGATTGACGCCGTTGCAAAAGAGATTTCAGCCTCAGGCGGCAAGGCCATTGGGTTTGCTACTGACGTGACGAAGCGCGCAGAAGTGGGAGCGCTCATCCAGGGGGCCGTCGACACTTTCGGCCGCGTCGATGTGCTCCTCAACAACGCCGGTGTTATGCCCATCGCACCCATCGAGGCCCTCAAGGTAGATGAATGGGACCCGCAGATTGACGTCAACATCAAAGGACTTCTCTATGGGGTTGCCGCCGCCCTGCCTCACATGCAGAAGCAGAAGAGCGGCCACATCATCAACATCGCTTCTGTTTTCGGGATCAAAATGTTCGCTCCCGGCGGGGTGGTTTACTGTGCCACCAAGGCGGCGGTGCGCGCGTTGACTGAAGGACTGCGGATGGAACTGCACTCCCAAAACATCCGCTGCACGATGATCTCACCGGGCGCAACGTGCCGCTAAGTCTGAAAGCGAGAAAGCGACTGTTTCAGAATCAGCTGCTCGTTTGAGGCACCGATTAAACGTAAGAACACAAAGTGGCGACGTAGTTCAGTCTGTTAGAACGCTGCCCTGTCACCGACCCCAACACAGAATCAATCCGAGATCTGGTGTTTCCGCGCATAGCACACGTTTAGCTGCCGCCAGTTCTCTCCCGCATTCGGCACCGACTCCTAAAAAAGGGGAAGCCGCACGATTGCTCTCTCGAAGGTCACAACGAGTAATCACGTCTGGGCATAGTTCATCTTGTTGCGAACCATCACGTCCAACTCTCAAAACTTGTAGATCACATCCATGCCAAAAAAGAGCTGGTTTCTGGCATTTCCGTTGCTGTATCCGTCGCGATCCCACGAGTGATCGAAGCGAAGTTCAGGACGGAACATGACCGTGCTGCCGATGTATCTGGTGAGATAAAACGTATTTTCCGTATATTTCCCGGCGATCCCGGTACGCTGCCCTTTTTTATCGTTGAGCAGGTCAGAGCGAAATCCGATCATGAACTTGGAGGTCACGTCGCGATTTAAGTAGTTAACGATCGCGTACTCGGGAGCAGTGCAGCGTAGTTGCCCGGCGGCGCAGAATGCGCCGTTTGCGCCGATCTCGGGTTTGATCGGATTGGCAACATTGCCGGCCACGTTCGGAACATTATTTTCATACATGTACCAGGTCTCAGTTCCCATGTGCCATTTAGCGTTGAACTTGTGGTACCAAGTTAGGTCATATTCCTGCAGATTGTTGTAGGCATACTTGGCATCATTGATGCCGTTCGCGCAGCCGTACAAGTTATCGTTGTTGCTTGAGGTCGAGTAGTTTAGGCATAAGATGCCTGAAGGTTTTGCATCATCGGTCCAACACGCGACATCGTGGCTGCATGATAGGCCCAACTGGATCATCCATTGCTTGTTCAGCCTAAGGCTGGCGATTGCCCCGGTGTCAGTGAAGGGATCGATGGTGTAGAGCAGTGAGTGCGTCATATTGTAATTGTTCGGTGCCAACTGCGCTTCGATCCCAGGAACTGAAAGGAACCTGCCGATTCGAATGTTGAGGCCATCTTTGACCGGGAAGTAGAGGTCGAAATACTCCAGAACAGGATCGAAGCCGTACTGTTTGTTGGACTGCAAGAGTTGCTCGCTGAAGTAGCCCTTCGCGGTCGTGAAGCGATAGTCGATACCGTAGAATCCCGTCACATGGTATCCCCAGTCGAAATGGCTGGTTTGCACGGTGTCGGGAAGGCGTTCGATGTATACGACCGCCTGATTGAGTTCGATCTTGTTGGGAAAAATGTCGTAGGAGACCGGGAAGTTATTTTGGGCTGAGGTGCTGAAATTGAAACTGCCCGCGACCCATCCGTACACTTTCGTGCGGCTGTTCTCGAGATTGAGCGCCGACATCAAAGGATAAGTGTTGCCATCGGGTGCGCCGATGTCGGGTGTGCCTCCGTATGTCCAGTCGGAGAATGGGAACGGAGGCGAATCTTCGGGCGCCGGAAGGCCTCGTTTGGTCACGGAGGGCCCGACTGGGTTGGTGCCTGCCCAGTCCTGGCTGTAGAACTGCGCTAAGCGGTGAAAGAAGTCGCCAGTCAAGGTGTGGTCACTGTTGGGGGTTGGACTCTGCCCGCTCGGCGTCGGTGCAGTCTGTTGGGGGTCCGGGTCCCCCGGGTCCGACGATGGAACCGCTGGCGGGCCGTCGTCGAGCGCGATCGTCGACGGATCCATCAGCGATTTGTCTGCGGGCTGCTCAATCCATTTTTTCACGGCGGTTGGGTCGCCCTGTTGTGCTTGCTTGCTCGCTGTGCTCGCCAGCTGGCTCACCGATCCAGAAGCCTCGGTGGAATCGCCGATAGCCGATTGTTGACTCTGGAGTGGTAGCGTGAGTGCCAGGGCCGCTACCACGATGAAGGCCACCCGCTTGCCAGCTTCTACTGTAGACTTGCCCACATAGTTCCTAGAGTTCATGAGTATGTGTTCTCCACGACGCTTAACTGGGTTGAAGTTTCGCAGAATAGACCTCCAGCGCTCGCAGCGAAGCCAACCAGATAACGATTTACGGGCTCGGTCATGTACTGATACTCCTGTCCTCTTCTGTGTCGTTCAATCTGGAGTCCCTATAAATTGGGTGGACGCCATGGTCATCGGGGAACATCCTCCAGAAGAGAAGCAAGAGTCCCAGCGGCGCCAGGCTGATTGCTGCCAAGAAGAGGTCAAGAATAGACATCTCATTTCCAGGAAGTGCACCGCGTCCAGATCGACCAGCCGAGCCTGTTCGAGATCTTCCTTTCACTTCTTTGGGAATAGAAACTGCATCTGGAATCTTGCGGACCAGCTTGTTGTGCCGTCCGGACGCTCCACGTTTCGAAAAAATTGGGTATAGGCGTTCACGGGAAGCTTTCCGAAGTGAACAATCTTTCCAACGCCGCCGCCCACTGGCACAGTCCATCGATTATTGCCACTTACTTCCCAATTCGAAGTAATGATGGGCGATGAAGTTAGATACCATTTGTGCGGTAGGTTGTAGTTCACGAAGGGCTGCAGCAGCATCTGGTTTACGGCCGGCCGATCTCTGGGGCCAGTCTCCACCGACCACAGGTTTTGCACGAGCGAACCAAACAACCAGTGGCCCTGGCTTTTCAAGACAACGAGGGTGGGGCCCATACTCATTTTCCCGGTCCCATAAATGTTTTCTGTAGCAGTAGGGGCTGAAATGACTGGTCCCGCACCCCAAATAATCCCACCTGGGCCCGCCTTTGTTGGTGAAAAGAACAAGGATTCTTGAATGTCTCCTAACCCGCTCGTCCCGCTTATTCCAGGCGCAAGCTCAGGGGTCTGGATTACGGGTATGATCGTTCGCGTGATCAGATTCCAATCCTTCGACAAAGCGATCGGAACAACAGGCTTTATCTCCAGGACGTACTCGTCTTCCTTATTCGTGCCTGTGTGAGGGTAGAAGTCATTTTCGAACGGTACTGAAATTAGCTTCGCAATCGGGTTCTGCGCTTGCTTCGCTATGTCCGAAGAATCCTGTTGTGTGTCAGTTGAGCCTGTTGGCTGTTGCACCGTCTCAGTGAGATGCGAGGATTCCTGCGCGCTGGCTGCCACCACGCCGCGGCACAGCACGCTCATGGCGACTGCCAGAATCGACAATACTGTGCGGATTTGGCGCCACCGCACGAACAACCTTGCGGACGCAACCGGGCCTCGTCCTTGATGGTGTAAGTCTTCCGTAGCGACGTGGCGGCTCCGCCCCGATTTCGAAGCAGCGACTACAGTCTGAAAACTCTTCATTATTCCTCCGATCGTTTCTTCTGCTGGATCAGAATCGATTGTTGGCTAAGATTCAGCCGTCAAGCTGAGAATCAACGAGCGACTCTCGGCACGTCTGATAGGTTTCCTCGTGTGGAAACTTGAACAAGTCAAAAGCAAGGATGTTGCCAAACGTACGGATCGATCCGGGGATCGTTAGGTCATTGAAGCCGCACGTGTTAGATAGTCGCGAGGAAGTTCAAGCAGTGAGCCTGGCTGTCAGCTGGCGTCGAATGATGGTGACGCGTCAATATCGGTGACGGGGTTTGCTCGAAGACTAGCCGGCTCAGTGAGCACGAGAAGAATATGAGCACTTGCGTGGATCGAACCGAGAGGCAACGCTTGAACTCATTCTCGAATCGATAGATCGTCAGTGTCGCACACAAGAAAGGTTCTAGGCAGAGAGGACAAGAGTTAGGAATAGAAAGGACTCGAACGGTGGGATAAACTCCGATTGTCCAATATCGAAAAACGACGTTCTACGTTCGAGCACCTGCAATTGCGCAGTAGCTACGGATGGGGGGAGCCAGCGCGCAGCGCTGTACCTTCTGATCGTGACGAATCAGATGCGAACGGACGACCGATTTCAGGAGTGCTCGAAACAGCTGCCTCCTGCACAATCATTGGCCCAGCCAGAAATGCGCTGCGTCCTCCCTTAACCGCTTGGGAAAACGCGCTTGCCATCCGGACCGGGTCCAGGGCACGCGATACAGCCGTATTTAAGAGCACCCCGTCGAAACCCCACTCCATCACTTGACAGGCGTGAGAGGGAAGGCCTATACCCGCATCCACGATCAACGGAATTTGGGGAGCACGTTCGCGCAGTTCGCGTAAACCGCGAGGATTACGTGGTCCCTGACCGGTTCCGATGGGAGCCGCCCAGGGCATGAGGACCTCACAGCCAGCGTCCATCAGACGCCTACAAAGAACCCAGTCTTCTGTGCAGTACGGCAAGACTTGGAAGCCGAGGGTTACGAGTTCTCTGGCGGCATCAACCAGACCAAAGGGGTCTGGCTGCAGATTCACTTCATCTCCGATGACTTCGAGTTTTATAAAATTCGTCTGGAACAACTCGCGAGCCATGGATGCAGTATTCACTGCCTCGCGCGCAGTATGACAGCCTGCTGTGTTGGGGAGGATCTTGCGACCTGTCTCCCGCAGCAAATTCCAAAAAGATTCACCTGCATTCTGTGAACCTAGGCGTGCACCAGTGAGTTGCCGCCGAACCGATACGGTAAGCAGAGCCGGATCAGCTGCGCGTATGGCAGCCGCCAATTGCGAAGGAGATTCGTACCGAGATGTGCCCAGTAAAAGGCGACTCGCGAAGGTCTGTCCATACAAAGTGAGTAGGTCTTCTGTTTTACTATCGTTCACGCTAACCTCCCGCCGCAGGATGCACGATGTCGATATGGTCGCCCGGATGGATTTCGCATCTGGCATAGTTTGCACGCGGAATAAATTCGCCATTGCATGCTACGGCGAATGGAATTGGGGGAGCGAACACTACCAACAATGCCGCCAAAGTTGGCGGCTCTGGCAGATTTTGCATTCGCCCATTTACAAGGACGGACATGCTCGTTCCTCTTCGACCTCGTGGGCACACATACGCAGGCACGACCATCGCCCGGTGTATGATTCTTCCCACTGCCGGGATAGCAAGGGCAATGCCTCCTCAACGATTGCGGGCGATAGCAGAAAACCGTGACGATACAGTCCGTTGATTCTCAGTACGTGCCGTCCGAGGTCATAGAAAAACGCAGGCCGGTTGTCGGGAAGGGTTGGTCGCACCTGCGTGGTGAACTCCAGGATGCGCGCCTCGGCTAGGGCCGGCAGTATCGAATATGCAGACGTCAGTAACTCCAATGCGCCGCGCACTGACATTGGAGAGCGATCGCGACTCTCGACACTGGTGGCCCCGACAACCAGCTTGCCTTCGGCACGAGGCACCACGTAGACGGAAAACCGCGGATGCAGCAGGCGCAGCATGTGGCGCAATTCCACGTCCGGCGCATCGAGACGTACAATTTCGCCGCGAACGCCACGCAGTTGCGATAAATCTTGGCTTGCACCCATGCCGCGGCAGTCTATGACGATGCCCGCGGCGGGCAGCGCATCCGCCGCGACAAACGTTTGCCAGTGACACTGGACACCTGCTTCTTCGAGCGCGAGGGCGAGAGTCTTCAGCAGGGCCCGATTGTCAATCTGTGCCTCGCCGGGAAGATACAGGGACTGCTCAAACCTTGAATCGAGTGCCGGTTCCAGTTGTGTGAGCCGAGCCGTATCCACGTGAACCAGATTCGCCTGCGGGTCGCGCCTTGCAAGGAGCCTCTTGAAGCGACGTCCCTCGCCTGCATCCTCGCGATGCCAGAGCAGGAGCGTTCCGTCATCACGATAGAAAACCGGCTCTGGTAATTCGGCGAGCCATCGCGGCCACAGGCGAAGGCTGCGCCGCCCCATCGCTACGATCTCCGGATCGGCATCAACGGCCTCTGCCGCAGGAGTAATCATCCCAGCCGCTGCCCAGGCAGCGGAATCTTCGCCCTCCTGGGTGGCAGCATCGTAGAGGGCAACGCGCAGGCCGCCAGTGGAAGCGCGCCATGCCAGAAGCCGGCCTAGCAAGCCGCCGCCAACGATCGCAATGTCGGGTTGAGTCACCGATAAACCTCACCGCCACTAGCGACAAATTCGCGAGCCTTTTCCGCCATTCCTTTCTGCTCGTCCGACCCGTAAGTGGCACGAATCTCTTCCGTAATTTTCATCGAACAGAATTTTGGTCCACACATGGAGCAAAAGTGTGCGGTCTTTGCCCCTTCGTGAGGTAAGGTTTCGTCGTGATACTCGCGCGCTCGTTCGGGATCGAGGCTCAAGTTAAATTGATCGTCCCAACGAAACTCGAAGCGTGCCTTCGACAACGCGTTGTCTCTAAGCTGCGCCCCAGGCCAACCCTTGGCCAAATCGGCCGCATGCGCTGCAATTTTGTAACTGATGATGCCAGTCCGAACATCCTCTTTATTCGGAAGACCAAGGTGTTCTTTGGGAGTTACGTAGCAGAGCATTGCTGTCCCGTACCACCCAATCTGGGCAGCTCCAATCGCGCTCGTAATGTGATCGTAGCCGGGGGCGATGTCGGTGACGAGCGGCCCCAAGGTGTAGAAGGGAGCCTCGAAACAATGCCGAAACTCTTCGTCCATATTCTCCTGGATACGCTGCATCGGGATGTGACCGGGACCCTCAATCATCACTTGGACGTCATGCTTCCAAGCGTGTTCTGTCAACTCTCCCAGTGTGCGCAATTCGGCGAACTGGGCTTCATCATTGGCGTCATAAATCGAACCGGGGCGAAGACCATCGCCCAAACTGAACGAAACGTCATAAGCCTTCATGATTTCGCAGATTTCATCAAAATTCGTGTACAGGAAATTCTCCTGATGGTGAGCAAGACACCACTTGGCCATAATCGAACCACCGCGGGAGACGATTCCCGTTAGTCGGTTCACCGTGAGCGGAATCCAAGGCAATCGAACACCAGCATGTATCGTGAAATAGTCGACCCCCTGCTCAGCCTGCTCGATGAGCGTGTCGCGCATCAATTCCCAAGTAAGTTCTTCTGCACGTCCGCCCACTTTTTCAAGAGCCTGATAGATGGGAACGGTGCCAATCGGCACGGGCGAGTTGCGAAGAATCCACTCCCGGAGCTCGTGAATGTGTTCTCCGGTTGAGAGATCCATGATCGTATCCGCGCCCCAATAAGTTGCCCAAATCATCTTGTCGACTTCCTCCGCTGGCGAAGACGTGACCGCGGAGTTGCCGATGTTGGCATTGATCTTCACTTTGAAATTGCGCCCGATGATCATCGGCTCCAATTCAGGATGATTTACGTTCGCTGGAATAATCGCGCGGCCCGCGGCCACTTCAGAACGCACAAACTCAGGAGTGACCTGTTCGGGAAGCTGCGCACCTAAAGGTTGGCCCAGATGTTGACGCACGCGCGAGGCGTAGACGGGATCCTTTAATAATTGCTCCAGTAGCATCGATTCACGCAAGGCCGCAAATTCCATTTCCGACGTGATAATCCCCTTGCGAGCATAGTGCATCTGGCTAAGGTTCTCTCCACTTCGCGCGCGCCGAGAAATAGGTGGAGAAGGAAAGCGCAAGTGGAACATCAGGAGATCTTTCTCGCGTCCACGAGCGTACTCAGAACTACGCCCCGTGAGAGTCTCAGTATCCTCGCGCTCCTTAATCCAATCACAACGCAGGGCGGGCAGACCCCGAGTCAAGCGAATGCCGATCTCGGGGTCTGGGTCTGTGTAGGGGCCAGAGGTGTCGTAGACGGGCAGGGCAGGGTTGGTTTCGGTCTGATCACCATGGCGTGTATCGGAGAGGGTGATCTCTCGATACGGTACGCGAACGTGCGCACGGCTGCCTTGCAGATAACGCTTGCGCGACGCCGGGTAGGAGGAAGGCGTCCGTATTGTCGAAAAAGTTGGTGTGTTTTCCGGCATCTGATCCTCTTTATCTCTCTGCGGCACGACGTTAAGGTGCTCGCTTTACGCGGCGCGAGGCAAGCTACCCTCTCAGAACCTGAAGTCGGCCGCAAAGGCGACTGCGTTGTTGACTTTGATGTTGATTCCCGGCGCCAACGAAGCGCCCAAGTGACCCGTTCCGACGTCGAAACTCCATCGGCTGTCGGGTCGAGCGATCCGAACGGCGTAGATCAAGTCCGTGGGCAGCGAGGCTGTAGGAACATACTTGATCCTTCGAGGTTCCTGATTGACCTCGAGAGTGGGTGCGATCACTACAATTTTCTTGATGGGAATCGGGAAACCGATCCCTCCGAACGCGCGCGCCTCCCAATCGATGGTATTACCGCCATAACCATACTTTTGTGCATTCGTTCCGCGAACCCCGCCCGTTGCCAGGAAGGCAAACTTGTTTCCCAGAACGATGAGCTTTGTGGCAACCACGTAGACGTCACCGTTGGTTGCATTCTTGTGCGCAACCGATTGCACCACGAACGGATCGTTTGTGCGGAGCACTCCTCCCACAGCGATTGCCGGCAGATATTTGCGGTTGTGATAATTTGCCGCCAACAGTTTTGCCTTGACGTTGAAAATGTTCATTCCGGAAAAGTTAAAAAGAGGACTGATCGTGGGATCGCCTCCGTCGGTGTGATTGTTGCGGGTAAAGCCGAACTCCAGCCAGTTGCCAAATCCCTCTTCCAATCCGGCGTTGAGATAGTCTCCAGCAACCGGGCCTGCATCCACCATATGGAAGCTGGCCGTGGTTCCACCGAACTTGTGATCGGGCGATGGAACTACTTCCGCCCAGGGTTGAAGGAAAATTCCGGACTGGCCGTCCATGTTGAGGGCTTGGGCGTGCGCCCGCTGCGAAAGAAGCAGGGCCGCGAGGGCAAGCCCGGCGACGGAAATATGCTTTGCGTTCATTCGATTGATCGTCACTGCTATATCCTTATTCAAATTCACTGGGTCGGCGGCTAACTCTTGCCGGCCCAGCGGGGAGAGGCCCTAATCATTTACGGGTGGGACCAGGGGCTGGTCCTGGTGTTATTAAGCCGCATCAGATCCGTACAATTCCTTAATGCGGGTATGCGCGAAGGCGAGAGCTTTGGGCATATCCATTCGCCCCCCGATGACCTCGATGTATGCGCCCGATTTACTCTCGCGGGCCGCTTTCATTGCAGCATCGAGCTCGCCAATCGTCTCAACGCGTGCTGATACCCAGTCAGCGCATCCCAACGCCCGTGGCAAATCTGCATAGCGCCATTTTGCGAGATCGTTGTAGGACCAGTCTGGGTATGGTTCCAGCGCCCGCTCCACCATATAGCCGTCATTGTTGAGAACAAGGATGATCGGATTGGCACCGTAGCGCCCCATATTCCCGATCTCGTTGGCGGTTAATTGGTGAGAGCCTTCACCAGTGATAAGGATCGTTCTCCGGTTGGGATCGGCGAGCGCAACCCCGAAGGCGGCTCCCGTGGCCCATCCAATCGACCCCCATAACATTTGTATGTGCACCCGCACATCGTCGGCGAGCGTCATTGGCGGAAGCCCTAAGCTCGAGCTCCCACTTTCCAGAACGACGTTATCACCCGGTCGGATAAACGCCGCGTAGCGAGAATAGAGCGGATCCATCGTGATCTTGTCCGCTGGTTTCCCATTTGCGGGTTGAGCTTGTTCTGGTGTTCTTCTGTAGGGAAGCGCGGGCGATTTAAATTTTGCGAGTGCGGCAAGCACGTCAGCGAGTCGAACATTCCCGAACACCTGTTGTCCGATACGAACATCATTTAGCCCGATCGAGACGAACCGCGCGGAATCAAGTCGCCCAGAGAAGCCCGCAGTGGTTTCGTCGTTGAGGCTGATCCCGCCGAGGTCAAGCACCAATTCCGCGTCCTCGACAATCTGCCGCGTCTTCTCTGCGGACACCGCTCCCGCATACAACCCGGCAAATTGCGGGTGGCTTTCGTCAATGATGCACTTTTCCATCGTCGTTGTAGCGAACGGGCAGCCCAGCGCCTCGATCGCCTGTTGGGCCTCCTTCTGTAAGCGGAGACGCGCCAGCGCGAACGCCGGGAAGGCGACAATGGATTTTGCGGCTCTTACCCGTTCCGCTATGGCGGCGGCGGCTTTTTCGAGGGACGCTTCGTTCGACTTGAGCGTCACAGGCCGGACCTCAGTCGGCGTGACCGGTGCCAGCGCGTAGTCCCCTGGAACGACGATGTAGGCAGGTTGGTTATTGCGACGCGCCTCTGAGATCACACGTTCCATTTCAATCATGCAGTTATCGGGGTCGATCACGGCGTGGCAGCAGGCGGCTTGAGCGGAAATGTTGACGAAGTTCCCAAAGACTCCGTCTCCAAAGGTGTGATGCAGTTTCCTGTGCACCCGCTGGTTCTGGTAGGACGGCATGCCGACGACATGGTAGACGAGTGAGCGCTCGGCTTTCGCGCCCATCACTCCGTTGATCGCCGATAACTCGCCGACCGCATAGGTCGTAGACAGCATTGCCGCGCCCCGAACGCGTGCATACCCATCGGCAGCGTAGGAGGCATTCAATTCATTTGAGCAGCCGACCCATCTGATGTTTGGGCTGCGATCGACAGCGTCACAGACCGGGAATGCGTAGTCTCCCGGTACACCGAAACAGTCCGTGATGCCCTCATCAGCAAGTCGCTGGACGATATAGTCAACCACACTGGTCGCTTTCCCAGTCGAAGGCTCTGCAGTTTCCTTTTTCGTTTCTGTCATCGGATGTCCTTTCATTGCTAGACCTGAAATGTCTACCGTTTTGCTGGTGTGCAATCGGCCTGCCAAAGGCGTGCGCATCCTGAGGCCTGTGCTCCACGCATTGTGTTGTTCGTTTGACTTTGAACCCCAGACAGGACTGGAAGGCGCAGGATTGCCGTGTCCAACGAACACGTTCAAAACCATCGACGGCCGCCACAGGCTGGGGAGTCGTACTGCTGTAGTCTCCAGTGACGGTACAAAGAATCCGCTTGACGAGCCGCGTAGACAGTCGCAGAAAGTATGAATCACCTTTGATGAAAGGCGATTGCTTGTGACCGAGGAGTTTGACGCGTTATTGACATGTCACGGTTTCGACTGCAGGCTGATCGCCCAATTCCGAGGAATCCCTTTGTACGACACAACACCTCGGTCTTAGGAATGGCACGAGTCTTGCACTATCTGCCGTAACACAATCGCTATGGACCACCACCGCAGAGCACGTCAGCGGCATAGTACTCGACCGTAACGTCAGAAGATGTAAGGAGCTGAAGATGTCGTACGTCAGCGTTAATCCGGCGACCGGAGAAGTATTGAGATCCTTTACTGAACATACCGATGAGGAGATGTGGGATGCATTGACCACCGCGAACCAGGCATTTCGACCGTGGGCGTCTCGGCCATTCAGCGAGCGCTCGAAGATTATTGGAAGATCTGCCCAGCTACTTCTGGAGAAGAAGGAGGAACTGGCTCGTCTCGCCACATTGGAAATGGGCAAGAGAATCGCTGAGAGCCGAGGCGAAGTGGAACTCAGCGCTTCGATCATGCGGCACTTCGCAGATAACTCGGAATTCCTCCTTGCGCCAAAGAAAATCGACTTTGCCACGGGCGATGCCCGGCTCGAATATTCACCCTTAGGTGTCCTTCTTAGCATTCAGCCTTGGAACCATCCCTATTATCAGTTGGCTCGATTTGTCGGTCCGCATCTAATGTCTGGCAATGTGGTGCTCCTCAAACACGCGCCTGGCGTTCCCCAATGTGCGTTGGCCTTTGAGCGGATCCTTAGGGAGGCCGGCGTGCCTGAGGGTGTGTACACCAATATGTTCTTGAACAACGACCAATCGGGATCTTTGATCGATGACCCACGGGTGAAGGGTGTCGCTCTTACGGGGTCCGAGCGCGCGGGTGAGGCACTCGCGTCGCGAGCAGGAAGGAACCTGAAGAAGTCCACTATGGAACTCGGCGGCAGCGACGCGTTCATCGTTTTAGACGACGCCGATCTTGACCACACTGTAGCCATGGCTGTGCTCGGCCGGTTTGGAAACAGCGGGCAGACCTGTATCGCGTCAAAGCGATTCATCGTGGTCGAGTCGATGCTGGACAAGTTTCTTCCCCGCTTCATAGCTGCGGCCGAGCAGCTAAAGTTGGGCAATCCCCTCGACGAAAGTGTGACCTTGGGGCCGCTCGCTTCCGATGCAGCTCTTCAGCTCATCCTTCGGCAGATTAAGGAGGCAACAAATAATGGAGCACAGATTGCCCTTGGTGGTCGCCGAGCCGGCGAAGTCGGTGCCTTTCTGGAGCCAACGATTTTAACGAACGTAACCCCCGACAACCCTGCCTACAACCAGGAGTTCTTTGGTCCCGTCGCGCTAGTGTTTCCAGCGAGAGATGAGGAAGGAGCCATTGCGATTGCAAACGATTCTCCATTCGGCCTTGGCGGATCTGTGTATACGTCAGATATCGAAAGAGGAAAGCGAGTGGCCAGTCGGATCGAGTCCGGCATGGTCTTCATCAACTATCCCTATGTCAGCGCTCCGGAGCTGCCTTTCGGAGGCATTAAGCGCTCTGGGTACGGAAGAGAGCTCTCCAGCCTTGGCCTTGAAGAGTTCGTCAACAGGAAGTTGATCCTTGTTCCGAACTTCGCCGCATAAGATAAATCCGATCTAGCTCGACGAAGGAGAATGTCTGTGAAGAAGCCCATATTGGTAGTAACGACCCGCTTCATTAAGCCAGTCGAGACTCGAATCGATAATGAATTTGAGGTGCGGAGGAAAGCCGACGGAACACCATTTCAGCACGATGAACTCCTTGCCGCTGCCGAAGGAGCGGATGCGCTATTCGTCACTCCGTTCGATAGACTCGACGCCGATTTCTTTGAGCGTGTCTCTCCCTCCGTGAAGGTGATCTCCACCTATTCAGTCGGTGTCGATCACATTGACCTACAGGCCGCGGCGCAAAGACACATTGCCATTGGA
>Ga0302326_10005095_pt1 | contig 30097 bp, 22 predicted proteins | sample Palsa_T0_3_FD_202264 | JGI IMG/M metagenome (GOLD analysis project Ga0302326, IMG submission 202264) | Peat permafrost microbial communities from Stordalen Mire near Abisko, Sweden - Palsa_T0_3 | ecosystem: Environmental > Terrestrial > Soil > Palsa > Peat permafrost | place: Sweden: Abisko... | reverse complement strand
CGTTCCTGCGGCTGCGGCTCGGCTCGAACTTCCAGCGCGGCCCGTGGCACCTGGGCCGGTGGTCGAAGCCGATCGGGATCATCGCCTGCATCTGGGTCGTGTTCATCACGGTGCTGTTCATGCTGCCGACCGTCAACCCGATCACCTGGGACAACTTCAACTACACGGTGTTCGCGGTCGTCGCCGTGATCGGCTTCGCCGGCATCTACTGGCTCGTCTCCGCGCGGAAGTGGTTCACCGGCCCCCGGGTGCAGGGGTCGGTCGAGGAACTGCGGGCGATCGAGGAGGAGCTCGGGAGCATCTGACCGAAACCGGCAGTATCCTGCCCACGCAGACGCGTCGGTCCCGGCGGTGATCCGTGCTGCCGCCGGGCCCGGCGCCCTGAGCGCCTGCCCGACCCCAACTCAAGGCGATGGAGGCTGAGATGGCGGTCAGTGTTTTCGATCTGTTCTCAATTGGCATCGGCCCGTCGAGCTCGCACACGGTCGGCCCGATGCGGGCCGCGCAGATGTTCGCCAAGCGGCTGGAGCGCGAGGGCCTGCTGCCGGCGGTGGCGCGGGTCCGGGCCGAGCTGTTCGGCTCGCTGGGCGCCACCGGGCACGGGCACGGCAGCCCCAAGGCGGTGCTGCTTGGTCTGGAAGGCCATCGGCCGGCCGACGTCGATGTGCGCCGGGTGGAGCCGGACCTGGCCCGCATCCGTGACAGCGGCCGGCTGCGGCTGCTCGGCGCAGAGCACGGCGAGACCTACGCGATCGGCTTCGACCAGGACCGGGATCTGGTGCTGCACCGGCGCAAAGCACTGGCGTACCACCCGAACGGCCTGCAGCTGTCGGCCTTCGGCGCCGACGGGGCGCCGCTCGCGGCCAAGACGTACTACTCGGTCGGCGGCGGGTTCGTGGTCGACGACGACGCGGTCGGCGCTGACCGGGTGGTGCCGGACGACACGGTGCTGCGGTACCCGTTCCGCACCGGCGCCGAGCTGCTGCGGCTGGCCGAGGTCGCCGGGCGCTCGGTGTCCGGGCTGATGCTGGAGAACGAGCTCGCCTGGCGCAGCGAGACCGAGGTGCGGGCGAAGCTGCTTGAGATCTGGCGGGTGATGCGTGAGTGCGTGGCGGCCGGAATCGCCACCGAGGGCGTGCTGCCGGGCGGGCTGAAGGTCAGGCGCAGGGTCCCGGCGCTGGCCCGCGCCCTGCGGGCCGAGGGAAGCCGGGAGCTGCACGCCGGCGAGTGGCTGACGCTGTGGGCGATGGCGGTCAACGAGGAGAACGCGGCGGGCGGGCGGGTGGTCACCGCTCCCACCAACGGCGCGGCCGGCATCATCCCGGCCGTGCTGCACTACTTCGTCGAGTTCGTTCCCGGAGCCGATGAGGACGGGGTCGTCCGGTTCCTGCTCGCCGCGGGCGCGGTCGGGATGCTGTTCAAGGAGAACGCCTCGATCTCGGGCGCGGAGGTGGGCTGCCAGGGCGAGGTCGGCTCCGCCTGCTCGATGGCGGCGGCGGGCCTGGCCGAGGTGCTGGGCGGCACCCCGGAACAGGTGGAGAACGCGGCCGAGATCGGGATGGAGCACAACCTGGGCCTGACTTGCGACCCGGTGGGCGGCCTGGTGCAGATCCCGTGCATCGAGCGGAACGGCATGGGTGCCGTCAAGGCGGTCACGGCCGCGCGAATGGCGCTGCGCGGCGACGGCAGGCACCACGTTTCCCTGGACAAGGTCATCAAGACCATGAAGGAGACCGGGCGGGACATGTCGGTGAAGTACAAGGAGACCGCCCGCGGCGGACTCGCGGTGAACGTCGTCGAGTGCTGACCGCACCGGGCTGGCCTGGGCGACGTTTCTCGCTGGCAGTAATGTCATAGGGCAGGCGTTAGGTAATGGGAGCGTCCACACGGCGTGCTCGCCCGCGGAGGGTCCCCGAGGAGGGCAGCGTGGCCGCCAGTCGCGAGGTGCCGGCGCCGCCCGCTCCGGCTGGAAGCGTCGATGACCTGCTGTTCCGCCCGGTCCGAGCCGGAAACGCGTTCGAAGAGACAGTGGAGCGGCTGCTCCAGACGATCCGCCTCGGCGTGGTCGGCCCCGGCGGGCGGCTGCCGACCGAACGAGAGATGGCCGCGCGCTTCAAGGTGAGCCGGGAGACGGTTCGCGAGGCGATCGGCGCGTTGAAGCAAGCCGGCTACATCGAATCGCATCGCGGCCGCTACGGCGGGACATTCGTAACCAGGGCCCTGCCGCGCTCACGGCGGCGGAATGTGAAACAGCTGGCCCGGGAGATGGGCAGCGCGCTTGAGGACGCCCTCACCATGCGCTACGTGCTCGAGGTGGGTGCGGCCGAGGCGGCCGCCCGGCGCCCGCTGACCGATGAGGACCGGAGCAAGTTGCAGCTGCGTCTGAAGGAGGCCACCGACGTCAGCCTCACTGACTTCCGCCGCCACGACTCGCTGCTGCACCTGGGCATCGCCGAGGCCGTCGGCTCGCCCTCGCTGACCTCCGCGGTGGCCGAGGTGCGGGGCCGCCTCAACGAACTCCTCGACGCGATCCCGCTGCTGGCTCGCAATATCCAGCACTCCAAGGAGCAGCACGCCGAGATCGTCACCGCGATCCTCGCGGGCGACGCCGAGGGCTCCCGCCGGGCGATGGCCGAGCACGTGTCCGGTACCGCCTCGCTGCTGCGCGGTTTCCTCGAGTAGCGCGCCCCGCTCCTCAACCCCGACGAGGTAGGACTTGAGGTGCTCACGGGTCAATGTTAATGTCTATAACATTGTTAATGCCTCTCACATCTAGCGACATGGGAGCGGGGTCGACCACGATGACTCAGCAGCCAGCCGACGATCACCGGCACTGGACCGAGGCCGACATCCCCGATCTGTCCGGGCAAACCGCGGTCGTCACCGGCGCCAACACCGGGCTCGGCCTGCAGGCCGCCCAGGTGCTGGCCGGGCGGGGCGCCCACGTGGTCCTCGCCTGCCGGAACACCGACAAGGCGGGCCGCGCGGCCGACCGGATCACGGCGGCGTCGCCAGGGGCCGAAGTCTCGGTCGTCCGCCTCGACCTGGCGTCGCAGTCCAGTGTGCGCAGCGCCGCGACCGAGATCCGGGCTCGCTTCCCGAGGGCGGACCTCCTGATCAACAACGCGGGCGTGATGGACGTGCCGTACCAGCGGACCGAGGACGGCTTCGAGCTGACCCTGGCCACCAACCACCTCGGCCCGTTCGCGCTGACCGGGCTGCTGCTGGACCGGCTGGCCGACGGCGCGCGGATCGTGACCGTGAGCAGCATCGGACACCTGGACGGGGTGGTGAACTTCGATGACCTGCAGTCCGAGCGGAGCTACCAACCCGACCGGGCGTACGGCCAGTCCAAGCTGGCGAACCTTCTGTTCACCTACGAACTGGACCGCCGCCTCCGGGCGGCCGGCTCGAGGGTGACCGCGCTCGCCTGCCATCCCGGGGTCGTGTACACGGACTTGTTCGCGAATGACTCCAGGCTGCAGCAGTTCCTGCTCAGCCCGTCCATGCGGATCATCAACTTCTGGGCGGTGCAGAACGTCCGGATGGGCGCGCTGCCGCAGTTGCGCGCGGCGACGGACCCGGCTGCTCGGGGCGGCGAGTACTTCGGCCCCCGCCGGGAGGGTCTGCGGCGCCGGTTCTACACCGGCTACCCGGCGGTGGTGGAATCGAGCGCCCGGTCGCATGACGAGGCCGACCAGGCCCGGCTGTGGAAGCGGTCGCAGGAGCTGACCGGAGTCAGCTACCCGGCCCTAGGCTGAGGGGATGCCAGCCAAGGGCGGGCGCTATCACCATGGCGATCTGCGGCCCGCCCTGGTCGACGCCGCGATCGCGGTCATCGCCGAACGCGGCGTCCGCGACTTCTCGATGGCCGAGGCCAGCCGCCGTCTCGGCGTGACCACGGCGGCCCCCTACCGGCACTTCGCCGACCGCGACGAGCTGCTCGCCGCGGTGGCCGCCCGCGGCCTGACCGTCTTCGCGGCCATGCTGTCCGGCGCCGCCGACGGCGCGGACACCCCCGCGCAGCGACTGGCGGCCATGGCCGGGGCGTACGTCAGGTTCGCCGCGCAGCAGCGCCCGCTGTTCGACGCGCTCTTCAGCTCGGGCCTGGACAAGAGCCGCCACCCCGACCTGCAGCGCGCCTGGGAACCAGTGGACGCGCTCCTCACCACCGTCCCGCTCGAGGTCTGCAACGGCGACTCGACCGCGGCCGAGGCGCTGTCCGACGCGATCGAGGCGAGCGCGCACGGCTACGCGATGCTGCTCAACGACGGCGAATACGGGCAGGGCCCCGACGTCGTCAGCGCAACCGCCGACCGGGCGATCGCCTCCGCCCGCGCGCTCATCACCGGCCGCCTGGCACTGCGGACAGAGGCCTAGCAATGGGCCCCCGGCCCGGCAACAGTCGCGCGGCACTGCTATGAAAGGCCCGCGGCCGGGTAGTGGCGGCTGTCGTGGCGAAGGCGTTCGGGTATCTCATTGTCGGGCTGCGGTTCCCCATCATTGCGGCCTGGGCGGCGGCGGTGGTCGCGGCGGTCCTGCTGTTGCCGCCGTTGCCGACGTCGGGCGGCCTGTCTGACCTGATCCCGGCCGGATCCCCGGCCGCGCAGGCGGACGCCACCGCGGCCAGGCTGTTCGGCTATCCGCTGGAAGCGGGCATCGCCATCGTGCAGCGCGACCCCCGCGGCCTGCCGTCATCGGCGGTGGACAAGGCGGCTCGGGCGGCGCAGGCGTACGACCGCCACGCCAGCATCCCCGGCTTGCTCGCCGTCGTCCCGATACCGAACGGAGCGGGCATTCCGGCCGCGATCAGCGTCTCGCCGGCCAGCGCGGCCGCCCTGCTCAACCGGGTCCGCGGGCACACGTCGACGATCGTCACGTTCCTTGAGTTCAGCCCCGACTCGACGATGCAGCAGCAGGTAACGGACGCCGGGATGTACGCGCACCGCTCGCTGACCGATGTCGTCGGCGTGACCGGGCCGGTCGCCGCGCAGTACGAGCAGGGGCTGATCATCAACCGCGACCTCGACTGGGTGGAACTGTTCACCGTGCTCGCGATCGCGGTGATCGTCGGGGTCAGGCTCCGGTCGCTGCTCGCCCCGCTGGCCGCGCTGTTGTGCGCGGGGACCGCCTACGAGATCGCGATCCGCGTGGTGATGTGGGGCGCCCAGCGGACCGGCATCGCGCTGCCGCAGGAGGCGGACCCGGTCCTGGTGGTGCTGCTGCTCGGCGTCACCACCGACTACTGCGTGTTCTTCCTCTCCGGCATGCGCAACCGGCTGGCCGAGGGCGCGGACCGCCTGCAGGCCGTGCGCGACTCGACCGCCGAGTCGGCTCCGATCGTGCTCGCGGCCGGGCTCATCGTCGCGGCCGGCACCGGGGCGCTGCTGGTGGCCCGCGGCGGCCTGCTGCGCGCCTTCGGCCCCGGGCTCGCGGCGACCGTGCTGGTGTCCATGGTGGTGTCGCTGACGCTGATGCCGGCCCTGCTCGGCCTGCTCAGCCGATTGATCTTCCGGCACGTCGCCCCAGCGAAGCCGGCCGTCGCAGGGACCCCGTTGGCCCGGTTCGCCACCGCCCGGCCGGTGGCGCTGCTGGCGGTCGTGGCCTGCGTCGCGGGACTCGGGATCGCGGCCGGGGCCGCCAGCGGACTGGGCCTCGGCTCGCCGCTGATCGGCGAGATGCCGTCCTCGTCGGCGGTCTCCCGGGCCAGCGCCGCCGCTTCGGCCGGTTTCGCGCCCGGCATACTCGCGCCGACCGAGGTACTGGCCATCGGAACCGGGGCCGGATCGCAGGTGGCGGCGGACCGCCGCCTGGCCGAGGCGCTACGCCACCAGCCCGGCGTGGCCAGCGTGGTCGGGCCGTCGGTTCTCACTGGCTCCGTCGCCGGAGCGTCATCCCAGAATCCGATGATCGCGAAGGGCGGGGGAGCGGTCCGGTTCGCGCTGGTCTACGACACCGACCCGCTCAACGCCACCGCGATCGGACAGGTCCGGACGCTGACCGCGCGGCTGCCCGCACTCGGCCGGGCGGCCGGCCTGCCCCGGGTTCAATACCAGGTCGGCGGGCAGACCGCCCTGACCGGCGACGCCATCAACGCGACCGCATCCGATCTGTGGCGGGTCGGGCTGACGATCGTGGCGGTGACGTTGCTGCTCCTCATGCTGTTCCTGCGGTCGCTGCTGGCTCCGGTCTACCTGCTCGCCGCCAGCCTGCTGGCGGTGCTGGCCACGCTCGGGCTCACCGTGGTGATCTGCGACGCGCTGTTCGGATCGGCCGACCTGGTGTTCTTCGTGCCGTTCGCGGCCGGGGTGCTGCTGGTATCGCTCGGGTCGGACTACAACGTCTTCGTCGTCGGGCGCATCTGGGAAGAGGCGCGGACGCGCTCGGCCAGGGACGCGGTCGCCGTCGCCGCCCCGCGCGCCTCCCGCGCGATCACCACCGCCGGGATCGCGCTGGCGGCCAGCTTCGGCCTGCTCGCGCTGATCCCGCTTGAGCAGTTCCGGCAGCTGGCGATCTTCATGGCCGTCGGCGTCGTCCTGGACACCGTCGTCGTCCGGTCGCTGCTGGTGCCGAGCCTGGTCGCGCTGACCGGCCGGGCCGGGATGTGGCCGCGCCACCAGCAGGCAACCGAGCCCGCCCCGCCCGCACCGGAGCTGGAGGACGCCAGCCCCTGACCCAGGGGCCAGTGCTCGGCCCGGAGTCACCCGCGGTCCGTTCGGGATAATGATTGTGATCTGATCTGCTCAGGCGCTGACTGGCTGCTGGCCGGCTGCCCTCAGTGCCTGGTTCAGGGGCCCGAGGTCGTAGATGCCGGCGATGTTCTTAAGCGGTTTGAGCAGGCCGGTCGCGGCGGCGTGCTGAGCTTCGACCAGCAAGGAGCCGGGGAGCGGGCTGTTGGTGAAGGTGAGCTGCGTGAACGACTGCGCCAGCACTCCTGCGGGGAGGCCGCTGCCGATGGCGGTGAGCCGCTGCGCGATTGCGGCCTCGGCCGACACTCGGTCGGCGGTGAGGAATTCCTCCGCGCGGAGCTGCCCCTTCAACAGGCCGCTGACCGCCAGGGGGTTGGCGGACAGGAACTTCTGGGTGACGACCAGGACCGTGGTCGGGAACTGACCGCCCGGCCAGAGAGCGGCCTCGTTCACCAGGACCCGGCCCCCGGCGTCGGCCAGCTGGACGTCGAGGGGCGGCGTCTCCCAGCCGCCCGCGATCGTGCCCGACCGGAACTCCTGCAGCAGGCCCGCGCTGGTTGAGGCCGACGCCTCAGTCAGGGCGGGCAGGCCCCGCTGCCGCAGCCAGTAGTCCGCCGCGGCCTGCTGGGCGCCTCCGGCCGGCGCGACCAGCTGACGGCCCTTGAGCTGCGCCGGGCTGGTTATCTTGGGGGCGACGACGAGCTCGGCGCCGCCGGACGTGGCGCCGGCGATGATCCTGATCACCCCGCCTCGCGCGGACTGCCACACCTGCAGCGCCGCCATCGGGTCGAGGTAGGCGGCGTCGAGCTGCCCGTCCTCGAGGGCGACCGCCTCGGCCGCGCTGGAGGAGTACGACTCCGGCTCGAGCGTGACCTGGCCGAGGTTCTGCCCGAAGAACCCCATCTGCCATCCGGTCAACGCCGGAGCGTCGGCCAGGTCCTGCGACAACCCCAGCCGGAGCACGCCCGAGGCCTGCGCGCCGGGCGGCCCGACCGGCGACCCGGTCGCGCTCTGCCCGTGCGACGAGGCGCCGGCGGACTGCGTGCTGCCCGATGGCGTTCTAGCCGGCGACGACGAGCAGCCCGCCGCGAGCAGCCCGACCGCCGCGAGCCCGACCGCGATGATCCGCCTCATCAGCATCTTCTCCCCGTCCGCAACCGCAGGCCGGGGTGGACCGGCGAGTGCGCCCCGTCTGGCGTGGTTTCGCTCCGCCGATTCTTCATATCAGCCGTGAGCGGTCGAACGGAAGCAAACATCGCGAATATGGTCTGTTAAATCTAAAATACAAACTTTCCGGGCGTCGGGCTCCTCGGCACTGGCGGCCAACTGCGCCTTTGCCGCCTCTGGCGCCTCCCTCGGTTCGGATATTTACGAAAATAAAAGATTTTGCACTATTTACGTGACCATTCCTGCACATGTATAAACCAACACTGAGGGCTTGCCCGAACCTTGAGTAAAGTTGGTTTCTGTTGGATATTGAGATCCTCGGGCCGCTGGTTGTCCGGGTCGGCGGCCAGCAGGTTCGGCTCGGGCCCGCCCTGCGGGTGCTGCTGCTCGCCCTCCTGTGCGCGGGCGGGGATCTCGTGCCGGCTGCCCGACTGGCGGGCATGCTCTCAGAAACGGGCATGTCCAGGAATGCTCCCGCTACCCTGCGCAGTCACGTGTCCCATCTGCGGCGCGCCCTCAGCGATGCCACCGGACTCGAGCACGGCCGCACTCCAACGGTGTCGCTGCTAACCGACAACGTCGGCGGCTCAACTGCTTACTCGCTCCGGGTGCATAGCGATCGCGTCGACGCATCGCGGTTCGAGGCAGGCGTCGCGGCCGGGATGCGCGAGTTGCATCACGGCCGATTCGATAGCGCAAGCGAAATGCTCCGGTCGGCGGTGTCATTGCGGCGCGGCAAACCGCTGGCGGATGTCGCTGACCGTGCCTTTGCCCAGGCCGAGATCGCGCGCCTGGAAGGCTCATACCGCACTGCCAGCCTGGCGCAGGTCCAGGCCGATGTTCAGCGCGGTCTGCACCGGACCGTGATAGGCGAGCTGCAGTCGATGACGGACCTATGGCCCGATGACGAGATGGTAAGCCTGCTGCTGGTGATCTGCCTGTATCGCAGCGGGCGTTCGGCCGAAGCCGCGCGGGTGTGCCGGGCCGCGATCGAGATCACCCTTGAGCACGGACTCGACCCGCGCAGGCTCACCGCGCTTCAGCTGGACGTGCTGAGCGGCTCGCTGCCACCGGCCGGGCTGCCGCACATGCCCTCCGCGCCCCTGACCAGCCACGCGGTCACACCTGCGCGCTAGCTTCCACGCTGCTTCCACGGGCCTTCCACGCCCGCGCCTCAGGCTGGCAGGGACTGGGTTCCTGACGCGGAGGTTGCTGTGGCTGCTGGCTTTCCTGGACGTGGGCACGGTGGCTGGCGGCGGTTGCGTCGGCTAGGCCGCGCGGGCCGCCGCGTCGCGGCGGCCGGGCTTGGGCCGGTGCTGGCGGTTACCGGCCTGTCGCTGCCAGCCGCGGCGATGACCGTTGCCGCCGCCGCCGGGGTCACGGCCGCGGTAGTCGCCACGGCGGCGCCGGCTAAGGCCGGGACCGGTCTACCGGTGCTGGTGGTGCAGGTGAACGGTGAGAGCACCGCGCCGGAGGCGACGCTGCTGAGCGCTGCGGGCTACTCGGTGACGCAGGACTCGGTGGCAACGCTGGAGTCGATGAGCCAGTCGACGTTCCAAGGGTTCGCGGCGGTGGTGATCGGCGATCCCTCGTCTGGCGGGTCGTGCCCGACGTCGTGGCAGCCCACGACGGGGACGCTCGGCACCAACTGGGAAGGCTGGGTGGACGGCAACGTCGCGGTGCTGGGCACCGCGCCCGCATTGGCCGCGTCGCTGGCATCGTCCGGGAATACCGCCGCTGACACTTTGATCACCGACACCGCGCAGTACGCGGCCGCGCAGCCAGGCTCGACGGTCACCAAGACGGGCCTGTATCTGTCGCTGGACTGCGCCTACTCGACGGCCGCGAAGGGCACTGCGGTGCCGGTGCTGAGCGGGGTAGAGGGCATCGGGACAGCCGGCGGGGTGACCGTGAATGGGAGCCTGTCGTGTTCCGATTCAGGGTCGGTGAACAGCTTCGAGGCTGCGGTGGCGGGCACCTTCGGCGGGTTCACGAGTTCGTCGCTGGCGGCGGGCTCGCCGGGATGGCCGTCGCCTGGCTGCCCGGTGCAGGAGGCGTTCGATTCCTGGCCGGCGATGTTCACCCCGGTCGCCTACGACGCGGCCAGCGACGCCACCGCGAACTTCACCGCCTCCGACGGGGCGACTGGGCAGCCGTATGTCCTGCTCGGTGCGCCGGTGTCGGCCGCCACGCAGGCATTGGCGCCCTCGACCGACGGCGAGGTGCCGGCCGGGGCGTCCGCGGGCGGGTCCGGGAACCCGGCCGCTGCCGGAGTGTCGCAGGCCCTGGCGGCGGGGTCGGTGAACACCGAGGACGGCGACCTGACCCAGTCCGACACTGACCTGACCATCCCGACGTACGGACCGCCGCTGGCGTTCAGCCGGAGCTACGACGCCGACCTGGCGCAGACCGAAACCCAGACGAAGACCCCGGGCGCGATGGGGTACGGCTGGACCGATAACTGGGCGTCGTCGCTGACGGCGGCGCGGCCGGTGTCAGGCGATATCTACACGCTCGACGGCCTGCGCAGCAACCTGGACGTGGGCGGGTACGCGGGGTCGCAGGTGATGGGGGACCCGGGCGGGACGGCGGTCAACAACGGGAACGTCTACATCGCCGACTCGGCCGGCAACCGGATCCTGGAGGTCGCGCACAGCACCGGCACGCAGTGGGGGCAGTCGATGACCGGCGGTGACACCTACGTGGTGGCCGGGACGGGGGCGCCGGGCGGCGGGACGACGCTGAACCACCCGCAGGGCATCGCGTTCGACTCCGCGGGCGACCTGTACATCGCCGACACGTGGGACTCGCGGATCGAGGAGATTCCGGCGTCGTCCAAGACGCAGTGGGGCGTCTCGATGACCGCCGACCAGCAGTACACGATCGCGGGCAGCGGCGTGGGCACGGCCGGGCACACCGGTGACGGCGGGGCGGCGACGTCCGCGCTGCTCAGCGCGCCGGGCGGGATCACGTTCGACTCGGCCGGCGACCTGTACATCGCCGACGGCGGCAACAACCGCGTTCAGGAGGTCGCCGCGGCGGCAGGCACCCAGTGGGGGGTGTCGAGGACCGCGAACGACATCTACACGATCGCGGGCAGCGCCACCGGAACGGCCGGCCTCTCCGGGGACGCCGGCGCGGCCTCCTCCGCGCTGCTCGACAACCCCACCGCCGTCACCATCGACTCCTCCGGCGACGTGATCATCGCCGACGCCACCAACAACCGGATCCAGCTGATCGCCAAGGCGGCCGGCACCCAGTGGGGCAAGACGGTCGCCGCCAACGACATCTACACGATCGCCGGGAGCGCGACCGGGACCGCGGGCAGCAGCGGAGACTCGGGCGCCGCGTCGTCCGCGCTGCTGGACGGACCGCAGGACGTCCTGTACTCGGGCGTGAACCTGTACATCGCGGACGCGCTGAACAACCGGGTGCAGGAGGTGGCGGGCAGCGCCCACACCGAGTGGGGCAAGTCGATGACCGCCGACGACATGTACACGATCGCGGGCACCGGCACGGCCGGGCACAGCGGCGACGGCGGCCTCGCCACCTCGGGCACCCTGAACGACCCCCTGCAGGTGGCGCTGGACTCGTCGGGCGACCTGTACATCGCCGACGCGAACAACAACTGCGTCCGCGAGGTGAGCGCGTCGACCTACGACATCTCCACCTACGCGGGCAACGGGTACACCGTGGCCTCCGCCGGGAACGGCGGCCCGGCCACCCAGGCGTCGCTCAACGCCCCGCTGCAGGAGGCGTTCGACTCCCACGGCGACGCCTACATCGCCGACGCCGGCAACAACCGGATCCAGGAGATCGCCGCCTGGAACCACACCCAGTGGTCCATCGCGATGACCGCCGGCGACGTGTACACCGTCGCCGGGCAGGGCACCGGCCAGACCGGCAGCCCGAACGACAACGGGCAGGCCATCTACTCCAACCTCGACGACCCGTGGAGCATCGTCGTCGACGGAAACGGCGACCTGTACATCGCCGACACCGGCAACAACCGGATCCAGGAAGTCCCGGCCGCCAGCGGCACCCAGTGGGGCCAGTCGATGACGGCCGGCGACATGTACACCATCGCCGGCAGCTCCACCGGGACGGCCGGCTACACCGGCGACGGCGGCGCGGCGACGTCGGCCCTGCTCAACTACCCCAACGCGCTGACCATGGACCCGGCCGGCGACATCTACATCTCCGACTCCGACAACAGCCGGGTCCAGGAGATCGCCGCCGCCAGCGGCACCCAGTGGGGCCAGTCGATGACCGTCGGCGACATCTACACCATCGCCGGCAGCCAGACCGGCGCGCACGGGAGCACCGGCGACGGCGGCCCGGCCGCCAGCGCCCTGCTGTGGGGTGCCGGCGGCCTCGCCCTCGACCCGGCCGGCGACCTGTACATCGGCGACGGCGGCAACAACCGCGTCCAGGAGATCGCCGCCGCCACCCACGCCCAGTGGGGCCAGTCGATGACGGCGGGCGACATCTACACCGTCACCAGCGCCCCCGGCGGCGGGTACACCGGCGACGGCGGTCCGGCTAGCGCGGCGCTGATCGCCGGCGCCCCCAGCCTCGCGATCGACCCCGACGGCGACCTGTACATCGCCGACGAGCAGAACAACCGCGTCCAGGAGATCGCCAACGTGACCGGCACCCAGTGGGGCCAGTCGATGACCGCCGGCGACATCTACACCGTGGCTGGCAGCGCGACCCGCGCCACCGGGAACTCCGGCGACGGCGGGCCCGCCACGTCCGCGCTGATGGCCAACACCCAGAGCATCTCCATCGACCCCGAAGGCGACCTCTACATCACCGACAGCGCCAACGACACCGTCCGCGAGGTCGCCGCCGGCACCGCCAACGCCATCGCTCCTGCTCCCGGACAGACCAGCGCCCTCGCCATCGCGCCCAGCGGCAGCGCCCCCGGGGGGCTCACCATCACCCAGCCCGGCGGCGCCCAGGTAACCTTCTGGCCCCAGTCCGGCGGCGTCTGCGCCACCAGCTATGTCGTCGCGGGAAGCTACTGCATCCTGCCCCAGGACCAGGGTGCCACCCTGTCCTACAGCACCGGCACCCAGCTCTACACCTTCAGCCCCGGCCCGGGGTCGCTGACGTTCACCTACACCACATCTGGTGTTCTGACTAGCGAGACCGACGCAGAGGGACAGACCCTCACCATCACCGGCAGCTCCCCGGCCCCCGGCGGGACCGTGACCGGAAACGGCACCTGCCCGTCGACCGCCGTCAGCTGCCAGACGATCACCTCTGCGAGCGGCCGAGCGCTGATTCTCGGCTACAGCGGGACCGCTGACACCGGCGAGATCACCTCGGTGACCGACCCGATGAACCGAACCTGGACCTACGGTTACACCGGGTCGGACCTCACCTCGGTCACCGACCCGATAGGCAACGAGACCACCTATGCCTACGGCGCCGGCACCACCGGAAACCCGCTGCTGGCCAACGACCTGCTCACGATCACCAAGCCCAACGCCCAATCGGGCGGCCCCGACGCCGGCGACTCAACGGCCATCGCCTACAACAGCGTCGGGCAGGTCACCTCCGTGACCGACGCAATGGGCTGGATGACCAGCCTCGGCTACTGCGTCAACGCCACCGCGGGCGACTGCATGGACTCGGCGACCGGGACCGGGCTCGTCACCGTCACCGACCCCGACGGCAATAAGACCGTCTACGAATACGACCAGGGCACTCTGGCCGCCCAGTCCGCGTGGACCGACACCACCAGCGGCCTGACTCTGACTTCTGAGAACGACAGTGTCCCCGACACCACCGCCGCGAGCAGCAGCAACCCAAGCGGTGGCACTCTGCTCGACACGAGCAGCACCGACGGTGACGACAACGCGACCACCACCAGCTACGACACTGACGGCAACCCGACCACCACGACCAGCCCGGCTGCGGACGGCGCAGCGGCCGTCACCACCACCGGGTACACAGCGACCCTGCAGGAACCCGACTGCAGCAGCGCCGCAACCGCCGCCTCTACTGCCCAGTGCCAGAGTGACGCGCCGCCTGCACCGGTCGCTCCAGGAGGCGTGATCACCCCGCCATCATCCGCCCCCCCGGAGGGGGTGACCTACACCCTGGACGACACCGACGGGAACCAGCTCTACACGACCACCGGTGTATACCAGCCGGGCGCGACCACCGCCGCCTACTCGCAGACGTCGTACCAGCTCTTCAAGGGCAACAGCGTCACCCTCAGCGGCACCGCGATCAGCTGCACGGCCACGCCGCCGTCGGTATCACTGCCCTGCGCGACGATCAACGCCGACGGGGTGGTCACCCAGCTCGCCTACGATTCCGCTGGCGATCTGACGTCGAGTTCCACCCCCGACGGGAACGGCTCCCAGGTCGCGACCGCGACCTACGCCTACAACGCCGATGGCGAGCAGACCAGCACCACTTCGCCGGACGGGAACCTGTCTGGTGCGAATGCCGGGAACTACACCACGGTGACGGCTTACAACGCCGACGGTCGGCAGACAGCCGTCACGCGCGGCGACGGATCCGGATACACCGTCACGCCTCGGACCACCGGCTACACCTACGACGCCGACGGGAACCCGACGAAGGTCGAGGACGCTCGCGGCTACACCACCACCACCACCTACAACGCTGACAACGAGCCCACAGTCGTCACCAACCCTGACGGCGACGCGAGTCTCACCTGCTACGACGGTGACAGTCATGTTGCCCAGACAGTCCCGGCAGTCGGCGTAGCGGCCAATAGCCTAACCGCGGCGTCGTGCCCGTCCACCTACCCCGCCGGGTACGGCACCCGGCTGGCGGCGGACGCGACCGTGTGGACGTTCAACGCCCCCGGGCTGAAGACCCAGGAAACCATCCCTGCCCCGGCGGGTCAGTCCGGTTACGAAACCAGAACTTACACCTATGACGGCGACGGGAACCTGATCGAAACCGTTGCCCCGCCTGCCAGCAATGCGCCTGGCGCGCCCGACGACGACACCTACGACATCTACAACGCCGCGGGCCAACTCGCGTCCGAGACCACGGGATACGGCACGTCGGCGGCGTCGACCGTCAGCTACTGCTATGACCCGGAAGGCGGCGAGACATCAGTCGTCTACCCGGACGGGAACACCTCCGGCGTCGCGCCCTGCCAGACCGCCTACCCGTGGACGGTCAGCTCCACCGCAGACCCGACTCAGGCCGCCTACCAGACCACCTACAGCTACGACTCGGCGGGCGACCAGGTCTCGACGACCACCCCCGTTACCACCGCCGCACCCAGCGGGGAGACCACGACCTCCACCTACGACCCGGCCGGGAACATGCTGACCAGCACCGACCCCGACGCAGTCACCACCACCTACACCTACACGCCCGGGAATCTCAAGGCCAGCGTCTCCTACTCGGGGTCCGCCGCCCACTCCGTCAGCTACACGTACGACGCGAACGAGAGCAAGACCGGGATGACCGACGCGACCGGCACCTCCAGCTACACCTACGACCCGTTCGGCGAGCTAACCTCCACTACCAACGGGGCCGGGCAGACCACGGGCTACAGCTACGACGTGGACGGGGACACCACCAGCGTCGCCTACCCACTGCCGTCCACGGCGACGTGGGCGACCTCTGACTCGGTCAGCTACGGGTACGACAACGCCGACCGGCTCGCCTCGGCCACCGACTTCACCGGCCACAAGATCACCATCATCGACAGCGCCGACGGGCTCGTGTCCTCGGCCGCTCTCGGGTCAACCGGCGACACCATCAGCACCAGCTATGACAGCGCCGACGGCCCGTCGGAGATCAGCCTGGCGAACTCGAGCAGCACCTTGCAGTCTTTCAGCTACTCCGACGCCCCGGCCGGGAACGCCCTCAGCGAGACCGACACACCGTCATCGTCGACCACGCCCGCGAGCTATGGCTACGACGCGCAGGATCGCGTGACCTCAGACACCCCCGGCAGCGGAACGGCGAAGGACTACGCGTACGACGCCTCCGGCGACCTCACCACTTTGCCCAGCGGTGCCTCCGGCAGCTACGACGACGCGGGCGAGCTCACCTCCTCCACCCTGTCCGGCGCCGCCACCAGCTACGGCTACAGTGCCGACGGCGAGCGGCTGTCGGCCGCCCAGGGCAGCACCACCACCGCTTCCGCCACCTGGAACGGCGCCGAGCAGACCACCAGCTACGACGACAGCGCCGCCCAGATGAGCAGCGCCACCTATGACGGCAATGGCCTGCGCGCTTCCGCGGTCTTTACCCCGGCCGGCGGCAGCGCCGTCACCGAGGGCTACGTCTGGGACGGCGACAGTCTCCTGATGGACTCCGGTAACGCCTACCTATACGCGGGCGACCAGAACACCCCCGCCGAACAGGTGAATCTGGCCACCGGGACCATCACGTACCTGGTCACCGACGTCCTCGGGTCAGTCCGTGGCACCGTTAGCAGCTCCGGCGCCCTCACTGGCACCACCAGCTACGACGCCTGGGGCAACCCCCAGATCGCGGGCGGGCTCACCGCCACCACCCCGTTCGGGTACGCCGGCGGCTACACCGACCCCGACGGACTCAGCTACCTCATCAACCGCTACTACGACCCCACGACCGGTCAGTTCACCTCGGTCGACCCAGAGGTGAAAGACACCAGCCTGCCGTACTCCTACGCGAGCGGCGACCCGGTGGACGGTACTGATCCCCTCGGCCTGTACACGCTCGGCGTGTGTATGGGGTTCGGCGGGGAGCTCGGGCCGTTCTACTTGGGAGGCGGTGATTGCCTCAATCGCACCCGTGACACCGGGTCGGACGACATCGGCTTTACGGGAACAGTTGCCGGCGGAGTGGGCTTCGGCGAGGGGGCTGCTGGGACCCTCTACTGGGAAATCAGCAACTGCAAGACCCTGCCATGTCTCAGCGGCTGGTTCCAGTATGTCGGCTGGGGATTCTCTTACTACGTCGGAATGACGGCAACCGTCTTCTGGGGTAACTGGAACGGCGCGCTACCCACGGCCTTTGGCGCAGATTTCGGGGTCAGCGTCGGAGAGGGAGCGCAAGCGGATGAGGGCTTCAGCTATACCTGGGTAAATAAGTTTACCTGTCATACACTCAAATGCAGCGCTGAAGCCAATCTCGCGCGCGGGGCCTGGGACGGAGCCTTCGCGGACATGGGGTGGCTTCAAAATGATATTGGTGAGTTCGAAAACTGGGCGACGAGCACTGCCAAATGGCTCATCAAGAAAGGCCGATAGAGAGGGCAGCCTTAATCCTCGTCGCGACGGGGCGGCCGCGGTCTGATCTCCTGGCGGCGTGCCGCGCCGTACCTAGAACTCCGTGCCCGCCCCGTCCGCCGCCGCCACCAGCTCTCGAACGGGGCCGGAGACCGCGGAAACACGCAAATAGGACACACGGGAAACTCTGCTGGCCCGGAGCGGGACGAACGCTCAGCTCAAGAACTGGAAAATTCTCAATAGATGTGAAAGGCTGAAGAAAGAGGATGGTGGGGGACTAGGAGGCTTAGCATGGACCTGCTTCCGCTGATCCTGGTGGCGGTGGTAATCGCAGGTATGGCATATTTGGGCATACGGCAAAATCGTGAAAGCGCGAGGAACGGTCCACTGCGCGACGAGATAGCGGGGCGGGTTTGCTTTGAAACGCCTCTTGACCACGTCAATAAGCTCGGAACGGGCGGTTTTGATGGAGGTACCCGTAACTACTGGATTTCCTTGCGTGGACCAACGAAGTTGATCGTCAGCACTGACTCTTTCATGATCTCCGCACCCCAAGCGCTCCGCGAGTTCGTATTCGCCGGCCATGAATCATCCATCGAATTCAGCCAGGAGCCATCCCGCGGCATAACCGGAATAACCCACGACTGGATAATAATCTCCGGTCAGAGCGGCGGCCGGCCGGTCCAGCTTGCGATCAGAAGGAAAGATTCTCTGCAGGAAATCTGGAACGCGCTCGCCGGAACCGGCGCGGCGCTATTGCGTTCACCGTCGTGACCGGCTGCTATGTAAACGGGTTCGACGGTTGTCCCGCGTACTGACGGGCCGCCGGAGATCGGTCGTCGTCGACGCGGCACAGTCACCAACGGTCCGTTCGAAATAACGATTTTGATTTGACTGAACGCGGTCGTGGGGCCTGCTCGTACACGATCAACCCGCCCTGCCTGCGGCGGCCGGGTGAACGACGCGCTCGGTATATTTGCTGGCATCACAACAACCGCGGCTAGTGAAGGCGAGGCGCTGGTGGCATCCTCCACGCCCCCCGGGGTCCGCCCGATCGAGTCGCGCTCGGTCGCCGACCAGGTGATGCTGGAGCTGCGGCGGTCGATCCTGAGCGGGGCGCTCGAGCCGGGGCGGGAGTTCTCGCTCCGCGAGCTGGCCGAGATGCTGCAGGTCAGCATCATCCCGGTGCGCGAGGCGCTGCGCAGCCTGGAGAGTCAGGGCCTGGTGCAGATGCGGCCGGGCCGCAGCGCCGCCGTCGCCCCGCTCGACCTCGGCGAGCTGCAGAGCATCTACCGGCTGCGCCGCCGGCTCGAGCCGGAGATCGGGCAGCGCTCGTGCCGGCTGATCTCCGACGGCGAGCTCGACCGGCTGGACAAGCAGGCGACCGAGTTCGGGGCCGAGCAGCTGACGATGAACGAGATCTACGAGGCGCACCACGAGTTCCACCTCGCGCTCCTCGCGCCCGCCGCGACCAGCTGGGACCTGCGCATCCTGTCGACGCTCTGGCGGGCGTCCGAGCGGTACATCCGCATCGGGTGGGGCAAGCTCGACCCCGACCCGAACGAGCACCGCCGCCGCGAGACGCATCACCTTGAGCTGGTGGCGGCGTTCCGGCAGCGCGACCCCGAGCTCGCCGCGAGCGCCGTGGACCGGCACCTGTCGCGCAATGAGGCGACGGCGCTGCTCGCCCTGGACGGGCCCGGCGCGGCCGGCTAACCAGCCGTGTTCTGCCGCGCCCACAAGCCGCAGTCGGCCGCCAGTGCGGCGATCGGCTTCCCGTCCACCTCGAACGCGACGGTGCGTCGTGGCTGCGTCATCTGTGACTCCTCGGTCCCTCGGGTCTGGCCGTCACCCTAACTGCGATATGTGATAACATGCAAGAGGCCGTGTCTTCCGGTCCCGTGAGGCAACGGACCCTACGCCGGGATCACGGTCTCGCTGTCGCCGGACAGCAGCAGCTGCGGGATCTGCCCGAAGGCGTACTCGGTGGTGTCGCTGTCCGGGACGAGCGTGAAGGCCCAGACGACGTCGAAGCGGTGCTTCGGCCACCCCGAGGGGATGACCGTTCCCTTGACGACCGGCAGCGCCGAGGCGATCGCCGGGATGTGGTGGTGCTCCCAGCAGATCAGCACGATGCCGGAGTGGTCGCTCAGCACGCTGGCGGCGAGCTGGGACTCCTGGCCCACGGCGAAGGCCGAGTCAATCGTGATTCCGAGGCGGCTGCCGAGGCCTTCAATGGTCTGGTACGTCCGGTGGCCAGCGTTCTTGCCGGGGCCGCCGTGAACCGGCGAGAGCAGGACGGTGGGGGTTTGCAGTCCGGATTTTGCTCCCCCAATGGCAGGATCGAAAAGGGCGACGAGTCCGCCCGCCCGCTGCCACCCCCTGGGCACCAGGGAATGCGGGCTCTGCTTGCCCTCAAGGTCGACCCCGAACGGCGCATCCGGCGCCTTCCCATGGCCGGATGGCTCCGGATCAGCCGGTTTCTCGCCGTGCCGGATGATGTAGATCGCCGCGGGCGGCGCGGCCGGGCTCTTCTCTGAGTGCCGATTCATCACGTGCTCCCCTTAGCAAATATGACGAAACTCTATCGTCGGCACCTCGGGCCGCGCCTATCTCTAACGCGTAACGCGGTGAATGTCTGATTTCTCGTCAAGTCGCCATCGAGCGAGCGAAGAGAGGAATTCGGCCTGATGTTCCCTCGCAGAACCGCCCGGAGACGCCGGTACTCGTCTGGAACGCAGCGCGCGACGCGGCGCCTGCTGCTGATCGCGGCCGCGGCCTGCGTCCCGGTCCTGATCATCGCCTACGCCGTCACCAGCACGCACAGCGGGCGGGCGGTGGACACCGCCGACGTGACCGGAACGGGCCTGCGGCCCGCCTACGGCCACACCGCCAGAGACGGCGGCTGGGGGAAGGGCGGCTACACGATGATGCCAGGCCCGGCCGGCTACGCGGCGGCGGGCGCGGCCGGCACCTTCACCCGGGTGTCGGCGTCGTGGGCGGAGCCGGCCGTCACCTGCGCGGCCGGCCAGACCTTCTCCAGCTTCTGGGTCGGCCTCGACGGCGACGGCACCAGCACCGTCGAGCAGACCGGCACCGAGGCCGACTGCGCCGCCAGCTACCAGGGCTGGTTCGAGATGTTCCCGGCCGCCCCGGTGTTCTTCAGCGAAACCGTGCGGCCAGGCGACGCGATGAGCGCGTCGGTCGTCGCCAACGGCGGCGGCTCGTTCACGCTCACGCTCACCGACTCGACCGAGGGCTGGACCAAGGTCACCAGCCAGACTTCGGACACCGCGCAACTGGGGTCGGCCGAGATCATCGCCGAGGCGCCAAGCGACGGGAACGGAGACGTGCTGCCGCTGTCGGACTTCGGCGCCGTGACGTTCGCCGACGCGCTGATCGACACCCACGCGATCGGCACCCTGAACACGGCCGAGGTAACGATGGAGTCGGCCGCCAACGTCGCCGAGGCCACCCCGTCGGCCCTCACCGACGGCGACGAGTTCACCGTCACCGTCGACAACAGCAGCACAACCGGAACAACCGGCACCACCGGCGCAGCCAGCGGTCACCACCATCGGCACCACCACCAGGGGTCCGCCGGCTAGGGTTTTGGGGCTGCGGTGAAGGTGCAGACGATCCGCTCTGGTGAGCGTGGTGACGGTGAGGGCTACTCGCCCGCTTCATAACGCCCGAGCAGCGCCCGCGCCGTCGCGATCAGCCGGGCCCGCACGGCCGGCGGAGACAGCACCTCCAGCTGTCCGCCGAACCCCGCCAGCCGCTGCACCGCGGCCGCCTCGTGCTCGAAGGTCAGCGCGATGTCACGGAACCCGCGCTCATCGGCGGGCGGCCCGGCGTCAAGGGCCGGCCGCACCGCGTCGCCGAATACCTCCGGGAACACCGCGATCGCGTCAGCCGACGCCCGTACCCGCACCTCGAGCCTCGGTCGGCTGGTCACGAACGAGGCCGACCAGCGGCCCCAGAACGCCGCCAGGTCGAAGTCCGGCGGCCGGCCGAACGCCTCCGGCAGCACCAGCGCCGACGTAACCCGCCCAACCCGGAAGACCGTCGGGTCCAGATCGTCGCCGTCCACGTCGGCCGCCCCCGGGCGCCCCCCGGCGGCGGCCACCAGGTACCAGATCCCGGCCTTGTTCACCAGGCCGAGCGGGCAGACCACTCGGCTGCTGTCGGCCCCCCGCTCGCCGTCCCGATCACCGCGCCGGTAGCCGATTCGCAGCCGCCGCCTGCCGCGCGCCGCCGTCGCCAGCGTCCGCAGCCACGGCACCGCCTCACTCGCGCCAAACCACCGCGGCAGGTCGAGATGGACGAGCGCGGCCGCTCCGCCCGCCCCGCCGCGGGCATCAGACGCCCCGAACGCCCCACCCGAACCAGAAGCGCCAGAAGCGCCAGAAGCGCCCGTAGTCACTCGGATCTTCTGCTGCGCAGCGGCGAGCGCGTCCGCCAGCCCCAGTTCGGCCACCGCCGCAGGCACGCCCAGCACCAGCAGCGCCTCCGCCTCGTCGCCCGATAGGCCCCGCAGCGGGAACCGGTAGCCCTCGAGCAGCCAGCAGCCGCCGCCGGGACCCGACTCGGTGACCACCGGCACCCCGGCCAGATTCAGCGCCGTGATGTCACGGTAGACGGTGCGGACCGACACCTCGAGCTCGGCCGCGAGGCCGCGGGCGGACATCCGCCCGCGCGCCTGGAGCAGCAGGGCAAGCGAGACCAGCCGATCGGCGCGCATGCAGCGAAGCCTACGCAGCTATCGCTGACACCCGCTGTCAGTGATTAGCCAGCCACGTCAGCCGAACGACCGGTGCAACTCGAACACGCGCCGCTCCCGCCCGATCGCCGACCCGACGATCCGGTCCCGCCACGGCGTCGAGACCGCCGCCTTGTACTCAGGCAAGTCGAACGCCGCCAAAGAGTCGATCTCATGCAGCGACAGATACCGAGGCCCGTCGCCCGACGCCAGCCGGTACCGGCGCGACCGCCGCCAGCCCGGCACCGCCAGCAGCATCGGGATGTGCTCCTCGACGTACCAGGCCTCCATGTCGGCCAGGCCGGACTCCGGCACCGACATCGACACCGCCATCAGCACCGGCGGCGCCTCCCCGGTGTCGCCCGAGTCGCTGATCGGCGAGTAAAGCCGCCGGTCGATCGTCGCCGCCGACATGACCGACTTCTCCCGGGCGGACGCGTTGTCCCACACCGCCTGGTACGCCGCCCCGTCCAGCGTCCCCGGTGCGACCTCATAGGTCGCGAGCCACTCCGGCGTCAGCGAGTCCGTGGCGCGGAACCGCGCCACCGAACCGAACCCGGGAAGCGCCAGCCGGGCCGGAACATGCTCGTTGTCATACCAGTCGTTGAACTCGCCAAGCGGAACCGAGCCGGGGGAGGAGTACACGAAGAGCAGATCGTCAGCCATGACAAAAAGCGTAAGCCCGGCCGGAGCGACGCTCAAACGTCGTCCCCGGCCGGGCTTGCGGGTTCCCCTCGTAAACCGTGTGCGAAAGGACTTACACCGGCGCGGCCATCGGGTCGATGCCCTCCATGTCCTCCCGCTTGATCCGGATCATCACCAGCGCGATGACCACCGCCAGCAGCGAGATCCCGGCCGACACCAGGTACCCCTTGCTGAACCCGAAGGCGAGCGCGTGGTTGCTGATCGCCGTGGTCGCGGCGGCCGACAGGTGCGCCCCGTGCGTGGCGGCGATGGCCGACTTGGTGTTCGACGCGACCGCCGACCAGGCCACCGTGCCCAGGATGGCCAGGCCGATCGACCCGCCGACCTGCTGCCCGGTGTTCAGCAGCGACGACGCCACCCCGGTGTCCTTGTTCGGCACCTTCGCCAGCGCCACCAGCGACAGCGGCACGAACGTCAGCCCCATGCCGAGGCCGGTCAGCATCATCGGCCCGAGCAGGCCCCCGGCGTACGTGCTCTGCTCGGTGATCCGCGACAGCCAGAACAGGCCGCCCGCCGCCAGCAGCGGCCCGAAGGTGATCAGCGGCCGCGCGCCGATCCGCCCGACCAACTGGGAGGAGAGCGCCGCCCCGACCACGATCAGGCCGACCATCGGCAGGTACGCGATCCCCGAGCGGACCGGAGAGTAATGCCAGACCTCCTGCACGAAGAGCGTCATGAAGAAGAACATCCCGAAGACCGCCGTGCCGATGCACAGGCTGATCAGGTAGGCCGCGGTCCGGTCGCGGGACTTCAGCACCCGCGGCGGCACCAGCGCGTGCCGCGACCGTGCCTCGATGAACGCGAACGTGCCGAGAAGCACCACCGCCGCCACTAGCGACGCGATGACCTTGGTGCTCCCCCAGTGCCCGGTCGCCTGGCCGTTGCTGAACGTGGTCGCCGCCTCGGACAGCCCGTAGACGAGGGCGCCCAGGCCGAGCGAGCCGGTGATCGCACCGGGCAGGTCGAACTTGCCGCGCACTCGGTCCGACTCGCCGATGACCCGGGGCGCGAGCAGCACCAGGACGAGGCCGATCGGCACGTTGACGAAGAACACCCAGCGCCAGTCGAGGTAGCTGGTCAGCAGTCCGCCGGCGATCAGCCCGATCGCCGCGCCGGAGATCGACACGCCCGCGTACACGCCCATCGCCCGGTTCCGCTCCTTGCCCTCGGGGAAGGTGACGGCGATCAGCGACAGCGAGGCGGGCGCGGCCAGCGCGCCGCCGATGCCCTGGACGACCCGGGCGGTGAGCAGCCAGCCCTGGTCGGTGGCGAACCCGCCGGCCAGCGAGGCGAGCGCGAACAGGGCGATGCCCGCGATGAAGATCCGGCGCCGTCCGAGCAGGTCGCCCATCCGGCCGCCGAGCAGCAGCAGCCCGCCGAAGGCGAGCGTGTAGGCATTGACGACCCACTCAAGGTTCGTGCCGGAGAAGTGCAGCGCGTTCTGAATGTGCGGCAATGCGACGTTGACGATGGTCGCGTCGAGCACGACCATCAACTGCGCGGCCGCGATGACCACGAGCGCGAGCCCGAGCCGCCGCGGCGCCGCCTGCCCGCTGGACGTCGCGCTGGTGACCCCGCCGCCGACCGCGACGGGAGCGCTCCCCGTCTGGCCTGAGGTTGTGGACACTGTGGTTCCCCTTACCTGGTTTTGGGCGCGTTTCACCCACGGACTTACTACGTCTCGTCTTTTTAAAGTCTTTTGAAATCTTTAAAGATGTTCCGAACGGTCGCGTGACTTCGTGTCACCCGTCCGAGTCTCGTCATCGAGGCAGACGGCCGATCGGGCGCCGTCGAGCACTTTCTTCAGCAGCCCGAGGAAGCAGTGCCGCTCGGTGTCGTCGAGCGCGTAGCTCCACGGCATCTTCTCCGCGAGCTCCCGCATCAGCCGCTCCTTCGCGGCGATGCCCTCCTCGGTGAGGACAAGGTTCTTGACCCGCCGGTCCCGCTGGCTCGGCGCGCGCTTGGCGAACCCGCGACGCTCCAGGGTGTCGGCGACGCTCGTGACGAACGACGCGTCGCACCCCATGTGCTGCGCCAGCTCCTTCATGGACATGGCATCGTCCAGCTTGAACATCGCCAGCAGATCGTGCGGGGCGATGCCGAACTCCGCCGCGATCCCCTGGCCCACCCCCCCGACCAGCTTGACCAGCCCGGTGAGCGTGTCCAGGATGTCGCGGTTGACCGCGGGCGCGTCCGCCCCGGTCTCACCCGACCCCTGCACTCCTATGCTCATGACTAGCTAAACAGTTGAGCTACTCAAGCAATTCCTATCCCCGCCAACTTTTCTCGTTTTTTTCCGCTCACCTAGAGGAGACGCTCTAGCCTCCCCAGATGTGACGTCCGAACCCCCGCGAACTCATCGCCCAACCCGGACGCAACCGGGCGCGGCCTGACCAGGTATTCCGTATATGCCCTGGTCTGCGGTTCAAGACTTCGACCGACACGGGATTCCGGGCAACCGTCTGAGTTGTCCCGGCGTCCTTACCGATGTGACCGATACCTCATCAGAACCTTCTGTGAAGCGCCGGGCGTTCCTTGGCGCGGCCGCGGGCGGCGTCGCCGCGGTCGCCATCCCGGGAGTCGCCCAGGCCGCCGTGCCCCGTCCGCGCGGCCCGATCCGATCCCGCCCGCGCCCGATCGGCGCCCCGTCATCCGGCCCCACGCCGGCCGACTGGACGGCGCTCGGCCATGACCTGCAGGGCTCGCTCGTCCGGCCGGGCGATCGCAGCTACACGGTCGACAGCTACCTGTTCGACCCGAGGTTCGACGGGATCCACCCGGCTGGGATCGCCTACGTCGACAACGCGCACGACGTGGGCACCTGCCTGGCGTTCGTCCGCCGGTTCGGGATCAAGTTCGCGGCCCGCTCGGGCGGCCACAGCTACGCCGGCTACTCGTCGAGCACCGGCCTGATCATCGACGTCGAGAACCTCAAGGGTGTGCAGGTCTCGGGCACGACCGCCAACGTGGGCGCGGGCACCCGGCTGATCGACTTCTACAGCGAGCTCGCGGCCAAGGGCCGGGCGATCCCCGGCGGCTCCTGCCCGACCGTCGGCATCGCCGGCCTGGTGCTCGGCGGCGGCGTCGGCGTGACCGCCCGCGCGTACGGGCTGACCTGCGACAAGCTGGCGTCGCTGAACATCATCACGGCCAACGGCCAGGCGCTGACGGCCAGCCCGAGTTCGCACTCGGACCTCTACTGGGCCTGCCGGGGCGGTGGCGGCGGGAACTTCGGCATCGCCACCTGGTTCCAGTTCAACACCGTGCCGGCCCCGTCGCCGGTGCTGTTCTTCCTCTCCTGGCCGTGGTCGAAGGCGGCCAAGGTGATCGCCGCGTGGCAGTCCTGGGCCCCGAACGCGCCCGACGCGCTCTGGTCGAACCTGCACCTGGCGGCCGCGCCCGGCGGGCGCACGCCCACCATCCAGGTCGGCGGCTGCTACCTGGGCAGCATCACCGGCGCGCACAACCTGATCGAGCAGCTGTACGGGAAGGTCGGCTCGAACGCCACCGGCTACCACCTCAACCAGTACTCGTACCTGAACGCGATGCTGTTCGAGGCCGGCTGCAAGAACGGCCTGACCGCCTGTCACCTGCCCTGGTACCAGAGCGGCGGCACGCTCACCCGGCAGCCCCAGTTCGCCAAGTCGGCCTACTTCTCCAAGCCGCTGTCCAGCGCCGGGATCGCCACCCTGCTCCGCGGCGTCACCAACCTGCAGTCGGTGCGGGGCGCGGCCGGCGGCGTCGGGGGAGTGGCCTTCGACGCGCTGGGCGGCCAGGTCAACCGGGTCTCGCCCACCGCGACCGCCTTCGTCCACAGGAACGCCCTGTTCGGCGCCCAGTACACGACCGACTGGAACAACGGCGCCGCCGCGGCCGGGATCAACAACCAGCACGCCTGGCTCCGCTCGTTCTGGTCCTCCATGCAGCCCTACGCCAACGGGCAGGCCTACCAGAACTACATCGACCCGGACCTGACCAACTGGTCCGCGGCCTACTACGCCCAGAACTACGCCCAGCTCCAGAAGGTCAAGAAGACCTACGACCCGACCCGGCTGTTCAACTTCCCGCAGGCCATCGTCCCGGCCTAGCAGGCGGCTAGTCATCGGATAATGGACTGTTGTGTACACCCGCGTGTACACAACAGTCCATTATCTTTCCCGCCCCCAGCGGCGGTCAGTGGTCGCTGGAGGCGGACCAGATGTTGATGCCGGCCTCGACCGCGTTCTTGTCGATCGCCGCGATCTCCTCGGCGCTGAACGTGGTCTTGCCCGCCGCCGCCAGGTTCTCCTCCAGCTGGGCGACGCTGCTGGCGCCGACCAGGGCGGAGGTCACCCGGGGGTCGCGCAGGGTCCAGGAGATCGCCATCTGCGCCAGCGACTGCCCGCGCGCGGCCGCGATCGAGTTCAGCGCCCGGACGTGCGTCAGCGTCGCGTCGGTGAGCTGGTCCTGCGAGAGCGACCCGTTCCTCGAGGCCCGCGACCCGGCCGGCACGCCGTCCAGGTACTTGGCGGTCAGCAGCCCCTGCGCCAGCGGCGAGAACGCGATGCAGCCGGCCCCCTCGGCCGCCAGCACGTCGAGCAGCCCGCCCTCGATCCAGCGGTTGAGCATCGAGTAAGACGGCTGGTGGATCAGCAACGGCGTGCCAAGCGAGCGCAGGATGGAGGCAGCGTCCCTGGTCCGCTCGGGCGAATAGGAAGAGATGCCCGCGTACAGGGCCTTGCCCGACCGGACGGCGGTGTCAAGCGCGCCCATGGTCTCTTCCAGCGGGGTGTCGGGGTCGAAGCGGTGGCTGTAGAAGATGTCCACGTACTCCACCCCCATCCGCCGCAGCGACTGGTCGAGGCTGGCCAGCAGGTACTTGCGGGATCCCCACTCGCCGTAGGGCCCGGGCCACATGTCGTACCCGGCCTTGGTCGAGATGACCAGCTCGTCCCGGTACGGGCGGAAGTCCTCGCGGAACAGCCGCCCGAAGTTGACCTCGGCCGACCCGTAGGGCGGCCCGTAGTTGTTCGCGAGATCGAAGTGGGTGACGCCGAGGTCGAAGGCCCGCCGCAGGATCGCGCGCTGGGTGCTGATCGGTGACTCGTCGCCGAAGTTCTGCCACAGGCCAAGGGAGACAGTGGGCAGTTGCAGCCCGCTGCGCCCGCTCCGGCGGTAGGGAATCTTCCCGTCGTATCGGCCGTCATCGGCAATGTAAGTCATGGGTAAGAGTCTGCCACTGATGCCTGCGGCCTACGGGAACTGGGCGGTGGCCGCGGCCGTGCTGACGATGCTGCCGGCCGACACGCCCTTGACGACCGTCACGGTCACCGCGCACAGCGTGTTCGGCTTGGGCAGCACCTCGAGCTGCGTCCCGTAAATCGTCCCGATGCTCGAGGAGTCGAGCTGGTAGGACACCTCCAGCCCCGGCACGCCGCCAACCTCCAGGTTCTGCTGGCTGACGTGCGTCGCCCCCAGCTTCGCGAATTCGGCCGACGTGGCCTGCTTGATCAACGGCACGCCGGCCGCGCCCACGTCGGTAACGCCCGAGGAGGAGCAGTAGGCATTCAGGTTGGGAGCGAAGTGCTGGGGACTGTCCACCGCAAACTTGACGTCGAAAACGATAACCCCGTGCAACTTCTGCACCGACGCTACGTCCTGCTCAATCGCGGAGGCGCTGATGCCGCTCAGGCCGAGCTTGCTGGCGCCGCTCGCGATGGACCCGTTGGTCGGGTTGAACGCGACCCAGGAGGCCGGCACGGCCAGCGAGATGCCCGCCGTCGCGCCGCCGATCCGGGTGTATCCGGCCGGGACCGGGACGGCCGAACTGGTCGCGGACGGGCTGGCGGTGGGGCTGGCCGATACGGCGGCGGATACCGTTCGGGTGGCTGAGGGTGCGGGTTTCACCGTTGCCGGCGCGCTGCTGCACGACGTTATGGCCGCCCCGATACCGATAACGACGGGCACCGCGAAGTACGCGACCCTCATGTGCACTATTGCCGCCTTTCATAGGTAATTGAGAAGAAGCGTACCGGTGGCGCGTTCAAGGCGCGAGGGTCAGGGACGTCAAACGAGGGCTGCCCAGCTCCCTATGCGGCCGACCGGGTGGGTCCGTTCGCATCGCTAACGACTCGAGTGGGATGATTTCCGCTGGACCTGACGGGGCAGCGCTGCCGCCGAGGCGGCGCGCCGGCCCGAGGCCCGTGGTTCGTCTCGCCAGCGAAAGGACTCCCGCCCATGTGTACCTACCTGACCGAGAAGATCGAGCTCAGCGGCAGCGCCAAGGGGGCGGCCGGCTGGATCAAGGTGACCGACGGCAGCGTCTACCTGGATCACCCGGTGCACGCGCCGTTCGGCCACTCGCTCAACATCGACTTCCTCGCCCCCGAGCTCGGCCCCTCCGGCCGGGTCGCGGTCGAGCTCAGCCAGGAGTCGGCCCGCGCGCTGGCGAAGGCGATCGAGGCGGTGCTCGAATCCGCGCCCCCCGGCCTCGAGTAGCAATTCGCACCGACAGCCCCGACCCGCATCACAACATTACGGAGATAAGCATGTATGACGCTTTGTTCGCCGAGTCCATCACGATCACCGGGCACAGCGGTGACTCGATCGAGGCCTACTCGGCCCGCCCGCTCGACTCCGCCCCCCGCGGCGGCGTGGTCGTCATCCACCACATGCCCGGCTACGACATCCAGACCAAGGAGATCGCCCGCAACTTCGCCGCCCACGGCTACAACGCGGTGGTGCCGAACCTGTACTGGCGGGAAGCGCCGGGCGCGAGCTCGGACGACGCGGCCGCGACCGCCCGCGCCCAGGGCGGCGTCCCCGACGACCGCCTGGTCGGCGACGTGGCCGGGGCCGTGGCCTACCTCAAGAGCCTGACCAACTCCAACGGCAAGGTCGGCACGATCGGCTACTGCTCCGGCGGCCGGCAGTCGTTCCTGTCCGCGGTCAGCCTCGACCTCGACGCCGCGGTGGACTGCTACGGCGCGTTCGTCACCGGCGAGGCGCGCGAGGGGACGACGATGGTCCCGATCGTGGACAAGACCCCGACCCTGTCCTGCCCGCTGCTCGGCCTGTTCGGCAACGACGACCAGTACCCGTCGCCCGCCCAGGTCGACGAGCTCGAGGAGGCGCTCAAGGCCAACGGCAAGACCTACGAGTTCCACCGTTACGACGGCGCCGGCCACGCGTTCTTCTCGGTCAACCGCCCGTCCTACCGCCCCGAGGCCGCCACCGACGGCTGGGACAAGATCTTCGCCTTCTACGGCAAGTACCTGTAGCCCGCAGGGGGACAGCAAAGGACGCGGCACCCTCATGCCGTGGGCGGGGTCAGAGCCGCCTTTCCTGTCGGCTACGCCAGCGACAGCGTGAGGGGGTCCTGTCGCCTACGCCAGCGACACCGATAGAGGCGGTCGCTGGCGTAGGCGACAGGTCGGCAATCGGGTCAACGGCGTAGGCGACAGGTCGGCGATGGGCCCATGGGGCCGCTGGGGCCGCTGGCATCGCGTCCCCGGCCCGCGGCCCGGGGACGCGATCCCGCCGGGTGCGCCGTCGACCGGTCTCAGTGGTGT
>Ga0302326_10005094_pt1 | contig 30102 bp, 27 predicted proteins | sample Palsa_T0_3_FD_202264 | JGI IMG/M metagenome (GOLD analysis project Ga0302326, IMG submission 202264) | Peat permafrost microbial communities from Stordalen Mire near Abisko, Sweden - Palsa_T0_3 | ecosystem: Environmental > Terrestrial > Soil > Palsa > Peat permafrost | place: Sweden: Abisko... | reverse complement strand
TGCGGCTGCCTTTGGCAGGAACAAGATCGAAAATGATCGTCCAGCGCTGGCCATCCAGATAGCTCGTCCAGTTGTTGTGCGCGATCACGATCTTGCCGTCCCTGGTATAACTGCCGGTAGCCACAAACGCGCTGCAATGCTCCGGCGCAACCAGCCAAGCCGAAGACGGAATGCCATGCTCCTGGTTGTATTGCTTGACGTAATATTCCCACTCCTCCGCGCCATTCAGTGCGACCAAATCCCATAAATCCAGTTTCACGCCCTTGGCGTTAGCGCCATCCACGATGCCCTGCAGCTCTTCGCGGTACTCCGTGTCGATGCGCGGCCACATCATGTCGCGCGCCGCCTCGCGAAAGAACTGCCAGTCTTTCTGGCTGTCGTGTGTCTCCTCGAGCACAGTCACCTTGAGCATGTCGGCGATTTCCGGAGCCAGCAGATAGCCATGCTGGAATCCGATCTCAGACGGTTGGCCCTCCAGATGAACAAACGTCCATCCATTTTTTTCCGGCAAGCGGAAGCTGTGCTGCAGTCGAGGGTCGCGAGTTGAGTTTTGTGTTGTGTTCGCGGCCAGAGAGGGCAGCGCAATCGAAATCAGCAACCAAGAAAACGACGAGAAGATTCGTGCGGCATTTCGGAACATGGACACCCTCACGATTTGCCCAATTGTAGCCGACGCCCCCTCTGGTCGTAATCGCATCTTCGCCACCGCCGTTCTAAAATGGAACGATGTCTCACCTGGAACAAATCGTCGATCTCGAAAAGCGTTTCCTCCTCTCCACCTACAACCGTTATCCCGTAGGCTTTGAGCGCGACAAAGGAGCTTTCCTCTACGACTTCGAAGGCAGGAAGTACCTCGATTTCGTGGCCGGTCTCGGCGTCAATGCCATAGGCCACGCTCATCCGCGCATCGTAAAAGCCATCCGCGAGCAGGCAGCCCGCGTGATTCACATTTCGAATCTCTATTACAACGAATATCAGGGACAGCTAGCCGAGCGCCTCTGCCAGCTTTCCGGTCTCGACCGCGTCTTCTTTTCGAACAGCGGCACCGAGGCGATGGAAGGCGCGATCAAATTGGCGCGTCTGGCCGGACACAAAGCCGGTGGCGCTTCGAAGTCGCAGCTCGTGGCGCTGCAAGGTTCCTATCACGGCCGAACCTTCGGCGCGATGTCGCTCACCGGCCAGGAAAAATATCGCACAGGCTTTGAGCCCATGCTCGACGATGTGACCTTTGTCGAGCAGAACAACGTTGCAGCGCTGCACGAGGCCGTCAACGCCAACACCTGCGCCATCGTGCTCGAACCCATCTTCGGCGAAGGCGGCATCCTGGAATGTTCCGAACCATTCCTGCGCGCATGCCGGACCCTCGCCGATCACCATCAAGCCGCTTTGATTTTCGACGAGATCCAGTGTGGCCTCGGCCGCACTGGCAAGATCTTCGCCTTCCAGAGTTTTGGCGTGGTCCCCGACGTCGTCACCATCGCCAAACCGATCGCCGCGGGCGTGCCGCTCGGCGCGTTCCTGTCGAAACAACATTTCGCCTCCGCGATTTCGCCCGGACAACACGGCACCACTTTTGGCGGCGGTCCGCTGGCATGCCGAGTCGGCCTCGAATATCTGGCAATCGTCGAACAAGAGCGCTTGCTCGAAAACGTCGTGAAGGTCGGCGGCTATCTGCACCAACAGCTCGTTGACTTGGTCGCGAAATACGCAGCCACGCGCGAAGCGCGCGGCCGAGGATTCATTCAGGGTCTAGTGCTCGACATTCCGGCGCGCCCCTTGGTGGAGCAGGCTCTGGCGGAGAACGTTCTGTTCAACGCCACCCAGGACACCGTCCTGCGTTTCCTGCCGCCGTTCCTGTTGGAAGAAAAGCACGTGGATAAAGGCATCCGGGTGCTGAAAAAGCTGCTCGGCAAGAGGCGTAAGAAAACACCAAGCGAGGTTGCAGAAGCCGTCGCAGCTCCCTAGCGTGTTGCGTGAAACTGGTTTTCGGCCAATCCGGTGGAGGGAAACGCCCGGTATCGAGGCCCGGAAAAGTAATGTCGGAGAATCCGGAAACGAAGCACGCGGGACCCGAGCCAGGGCGCCCGAGCATAGTCCCGCACATCGTTCCGTACATCGTTCCGTACATCGTCCAGTACTCGGCTCCAGCACTTTTGCACCACGTGAACGAGTTGCTCGGCTGTGCCAAGTCCCTGCGGAGGGGCGACGGAGCACCGTCCACACTCTAGCAATGCCTCGCGAGACGGAGCGTACCCCGTCTCCCGCGAATCTAAGGGAAGCAAAAAAGAAGGGGAGCCAGCATTGAGCTCCCCAAAGCGATGAGGCGATATCAGTTGGTAAGAATCCGTCTGTGAGGATTTCGTTGCCCATAAATCCGAAAGAGAAATTCATTCCCGCCGCCGCGCGCAACCCGAACCCGACCGCTTCCGGAAGCGGCGTTCGAATCGAAGAGCATTGGCTCGAACTCTCCGAGGGACGCATGCGCTATCTCAAAGCCGGATCAGGGCCGCCGCTCCTCCTGATTCATGGCCTGATGGGATACTCCTTTTCCTGGAGATTCACCATGCCCGCGCTGGCGCCCCACGCGACCGTTTACGCCCTCGACAATCTGGGCGCCGGATTGTCAATCGCCAATGAGGGCATGGACTGCACCGTAGGCGCCACCGCCGAGCGCGTTCTCCAGTTCGCCGATGCTCTTGGCATTGACAATTTCGACCTGCTCGGAACCTCCCACGGCGGAGGCGTCGCCATCATGGTGGCCGCGCTTTGTGCCGACGGAACTTCGGAGCCCAACTTGATTGAGCGAAGCCACCCGCGGCGCGTGCAACGCCTCATACTGGTCGCGCCCGTCAATCCCTGGTCGCCGCATGGCAAGCGGTTTGCGCCTTTTCTAGGCAGCCCTTTCGGTTCGTTCCTGTTCCGCAACACGATTGAACGCTGGCGCTCGCTCGACCACGTGTGGCTGCGCCGCCTGTTCGGCGATGAATCGAAGATCCCGCCCGATTCGCTCGATGGCTACCGCATGCCGGTATTCAAGAATCAAGTCTTCCGTCATGCTTCTCACATCGTAAGAAATTGGACGGCCGATCTCGCGGAACTGGAAAGGGCGCTCCCAAAGATTCGCGATTACCCGACTCTGCTCATATGGGGGACCACAGACCGCGCCGTGGATTTCGGTTCCGCCGAACCGCTGCGAAGGAGCTTTCGCGATGCGCGTCTGGTAACCTTCGAAGGCGTCGGTCATCTGCCCTACGAAGAGGCGCCCGAGGAGTTCAATCGCGCATTGGTAGATTTCCTGATCGGCCCAAAAAGTTCTCAGTTCCCAGTTCTCACGTCTGAGAACAGCGCGGTGACTAAGAACTGAGGACTGGGAACTGGTTCTTCATGCACCCCACGATCTTCGACTCGCTGCGCGCATTCATCGCCCACCACGGTTATTGGGCCGTGGCTCTCATACTGTTGTGCGAGAACGCAGGCATTCCCGTTCCCGGCGAGGGCACGCTCCTGCTGGCCAGTTTTCTGGCCTATTCCGAACACCAACTCCAACTCGGATGGCTCATCGTCATCGCCATTTGTGCCGCGGCGCTCGGCGACAACCTGGGCTACGCAGTCGGCCACTACGGCGGGCGTCCGCTGCTCGATCGCTATCAAAGTCTATTCCGGATCCGCCCGGCGACCCTCGAGCGCGGCGAGAAAATGTTTGAGCGCTACGGCGCGCCCGCCGTTTTCTTCGCCCGCTTCATCTTCGGCCTGCGCGTCTTCGCCGGTCCGCTCGCTGGAGCGCTGCACATGCACTGGCGAAAATTTGCTTTCTTCAACTTCTTGGGTGCTGCCCTCTGGGTAACCACCATCGCCAGCGCCGGATATTTCTTCGGGCAGCATTGGCACAGCTTGTTGCGCGTCATGCAGCGCTTCAACGTTGCGGTTCTGATTGTGGCTGCGGTCGTGCTTTTATCTCTGTGGTTCCGACATCGCCGCCTCGTGCGGAAAGAGGAAATCGGTTGATGGCGAGCGCGTAGCCCTCCAAGGTTTCTTCGGTCACCTGCTCTTGCCACTTCGCCGTCCTATGCGGGCCGCGAAGCGAAAGCAAGGCGGAGCCGATCAGAATGTATTCGGACCACGATTCATGCCACCGTTCTATGCCACACTTCAACCATCAGAATTTGAAATTAGGGCACCACTGGGGGGGGCGAATGAAAACACGCCTGATCTGGAGTTCCATAATCGCCGCATCTGCATGCGCGCTGCTCGTGGCAAACAACGCGCAAAGTCAGGAAACGCCAAAACAAGACAGGAGCGCAACCGTAACCATCGTCACAGCCGGTGATATCTCAGTCACCAGAGCGGCGGACGGCAAGGCCGCCGTGTTCATCAACTTCGTCCCCGGCAAGGCAAAATCAGGCGACACGCGGATTACCATTTCAGGCCCGTATTCATTGGATGTGAACGGTGGGGTCAAGGAGGTGAAAGGACCCCAGGGAGCCGAGCTTCACGTCCTGAGTCATGAAGAATTGCGATTCGAAGCTCCGGAAATCGCTTTGTGGGAACAATCGCACAAATTTACCCAGAACTCCGCATGCATGAAAATTCCCAAATTTTCCGGATGTGGCAATCCCGTTTGTGACCAGCCTGATCATCCCGAAGATCAGTGCCGGTATAACAGTGATTCGGGCTGCTCGTGCGTGTCCCCTGGCGGCGGTCCATGCGCGGAAACGGCCAACCCTCCGCAAGAGAGGAAAACCAAACCAGACTGAGTTTCGGAAGAGTTGATGTGGAGTCCAGCTTGAACGCTCGGAGGCACGACCGACCTCGCCCATGCCGCCCGAGCCTCGCAGTGGCTTGACCTCATATCTGCTGCCAACGTTCCGGTGTTCACGCGTCTGCTTCCTTGCTCATTTGGTGATGCAGCCAGAGCCTGGCCGTAGCCCAATGTCTTTTCACCGTCGTTGGCGAGAGATTCAGCGCGCGCGAAGTTTCTTCGATGGAAAGGCCACCAAAAAATCTCAGCTCGACAATACGACTCTGTTGCTGATCGAGTTTGGCCAGTTCGTTCAGGGCGTCGTCGAGAGCAACCATGTCCAAGCTCCGGGTCTTGAACGCCAGGTTGTCATCGAGCGTCAATCGGTAACCCCCATCGCGCTTGGCTGCCTTGCGCCTGCGCGCGTACTCGACCAGAATCTGCCGCATCAATTGGGCGCAGATGGCTAAGAAATGCTCCCGGTTCTGGAACGGAGCCGCGCCTTGCTTCTCCAGGCGCAGATAAGCCTCGTGCACCAGGGCGGTGCTTTGCAGGGTATGGCCAGGACGCTCGTTTTGCAGGTGATGATGCGCGACCCGTCGGAGATCGTCATACACCAGCGGAATCGCCGCGCGCAAGGCTTGGTCGTCCCCGGCTTGCCAGTTCGCCAGTAACTCGCTGACGGTCTTAGGCGGAAGTTTCGACAACTAGCCCCCTGACACGGACCCGAAGTTGTGGGCAATAAGTTAGCCGCCACGGGAACGAATGTCAACCGATTGCTAACAACACTGAATTAAACAACACCGATTGAAAACACCGATTGAAAAAGACGTGTGCTTCGCCGGGCGAAGGTTTGTTCTCGTTTGGCTCGATGCCGTACGGTCGAGGAATCTTTCGTCTTTCCTGGTGGAGCAATCCGAGGTGGGCGAAACTGGCGAGTCGATGAAAGCCGGGGGAATTGGCGGTTTTCGAGCCGAGTCCCAACAACGATCCTTACCTGAATAAGGTTTTCGAAGGCAGCAACGCACTTCGAATGGGGCAGGCCCCTCAATGCTGGAGAGGGTGGAAGTTGAAGATCACGACTTCTTCGGTCTGTTGCGGAGCTGCTTCGAAACGGAACTGCCGGACGGCATCGACGGCAGCTACCGCCAGAACGGGATGGCCCCCGAGCACTTCCGTGGACAGTACTTTGCCGTTTGAGGCGACTTTGACCGACACCCTCACCATCCCGCTCAGGTTCATTGTTTTGGCCATTTCAGGATAGTGGGGCGCTACTTTTTGCAGTGCTTTGCGGCGTGTTTCCGGTTGATCCTGCTGCGCCAGCAGGCGAGTTCCGGAGATGGTCGCCGTAAGAAAAGCGAGCATCATGATGGCGGTCCAGCGGCTGCCAGCGGCGGGTAAGGGGCGCGACGCAATCGAAGCTGTCTTCACGTGCCCAGTCTAACAAGTCGGAACCAAGTTGCTGGTGATCTGACAACTCGCTCGGCATAACTTTGGTAACCGGAAAGAATAGCTCCGATTGGATCGCCAGTTTCATTCGGACGTGACCTCGCCGTATCGCGTAGGCAAGGTCTTCCAGTTCAATCGCCAGGAATCCACCCATCTCGCGCAGGTATTCGATCGCCCACCCGGCAGGGGTCGCACCGAATTACCGTCTGCTGCATTCATCTGCGCGCCTTGTTCCACTAACGCCTGAACGACGCCGCGATGTCCACCAAACGCCGCGTAGTGAAGGGCAGTGGCGCCTGTCTGATCCCGTTGGTTGATAAGCTCGGCATGGCCGAGAATGATGGCCCGGACCTTAGCCACTCTGCCACGCTTCGCGGCGTCAATTCGTTTCTCGAACTCACCCATGGAACACCTCCACCTCCCTGGCTGTCGAGAGGAGTACCGTTGCGGAGACTCGGCTGGTCCGCACCTTAACCGTTGGCACCCCTCGACTTCACCTCAGGACCGCTCATCAGAACCGCTCAATGGATGAAATTGATTATCTTCGTTCGCTCGCCGGACGCAAGCAGGTGTCTCCACCAGTTACTCCCGCCGTCGCTCCCACCCAAGCTATCTTCGGTCACTTCCCCTCGCCCTTCCGCCGTCATATGCTGTCAGAAGCATCCGAGAGCAGCGGAGAACGGCCCGCTCATCCACCGTGATGAACAACGCGATTTCCGAACGCACTCAGACCGTGCCACCCGCATCCGCGCCCCGCTTTCCGTGGCTGGCACTTTCGCAGGTCTGGGTCCGATTCCTGCTGGCTATCTTCGGACTGATGCTGGCTTTTGCTGCCGCGCTGTTCTCTACCATCTTGGGCGAGTCGGGCAATCTCTGGGGAACGATCATTCTTGCGTCGGCGGCATTATTGCTCGCCACCTTCGTCGGCCTGACTACCGTGCCCTACCTGGCACGTCGCGTCGTCGCCAGCCGCGTCCGCGAAGCGATGGACTACGATGTCACGCGCGCCGGCCTGATCTACATCCTGATCAGCGTCGTGATCGGAATCGCCGCCATCAACACCGGAAACAATCTGCTTTACGTAGTCGTCGCCGCGCTGCTCTCCGCCATTTTGGTTTCCGGAATCGCTTCGGCGCTGGTGCTTCGTGGCCTCGAACTCAACGTCCACTTGCCCGAGCACGTTTTTGCTGGACGTCCGATGCTGGCGCGCTTGCTGCTGAGCAACACCAGTTCGTGGCTGCCCTCTTTTTCAGTGCACGTGGTTCCTGCCAAGCGCAAGAATAATAAAGACCGCTGGCGCTGGGAGGCCTATACCCTCGGGTTTCCCCGCAACCGCGCACCGCAGGACCAGTGGTTTCGCCTGCCCGACCGCCGTCTTCGGCGCGTACCCGAAGAATCTGAAAAGCCCATCCTGCAGGAATCTGTCTATTTCCCTTTTCTCGCGCCCGCACAGGAACTCCGCGCCGACCTCGAACTCAGCTTCCCAGCCCGCGGCCGCTACTGCGAAAAAAACTTCGGTCTGGCTACCCGCTTTCCATTTTCATTCCTGACAAAAACCCGGCGTATCAACATGGCCCGCGAAGTCATCGTTTATCCCGTCGTCGAGCCCGCCGATCAGTTCTTGGCAGTTCTTCCCATGGTGACCGGCGAGTTTGAAACCTTTGTCAGCGGACGCGGCCATGATCTTTACCGCATCCGCGAGTATATGCCCGACGACTCGGCCCGCCACGTCGACTGGAAAGCCACGGCCCGCACCGGGTCGCTCAAAGTGCGTGAGTTCAGCCGCGAGGATGAACGCAAGCTCCGCATCGTGTTCGACAACCCGGCACCGGGGGTCCTGCCGCCCGTCGCGTATGAGCGAGCGGTGTGCCTGGCAGCTTCTCTCGGATGGCACTTCAACCACGAAGACGTCGAAGTCTCCTTCGTCGCGGCCGGATTGGAGCCCACCGAGGACGTTTTCACCTTCCTCGGTTACCTGGCGCTGGTCGAGCCGCAGGAAGCGACGTCGGTCTTCAGTCGTCTTCGCGCCAGTGAAGACTACAACCTGATCGTGACCACCCGCGCCGCCGCCGATATCCCCGCCGTTTTGGCCGCCAGCTCCTACGTCATTTCCTTGGGTGACGGCCGACGAGCGTAGCCGGTCTTCGCAAATGATGCCTCCCAGACCATGCCTGGTCTTTTCATTTTTCTCTTTTCATTTTTCTCTTTCCCCCCGCGGGTTTTCGACATATACTCCGGCGCGGGTCCGGTCATCAAACGATTTCGCGTCATGTGTTCCAGATAGATTTGACGCTATTCGCCGGGCACGTCGCTTTCCGGCACACGCTCACGGGAGGTGCAAATGTTGATCGCTGAGCTGCTGAGGAATCAAGTCACCATATCTGCCGAGGTTCGCCAAACCGTGTTCGACGTCGCCAGCCTCATGGTGCAACACAACATCGGCGCCGTACCGGTTCTCGAGGACGGCCAACTGGCGGGCATTTTCACCGAGCGCGATCTCATGAGCCGTGTGGTCGCTGCCGGAAAAGATCCCGCTCGGACTCCGGTCGGCCAGGTCATGACCGATGATCCTCTGACCGTCGCTCCGAACGATCCGCTCGAGACCTGCATGACCCTGATGAAGCGCCACGGGTTCCGTCACATGCCGGTCTGTTCGGGGCGTGAACTGAAAGGCATCGTTTCCTTGCGCGACATCTTGCTCCACGACCTAGACGAAAAAGATGGCGAAGTGCGCATGATGCGAGCCTATCTGCATTCCATCCCAGACGCTGGATAGGCGAGCTACGCTGCGGTGGATTGAAATGAAGGTCGGCGGAACCTGCCGTGGGAAAGCTCCTTTTTCCCTCGGGCTTTGCGTGGCTTGCGGCAAAACTCGACTTCTTCCACGAACGGGAAGGGCATGAGTTTCACTCGTGCCCGTGAAGTCAGTTTTTCCGCATCTTCCGCTGCGCCGTGGGAAGGTCAGAAAGGTCAGAAAAGACGCGGGCTTTAGTCCCTGAGGGAAGAGCGGCTTCTCCTTCACCCCGTTTACGGCACCGGTTTTGGTCCTGGACGCGAAGTCCCGTAGCCGCTCTTGCGGGACTCGGCATCAAACCCTCGACTCTTTCCGCAGCGTAATCTGGCGGCAGGGTAATGGTTACTAAGGTTACCTAAGTAGATTGACCTTGCAGGCCGACCTGCCTGAGGATGTGTGAGAGGGTAGAGGCGCGCGAAGTTCCCCCACGGTTGTTTTGCATCACCCATGAACTGGCACAGCCATATCATTGTCTATTTGTGGTGCGCCGCACCGGTCCTCCAATCGGTGGTAGCGGTGACGTTATGGCGCCGAAAGTTGCACAAGCAGTTTCCCGTCTTCTATTTGTTCCTGATCGCGCAGCTGGCGAATTTTGCCATCCTCTTTCCGCTTTCGTTCGCAGGCAATTACAGCTTGTATTTCTTCCTTTTCTGGATGGGAGAGGCGGTCAACGCGGTTCTCGGCTTCAAGGTGATCCATGAGATTTTCCTTGACGTTTTCCGTCCCTATCACACGCTAAAAGATCTCGGCACTCTGCTGTTCAAGTGGGCGGGCGTGGTAATGATGCTAGTGGCGGTAGTAGTCGCCTTCTCGAATTCAATCGACCAGAGTCCGCTCGTGCACGCCGTCACCACCCTGCAACGTTCGGTCCGCGTTGTCCAGGTCGGCCTGATTCTGTTCTTGCTTCTGTTTTCCCGTTTTCTGGGAGTGTCCAGGAAACAGATCAGTTTTGGGATCTCTCTCGGATTTGGCCTGTTTGCCGGAGTGGAATTGATGTTGTATGCCTTGAATTCGGGTGGACTCGTCAATCAGGGCAGTTTCAACCTGTTGAACATGTTGACTTACAACCTTGCCGTATTTGTTTGGCTCGGCTATTCGTTTTCGCCCCAAGCGGTGCGCGGAGGTGGCGTCAACCGCTTGCAAACTCAACGCTGGGAACAGGGCTTGGCGGATCTTCAAACCCCTGTGCCTTCCGATTCCTTGATTCCGATGTTCGAAGGGATGGTGGAGCGCGCGTTTTCGCGAAGCTCGACTCTCGAGCCCGGGGGAACCCAATTCCCGTTCGACCGCCCCGCACCCCCAACCAAGGCCAACTCTGCCGCAGCCGGTTCGAAGAACCGGCCTTAGCTGTTCTCCCAAAAAACGGATCTTTGCAAAACTCTGTCAAGAGAATTTTTGGGCCTGCCTACGAAGCCCATTTCTACCCCGCGAATGGAATCGACCCCCTTCAACCTTTACCTTAAGAAATCTGCGTAATCCCCTTTTCGATCGCATGCCGGACGCCCTGCCGAATTTTCGGCACGCCCGCCAGCCCGCCGCCGCGATTTAGCCCCGTTAAAGTAACCTCCGAAGAATCAAAAAGTTGCCCGTTGTGTATAATCTCGTCGCCTGTAGAGTGGCGGTTTTTTGCGCCGGTCTTCGGCAGACCCTAAGGAGAAAGCAAACCATGAAACGTTCTCTCAGAGCGTTACTGCTGTTGGTGGGTTTGGTAGGTACATTTGCGTATGCTGCTGCTCCGAGTGCCGGCACTCGGGGGTGGACTCCGCTGTGTCCCCCTAGCAACCCGAACTGCTCCGCTTGAACCGAACTAGCCAGTTCAACAAACTGACATAGTTCTTTGCGTTACGAAGGCAATCTTTCCGGCTGGCCTCTGTGGCCGGCCTTTTTTTTGTTTCCGCCCTTTCTTGTCCGTTGTTCGGATGTGGCCTTTCCGACCACCGCCGATCGCTTTCCCGCTCCCGATTCTTTTCCATCCTCACCGGTCGATTTCCACGGCTCGCGATTGGTGCTCATGGACTGCACGATGATCGAGACGCGCCGGTTCAAAGGATCTGGCGCCGGAGCTTGATGCCCGTCTCGAGTGCCACTAGGCCTTCGTTCGCGCTTTATTGCGACAGTTCTTTGCTTGCCCACGATCCAGGGGTCTAGCCTTCTGACTCCGTTCGAGCGAGTGGACTCGCGTGCGCGCCGTTCAAATCGGGACTTCCGGTTACCCCACTTGCTTTCTCGCCGGTCACCTGGAGATTTCTCATTGCCGTTGACAAGCACGCAACCGGTGCTGTACACGGTTGTGTCTCTTCCGCGCGTCTGCGCGCGGAGATCACCATGCCCGCCGTCCAAAACTCGCAGCCTGTGAAGGTCCGGCCATGACCGCGGCCGCTCCGCACATCAGCATTCGCGACCTCAAAAACATCGACGACCTAAGCCAGCTCAAAGCGGTTGAGAAAGAAGTCTGGGGCATGGCGGGAGATGACACCGTACCCCTGACGCTGGCGATAGCCCTGAAAGCTGCGGGAAACATTCTTGTGGGCGCCTTTGACACCACTAAAAATAAAGACAAACTGGTCGGTTTCGCCCTCGGTTTTCTAGGGCGCGAACACGGACAGACCACAATTCACTCGCACCTGCTGGCCGTCCTCGATGCCTACCGGCATCTCGATCTCGGCTCGCGCTTGAAGCAAGCGCAGCGCGAACGAGCCATGTCGATGGGCATCGGTGAGATGACGTGGACCTACGACCCGCTGCAAAGTCGAAACGCCCACTTCAATTTCTCCAAACTCGGCGTCGTCTCCGATACTTATAAAGCCGATTTCTACGGCCCGGAAACCTCGAGCATCCTGCATAGGAACGGGACCGACCGCCTGTGGGTGCGCTGGATCCTGAATTCGCGCAGGGTCCGCGACCGCCTGGCGGGTAAGACTACAAACGCCCGCGCCGAAACGCTGGACGCCCTGCGGCTCCTGGCCCCCCTGCTGCGTTTCGCTCCCAGCGGAAAACCGGCACGGGCCGACCTGTCGGAATCGCTCGCTCGCCAGCGCGTAAGCATCGAAATCCCCGGCGACATTCTGGAGGTCGAGCGCGCCGACATGGGATTAGCGAGAGAGTGGCGAGAAGCATCCCGCTGGGCCTTCCGCGAGTCTCTCAAAGCGGGATTCCTGGTAGCCGAATTCTGCCGTTCAATTCGCGGACAGCAAGGCCCGGGAGCTTATCTGCTGCAGCAAGGAACCGTCAGCGAACTGATTCCCGATCTGTAACTGTAGAAAACCTGATTGAAGTCCAGGGAGGACCGAGAATCGCCCAGCTCTTGAGCGCTCGGAAAGCTCACCGAGTTGGTCATACATTGCCTAAAGATGCACGCGACTGAGACGTTTGTATCACTTTGAGACGCGATTTCGCCGGCCCCGGCAAATCATCTCCCTTCGGCCCCTGCCACAAGCCGTTAATGTCTTGTCTTTACTTCACTTACCCGTAAGTGCATGACCATCGCGCTTTTGGTGGGAGTCGTGCACCATTCCATACCGATAAGGCAGAACTGATCTCCTCGCAGACCTTCCTAACCGGGAAGAGGGGGAGATTGGTCTGCTCCAATTTTTCGCGGTCGAGGTTTCACCGTGCCCAACCAGGCAGCTGCTCAGGCTCTCGAACAAAGCATCGTAGCCCGCTTGGCCAAATTCTTTCCCGGAGCCACTCCGGTCCGGATTCCCATCAAACTCAGCCGTACCAATGGCCAGGGCGATGGAAATAAGAGCGTCCGCGAACACAGAGAAGAGCACGAAGAAAAAGAAGAAGATGATGATAGCGGCGTCTTTGTTCAGGACACGGTCATCGAGTTTGGCACCCCGCGCGAGGTCCTGTTCGCGGTCGATCGTCCCATGGAATTCGCCGACCACGTCATCGTCGAAACGAAAGACGGCGCGCTCCACGCCGAAGCCTCCGTAGTCGCCGTTCAATATCGTCCGGAAAAGACAGTTGTCGCCGTCCGTTTCCTCAAACAAGTTCCCAATTGGATCCTGAAACCATGACTGCATCCGCTCAACCTTTCGTCCCGGCTTCCCTGGAAGAGCAGGGAATCACACTTACCGCCCTGCAACCCATCTATTCCGCCTTAGTGCGCGAATTTGTGATCGACGTTCCCGCCTGCCCCCTCGAGCCGGACACCTCTCCCGCGCCCGAGTCGGTCGAGCACGCCGCCGCCTGGTTCCAGCAGGTCGACGCACAAATCCAAGTGCACCAGTTGCGCCAGTTTTTGCAAACCACGCCCCTGGCCAACGAAGCCGTGTTGCGCCGGCTTCTGCTCTATCACATGCAGAAGTCCGCGAAGTCGGCCAGTGACCGCGACAAGACCGATTTCCTGCTCGTCCAGTATTTTTCGTTGTGCGCGCCCTCGGGCATGGAAGACTCTGACGTCGACCTCGATTACATTGCCCAGGTGCTCGAACCGGTCCTCGGTCCGCAACAGCCGCAACTTCCGGCGTGGCTCGGTTCGCTCGACGCCATCATGCAGTCGGCGGCCGCGTGCCAGCGCCTCAGCGAACTGCTGTACAGCGGCGCCCTCGAAAAAGGCCGAAAACTCAAAACCGAGAACGCGGGCCGCTACTTCGAGCCCTCCGCCATGATGGCCTTTGCCCGGTTCAGCTTCATGATCCGGCGGATATTCTTCCGCCTCATGCACGGCGATCTCAACGCCATTCAGGATGGTTTGCGCGAACTCGAGCGGCGCGGCATTTCCACCGTCGATTGCCGGCGCGCGCAATTCTCCGCCGAGGAGCCGGTCGCGCGTCTGCGCATGATCTGCCAGTCCTGGAAAGTGATGTTCCACGCCGAATACTCTTCCGGCCAACCTTTGCGCATGCTGGTCGACCTCAGGGCCGCGATCGATGACGCGCTCCAGGGCGGCACGCGCAAGCCGCTCGACAAGGCGGCCGCGGCTTCCGCAGGCTCGGACGGCGAAACAGGAAATTAATATCAGGTAGAGACCGGGCTCGCCCGGTCTCGGCGATTGAATGGGGTTTTGCAAAGCTCTGAAAAACCTTTGCAGCGGCGCCAGCCGAGTTAGACACGAATCGATCGAGCCAGAAAGTGACCGAGCCCGAAAGTGACGATGAGCGCAAATCGCCCGATTGCCCTGATCCTTACCAGCGATCCTGCCTTCTCGCGCGAGATTACCGCGAACTGGCCGCAGGATCCGGTTCTCCATTCCGGCACTCCGGAATTTATTGTGCTCGGCGAGGATTTCTCCTGCGACCTCAAGGCCAGCAACTACGACCTCGCCATCGCCGATGCCTCTTACCCTAAAACACCAAAGCACCAAGTGGAGAACGACAACAACAAGCGCGCCCAGATCGGATTCCTAAAGAAATCGCTCTCGATCGCCGGCAAGCCCGCCATCCTGATTCATTCCAACCCCGCAACCAATTTCGATGACGTCCATAACCTCGACGGCGCCATTATCGAGTTAAATCGAGAATCCGGACACTGGCCGGCCATGGCCGGTCTCATCGGACGCGAAATTCTGCGCCGCCGCCAGGCCGAATTGCACGCCTGCGAAGCCGAACAAGCCTGCGCCTCCGCCCAAGCCGAAGCCACACTCGGACGCTATATGCTTGAGATGCGCACCAACATCAACAATGCTCTCACCACCCTGCTCGGCAATGCCGAACTCCTCGCGCTTGAGCCCGGATTACCCGCCACCGTGCAAGCCCAAGCCGACACCATCCGCAACATGGCATTGCGCCTCCACGAAGTCTTCCGGCGATTCCGCTCGATCGAACAAGAACTCAACGTCGCCGCCCGTGAATCCGAAAAAAACGCCCACGTCACCGCCGGCCGGAACTAAAATCAGCGACATTCCATTTGGCGATAGCCGCCGCGGCTGTCCTGCCGAGCACCAGTTGGGCAGCGGAGCGCCCAACGACTAGCAGTGACCCTCAGCCGGAATCAGATCGGCAAAAGCAAAGTGATCGCGAACCACGGTCACGCCCACTGAAACCGTAAGAGCAGCATTCAGCATGGGCCCCGCGTAAACAAACGAATGGAACTCCCCGCGCTCACCGCAAGGATCCGCGCCATCGGGCAGCGCTGAAAGAAACGTCTGATCGAACTCGTGGCCTGCAAAGGATGGATCAAGTTTTCTTGTGTCGACACAAGTCAACTTCGCCCGTACGCCGGAGGCGATCATTTCCCTTGCCAGATCGCGGGTCGGCAGCCCCCATACGGGGAATATCGGTGCAAGCCCCGTGCCGGTCATCTGTTTTTCCCGGTATGCGCGCACATCCTCAAGGAACAAATCGCCAAACGCGACCCCTTCGATTCCTTCCGATACCGCCTTGGCGCAGGTTTGAGCCATCAGTGCCTCATACTGTTCATTGGGACATGGCCAGGGCAATGGAACTGCCCAGAGCGGAAGTCCGGCCGCCGCAGCTTGCTGCTCGAGCAACTCGCGTCGCACCGCATGCATGGCAACCCGGCCCGCCGCTTCGTTAAAAGTAGTCAGCAGCCCCGCGACCTCATACTCACCACGTTGGCGGAGAACATGAAGACCCCACGCACTGTCCTTGCCGCTGCTCCAGGAAAGAAGAATGCGTCTCATGGCCAATAGGCGAGCCTTGCCGGGGTTGCGGCTCTCTGATCTATCCTATCCTTCGAAGAATTGTCATCCCGAGCGAAGCGGTTGGCTGCGAACCGCACATTCCTCGCTTGGCTTGCGACCACCGAAGCCACGAAGGAGGCCTACCTACTGGATGGTCGGCAACACTCGCGGGCGGCAGACCACCGTGAAATCCTACCGACAAACAACCAAGGCCGCCGGTGCTCGGGCCGCATCGTGAACCTAGGCGAACAAAAACTCTTTTGTCCGCAATTCCTTGATCGTATCCCGCAGCTTAGCCGCCTTCTCAAACTCAAACCGCTTCGCCGCCTCCCGCATATCGCTCTCTAACTTCGAAATGTAGGCGTCCAGCTCCTCCTGCGATTTCAGATCCGGGATGCCGTCCACTTCCGAAGAAGTCAAATCCGTATAGTCAGCCCCCACCATTGCGATTAGCGTCATGTCCAGCGGACGAATAATCGATTCGGGCGTAATCCCGTTCTCCTCGTTATAGGCCTGCTGAATTGCGCGTCGCCGATTGGTTTCATCGAGCGCCTTCTTCATAGAGTCGGTCATGCGATCCGCGTAGAGAATTGCCCGCCCGTTCAGATTGCGGGCGCACCGCCCAATGGTCTGGATCAGCGATCCAGCCGAGCGCAGGAAGCCTTCCTTGTCGGCGTCAAGAATCGCGACTAAAGATACTTCCGGCAAATCAAGCCCTTCGCGCAGAAGATTGATGCCAATCAGTACATCGAAGTCGCCCTTGCGAAGATCGCGCAAAATCTTTACCCGCTCCAGCGTTTCAATTTCGGAGTGCATGTAACGGCACTTCACCCCGACTTCGCTGTAATACTCGGCCAGATCTTCGGACATGCGCTTGGTCAGAGTGGTCACCAGCACGCGCTCATTGCGAGCCACGCGATCGCGGATCATGTGCAGCAAGTCGTCAATCTGTCCCTTCACCGGACGGATTTCCACCGGCGGATCAATCAGACCAGTGGGACGGATGATCTGCTCCACCACCACCCCTGCCGACTTGGTAAGCTCATAAGGCCCGGGCGTCGCCGATACATAAACGATCTGATTCGTACGATGCTCGAACTCCTCAAAAGTAAGCGGACGATTGTCGAGCGCCGAAGGCATGCGAAACCCATACTCAACCAAAGTCTGCTTCCGCGATCGATCGCCGTGATACATCCCATGCAGTTGCGGCACCGTCTGGTGCGACTCGTCAATGAACATCAAAAAGTCGCGCGGAAAATAATCAAGCAAAGTCGGCGGAGGCTCCCCCGGAAGCCGTCCCGTAAAATGCCGCGAGTAATTTTCGATGCCATGGCAGTACCCCATGGCCCTGATCATCTCCAGGTCATACATCACCCGCTGATGGATGCGCTGCGACTCCACTAGCCGTCCCTGCTTTTCCAGTTCGGCCTCCCACCAAGCCAGCTCGGTTTTGATGGAAGCAACCGCCGAGGCCCGAGTCTCGTCCTTCATCACATAGTGCGTCTTAGGGTAAATTGGCAACCGCATGTAACGTTGTTTAACCGTCCCAAACAAAGGGTCGATCTGTGCGAGCGATTCAATCTCATCCCCAAACATCTCGACCCGATAAGCATTGTCATCGTAAGTGGGATAAATCTCGATCACGTCGCCGCGTACCCGAAAAGTCCCGCGTCGGAACTCCCCTTCCGTTCGCTCGTAAAGAATGTCAACCAGTTTGCGAGTAATGTCCGAGCGCTTGATCTTCTGTCCCTTTTCCAGAAACAGCATCATCCCGTAGTAAGCTTCGGGAGACCCCAAACCGTAGATGCAACTGACCGAAGCCACAATCAAACAGTCGCGCCGCTCGAAAAGCGACCGCGTCGCCGACAGCCGCAGCTTGTCCAACTCATCGTTAATCGTAGATTCCTTCTCAATATAAAGATCGGCTGCCGGCACATAAGCCTCCGGCTGATAGTAGTCATAGTAGGAGACGAAGTACTCCACAGCATTGTGCGGGAAGAAGCTTTTGAATTCGTGGTAGAGCTGCGCGGCGAGCGTCTTGTTGTGGGCCATGACCAGCGTCGGACGGTTCACGGCTTCGATCACCTTGGCGGCCGTGTAGGTCTTGCCCGACCCGGTCACGCCGAGCAGCACCTGATGCTGCTCGCGGTCGAAGACGCCGCGGCTCAGGGCCTCAATGGCCCGCGCCTGGTCCCCTTGGGGCTTGTAATTGCTTACCAGTTTGAAGTCCACAACCCATTATATGGGAGTGAACAGATTGCTGACGAACGGGCATTTCCGTGTAATTCATGCTCGTCTACCGCCGGGGACATCGGAAGTTTGTACTAAGCGATTCACCTTAGGCGTGCCCCGAATCTCCGCCTTTCTCTGCCCACAAACCTGTGCAACCACAGATCGTAGACTCGATTTTCCCCGAAAAAATGCTCCCCCCGGAATTTTTACACTGAATTCACGTCGCGGTCCCTGGTTTGGCCGCGTGTTTGCAAAATGAGACGCACGACCCGAATCCAGCTATGCCAAACGCCTTAGTCTCAGCGCCATCCGCCGACGTCGGAGCACGTCGAACAGGGAACCATGTGCTAATGGAAGAGAAGATCGACCAAATGGGGCCGCGGGAGCGGCAGATCATCGACCTGCTCCTGCAGGGATGTGACAACTCAGAGATCGCTCGCGATCTAAATATCGCCGAGCGTACGGTGAAAGCCCATTTCAACCGCCTGTTTCAGCGCTTCGGAATCAAAGGCGGGATCAAGCGCGTTAAACTCGCGACCTTACTTTATAGGAGGCAATTATGGTTGGAGAGAAAGCAAACCACCGCAGTCCCAGCGAACGAGAGCAAATCATCATTAAGCGCGTAGCCGAGGGCTGCAAGAACCGTGAGATTGCCGAGTCTCTAGGAACCACCGAGCACGTAGTTAAAAATTATCTGCGATTAATCTACGACAAACTGGGACTATGGAACCGAGTCGAGCTGGCGCTATGGTACGTAGCGCGCCAGCACGAACAGGTCTATCACGCCTGAGTGGAGCGGGACGCTATCTTCATACGTTTCGCGAGAGCAAGGGCAAGTCGTGTAAGTTGCGTACCAGGGCATTGCTCAGGCGATGCCGCAGATTGCTTTGAATTCAGATGCCCTTGAGGGCTGCATCCCAAACCGATTCGGCCCTCCCGACGCTCGGCAATTACTTGAGCTCAGTGATGATGGCGTGCTGTTTTCCCCGCACCAGCGTTTCGGTGTGGGTGCGGTCGCGGGCGTTGAACCTGACCGTGCCGGACGTGAACGAATTCACCACAACTTTTCCATCCGGAGTGGTTGAGCTCAGGTCGCCATCCTCGAGGAACACCACCACGACATCTTTATCGTGGAAGTGCATCGGGGTGGCTACGCCCGGCGTCCAGGTGTAATCCCACACGATCACGCGCGCATTCTCGAGAATCTTCTTCGACCCCGGCCGCGGAAACGCCAGCGGATAGCCGGTAGGATTCGCAATCGGAGCGACCGGATGGTCCTTGAGATCGATCACGATTGATCTTCCCGCGATCTTCCCTTTGCGGATCTTCGGCGTCGTACCCCGGGGCCAGAACTCCGCGCTCCCCGAAAACGACACCACCACGGCATCAAGCGGTTGCGATTCTGTGGGGCCGTTCACATCCCACACCGTAACTCGGTCGTTCTCAATCACCGGTTTCAGCGCCGTTTGGGCACCGCCCTGGAACGACATAGCGAGCAGCAGCAGAGTAGGAATCATCGGAGGACCTTCCAGATTGAAAACACATTGAAACACGCAATTCCTCTGTTCCGCAATCGAATTTGCACTGGCGACGTACACGAGCGCCAACTGTGAAACGGGAGCTGGGGAAAAAACGATCTAGCGACCGCCCGCAGTCTCCATCAACTCCGCCCCAACCTCCGTAGCCACTTCCGCCCGCGTCCGCAGCCGATACCAGAACACAATTGCAATCAGCGAAAACAAAAAGATGATGGTCGAGATGGCGTTGATCTCCGGAGTAATCCCGCGCCGCAGCCGTCCCCAGATCTCAAGCGGCAGTGTATTGTCGCGGCCGATCAGGAAGAAGCTGACGGCGATCTCGTCCATCGAAAGGGTGAAGATCAAAAGTGCCGCGCCGATGATGGAGAGCTTGAGATTGGGAACGGTGATGCGCCAGAAAGTTTGCCAGTAGTTCGCGCCTAGATCGAGCGAGGCTTCTTCTTGCGCGCGATTCAGTTTTTGCAATCCGGCAAACACCTCCGTGGTCGCGACGGAAATTAGCGCGGTGCCGTGTCCGAGGATGATAGTGACCAGGCTGAGTTTGACTTCGGCGACGCGGAATAGCATCAGCAGCGAGAGGCCGGTGATGATTCCGGGGAGAATCAGCGGCAAAAGCACCAGGCGGCGGAACAGAGCCTTCCCCGGAAACTGCGCGCGATCGAGCGCAAGCGCGGCGGGAATTCCGAAGACCAGAGCAATCAGCATCGCCGCAAAGGCCACGATCAAACTGTTGAGAACCGAATCCCAGATAGGCCCGTCGTTCAATAGAATGCGATACCAATTGAGCGTGAGCTCGCGCGGCGGGAAGCCGCCGACGCCCTGTCCGTTGAAGGAGTAAATGACCAGGATGACGATCGGCAGGTAGAGAAACGCAAAGACCGCGAGCGCATGAACGGTCAGCCAGCGCGGATCGTGATGGGAAGCACGTTGCATAGTCAACACTTCTTTGAAACAGCGCGGCAACAGTCGCGCCGTTCCGAGCCATCTCAATCGGGGTAGCCCCTGCGGGTCACGAAAAGCTCCACTTCTTCTCCAGTCGCTCAGAGAACAAAATCAGCCCCAGCACCAGCGCCAGCATGCACAGCGAAATGGCAGCGCCGAGCGGCCAGTTATAAGCGGCGCCGAACAGGCTGACCACAATATTTGAGATCATGATGCCGCTTGGGCCGCCGAGCAGCAGCGGCGCAAGAAAGTCTCCCAGGCTGAGCACGAACGCAAACGTCGCCCCCGCGAGCACTCCCGGAATCGAAAGCGGAAAGATCACGCGCCAGAAAGTTTGGGCGGGCGTGGCTCCAAGATCGTGCGACGCTTCGACCAGATTGCGGGGAATGTGTTCGAGCGATGCGTAGATCGGTAGAAACGTGAAAGGCGTATAGATGTGCGTCAATGTAAGCACGACGGCAAACGGGCTGTAGAGCAAGAAGTCGAGCGGATGACTGGTCAGGTGCACATACTGCAGCAGCGTGTTCAGGACGCCGTCGGTGCCGAGAATCGTCTTCCACGCGTAAGCCCGCACCAGATAACTTACCCAAAGCGGAATAATGACGAGCTGATAGTAAAGATCCTTTCGGCCGCCGGCGTGGAATGAAAGAAAGTAAGCCAGCGGATAGCCGAGCAACATGGAAAAGAACATCACGCGCGCGGCAATCCACATCGAGCGCAGCAGCGTTTCCCAATAAACAGGCTTGGTGAGGAGTTCGTGGTAGTTGTCGAGGTTCCAGGAATGCACGATCGTCCCCGATTCGGAGACCGACCAGAAGCTGTAACAAAACATGAGCATGTAGGGCACGAGCAAAAACACAGCAACCCAAACCAGCGGCGGGACGGCGACCGCGGTGCGGTAGGCGCGGGAGAACATCAGACGTGCTCCATTGAAATGGAGGTGAGACTGGTCGCGCGAACGGGGATCGCGTCGGCGGCAGAGAATTCGAATTCAAGCGAGGCTTCGGAATTGGGGAAATCGCGGCTGGCGGTGCGGATGGTAAAAATCAGTCCGCCATCGGACTCGACGCGCAGCAGGTCGGTGGCGCCGTGGAAAGCCTGGTCGCGAAGCCGGGCGCGAAAACGGATCGTCGGATGTTCCGGAGAACCAGTCGCGGCAGGCGCAGAACTCGCCGGGCGAATGCACTCCGGGCGGAGCGAGAATAACGCCGCGCCATCGGGCAGGGAAGTAGACCATTGCAGTGCGCCACAGGAAGCCGTGCCGCGGCGAATGTCGGCATGCAACAAATTTGTGTGCCCGATGAATTGCGCGGTGTAAGAGGTCGCGGGCCGATTATAAATTTCGCGTGGGCTGGCGACCTGCTCGAGTTCGCCCGAGCGCAACAGCGCGATGCGATCGGACATCACCATCGCTTCTTCCTGGTCGTGGGTAACAAAGATGAACGTGATGCCCACTTCGCGCTGCAGCGCTTTGAGTTCGACCTGCATCTGGCGGCGCAGGTTGGCGTCGAGCGCCGAGAGCGGTTCATCGAGCAGCAGCAGGCGCGGGCGATTGACCAGCGCGCGGGCGAGCGCGATGCGCTGCTGCTGTCCGCCGCTGATCTTCGAAGGCTTCGACTTCGCGTAGGCAGACATTTTGACCTTCGCCAGCGCTTCGCTCACGCGAGATTCGATCTCGGCGGCCGGACGTTTTGCGATAGCCAAGCCATAGCCGACGTTTCGTTCGACGGTCATGTGCGGAAACAGCGCGTAGCTCTGAAAAACAGTATTCACGCGACGTCGATAGGGAGGCTGCGTATCCAGACGCTCGCCTGACATCCAGACTTCTCCGGCAGTGGACGGTTCGAAGCCGGCGAGAATTCGTAGCAGCGTGGTCTTTCCCGACCCGCTCTCGCCGAGAATCGTCAGGAATTCGCCTTCGGCGATTTCGAGCGAGATATCGCGCAAAACAACGTTCTTGCCGAAGTGCTTGGCGACGGAGCGAATGGAAAGGAACGATGCCGAGCCCGGCTGACTACGGGTTGCGACTGCGGGTTCTGACGTTGTTGCCATAGCTCTCGTCTTGGGCGCTGCTTCAATCGCGGACAGAGTGTCCGCGCTACCGGGGCTATTGCGTAGCTTTTACTTCGTTCCAGATCTCGTTGTATTTCGCGCGGCGCGGAACATTCTGCCAGAAATAAAGCCGCCGCTGGTAATTGTCCACATCGTCCAGGTGCAAGTCCTTCACTTCTTCCGGCGTCATGGATTGCGCGGCCCGCGGATTCGCCGGCGTATACCCAGTCACGTCAGTGACTTTTTTCTGCGTCTGCGCCTCGATCATGAAGGCGAGAAACTTGTAGGCAAGATCCTTGTTCTCGCTGCCCGCGGTAATCATCAGGTGATCGATCCATCCCGTTGTGTTTTCCTTGGGAATGATCTCGCCCACCGGAAAACTGCTTTTGCGCAATTGGTTGGTCATAAGCGGCCAGCCCATGGCGATCACCACTTCGTGGCTCTGAAAAAGGTTGGTAAGTTCGCCGCCCGTCGACCATATCTTTCGAATGTTCGGCTTCAACTCGATCAGCTTCTTTTTGACCGCGTCCAGTTCCTCGTCGTTCAAGTTATAAAGACGAGCCGGATCCGGCTTGTCATAGCCAAGCACCTGCGCCGCCATGTAAACGGTGGAAAGATCGTCCCACACGGAAACCTTTCCTTTCAGCTTCGGGTCCCACATCACGTTCCAGCTTTCCGGGGGCTGAGGGAAGGCGGTGGTGTCGTAAATCATCGGGTCTGGTCCCCACATGAAGGGCACTCCGTAAACTGCGCCTTTAACCCGGACCAGCGGCAGCGAAGTGAGCTGCGGCGAAAGCTGCCCGTAGCTGGGTAGTTGCCGAAGATCGAGCGGAGCGGCCAGGCCGGTCGTCGCAATCATCGTGGCCACATCGCTCGACGGGGAGATTACGTCGTAGTTGCCCGAGCTGCCACCCCGCAGTTTGGCGACGAGTTCATCGCTCGATCCCATATAGGAAGCCGATACTCGGCAATGGTTCTGGTCCTCGAAAGCCTTCAGGTAAGAAGGATCGGCGTAGCCTTCCCACACCAGCAGATTCAGCGTAGGAGTTTTCCGGGCGCAGGATCCGCAGAACACGAGCAGCGACACGGCGAACAGAGAGCACGCGAATTTGCGAAACATTGACTGTTTCTCCCTCCCGATCGAAGCCGTGACGTGCCGCATGGTCACGATTATTCTTGCCAAATCAAAACGTCGGCGGCGTGTTGATCCATAACAGCCAGGTCTCGCTGCGGCCGGGATTTTTCCAGCGATGGGGCGTGGCGCTCTCAAAATAAAAGCTGTCGCCGCGCTTCAGATGGTACTCCTCGCCGTCAAGTGCGATCTTCAGCTCTCCGCGCAGCACGAACAGGAACTCCTCGCCTTCGTGGGCGTACGACTCGCCGCTGCCGGCTCCTGACTTAATACGAAAAAGATGCGGCTCCATCACCTTGTTACCCCAGGCGAGCAGCTCCATGCGCACCCCCGGACCCGCTTGGAGCACCTTGCGCTTCAACGGGCGCACCAATCGGGTATTCGATTCCGTCGCATCGAAAAAATCAAGGATGTTCGTGCGGTAATAGCGTGCTAGTCTGCGCAGTGTGCTGACGGAGGCACTCATCCGCGATCGTTCGAGCGCGCTCAGGAAGCCAATCGAAACGCCGGCCGCCGAAGCCACTTTTGCCAGGCTGAGTCCGCGTTGTGTGCGCAACCGCCGCAGCCGTGGCCCGATCGAAGCAGTGCCGTTGCTGGCGGCGGGTTGGATGGCGCCCTCGCCCTTCAGCATTTGCACGATGGCAGCGGCGTTCAATCCGCGGACTTTGCGCAGGTAGCGCGCTTTTTTCAGCAGCTGCACGTCGTCGTTGGTGTAAAGACGATAGCGGCTTTTGGTGCGGTGAGGGCGAGCGAGTCCCAGGGCTCCCCACGCTCGAATCGCCGACGGAGAAATCCCCACTAAACGGGCCACGTCACCGATTTTGAGATAAACTTGCCCGTCGCCCGACATATCTCTAAAAGAAGTTTTCGAATGTGCCTGCTGGTCGCGCCGCGGGAAGCGCATTTTTCCGCTTGACAGAGGGCGGCGGAGTCTCTAACCTTGCGCGATTATAGCAAGGTTTATGTTGTGCGCAAGCTGAATCGGATCTGGCAAATTTGCCCCGAGTCTGGAGGATCTGCATGCCGACTTCTGTACTGATGCTAAAACCATCCCGGATGTCCCGCTGGCTCATCTTCTCAACCTCGGTCCTGAGCCTGTGCCTGACCTGCTCCACGCTAATGTCGGCCCAGGGCACCGGAGGACGCATCCTCGGCCGCGTCACCGACCCCAGCGGCGCCCTGCTGGCAGGTGTGAAAGTGACGCTCACCAACGATGCTACCGGCGTGAGCAGCGAGACGACCACCAACGGAAACGGCGATTACGGCTTCCCCCAGGTTGCGGTCGGCGCCTATCATCTTGGGTTCGACCTCGAAGGTTTCAAGAAGAACGTGCAGCGCGGAGTAAACGTCGATCTCAACCAGGTCGTGACCGTCAACTCGGTATTGCAGGTCGGCGCAACAAAAGAGACGGTGGAAGTTACTTCCGAAGCGCCGCTCGTCGATACCACAAGCACACAACTGGGCGCGGTCATGGACTCGCAGCAGGTCTCGACTTTACCGCTCAACACGCGCGACACCTATCAACTTCTCCAACTCCAGCCCGGAGTGATGTCCACCGTCGGTTCCAGCAACACGCTGATTTATGGAAGCGACAACGCAGGCGCGGTTTCGGTGAACGGAGGCCGCGGGCGCTCCAACAACTTCAGCGTGAATGGTGGGGACGCCAACGACCTCTTCGTCAATCTTCCTACTGTGCAACCGTCACCTGACACCATTCAGGAGTTCCGCGTTCTGACCAATACGTTCGATGCGGAATATGGGCGCAACTCAGGTTCGGTGGTCAACGTGGTGACAAAGTCGGGGACCAATAATTGGCACGGGAGCGTTTACGAGTTTATTCGCAACAAGGTGCTCAATGCCAACGACTATTGTCTGACCGAGGCCGCCGACGGCCTTCCTTGCCAGAAGCCGCAGTTCAATCAAAACCAATTCGGCGGCACGTTTGGTGGCCCGATCAAGAAAGATCGAACTTTCTTCTTTGCTTCGTATGAAGGACGACGCATACGGCAGGGCATTCTCTCTCCTGCGGTCACTGTGCCCAGTTCTCAGGAAAGGCCATCTCCCTCCAACACAGTGTTGGGAAATGATGGTCAGCAATATATTGTGTCGGACTTCTCCGATATTAACCCTGTTAACGGGCCTAGCCCCTTGCCGTTTAGCGGCGCGCCCACGAACCCCTCGATTCTGGAAAACCGTACTGGCTGTCAGACGGCGGTAACCGCGATTGGCGGAGGAATGATTTCAGCGCCTGGTGCAACCTACCAGAGCATCTTCCCCAACAGCCAGATCCCGCTTGCATGCATGGACCCCACCGCGGTTGATCTGCTCCAGTTTGTTCCCATTGCTCCAAATGACGGCAATCTAATCACAACCGTCCCGACTGAGCCTGTACGCGGCGACCAGTTCACGGTCAAGTTTGACCATCGGATCAATGACAAGCAGAACCTGAGCGTCTATTACTATTTTAATGACGATCGGACGGTACAGCCCTTTGCCAACTTCGAACTGACCGGTGCCGATGTCCCCGGCTTTGGAAGCATCGTCGCGGAGCGCTTTCAGCAGTGGAATATTACCCACGACTGGACGATCAACACCAACACGGTCAATGAATTCCGGTTCAATTACAACCGCGAAGGCCAGCAGACATTTCAGCATCCGGCTAATACCGAGCTGGTGCAGAACTCCTGTCCCCCGGCGCCTATGTGGCTTACGAACGTTACTGGGCCCGTCCCTTGTTTTTATGGCGACGTTGCGGGGAATAGCTACGGGATACATCCTTTTCTTGGCCCTGACCGCGAGGGACTTCCTTCGATCTCGGTCGCGGGAGGATTCTCCCTGGGTAACGATTCCGAAGGCGAGCTTCCGCAGACGGGGAATTCTTTCCAGTGGGCCGACAGTCTGACCAAGATCTCCGGCAGTCACACCATGAAGTTTGGCGTGGATGTTCGCCGTCAGCGCTTTGATCAATTTCTCTACTACAACGTGAACGGAACCTTTGACTATTACGGCGGGGGGCCGAACGATGTGGGCGCCGCCAGTCTATATCCGAATTATCTATTGGGTCTTCCCGATCAATTCGGGCAAGGTTCGGGGCAAATCGAAAATGTCCGCAACACCGGATTCTATCTCTACGCGCAGGATAGCTGGAAGATAAAGCCGAATCTCACGCTGAACTACGGGCTGCGCTGGGAGTTAGATACCCCGCTGGCGGATAAGGCCAAGCACGTCGAGACTTTCCGCGCCGGTCAGAATTCCACGGTGTTTCCTTGCGGTGGCCCTAATACCGATTGCACCTCGCAAGACGCGGTCGGGTTGGTCGTTCCGGGCGATGCCGGGATTCCCCCGGGCATGACTCAAACTTATTACAAGGCGTTTGCTCCCCGCATCGGGTTAGCCTGGAGTCCCGGCAACTCGGGCAAAACTAGTATTCGCGCTGGTTGGGGACTCTTCTATAACCCAGTCGAGCAACTGGTGCTCGAACAATTCGGGGCTGAGCCTCCGTTTGGCGGAAGCACGTTTGTCTATGAGACGCAGTTCAACCAGCCGTTTCTTGACCAGAGCGGCACCTTCGGTTATCTGAATCCGTTTAACGGAGTTCTTAATCCGCAACGTGGTACCCCTCAGGACTGGGCAATCTTCGAGCCTATCGATCTGTTCGGCGATTTCCAGCCGCACATGCGCACCCAGTATTCCGCGCAGTACAACCTTACTATCGAGCGCGAGTTAACCAAAGACATGAAGCTGCAAGTCAGCTACGTGGGAACCCAAGGGCATCGCCTGCTGGCAACCCATGATATCAATTACTCGGACCCGCAGACCTGCGTCGATATCGCCGAGATCGCGACCGCCCATCCAGGCCGTGTCCGGGCGGGAATCGGCGGCCCAGAGACTACATGCAGCCAGTTTGACGAGGACGCTCCTTTCTACATCCTTCCGAACACGCCTCTGCCCGTAGCTTTGCATTTGCCCTACGCGCAAAATAATACTGTTATACCCGCAGGTACGAAGGTTGGCCCGGATGGCATCACCCTGGTCGGCTTGCGCCCGTACTCGTCGCCGCAATGCGATCCCATGACCGGCACTGGCTGTCCGAGCGACGGAATTCCGGTGTATAGCAGCATCTTTGCTCAGGACACGATTGCGGGCTCAGCCTATAACTCTTTTCAAGCTTCGCTCGAGAAGCGATTTGCCCACGGTCTTCAATTCACTGCTGCCTACACTTTCAGTAAGTCTATTGACGAGGCCTCCAGTTTCGAGGGAATCTTGAATCCACTACCCGGCGCGGACAACAACTCTCTGTCCCTCTTCGATGCCAAGCACCGGTTTGTTGTCAGTTATTACTGGGAACTGCCGGTAAGAAAATACAGCGGGTTTGCCGGGAAGGTGCTGGATGGGTGGGCAGTATCGGGGGTCACGACTTATCAGACAGGATTTCCGATCCGCATTACGTCGGAGGCCGACAATGAGCTGATGAACAGCTTCGACTTTGAACTGCCGGGAGAGCCGGACCAACTCGCGCCCTTCCAGAGGCTTCATCCGCAGAGCAGTGGGGGTTATTACTTCAACCAGAACAGCTACACCGAAAACGCGTCTGTCCCTCCCTCGCCCCCCGGGCAGCCACCGAATGGCATTGTGAACTGCACGGCGAGTGTCGTGTATGGCTGCTATGATCCAAGCCTGTTCGGCCGGGTCGGGACCGCGCCGCGCACGGTCTGCTGCGGCCCGGGAATCAGCGAAACTGACTTTGCCGTCATGAAGAACATTCCGGTCAACGAACGTTCGCACTTCGAATTTCGGGCGGAGTTGTTCAATGTGTTCAACCATACGCAGTTCTTTAATCCGGATGGCGACAGCACCGATGGTGCGCAGTTTGGACAGGTGACCGAGGTCAAATCTCCGCGTCTGGCGCAGTTTGGGTTGAAGTTTTACTTTTAGCACGGAAGAGCGAAGAATACGGATAGAGAAGAATACAGATAGACTGGATACATGCTTATCCCCCGGCGGTTCCGGCCGCCCGGGCCCAATCTAATGGCCTAACCGGCCTGAGTCTTATTGGAGATCATGATGTACCCCGCCTTGCAAAAAGAGCTCGACACGTTCGAGCGCCGTACTCCGAAGTCCGCCGAAGCGCATAAGAAGAACCTGAAGCGGCTGCCTCTCGGCGTAGCCAGCAATTATCGCGCTTACGAACCGTATCCGATCTTTGTCGCGGAAGCGTCAGGCAGCAAGTTCCGCGATCTCGACGGCAACGAATACCTCGACCACAATCTATGTTTCGGCACGCTCATGGCAGGCCACTCGCATCCGGCGGTCATCAAGGCGGTCGGAGCGCGCCTCGACAAGGGCACTGCTTACGGCATGCCGCATAACATGGAGTGGGAGTTGGCGGAAGAGATCTGCACCCGTTTCCCGATTGAGATGTGCCGCTTCGGCAACAGCGGCACCGAAGCCACCATGCATACCATTCGTCTCGCCCGCGCCGCGACCGGACGCGACAAGATCATTAAGTTCGAGGGCGGCTATCACGGACTGCACGATGCAGCACTCGTCAGCGTGAAGCCGCATCCGCCCGGCGACGATTTGGGCGATATCAAGAATCCAAAGCCCGTGTCTGGAGGGGCGGGCGTGCCGAAGGCGAGCATCGCGAACGTGCTGGTTGCGACCTTCAATGATCTGGAGACCGTGGAGCGGCGCTTCCGGGAGAATCCGAATGAGATTGCGGCCGTGATCCTCGAGCCGATCATGATGAACGTTGGCCTCTGCATGCCGCAAAAAGGATTTTTGGAGGGTTTGCGGGCGCTCTGCGACCAGCACGGCGCACTGCTGATCTTCGACGAGGTCAAGACCGGCGCGAAACTTTGCTGGGGCGGGGCTTCGGAATACTTCGGAGTGAGCCCCGACATGATCTGCCTGGCAAAGTCGATCGGCGGTGGCTTTCCGTTGGCGGCTTTCGGTGCGCACAAGCGGGTTATGAACCTGATTGCGGACCACAAGGTTTTCCACGGCGGCACCTACAACACGAATCCGATTTCGATGGCCGCCGGTCTGGCAATGTTCCGCGAAGTGCTGATTCGAAGTAACTACACGCTTGTCGAGAGACTGAGCAATAAGCTGGTGGAAGGATATAAGAAGACGCTTGCGAAAGTTGGCCTGCAAGGCTACATCGCAAGCGCCGGGGCGAACGGCGCGCTCATGTTGTATCCAAAAGAAGTCCGGAATTACCGGGACTGGCTGCCGATTGACGTTGATCTCTGGCGGCATTACTGGTTCGGCATGGTGAATCGCGGCGTGATGGCGCAGCCCTACTGGTGGGATGAGCAGTGGACCATTTCCGTGCAGCACACCGATGCTGACATCGACCAGCACCTGGCGGCATTTGCCGATGTCGCTCCGTCGCTAGCTGCCGCTCAGCACGAGCGTCTCGGAGTCTTAGCAACACATTAACGGGATCGGGCCATCTGACCAATCGGGTGATTGAAAATCCGAGAACTGGATGGATAGATGGCCCGATGACCCGATGATCCGATGACCCGATGACTTCCGATCCCAACCAACCGCACCTGAAACGTGTCCTCGGACGCTTCGATCTGGTGTTGCTGTTTGTCGTTGCCGTATTCAATCTCAACGTTGTTCCAA
>Ga0302326_10005091_pt1 | contig 30112 bp, 33 predicted proteins | sample Palsa_T0_3_FD_202264 | JGI IMG/M metagenome (GOLD analysis project Ga0302326, IMG submission 202264) | Peat permafrost microbial communities from Stordalen Mire near Abisko, Sweden - Palsa_T0_3 | ecosystem: Environmental > Terrestrial > Soil > Palsa > Peat permafrost | place: Sweden: Abisko... | reverse complement strand
ACGAACAGCAGCAGGAAGACGACCGGCATCCCGACGAGCATCAGGGTCATCGACGGGTACCGCAGCATGCGCTTGAGGTTGCGGCGCAGCATCGTCGCCGAGTCGCGTAGCGGGTAGAACCGGAGGCCCGCCGGGGTAGTCGGGTTCGGGCCGGTAAGGATGTGGGTGCTCATCGAGTGGTCACCTGCTCGTTGCTGGAGTCGCCGGTAAGGGCGAGAAAGACGTCATCGAGATCGGGGGTATGCACGGACAGTTCGTCGACCTCGATGGCCCGGTCGTCGAGCCGGTCGATCAGGATCTTCAGCGAGCGCAGGCTCCCATCGCTGGGTACCCGCAGGGTGAGCGCGGCGTCGTCGCGCTCACCCTCCCCGAGGATTCTCCTGGCCACCTCGAGGCCGCGGGCGTCGGCGAACCGCAGGCTAACGTGTCCACCGGGGATGCGGCGCTTCAGTTCGTCGGCGGTTCCCTCGGCCACCAGCCGACCGTGGTCGAGGACCACGATCCGGTCGGCCAGCTCGTCGGCTTCCTCCAGGTACTGCGTGGTCAGGAAGATGGTGACGCCGCTGGCCACCAGGTCCCGGATGATCTGCCACATGTTCCGGCGGCCGCGCGGGTCCAGCCCGGCGGTGGGCTCGTCGAGGAAGATCACCCGCGGGCGCCCGACCAGGGTCATCGCCAGGTCGAGCCGCCGCCGCATGCCGCCGGAGTAGGTCGAGGCCGGCTTACCACCCGCCTCGGTCAGGTCGAACTCGTCGAGCAGCTGGGCAGCGCGGCGCCGGCCTTCGCCCCGGGCGAGGTGGTGCAGATCCGCCATCAGCAGCAGGTTCTCCCGCCCGGTGAGCAGGTTGTCTAGCGCGGAGAACTGACCGGTGACACCAATCGCGGCGCGCACCGCGTCGGGTTCGCGGGCGAGGTCGTGGCCGGCGACCTGGGCGTCACCGGCGTCGGCACTGATCAAGGTGGACAGAATCCTGACCGTGGTGGTCTTCCCGGCGCCGTTCGCGCCGAGCAGTGCGAAGACCGTTCCCGGTGGCACGGCCAGATCGAGACCGTCGAGCACGACCTGGTCGCCGAACGACTTGCGCAGGCCGGTCGCGGCGATCGCCGGCCAGGATTTCTGGATGGTCATGGTTCCCTTCCTCCAGGGCTGAAGCGGATCAGGAGCGGATCACGAGCGGCGGATCGTGATGTCGCCGTAGGAGGTGCGCCCGCGGACCTCGACGGTCTCGTCGGACTCCGTGGGCCGGGCGGCCTCGTCGAGCAGGTTGCGCACGTGCCCGAACCCGGTGTTCACCTCAAGCCAGGCGGCGGTGCCCTCGGCGATGCCGACCTCCAGATCACCCATCGCGGTCTCGAGCACGACCGAACCGTGGACCACCTCGCCGAGGCGGATGCTGCCGTTGGCCGTCTTCGCCTCCACCCCGGCGCCGGCCCGCTCGACGGAGATGTCGCCGTTGGCCGTGCGCACCCGCACGTCGCCGGTGACCGTGTCGATCGCGATGTCGCCGTTGGAGTTCTTGACCACGGCCGAGCCCTCGATCTCGCCGATCTGGACCTTCCCGGAGCCGGTGGAGATCTCGGCGTGGCCCGCGATGGCGTCGGCGGTGACCTGACCGGCCGACGTGTGCAGGCGCAGCGGGCCCGTTTGTTCGAGCCGGACCTTCCCGACGGAGGTCTTGAACCCGCACTCCCCGAGCCGGCCGGCCGAGCGGAAGTCGCCTACCTGCATCTCCGCGGACACCGCCGAACCGCTGGGCAGTTCGATGGCCACGTCGACCGACCTGGTCTTACGGGAGAAGTCGAAGACGCGCGCCTTCGGCCCGGTGACCTGAAGCGTGCCGTTGGCGTAGTCGACGCGAACCTGTTGTGCGGCTTTCACGTCGGACTCGTCGGCTTCATCGCTCGGGCGGACTTCGACGACGGTGTCGGTCCGGTCGCTCGCCGTGATCCGAACATCGCCGACGCCAAGCTCGAGGGTGACGGAAATCGCTTCGGGGGTCTCGTATTTTGGCATGGTTGTTCCTCCATCGTGGGTAGGTGAGCCGTCCCCGCAGGCCGGGGACGTGGTGTGGTGTGGTGCGGTGTAAGCGGTGCGGTGCGGCTAGCGCACCCAGCCGGTCAAATGCTGCTTGGCCCGTTTGCCGCTGCTGGGTGGCTCCGGGTGCTGATCGCGATCGGATCGCTGCAGGGCAGCGGTGGCCGCCCGGACCAGCCAGGCGTTGACCGAGCGCCCCTCGGCGGCCGCGGTCTCCTCGATCGCGGCCTTGAGCTGCTCGGGCAGGCGTACGTTGATCCGTGCGGCGGGACCGTCCTCGGCGATCAGCAGGCCGCTGTCCGCCGTGCCGTCTAGCGTCGCCGCAGCGTCCTGCGCCGTGAGCCCGGGCGCCTCGGCGGGTGGCGCCGTCACGACGAAGTTCGGATCGCGTCCGCGCAGCCGCAGCTCCACCGAACCCGGAGCCAGCTCCCGGGTGATCTCGTCGGCGGCGGCCGACAGCGCGTCCAGCAGCGTCATCCGGATCGCCGACTCGAGCGACCCGGTGAGGCGCTCGACCAGCGCACGCGCCTCGCCGCCGCCGGCTTCGGCCAGCGTGGCGAACTCACGTCCGAGGTTATTCACATACGAGGTCAAGTCCATGGCGCCATTGTGGCACACTCATGGCACCAATGCAAACACCTATGGCACCAAAAAGCGCCGACCATGGCACCATCTGGCGCTCTGTGGAGGAAAACCACTGGTCAGGAGGTTGAGCGACCAACTGCCGGACCCAGTCGTCCTCGCGTTCTCGGGAGATGCGCTGCGCATTGCCGGTCAGCGCCCAAGGCCACGTTGCTAGCACCTCGGCGAGGTGTCAATCTCCGGGCGCAGCAAGGGTGGGCGATGTCCAGGGCGGCCTTGCCGCTGCGAAGGCGCCCACATGCGCCACCTTCTCCTCGTCCGCACCATTACTTGTGGCGGTAAATGGCTGGCAAACGCATGAATATGACACCCTACTCGATAGAATGGGTAGGTTGCCACACTCATAGAATACCTGAGCGATTCCGGGGGCCGGCGGGTGGGGTTGCTGGTGTAATCACCGTGACGGTGTCCTCGAGGTCGGCGGCGTTCAGGCCCTTGAAGTAGGCGCGGATGCCGGACTCGGGTGTGTTCATGAGTCTTTCCTCCCTATCCGGTGCGCGCCGGCACCGTGCCGGACGCGCTGGTCTGGCGGAAAAGCAGCGCTTCGATGGAGTCGGCGGCCAGGTCGGCCCCGTCGTGGGAGCCGAAGGCCTGCGACCGCCGCCGGGCCTCCGCGGCGAACCGGTCGGAGGCGAGGACCTCCTGTACGGCGGCCCGGATGCGGAGCTCGTCCGTGTCGGGCGGCAGGGCCAGGCCAGCCCCCCACTCCTCGATCAGCCGGGTGTTGGGGCCCTGGTCCCCGCCCTTAGCCGGGATGCCGACGACGGGAACCCCGTGCCGCAGGGCCCCCATCATCGTGCCGTGCCCGCCGTGTCCCACCATGACCGCGGCCCGCTCTAGGATCTGCTCGTGGTCCACGAACGACGTGAGCCAGGCGTTGGCGGGCGCGGCGAGCTCGGCCGGCTCCACGATCCCGCCCGTAGTGGCGACCACGTGCACCGGCAGCGGCGCCAGGGCATCGAGCGCCCGCTGCAGCATGGCCGGATCACGCTGCTCAGTTACCGTGCTGAAGCTGAGCAGCACGACCGGGACCGGATCGTCGTCCGCCCACGGCAGCGCCGCGGGGACGGCCCGCCGCTCGCTGGTGAGCACCGGAGCTCCGTGCACCACGTGGGACCAGTCCACGGTCGGCTCGCCGTCCAGGGCCAGCAGCGTGTTCACGTGCAGCAGGTCGCGCTCGCCCCACAGCTCGTCCAGCGTCGGCAGGGCGTCGAACCCGGCTCGCTGCCGCGACTCGCTCTGCATCGCGAAGTTGGCGCGCCACATGTCGATCAGCCGGTAGCAGAAGGTGTGCAGCATCACCGCGGTGGGCCGACCGAGCCGGGGCGCCACGTTCAGGGCCGCCGCGAACATGGCGTCGATCACCACCAGGTCAGGGTCGTCGGCCGCGACGAGGCCGGCCAGTTCCTCCCCGACCGCGGGCGAGCTGGTGTTGCCGAACACCGTGGCCAGCGGGTGGAAGGAGTAATGATCCAGATCAGAACAGGCACGGCTGAACGCCCCCGCCGTCACCCCAGCCGCCTCGGCCCGCGGGACCATCTCCGGCCTCCCGTAAAACCGGACATCGTGCCCCCGGCTCCCGAGCGCGTTCGCGATCCCCAGCCCCGGCGGCAGGTTCCCGCCGCCGTCCCAGCACGCCCATACGATTCTGCCCATTTGGGTTCCCTCTCCCTAAGGTTCCCAGCGCGCCCCGGACGAGGCGCACCATGACCGCTTCCGCGGCCGGGCGGTCCAGGCGCAGGTCGCCCCGCAGGACCTTCCAGACGTAGACATCCATGGCCACGACCAGCGCGGTGACGACGGCTTCCCGCTCGCCCGCCGCGCAGCAGTCCAGCTGAGCCTCGAACGACTTCTCCACCCACGCGCGGTGGTTCGCACGGCCGACCCGGGCGAGGTCGGCGAAGCCGGCCACCTGGTCCTCCACGGCCAGCATCCGCACGACCCGGTCGCCGATTTCCTCGTAGTCGTCGAACAGCCGGGTCACCGCCTGCTCCGGCGAGGCCGCCCGCTCGAAGGGCCGGAAGCGGTCGCGGACGCTGCCGATCACCGCCATGATCAGCTCCTCCTTGCTGCCGAAGGCGCGCAGCACGGTCTGGACGCTGGTCCCCGCCGCGTCGGCGACGTTCTCCAGCGTGAAGCCGGAGGACTTGGTCTCGAACAGCTCCCGGGCGGCATCCAGGATCCGCTGCCGGGTGGCCTCGGCCTGCCTGCCCCTGGTCTCCATCGAGTACCGCCGCGAATTCATGTTAGTGATGGTGACACGAATCAAATTTAATGTCAACGCCATACTCACGAATAGGCGCGATCGCCGGCGCATCCGAATGTCTCCGCGTTTGCGACGGCATCGAGGCCGGGTATGTTTCGTGCAGGCAGGAGCGCCTGCCGCACTCCGAGCTGACCGTGGCCCGCGCCCGCGGCGGCGACGAGGACAAGGGCCGCTGGTTCGCGCTATCCGGTGAGATCGGTCACTGCCTGAGCCAGGCGATCAGGGCGCGGGGCAGCATCGCCGCGAGGGACATGGCGTGACTGACAACAGCGCATTTAAGAACCAGGTCCGCGCCCGAATGGCCGAGACTGGCGAGAAGTACACGATCGGCCGCCGCAAGGTCATCGCCGGGCATGATGCGGGCCAGCCCCCGGTGATCTTGCGGGTGCACCTTAATCCCCATCTGGACCTGGAGCTGACCGCCCAGGCAGGCCAGGTTTACGCCGGTGCCGATGACCAGGCCGGCGAGACATGGTTGACCGGCTGCTCGCGGACCAGATCGAGATGGCCGGCTTTGACGAAGCGCAGATCGCAGCCAGCTCAAAGATCATGACCGGCCAGGAGCTGAGCGCCGAGGACGAGGCCGCCGAAGACGCCGCCATCCGTCGTGTGGTGCGCCACGGCGTAGAACGGGCGGCCGGCGTGTCCGCGGTGGAGATCGACCGGACCGGGAACGGGGTGCGGGTCGACATCCGCACCGCTGAGCCGGGCATCGTGATGCGCCATCACGGCGCGGAAGCCGACCGGATCCGCGGTGATCTGGAGGAGCTGACCGGCGGGCCCGTCCTGCTGAACATCCGCCGGGCCCCTGGTCCGGAGGAGACAGCAGACGACGACGCCGAGTCCTAGCACCCGCGCCGGCTCGGGGCCGGCGCCTGGCCCCGCCCGGCCGGGCCGACGAGTGGTGTGGTTGCGGCAGCCTGCACAGAGGAGTGTGTACGGTGCCACAACCATACAAACCGGACTGGGGCGTACGGGGTGGAAATACATTTGTGGGGCAGTCGATACGGCTCGACGGTTTCAGCCGGGGGAAGCCTGTCGACATCACGCTGCCCGCGAACGCTGCCGTAGTTACTTGATGCCGACCACCATGGATTCCGGGCCCGCTAGCGGCTCGACATAGCCGTCGCGGAAGCCGACATCGGCCATCTAGGAACAGCGCGGCGGCCGCGGCGGGCTGGCATTCGTTCCCGGGTCAGCTGAGCAGGTCGCGGACGCGCGGGATGACCTCGCGGCCGTACAGCTCGATGTTGGTCATGAGCTGGTCGTGCGTCAGGCCCGGCATGCCGTACTTCAGGTCGAACCGGGTGGCGTCCAGGGCGCGGAGGTTCGTGGCGATCTTCCGCGCGACGGTCTCCGGTGAGCCGACGTACAGTGCTCCGTGCGGCCCGGTTTCGGCGTCGAAGGACTCCTTGGTAGGAATCGCGAAGCCCCGCTCCGCGGCCACCAGGGCGATGAGTTCCCGCCAGCGCGGCCAGAACTCCGCTTTGGCCTGCTCGTCGGTGGCGGCGATGTGGCCTGGGGAGTGCACGAGCACCGGGAGCGGCGGGCGGCCGAACTTCTCCAGGGCTCGCTGGAACAGCTGCGAATACGCGGCGAACCGGTCCGGCGGGCCGCCGATGATGGCCAGTGCGAGGGAGAACCCGAGGCGGGCGGCGCGGATCACCGACTGCGGGTTGCCGCCGACACCGATCCACACCGGGAACGGACCGGACTCGGTGTGCGGTACCACGTCCTGGTTCAGCAGGGGCGGCCGGGTCTTACCCTCCCAGGTGACGGGCCCGCCCTTGAGCAGCTCGGCGAACAGGGTGGCCTTCTCCTCGAACAGTTCCTCGTAGTCGGCGAGGTCGTAGCCGAACAACGGGAACGATTCGATGCTCGATCCGCGGCCGAGGATGACTTCGGCCCGGCCGCCCGAGAGCGCGTTCAGGGTGGAGTACCGCTGGAACACCCGGACCGGATCATCTGAGCTCAGCACGGTGACGGCGGATCCGAGGCGGATTCGTTCCGTCCGGGCCGCGATCGCGGCGAGCACAACGTCGCCGGCCGGCATCGGGAAGTACTCGGTGTGATGCTCGCCGATTCCGAAGAAGTCCACGCCGGCCTGTTCGGCGAAGACGCCCTCTTCGGCCACGTTGCGGATCGTCTGGGCGTGTGAGGCCGGCGTGCCGTCGGCGTCGCTGTTGCGGTCGCCGAAGGTGTCCAGCCCGAAGGTGTATGTCATGTGAGGCTCCTGGTGTCCTGACGTACGGCCTGCTCGAACTCAGGTAGACCCAGGACAACCCCGAACACCGGGCCGCCCGGCTGGAGCACCCGTCCTGCGCGCAGACTTTCCAAACGGACCGGGTCGTAGCCGATCCGGTCAACCAGGCCCGCGACCGTGGCGACCGCCGCGGGGTCGTCGCCCGCGACGCCCGCGGCCCTGCGGTCCGGGGCACCCGCTGGCCGCGCCCGGTCCTCGAGCTCGTGATAGCCGATGTGATTGAGCGCCTTGACCACGGTCGAGCCGGCCAGCCGCCGGGCCACGATCTCACTGCTCCCGCCGTCTTCGAACGGCTCAAGGACGCCGTCGCTGGCCGGCCAGTAGTTCATCGCGTCGACCACGAGCTTGCCGTCGAGCGGCGCGGGATCGATGTCGCCAAAGCGGTGCAGCGGTATCGCGAGCACCACGATGTCCGCGTCCGCCACTGCGTCGCTGGCCCACCGTGGCTGCGCGCCGGGAATGACCAGCTCGGTGATCAGCGCGATGTCTTCCGGGTCGCCTGAGGTGGCGATGGCCACCGGGTATCCGGCCTTGACGGCCAGCCGGGCGATGACCGGCCCGACATGGCCCGAGCCGAGCACCGCGAGCCTGCTTAGTTCCCTCATCATCGGCTGGTCCTCCCTTGGCGAGAGCGAAACACTTGGAGACGTAAGCGGACTTTACCCCGTTTATATTCCGGCCGTAGGGTGGGACCTATGAGCCAGCCCGTGACCTGGGGACCGCCGCCCGCCGAGCGCGCCGACGCCGCCCGCAACCGGCGGCTTCTGCTGGTCACGGCGCGCGAGATAATCGCCGGGCAGGGAGCGGGCCAGCTGACCATGGACGGGCTGGCCGAACGCGCGGGCCTGGGCAAGGGAACAGTGTTCCGCAGGTTCGGCACCCGGGCGGGGATCTTCCAGGCGCTGCTCGACGACGACGAGCGGGACTTCCAGCAGCAGGTTCTCGCCGGGCCCCCGCCGCTCGGTCCCGGCGCCCCGCCCCTGGACCGCCTGATCGCCTACGGCCGCGCCAGGATCGACTTCCTGATCGGGCACCGCGAGATCGCACGCGCCGCACTGGACGGCAGGGAACGGGTACCAGCCGGATCGCAGACGCCCATGTCGCAGGAACACATCCGGTCCCTGCTCATCCAGATGAGCCTCGGCGCCGACCCAAAAACCGACCTGGACGTCCTGGCCACCCAGCTGACCGCGGCCCTGGACGGCCCGCTGCTGCTGTACCTGTCGTCCGACATCCTTACCCAGGCCGCTCCGCAAGTCTCCGAACGTCTCGGCCGAGGCTGGCAGGACCTGATCCAGCGCGTCGCCCGATCACGATGAAGCCGACACGATGAAACAGCGGTCAGTCGCCGAGCCCGCCATGAACGGGCTACCAGGGCGTCTCAGCCAGCGAGATCCTCCGGTGTTAGCCGATTCTGCGGTCGTTGCCTTCCCATTCTTTGTCGCGGAGTCCCGTCTTCTGGATCTTGCCCGTGGAAGTCCTGGTTAGTTCGGTGATCTCAACGGACGCCGGCCGCATGTAGCCGGGCAGGTGCTCTTTAGCGAAGGCGAGAATGTCTTCCGCGGAGGCGTGCTCGCCGTCTTTGAGCTCGACGAAGGCCTTGGGCCGTTCGCCCCATTTCTCGTCGGGCGTGGACACGACGGCGACGTCGGCGACGGCCGGGTGCCTGCCGATCGCTGCCTCGACCTCGATGCTGGAGATGTTCTCGCCGCCGGAGATGATGATGTCCTTCTTGCGGTCTCGCAGTTCGATGTAGCCGTCGGGATGCCGGACCGCGAGGTCGCCCGAGTGATACCAGCCACCCGCGAGCGTCTCCCTGGTCTGCTCCGGATCTTCGAAATAGCCGGTCATGACGTTGTTGCCGCGCATCAGGACTTCGCCGAGCGACTTGCCGTCCGCCGGCACCTCGCGGCCCTGGTCATCGACGACGCGGACCGGATCAGCGATCAGGTAATTCACCCCCTGGCGTCCCAGCAGCCGGGCCTGCTCCTCCACCGGGAGTTCCGCCCAGCGCTCCTGGCGCTCGCAGATCATGTACGGACCGTACAGTTCGGTGGCCCCGTAGACGTGGACGGGCCGCAGCCCGATGTCAGTCAGCCGGGCGAACAGCTCCGGGGTGGGCGGCGAACCCGACACCGTGGTGATGATTTCGCGATCGAGTTTGTGGGCGCTTTCGTGGCCCAGGATCGACGCCTGGACGGTAGGTGCCCCGCTGTAGTGGGTGACGCCCTCGTTGTCTATCAGCTCCCAGACACGTCCTGGATCCATCTTGCGCAGGCACACGTGGCGGCCTCCGACCGCGGTGACCGCCCAGGTGAAGCACCAGCCATTGCAGTGGAACATGGGCAGAGTCCACAGGTACACGCTCTCGGGAGTCAGGCGGGTTTCGATCACCTCGCCCAGCGCGTTGAGATAGGCGCCGCGGTAGTGGTAGACGGCGCCCTTGGGCCTCCCGGTGGTCCCTGAGGTGTAGTTGATGGAGATCGGCTCGTCCTCGTCGCCGAGTTCGCTCGGCACGGGCTCCGCCGAGCCCTCGGCGAGGAACGCCTCGTAGGGGTCCTCGGCGGCGCCGGTGTCGTCGATGCGCACGGCACGCTCGACTCGCGCGCCTTCGGCCAGATGCTCGAACTCATGGTCGGCGAACAGGAAACGGGCACCCGAATGCTCCAGGATGAAGCCGATGTCCTGAGCGTTCAGCCGGTAATTGAGCGCCACCAGCACGCCGCCCGCGGCCGGCACCCCGTAGTGCGCTTCCAGCAACGCCGGGATGTTGGGGCAGATGAACGCCACTCGGTCACCCTTCCGCAGGCCCGCTGCCCGCAGCGCCGAGGCGAGCCGGTTCACCCGCTCCCCGAACTCCCGGTAGGTGTAGCGGCGGTCCTCGTGCACCACGGCCACCTTGCCGGGATACACCAGCACACTGCGCTCCAGGAACTGCAACGGGCTGAGCTCGGTCCGATGAGCACGCCGCACCTCGGCGGCGTCGCTGGACTTGGCCATCGGCTCTCCTTCCGGGCGATAAACCTTCCCTACCCGGCTCCAGACCCGGCACTCCCATCGCGAAGCATCAGCCGGAGTCCAGCCAGGTCGCTGGTTTCGAGGGCTCTGGCCGGTCTGGGTAACGGGGCTGGTCTGCGAGGGGAGGCTGGTGTGCGCGTCTGGGGCGGTCTACGATCTTGGGGACCGCAGTGGTCTCCAGCCTGTTGCCTTGCCCGCGCCGGCCAAAGCCGCCGGGCGTCACGGGGACTGGCCGGTGATCCCTTCGCCTGTTCGCGCCCGAGGGGAATCTCGATGCCGCTCTACATGTACCAGGCCTCCTATAGCGCAAAGTCGATGGCGGCTCAGCTTAAGGACCCGCAAGATCCCGTGGAAGCGATCAGGCCGGCGCTGGAGGACCTAGGAGCCACGATCGTGGTGGCGGGCTTTCCGTTTGGCGAGTATGACGTGCTCGTCGTGTATGACGCACCCGACGATATGACCGCTGCCAGCGTCGCGATGGCAGTTGCCGCCGAGGGCGAGCTCAGGTCGGCCAAGACCACGCGACTGCTCAGCGGGCAGGAATGGCTCGAGTCCTTGCGCAAACGCAGGATCGTCAGCACCCGGAAAGCACGCTAGCCGCACGACCGCCGGCGCCAGCTACCAGAGCTCTTCAGCGCGTCGTATTCCCCGGACGGCTGTCCAGCCAGAACGCCCACCGCTCTATCGTGCCGATCCGGAGCAGCCCGGCTGACGCCCAGGGATCCCCGGCGAGGCGCGCCTTGATGTCGTTCTCGTCCGCCGCCTCGACCACATGCAGGGTCTGTTCGCCGTCGCCGACGGGACCGCCAAGGATGACAAAGCCATCATCGACGAGTCCGTCCATGAATGCTGCGTGCTCATCCCAGCCGTCTTGGTCTCGTATCTGGCGCGAGGGATCCCAGCCCGGGCCGTGAACTAGTCTCACCGCGAAATTAGCCATGGCGAGAGCGTACGGGCCGCTACCGACATTCAGCCCGCCCCGCATATGACAACCCTTGGTTGACATGACAACCCATGGTTGTCATTATGATCTCATGGTCAAGCGCATCGAATCGACGGCTCACATGGCACTCCTGGAGGAGCTGAAGCAGGTCCGCGCAGCAGCGATCGAGCACTTCCGCGCGGCGCAGGAACTGTCCCGGCAGCGCCGCCGGCTGATCGACGCATTGCTCGCCGAGGGCTTCTCTCAAGCCGATCTGGCCAGGGAGCTTGGTGTGACCCGCCAGGCGATCCAGAAGATGATCGCGGCCGGTCAGGACGGGCCGCGGCGGTGATACGACAGCGCGGGGTGGTTTACGACGTCGGCCGTTCATGGGTTCGCTGTCCATGAACTGGCGGCCCGATTACACGCCGGCCCTGATGCGCCGGGAACTGGACATCATCCGGACCGGCCTGCACGCCAACGCCGTGCGGCTGGGCGGCCGTGACCCACTGCCTCAGCGGGCCAGCAGGGGGATGAGAACCTGGGCGTCGGGGGTGCCCCAGCCGGTGACCGGGTCCCAGCCGGGTCCGGTCTGGTAGCCGGTGATCGTGGCCCCGTTGAGGACTACCGTGTTGTTGCCGGTGGTGATGTCGTGGAACGCCTGGTGGTACAGCGGGCCGCGGGCGATCCGGTAGATGGCGGGGTTAACGAAGCCGAGCGGGTGGCCGGCCTCCTGGTCGGCCAGGGCGATCAGGCCGGCCCAGAACGGCGCGCCTGCGCTGGTGCCGCCGGCCCCGATGAGCTCGTAGCTGCCGCCTGGCGCGCTGAACGCGAGCGCCATGCCGGTAGAACCCTCAGCGTCGGCCGCCACGTCAGGCACGCCGCGGGTGGCACCGATGCCGGGCACGCCATCGGCGTAGGCGGGCCGGGCGAACAGCCGGCTGAACCCGCCGCCCGACCCGCTGGACGGGGTGTTCCAAGTGGTCTCGCTGATGTACGCGCCGGTGACGGGGTTCGCGGTCAGGCTGGTGCCGCCCACCCCGAGCACGAGCGGATCGGAAGCGGGCAAGATGACCTCCTTGACCGGCGTGGACGAGCCGTTGCCGAGCACGCCCTGGTCGCCTGACGCGGCGACGACGGTGACATTGCGGGCGGCGGCGTATTCAAGCGCCGAGTTCATGGTCGCCACCTCCGCGCTGGTCCAGGAGTCCTCGCCCACGCTGAAATCCTGACCGATGCCGCTTTGGGACATCACCTCTCCGTTACGGACCGCGATCCGCACGTACGCGGCGAACGTGGCCGCGAACTTCGCCGGGGTGCTCACCTCCGCCGTGCCGACCAGAATCTCACGGATGGTGGCGTCCGGGGCGACGGCGTGCACTAGCTCGGTGTCCTCCACCTCCTCCTCGCTGGCCAGCCACGGCGAGGCGGACGAGCCCGCCAGGGTCGTGATGACCTGGATCTGTGCCGCGGGCAGCCCGAACCGGCGGTCGAAGTCCGCCACGTCCTGCCGGATGTCGGTGACCGCCGGGGTCTGCGCCGGTCCGGTTTCGGCCTCCTCGGGCAGCGCCACCGTGATGCCGCGGCCGTTGATCCCGCGATCCAGCAGCGGCTGGATGCCGTAGGCGACCCGGAACTGCCGGGGTGTGTAACACGGCACGGAGCCTAGGCATTCAGTCGCCGCGGCGCCAGCCGGGCTGGCCGTCGTCGGCGCTGTGCCGCTGCCCGTCCCGGTGCTGCCGGCCGGCAGCAGGTGCTCGCAGGCGTCATTAGCCCGCGCCGCGGGGCTGTTGCCGTGCGGTTGCCCGCTGATGCCGATGGCCGCCGATGGGTTGGGGTCGGGGAAGTCCGGCACGCCGTGGGTTTGCATGCACTGCGCGTAGGCAAGATCCGCCCGGTAGGTCGCCGACTCTGTGGCGGCAGAGCCGCCGGCGGACGAGGTGCCACCGGCGGACGACGGACTGCCGCCGCACGCCGTCAGCACGGTGACGGCTGCCACCACAGCCAGGGCTGCCACGCGCCGCGGGCCCCGATTACCGCTGGTCGTGCCGTTCATCGCGGCCTCCTCAAGCAGCCAAACCGGGACGTCGTGCTTCCAGTTCTCATCGGATCTGGCGCCGGGCGATGGCGAATCATCCAGGTCCGCACCGACCGGACGTCGTGGCCGGCACCGGCACGACTTACGGTGAAGACGGGTGCGCCGGCGTCTTCGCGCGGACCGCTCATCTGTTACCTCCCCGGAAGCTTCCCCTGTGGAGAGTAAGTAGCAACAGGCGAGGAGGCGGTTTGGCTCACCGCCGAGATTCTCACTCGGCGGGCCGCCCGCGTTCCGGCCAGGCGCCTGGACCCTTGGCCGCCACTACCGCTGGGTGGACTCCATCGCGCTGGCCTGGATCGCGCTGATCGCGATCTTGTTCATCATGGCGGTAAGCCCGGCCGGTATCCCATTCCGCAACGGCTTCACGTGGACTATGGTGAACTACGCGCCGCTGTCCCTGCTCGTCGCGCTGGTCTTGTTCGGGGCTGGCTGCTGTCGGCCCGGTACTGGTTCCGCGGCCCGGTCCGGCAGGCCTCATTCGAGGAGCTGGAAGCAGCCGACCGGACTGCCGCCGACCACACGGCCGACGGGGTGCCGGCTTACCCGCGAGACGCTCGACCCCGGAGGTGGCCAGTGGCCGCGGACACGGCCGCCCTCGCGATCGCTGCCCGGGTCTGGCCAGGCGCAGCCGTGGCGCTGGAGGAGCTATCGGGCGGGATCACCAACCTCAACTACAAGGCGACCACACCTAGCGGCACCTTTGTCATCCGGCTTTTCGGCCGGGATTCCGAACTGCTCGCCATCGACCGCGAGACCGAACAAGCCGCCACCTCGATGGCCGCCCGTCTGGGCATCGGACCCGAAGTGGCGGCCTGCGCACCGCGTGAGGGCTACCTGGTCACCCGGTTCCTGCCCGGCCAACATTTCACGGCCGAGCAGATGCGCGCACCCGGCGTGATGGCACAGGTAGCGGCCACGCTGCGGGTCCTGCATCAGGGGCCGCCCATTCCGGGCACTCTTGACCCGTTCGCCGTCGTCGACTTCTACCGGCACAACGCGCAAACCCGAGGGGCCGACCCCGGTGACGATTACGCGTGGGCCGAACCCATCGCCGGCCGGATCAAGCGAGCCGTGTCGTTCGCACTCACCGCCCCCTGCCATGGCGACCTGCTGCCGGCCAACTTCATCGGCTACGGCGGGCAGATGTTCCTGGTCGACTGGGAGTACGCGGGTATGAGCGACCCTCGTTTCGACCTGGCGAACTTCTCGGTCAACCACGATTTCGGCATCGATGAGGACCGCGAGCTCGTCCGGCTCTACCACGGGAATCCTGACGAGCACGTGATCGCGGCCGTGCGGTTGCTGCGGTTCATGTCCGCGTTCCGCGAGGCCATGTGGTCGGTCGTGCAGCAGGCGATCAGCGATCTGCCCTTCGACTTCCGGGAGTACGCGCGTGAGCAGTTCGCGACAATGCGTGCCGCGGCGTCGGGGCAGGAATTCGGCGCCGCCTTGGCGCTGCTTGAGTCGGCTCCCGGCCCGGCCGCGAGCGCGCCATGAGCCGCACGCACGCTGAGGTGGACGTCCTCATCATCGGTGCCGGGGTGGTGGGGACGGCGATCGCCTGCCGCCTGGGCCGATTGAATGCAGCGGTCGCCGTCATCGACCGTCAGGTTCAGGCAGCTGCGGCCTAGCGATAGTGATGTACCAGTAGCCGGCCGCGAGATTGCCCGCCGCGGGCACCAGGAACCACGCCGACAACCGGTACATTTTGCGCCGCTCCTCGTCGGTTCCCGCCTTACGGCCGAGCGAGACCAGAACGAGGCCGATGCCGAGCTGGAAGCCGCCGGCGGCAGCACGCGTGAACCCGGAGCCGCGGAGGTGGCGGTACTCCCATGGCGTGATCCAGCGTTGCATGCCGGGTCGCTGAGGAGATTGCCACCGTCCGCGCAAGCCCTTCGCAGCGGTGTCGTTGGGCGCGTTCATCGGGATGCCTCCACTGGTCAGGAGATCGCGGCCGTCACCAGCTCAGCGACCTTCTTCTCCACCGCGGGGCTCCACTTCTTCAGCGCGTACGATACCGGCCACACGTCGCCGTCGTCGAGGTTCGCCACGTCCTGGAAGCCTAGGGTCGAGTAGCGGTAGCTGAACTTGCCCGCGTTCTGGAAGAAGACGACGACCTTGCCGTCCGCGTTCGCGTAGGCGGGCATCCCGTACCAGGTCTTCGGCGACAACCCGGGGGCGGCCGCGGTCACCGTCATGTGCACGCGCTCGGCGAGGGCACGATCCTCCGGTGCCATCCCCGCGATGCTGTCGAGAACCGCCTGCAGGCCGTCGGCCTTCTTGGCGCCCTTCTTGCCCTCGGCACGCAGCTCGGCGGCGCGCTCTTTCATCGCGGCACGCTCGTCGGCGCTGAAGCCGCCGGACTCGGTTGTGGCATTCTTCGCGGGCATTGTCGGACTTCCCTTCTTGACGCTCAGGGGCTCGGTGTGAGGCCGGCCTTCTACCGAAAGGCTAGGCCCGGCCACACCGTGGCGCTTCTCGATTCCTGATGGATCGGGGCCAGGTGATCACCCACCTGGCGCTTAAACCTGGATCTGAACGAGCCGGGCCAGCCGCCCTCGCAGGCCCACCTGGGCGAGTGCGGCGTGACGTCCGCCGAAGTGGACGCCCAGCCGGCTTATCGCCAGCCGAGCGCAGGCGCCACGTGGGTGAGGATGCTGTCGATGACGTGGGCGTTGTAGTCGACGCCGAGCTGGTTGGGCACGGTGAGCAGCAGCGTGTCGGCGGCTGCGATCGCCTCGTCCTCCCTGAGCTGCTGGATCAGCACGTCCGGCTCGGCCGCGTACGCGCGGCCGAAGATCGCCTGGGTCTTCGCGTCGATGAACCCGATCTCGTCGGTGTCCTGGTTCTGGCGGCCGAAGTACGCCCGGTCCCGGTCGTCGACGAGGGCGAAGATGCTCCGGCTTACCGACACTCGCGGCTCCCGCTCGTGGCCAGCCTTCTGCCAGGCGTCACGGAATGCCTGGATCTGCTCAGCCTGCTGCAGGTGAAAGGGTTTGTCCGACTCGTTATTGATCAGCGTCGAACTCTGCAGGTTCATGCCTACCTCGGCCGCCCAGGTGGCGGTCTGCTGTGACCCGGCGCCCCACCAGATGCGGTCACGCAGCCCTTCTGAGTGCGGCTCGACGCGCAGCAGGCCGGGCGGGTTCGGAAACATCGGGCGGGGATTGGGCTGCGCGAAGCCCTCGCCGCCCAGCACCTCGAGCAGTGCCTGGGCGTGCCCGCGGGCCATGTCCGCGTCTGTCTGACCCTCTTGCGGCTGGTAGCCGAAGTATCGCCAGCCCTCGATTACCTGCTCCGGCGAGCCGCGGCTGATCCCCAGCTGGAGGCGGCCGCCGGCGATGAGGTCGGCCGCGCCGGCGTCCTCCGCCATGTAGAGCGGGTTCTCGTAGCGCATGTCGATGACTGCCGTACCGATCTCGATCCGGCTGGTGCGCGCTCCGACCGCCGCCAGCAGCGGGAACGGAGATCCCAGCTGCCTCGCGAAATGGTGCACGCGGAAGTACGCCCCGTCGGCGCCGAGCTCTTCGGCGGCCACGGCCAGGTCGATCGACTGCAGCAACGCGTCCGATGCCGACCGCGTACGCGAGCCGGGTGACGAGGACCAGTGCCCGAACGACAGAAAGCCAATCTTCTTCACCAGCGCGTCAACACGAGCCGCCCTGCCGGCATTCCTCCCCGGCGAAGCTCCGGCGCCGCGCGGGTCAGCTTTCGGGCTCTGACGCAATATCTCGTGATGGTCACGGGGCTCTCCTGTAGCACCAGGCCCGTGATTCCCGGATCGGCTACCCCGCCCGCCACCCGCGGGCCGCACGCCACCGCACCTCTGGAACATTGGGCCGCATATCACCGGCCCTATGTTCCACCGGGACGGCCCGATCACGAGGTGGCACGACCAGATGTTCCCATTGAGGCATATCAGGGATGGTTTGATGGTCTCCCGGCTGGATTTCCCGGCCGACGGCCCGGCGGACCTGTTAGCCGGGGGCCTACCCGGGTGCCGCCAGCTCCGCCAGAGGCAGCCCGGACCGGGGCGGCGGCCATCCCGACGGTGGCCGCAGAGCCCGGCCCAGCGGGGCGACCGTCGTTACCACCACGAGATATATGCGCAAGAGCCGATGCGGGTGTGCGGGACGTACTCGGCGATCGCTGGCGATCTTGAGGCCGAACGTGGTCAAGTCAAAGGTGACACCTTCGCCGTGCCGCATTCACCGAAGCCTGGAGTTCGTGGCTGACAGTGCCGGCAGCGCGATGCCGGTTAGCGATGCGCAATAGTCGATGAGCCGGTCCTGGAAGGCGCGGTCGTGTGCGGCTGGATGTACCTCCCGGGGCCGCTGATGGTAGAAGTAGCTGCCGGTCACCCTGGCGGCGGGATCGTCGCTGGCCGCCAGCCAGGCCTGGGTGACCGGGGCGAGCGCGAGGTCGTCGGGGGCTCCCGGGCCGCCCATCTTGGTGGGTACCCACCCTGGTTCGAGCGAGTTGGACAGCACGGCCGGCCAGCGGCGTGCCACGGCGAAGGCCAGGGCGACATCGAACAGCTTGCTGTCGGAGTAGGCCTGCGCCCCGCTCCATCGCCGCCTGGCCCACTGGGGGTCGTCTAGCGCGGCATCGCCGCCGCGGTGCATGCCAGAGCTGAGGTAGACCAGCCGGTGAGGTGTCGTGATGAGCGCGGTGAGCAGGTACGGGGCGAGCACGTTGATGGCGAAGACGTGCTCCAGGCAGTCGTCGGTCTCGACCCGCGGTTCGCGATAGCCGACCCCGGCGTTGTGGATCACCGCGTCGAAGCGGCCGAGGGCGTTGGCTGACTCGGCGACCCGGCGCATCCCGGCGATCGTGGCCAGATCCCCGGTCACGACCGCCTCGGCTGACGGCAGCGTCTGCCGGGCGTCCTCGGCGCGGCGGTCGTTGCGGGCGTGCAGGGTGACGGCGTGTCCCTGGCGGGCCAGGATTTCCGCGGCCATGAGCCCGAGGCCGTCAGCTGATCCGGTGATGAATATCCGGGCCATGGCGTCACACGCCCAGGTGGTCGCGGGTGGCGTGCATCAGCTTGCGGGCCTGCTCAACGTGGTCGCCGGCCAGGACGCCGTCGCGCTTGACGACGTCGCCGCCGACGATGACCGTCTCCACGTCGGCTGGTCCCGCGCCGAGAACCATGACGGCTACCGGGTCGCCGAACCCGTCCAGATGCGGGGAGCGCATGTCGATAATCGCGATGTCGGCCTGCTTTCCGGGCGTCAGGGTGCCGATCTCGTCTTCGAGGTGCCACACCCGAGCGCCATCGATGGTGGCTAGGCGGAGCATGTCCCGCTGATGCAACTCCACGGTTGGGACCTGCTCGCCGCGGGCCAGGGCTGGCGCATTGGCCCGGGATCGTTCCGCGGCCAGGGCCAGGCGCATCTCGGAGAACAGGTCGGTGCCCGCGCTGCAGATGGTATCGATACCGAAGCCGGAGACGATGCCGCGGCTCAAGGCCGACCCGGTGGCCGGGAAGGTGCCGAACTGCATCAGCATGTCGGTGGACGGCGTGATCGTGAGGGTGCCCCCGCTCTCCGCGATCAGGTCGAACTCCCGGTCGGTCAGCATGTTGCCGTGTACGTAGTTGACGTCGGCGCCGAGCAGCCCGTCACGCCGCAGGCCGCTGACCGCGCCGGAGGTGCCAGCCATGCCCACATGCACCGAGATGGGCAGTCCCAGGTCATGGGCGAACGCGAAGTCCGCCACGTTGCGCTCGGCGCTGGTGAAACTCGGACCGCGCAGCGCCATGCCCATCCGCAACCGGCCGTAGCGGCCGGCGGCGAAGTATTCGTCGCGCATGCGGCGGGCATCTGCGGGGTGCGGCGGATTGGGGTCGCTGCTGGCCGGGCCGGGTCCGCCGTAGAGGAAGTAGCCCCGGATCCCCGAGTCCCGCAGGCCGCGCAGGTCCGCGTCCGCGTGCGCAGGGGACTGGTCGTTGTGCGCCCAGTCGGCGATCGTGGTGATCCCCGCGTCCAGGGCCTGCAGCGCGCCCCACAGCGTGCCCGCATAGACGTCGTCGGGAGAGTGCCTCAGCGAGATGCCGGTCAGCACGGCGGGCCCGTACCCGGCACCGGTCATCTGCGGCGTGTAACCGCCGATGGCGCCCTGCCACACATGGCGATGCGTGTCCACCAGGCCGGGTATCACCAGGCGGCCTGCCGCGTCGATCACCTCAGCGTTCGCGGTGGCTGGCGTCAGATCTGGGCCGACGGCGGTGATCACGCCGTCAGTGACCAGGACGTCGCCGGTCGGCAGGTCGCCGAGGTCCGGGTCGACGGTCACGACCCGGCCGCTCTTAATCAGCAGTTCCTTCGGCATTGACTTCTCCGTTTCCCAAGCTTTTCTCTCGCCCCGTATTCAGTCTCGTAAACAAGCGTTGCCGCAATCTGCGGCTCTGTCTAATACCTAATAGGTTCACCCTGATACCCTCCCGGTATCGCGCCTTTGGCGTAATACCGGCTCGGCATCATCCCATGCCAGAAAGGAATTTTCCAATCGCCTTCCGATCGGGGCCCAATGAGCGAGTAGCGCATTTTCCCGCGCAGGTCGGAAGGGCCAGCGGGGAAATACGCGAGTTCTTGCCGGGACGACCAGGGCGTGCCGTTTGCTTGTACCAGCCGCCGCCGGCTGATTTTGTTCGCGAGATGTACGGGCGTGCACAGCGGCATGGGCCCGCAACCGGGTCGTTGGCACAACCATCCGGCGCGACGCAGCACCCGGGGCTAGGTTTCAGGTATGCCTTCGATCGACGACATCGCGGCGGAGTACGTGGAGCGGGCCGCCGCCCTGGACCCGTGCTACGCCACTACCGCCGGGATTGCGGGGCACGACCACGAACTGCCGGATCTCGGGGCTGACGGGTTCGCCGGACGGGCCGGGCTGGATCGCTCAACCCTCGCGGCCCTGGACGCGGCCGAAGCCCCGGACCGGCGCGAGCAGGTCGCGCGGGCCGCGATGCGGGAGCGGCTGGCACTGGCTGCGGAGCGCTACGACGCCGGGGACACCACCAGCGAGCTCGACACCATCGCCAGCTGGGTGCAGAGGGTGCGCAAGGTCTTCGACCTGATGCCCACCGACGGCGAGGAGGCCGCCGCCAACATCGCTAAGCGGATGGCCGCGGTGCCGCGGGCTTACCGCCAGTTGTCCGTGACCTTGCTCGACGCGGCCAGGGATGGCCGCTGCGCGGCCAGGCGGCAGGTCGAGGAGGTCGCCGGGCAGTGCGCGGGTTGGGCCAAGCCGGGGGATGCCTTCTATTCAGGACTGGCCGGGCGGCTGACCGCAGTCCCGGACTCGCTGCGCAGGGAGCTGGACATAGCCGCGCGCGCGGCTACGGCCGCCACGGCCGAGCTCGGCGCCTTCCTCGACCGCGAGCTGATGCCGCTGGCCAGGGAGAAGGATGCCTGCGGACCTGAGGTCTACGCGCGGGCCTCGCGGTATTTCCTCGGCGCCGCCGTGGATCTGCGCGAGGCCTACGCCTGGAGCTGCGAGGAGCTCGCCCGGCTGCGGGCCGAGATGGCGCGGGTCAGTAACCTGGTCCGGCCCGGGGCCACCGTGCCGGAGGCCATGGCGATCCTGGACCAAGACCCGGCCCGGCGCGTCGAGGGGCGCGAGAACTTCCGTGCCTGGATGCAGGAACATGCCGAGCGCACCATGTCGGAGCTGGACGGGACGCACTTCGACATTCCCGAGCAAGCGCGCCGGATCGAGGCCGTGATCGCACCCACCAACGACGGGGGGATCTGGTACACCGAGCCCTCCGAGGACTGGTCCCGGCCCGGGCGGATGTGGTGGTCGGTGCCGGACGGCGTTGAGACCTTCTCCACCTGGAAGGAAGTCACGGTCGTCTACCACGAGGGCGTTCCCGGCCATCACCTGCAGATGTCGGTCGCCATGGCGGACACGCAAGGCCTGAACCGCTGGCAGCGCATGTCCTGGGTATCCGGCCACGGCGAGGGCTGGGCGCTCTACGCGGAGCGGCTCATGGGAGAGCTCGGGTACCTGGACGACCCGGGGGCATATCTCGGCATGCTCGACAGCCAGCAACTGCTCGCCGCCCAGGTGGCCCTGGACATCGGGGTGCACCTGGAACTGGATGTTCCACGGGGCACCGGCTGGCGCGAGGGCGAACGCTGGAATGCCGAGATCGCCTGGGAGCTCCTGCGCGCCCACTCCAGCTGGGATGAACGGCAACTGCGCTCCGAGCTACGCCGCTGCCTCGGCATGCCGGGTCAGGCCCCTTCCTACACCCTTGGTGAACGGATCTGGCTACAGGCCAGGGAGGATGCCATGGCACGGGCCGGAGCAGCCTTCAGCCTCAAGGACTTTCACGCCAAGGCGCTCAGTCTGGGCGCTATGGGTCTTGACCCGTTGCGCGAGGCGCTTGCCCGCATCTAAGCGCTTGGGCGGACCGGGCGGTCAGCCAGCCGAAGCCGGTCACAATGCCGGCTCGTTGGAACAATCCAGCGAGCTTGACCAGCCGGGGTGATTGATTAAAGCCGGCGCCGGCCAGTGCCGTGCTGGCCAGCATGGTCGTTGCGGTGGCCGCGCAGTACAGGGCGAATCCGCGGTGGCCGGCCCGGATGGACTGCCAGCCGCAGGTGAACGCGGCGGCGGGCAGGCCGAGGAACACCGGGAGCGAAGCGAGGTTATGTATCACGCCGGTGCGGCTGGGCTGAGTGAGCGCGTCAGGTGTTCCTGGCGGGTAGCCGCTCACCGGGTCGGTGGCGAAGACGGCCGCGCCGATGAGGCCGGCCCCCGCTGCGCCGATCAGGGCCTGTTCCGCCCGGCTGCTGAGCCCGGGATTGGCGGCGCGCCCCAAGCCGACGGCACCGGCCAGGACCAGCGTCCCGGCTACGGCGAAGTTCGCGACCTGGATCCGGCCGCGTGGCCCGAGCGCAAGCGAACTGACCGGATGACGCGAAGGGCGGTACCCGTCCCGGGTGGCGCCCTCCGCGAGGAATGTCGTGACGAAGACCGGTCCGGCCACCAGACCGCAGTACAGCAGACCGCGAGTCCCTCTCGTGGGCCGGCCGTTCGCGCTGGCGTGTTCCACCAGCAAAGAGTAGCGGGCCGGTGCCTGCGGCGAAGCGGAGCCCCGGGCACCGTGGGGGGGACGATGCTGCCGGGGCCCTGCCCCTAACCCGGCGCGCTGCCTGCCCCTAGGGCACTTTCGCGAGCCGGGCCTCTCCACCAGCATGCCCCGCGCCGAAGCGCGTTTCAAAGGAAATTTCCCATGTTCTCGGCCGAGAGCGCCATCTTGCCGGGAAGATTGCCGGGAAGACGCCCGTGAGCGCCGTCTTTTTGGCTCTGACGAAATGGAATCGTGGCGTGGGCTGAGCTGCGGGGGCAGAATGGCTGGGTGACATCCGCTTGGTCCACAATGCCGGAGATGCTTGCCCTGCGCGACACGGATCCGCGCGAGGTAGGTGTCTACCGGTTGCTCGGCCGCCTCGGGGAAGGCGGACAGGGCGTTGTGTTCTTGGCTGAGGGCCCTACGGGAAGCCCGGCGGCGGTCAAGCTTCTGCCGCCCACCACGGACCCGCAGGTCCGGAGCCGCTTTCTGAAGGAGGTCGCCGCGGCGCAGCGGGTCGCCCGTTTCTGCACTGCGCAGGTTCTGGATGCGGGGATCTTCGAACGGCGGCCGTTCATCGTCAGTGAATACGTCAGCGGGCCGTCGCTGGTAGAGCTCATCGAGCAGTTCGGGCCTCGCGGCGGCGCTGCCCTCGAGCGCATCGCCGTCGCCACGCTGACCGCGCTGGGCGCGGTGCATGCCGCTGGGATGGTGCATCGCGACTTCAAGCCGGGCAATGTCCTGCTCGGGCCCGACGGGCCAGTGGTGATCGACTTCGGGCTGGCGGCCGTTCCCGGGATGACCACCACCGGTCTTTCCGGCCAGGCCACGGTGGGAACTCCGGCGTTCATGGCCCCTGAGCAGCTCGCTGGGACCCGGGTGACCGCAGCGGCCGACGTGTGGTCGTGGGCTGTGACGATGGTGTTCGCCGGTACCGGTGAGTTGCCCTTCAAGGGCGACTCGTTGACCGCGACGGCGTTCGCCATTCTTCATTCCGAGCCAGTTGTAGGCAGGCTTCCCGAACCGCTGGGCTCGCTGGTCCACCGCTGCCTCAACAAGGACCCAGCCGCCAGGCCGTCGGCTCGCGGCGTGCTCGGCGAGCTGGTGGCCGCCGGCGCGCGGCTCACGGGACCGATGCCGCCAATGGTCTCCGCTGTGGCCGCGGATGAGGAGGCAGCTAGCTCGCAGCGAATGTCTGCCGCACCGTCAGAGCCGCCGCCGGGCAGCGGCGATGGCCTGATCGGCGGTCGGCCCGTGTCCCGGCCCCGGGCGGCGCGACACGGAATTCGCCAAGTCTGGTGGCGTGGCCGGGCGCCCGTGCTTCTGGCCGCGATTCTGCTGGTGGCCAGCCTCGGCGTGCTCGCCTTCAATCTTCCCGGGCGCGGCGTCGCGTCTGATCGGCTAACCGGCAGCCATACTCCGATCAACCAGGAACTCGCCGCTGAGGCTACGGCGAGAAAGCAGGCCATCACCTGGATCCTGCAGCAGGTCAGCCAGGCCGCAGTCGTGTCCTGCGATCCCCAGGTATGCACGGATCTGGTCAGCAGCGGCTTCCCGGCCGCGGACGTGTTGACGCTCGGACCCGGGTCGACAGATCCTCTCGGCTCTGACCTGGTAATCGCCACGGCCGCTATCCGAGCCCAGTTCGGCGGCCGGCTGGCCTCCGTCTACGCCCCGGCCATCATCGCGAGCTTCGGCTCCGGGAACGCCAGGATCGACATCCGGCTGGTCTTTCCCGGCGGCACCGCGGCGTACCGCGCCGCTGAGCAGGCGGCGCTGGGCGACAGGCAGACGGCCGGTGCCCAGCTGCTGGCCAACAGCCAGATCACGGTCACAGCCCCGGCCAGGGCACAACTTCTCAGCGGCGATATCGATCCGCGGCTGCCGATGCTCCTCGCCGCCATGGCCGCTATCCATCCGGTGAGCATCGTGGACTTCATCAATCAATCGCCTGGTGGCGGACCTGCCAGCCTGCTGCGGTCGGTAGACGTAGCGACGTCGGACAGCGCGGCGCACCTGACCCGTGCCGCATACCTCGGCTGGATGCAATCGTTCATCGGCGCGCAGACAGCCCAATATCTCCCCGGATCGGTGCAACAGCTCACGCTGCGCACGGGCCAAGCCGTGCTGAGGATCGGGTACGGCGCGCCGAGCCCGCTTAGCTAGCCGAGATCCGGGCCCGGCACCGGCTGATGGCCGGGCCGGGCCAGTGGATCCGCGGCCGACGTCCGCTGCGTGGCCGGAGCGCCCTTGCGCTCCCCTCCTCGCCTGCGCGAGGACGCCACCGGCCTGCAGCGCGCCGGACTGGGCTCACCGCTTCGCGTCAGCGGTGCTGCCCATCAAGCCTCCAGGTCCGGATCACCGTCCTGACTCCGCGGAGCCCAGAAGCGAAGATCCTGGTACGTCTAGGAAGAGACAAGAATTTATCTCATGATCTAGGCACTTTAGAGCAGCATGAGTAGGAAGTAAAGGGCATCAACAAGATGAACCTGGAAGAGAGGCGTAGAGACGTGCGGTTATCGCCCGCAGGAGAGCTAGAATCTTCTATCTACTTCGAATAAGGATGGTCACGTGACCCGTGGCGGGACTAGCATCGACTCACGGGAAGGACGGGCACATGGCCGGTGAGGACTGGCGGCGGCTCGCTGATTACGTCGTCGCACGCCGGGTCGAGCTAGGCATGCGGGATAGGCGGGCCCTGGCCGAGGCGACCGGGGTGACCGAGCGGACGCTGGGCAAGCTCGAGAACGGCCAGCACGTTTCCCCCAGTACCCTCGGCATGATCGAGAACCGGCTCGGCTGGGCCCCGGGTTCGTGCCGACGGATACTGGCAGGCGGGGAACCCAAGGTCGGGTCGCCGGATGTCGGGCCTGCCGAGTATGAGGACCCGACGCTCTGGCACATCGCGAGCACTCCTGGGCTGCCTCCCGAAGTGGTTCGCGGCCTCGTGGCCCTCGCCCGGAACTGGCGGCAAGGCGACGACGGCCCAGACGAGCAGCCCGGCCCGCGCACCTGACTGCACCGGCAGGTACCACGGTCCGTTCTGCCAAAAAGATCTCTTAATCCGAACGAACGGTGACTTCGCGTCCGGTCACCCGGGCGACCGCGTGGCCGGTCGCGGCGCAGGTACCCAAACCCGCAACACTAGGAGGGTGAGTGAGCAGATACGCACCGCGGTGCAGGCTGATGTCTCCGCGATGACCGCCCTGGCCAGCATCCGCCGCGACCAGTACGCCCGCTACCAGCCACTGTTCTGGCGGCCCGCCGCCGTCGCACCCGACAAGCACCGCACCTACCTGGGCAGCCTTGTCGCCAGCGCTGAGATCATCACGCTGGTCAGCGAAGAAGCTGGCCAGCTCACCGGGTTCCTCATCGCGACCCTCGGCCCCGCACCCCCCGTCTACGACCCCGGCGGCCTCACCTGCCAAATCGATGACTTCGTGGTCACCCGGCCACCAAATGGCCGACGACCGGCGTCCGGCTGCTCCGCGCCGTCCTGGCCCAAGCCGGGCAGCGCGGCGCCGTTCAGGCCGTCGTCGTAACAGCGCACCTCGATCGGCCCAAGCGCCAGGCACTCCGAGCCTGCGGGCTCGAAATCGCCTCAGAATGGTGGGTAACACCGCAGGCACTCCCACCCGGCGCGCGCCAAGACACCGACCGCCAGTAACCAACGCGGGCGAGCTCCTGTCCCGCCTCAACGAGGCGCAGTCCCGTTCTCCGCTTCGTCGCGGCGGTGGATCTCGATCAGCTCGTCACGGTACCGGTGATCCGCTGAGGGCAGCTCGTCGCGCACTTGGGCGCCGTTGTCCCACCACTGGATCAGACCGCGCCCCAGCTCCTGACCGGCGCGTGTGTGCACGCAGTGGGCGTAGTCCGGGACCTCGACCAGCGCTTCCCCGAGAGCGACCTTCGCGGCGACCCAATCGGCGTGCTCGGAACTGGTGCGGTCCTTGGGCGCAGCAGCGAGCAGGCGAACAGCGTGACACGCCATCATCCACTCCCCGCCCGGGGTGGCATTGAAGTTACGGTGGAGCACGTCGATCAGCACCGGCCCGAGGGGCAGACCCATCCCCACGTCTTCCACCGCGATAAGCCGCAGCCGCCGCCACAGGTGCTCAGCGACATCCGCCGAGGTTGTGAACATCTCGTAGGCGGCGAGCACGGCGTTGTCGATGCGACTTCGCCTGATCTCCTTCTGTAGGACAGCGACGAGATCGTCCACCGGAATGCCGTGGGGCGAAACGAGGAGTGAGTAAGGGTCCTCAGTGAAGTGCCCGGGACCATAGCGACGTGGCATGAGTTGCCACTCCTTCCAGATGACGACGGCAGACGCGTCCGGCGCACGGAAGGGGTCTCCAACGCTCTCAACGTAGCACGGCACGAGGCGTCCGACGCGAGCCGTGCATGCCAGCGGAGTCGCACTTCGAGCAGCAGCAGTGCATGTCAGCCACGCTCGCCGAGCTGTCAAGGCGGTTATCAGAAGATTAAGCCGGGCAGGATACGACAACCCGGAGCATCAAAACCCACGGAGGATGGCCTGATGAGCGACGACCCCGGCCACACCATCGCCGTCGCCACGGTGACGAGTGAGGAAAAGCCGTACGGTGTCCGCATCCACGCGGGGACCCATCCGTTGCGCGCCGACGAACCGGTGGACCACGGCGGGGCGGACAGCGGCCCGACCCCGTTCGGTCTGCTGTTGTCCGGGCTCGGCGCCTGCACGGCGATCACGCTCCGGATGTACGCCGAACGCAAGGGCTGGCCACTGACCGAGGTGGACGTCAAGCTGACCTACATCGTCAAGGATCAGAACGACGGGTGGATTGACCGCCTGGTCACCCTGCACGGCGTCGACGACGACCAGCGCGCGAAGCTGGCCGAGATCGCGGAGAAGACCCCGGTCACCAAGGCGGTCCGCGCCGGGACCGAGATCCGTACCACTCTTAAAGCGGCCTGACCGGTGCCGGCGTGAGCTTCAACCAGCTGATCGTCGACCAGCCGGAGCCGGAGATCGCCGGTTCCGCGGTGATTCTCGGCGAGGTCCACGTCGGCGCCGGCGCGATCCTGGCGCAGGGCCTGGTCGCGCGCTCGCACAATGCCGGGGTGAGCATCGGCAACTACTCGGCCATCTTGGAGAACGGGGTGGTGATAGGCACCCGTGAGCATCCGGTCCGGGTGGGTCAGCGCACCGTCTTCGGTCACCGGGCCACCATCGTCGGCGCCACTATCGGCGATTTGTGCGAGATCGGCAACGGCGCGATCCTCATGCCCGGGTCCCGCCTGGGCAGCGGGTGCATCCTGGGCGAGGGCACCCTAGTGCCGCCGGACACCGTGATCCCGGCCGGCTCGGTCCTGGTCGGGCGCCCGCCGCACGTGATCCGGTCGGCTACCGACGCCGACCGGGAGCGGCTCGCGGTGCTGCGCCAGCACCAGACCAACCTGACCGACCACCCGGGCACCATCATGCACGGGCCGATGCGAGCCGGAGAAGACATGGGAACCCTGTACGCCTACCGGGACAAGACCCCGTCGATCGGCGCCGGCACGGTCTTGTTCGACTCAGCGGAGATCACCGGCGACGTGGTCGTCGGCGAAGACGCGCTGATCGGCGCCGGGGTGAAGATCATCGGGGACTCACACGGCCCGGTCCGCATCGGCTCCCGGGTGCAGATCCTGGAGAACACGGTGCTGCACCTGCTGCCCGACAACGAGCTGATCATCGACGACGACGCGGTGATCGGCCCCGGCGCGATGATCCACGGCTGTCACATCGGCCGCGGCAGCGTCGTCGAACCCGGCGCCATCGTGTGTGACAGCAGCGTGGTCGGGGCCGAGTCCGTGGTACGCGCCGGTGCCTGCGTCAAGCAGCGCGACCGTTTCGGTGACCGGTCCATCCTGGACGGCTTCCCGGCCAGGCTCGTTGGTAGCCTGACCGGCCCGCCGCCGATGCCGGGCTGGGCCTTGCCGCCGGACGCGGTCGCCACTCTGCGCAGGGTCCACCGCTGATCGCCCGGCCGGCGACAATTCGCTGCGTCCGGCGTCCGTGGCGGCTTCGACGTCGGCTCCGGGCCGCTAGGCGGCCGGATGACCGAGGAAGCGGAGCAGGGCGGCATTGACCTCGTCGGTGTGGGTCCAGGGAATGCCGTGCGGGCCGCCCTCGACGACGACGAGGTCGACGTCGGCGATCAGCCCGGGCAGCCGCTTACCGGTCTTGTCGAACGGCAGCACCCGGTCCGCGTCGCCTTGGATGACGAGTACTGGGACGCCGATCTTCGGCAGGTCGGACCGGAAGTCGGCCTGCCAGGTCGCGATGCAGGCGTAGGCGGCGATCGCTGACATCGTGGTGGCCACGTTAAAGCTGGCCCGGTAGGCCTCGTCGCTCACCCGGTTCCCGCCGAACTGATCGATGTTGTAGAAGTTGTCGAGGAATCCCTTCAGCCAGGCCGGGGTGTCCGCCGCCTGGCGGAACCCGTCGAACAGGTTCGCCGGGACACCGTCCGGGTTGTCCGGCGCCTGCGACAGGTAAGGCGGGATCGGCCCGATCAGGACCGCCCGGTCGACCTTCCCCGACCCGTAGCTGCTCAGGTACCTGGTGACCTCGCCGGTTCCCATGGAGTGGCCGACCAGCGCGACGTCTTCCAGGCCGAGCGTGTCGATGAGCTTGTCCAGGTCGGCGGCGAAGGTGTCCCAGTCGTATCCGGTGGCCGGCTGGCTCGAACTGCCGGCGCCGCGCCGGTCGTAGGTGATGACCCGATGCCCGGCCGCGAGCAGCGGCGGGACCTGCTTGTCCCAGGCGCGGCCGCTCAGCGGATAGCCGTGGATGAGGATCACCGGCGTGCCGCTGCCGTAGTCCTCGTAGTGGAGTCCGATGGGGCCGGAGTTCTCGGTGCCGACGGTGATGACGGGCATAACTACTCCCAGGAGCCTGTGGTGACCGGGGCTGTCCACCCCTCTGACGGTGTCAGGACACCAGGCGGCAGTGCAAAATCAGTTACTTCTCAGTGCATCGCGCCGCGGCGGTAGCCCTGCGTCACTCGATCCAGGCGCGTTACGGCCTCGATCACCTACCGGACCCGGCCGAGGTGGCAGACCTCGCCCGGCGCTGGCGGCCGTACCGGAGCCTGGCCTCCAGCCTGCTGCTGGCCGCCGCGAGATCGAGCTGATGTCGTCGGCCATTCTAAGCGCGCTCCCCGTCAGGGAAAGGCTTTCTGCGGGCTATCACGGCCAGTGAAAAAGCTGTTCAGTTCCGTTTCACTGCTGAGTAAGAAGGTTTAATTAAGGTCGAGAATATGAATACTCCAAACGGTCCGGTCATTACCGGGGTGCACCACGTCTGTCTGACCGTCACCGACCTCGACGCCAGCATGAACTGGTACCAGCAGCTCTTCGGCGCCGAGCGGTGGCCTGGGCGGCTTCCGCATTACGCCCGGGAGAAGACCGGATTCGACCACATCTCGTTCGAGGTCGCCGACCGCGCGGCGCTGGAAGCCTGGATGGACCGGCTCGACGCGCTCAACATCGGGCACACCGGCATCCGCCGCAGGCCGAACGGACCGTACTCCACCGTCGTGTTCCGCGACCCCGATAACAACCAGCTTGAATTTGCGGCCCCGGCACCTCCCGATGCGGATTCTTAGGCCCAATCACCCCGATCTACGAGGGCACTAACCAGATCCAGCGCATGGTCATGGCCTGCCAGGTGTTCAAGTAGCGTGTCGGACGGTGTTTGCTCAGGTCAGCGGCTACCCAGCGGGGGATCATGCCGTCCCGTTCATGGTGGCGG
>Ga0302326_10005088_pt1 | contig 30123 bp, 38 predicted proteins | sample Palsa_T0_3_FD_202264 | JGI IMG/M metagenome (GOLD analysis project Ga0302326, IMG submission 202264) | Peat permafrost microbial communities from Stordalen Mire near Abisko, Sweden - Palsa_T0_3 | ecosystem: Environmental > Terrestrial > Soil > Palsa > Peat permafrost | place: Sweden: Abisko... | reverse complement strand
TAGCGAGGTGGTTAAGATCGGGACACAGTTAATGGGCACAATCCTTCATTCGACGGGAACGATTTTCACAAGTGGACCAACCGCACCACAAGTTGCCCATTCCATTGTCGGCTCACTTACGTCGAGTAACCCCGCAGTCGTCGAATCGGCGTTGAGTCCAGTCGGATTCAATGCCCCGCATCAAGCAACCCCAAACGTCTTTCTCCAGACGGCGGCAGGCGTCGTTGGCCTAATCGGAGCCGCGTTCGTACTCTTTACCTTCACGGTCTTGGCAGTGCAACTTTTCCTCGTGCAAGCTAATATCTACATCACCCTTTCAGTGTGCGCCCTCTCTCTCGGATGGATGGCTTCCCCGGCGACGAAACACATGGCAGAGTCGTATATCGGAGCCGCCTGGAAATCAATCCTAAGCGTAGTCCTCACAATAGCTTGCATAGCGTTTGTCACGAAGCAAATTCCCCTTATGCAGGATATGTCCGCCAACACCGACCCTCAGACGATGATTACGACCATACTCCTCCTCTGCTCAAGCTCGCTGTTTTGCGCCATACTTGCGATCAAACTCCCATCAATGGCAATCAATCTCCTCACCGGGAATCCATCCATCGGAGCGCATGACGCTGGCGGAGTCCTCGGAAGAATGAGTCGCTTCGGAAGATAACCTCCTCAATAAGCGCACAAGAGGCCCGGAGAGCAAGCTGCTCGATCCGGGCCTCTTGGTTGTTCTGACTTACGTCTGATATGATAGAAAGCAAATGATTAACCAGGAAATGAACCGTCAAGCGGTAGCGCCCTGTACTAGGCACGACAATCGCGGGAAAGCCACCGTTGACTTTGCCATAATGGCCTTTTTGCTATTGATTGGCTGGAGGGCGATGGAGCATTGGATACACTACACGCACACGGACCCTTTCACTGGGCATTGGGTGGCATACTTTGTTGCAAGTGCAATCACCGGGATCTTCGTCGCGCCTTTCGGATCGTACCCCCACTCAGCAAACCTGCTAGGGAATCTTACGTGCGGCCTGTTTATGTTTCCGATCCTATGCCTTCAACGTCTCATCGCGTTTGTCGCTGCATGGACTTCGTGATACTGCATCGCATTCGATAAGCAAAGATTATCATGCGCGATAGATAAGCGCAAGCCTTCCTTTTAAGAATCCCTTGACGACTTCTGTTATGTTATGGTATTATGGTAGCATAAGCAGGCGCTCTATTACGGGGGCGCTCCTTGTCGTTGAGGGAGTTGCGAAGTGACCGGAAAAAGATGCAAAGTCCCGCGCGGCGGCAGTTCTGCGAGTGCCTGCTTGAGGTATATTTTAGGAGAGGAGATGGGTCCGAAGGTTGACCATGAGGTTGATGGCGACAAGCTGACCCACGGCCAGAAGAACGCGCTTTCCCTCATCTTTGAAGAAGGCCGTCAGAGAGATGACCGAGGTATCGGAGTGATATGGCAACCTACCCAAGGTGAAGGGAAGCGTCCAAGCTCGATATACGCGCGTGGAGTGCTGTCACTTGATACTGCGGGGGCGACGATGGATGCCGTTGCGCGAACTCAGCCACGCTGTAAGCAACCAATTCAGCATTACGTGGTGTCGCTCAACGTCGATGAAACCAAGTTTGTTACTGACCAAGAACTTATCAGTGCAGTGGAAGATGCGCTAGACCGCTCCGGCTGGACAGGGCACCAAATGGTGCTGACCACGCACAGGGATACCGACAAACTTCACGTCCACGCGGCGGTCTGTTCAGTTCATCCGACGACGTTGAAGGCGTGGGAGCGCTCGGACGACTATTTTCGATTCCATCATGCGCTTCGCGAGATCGAGATAGAGAGAGGCTGGAAGTCGGAAAATGGGCTTGCGGTTACGCGAGACCGTGGACTTCCGACGCAGCGTATCGAGCGGGCTGGTGTGCCAACGCAAATTGCCTGGCGGCGTGATCGCGAGAGCGAGCGTCTCGAAAACCTGGGCCATTCCTTCCTCAATGAAGCTGATGGGCTCGAATCGGTGAAAGATCGGTACGATCATCTCGTGCGCGACATTCGTGAGTACATGTCGAGCGGCGAGACGCCTCTTCGTGCTGACATTCACATACTGGCCGCGAAGAGAACTTTCAGGATTGAGGAGTGCTCCGGTGGGGGTCTCCAACTCCGACTTCAGCATCGCGCCCCCAAGGGAACAGTAGCTAGAGTTGGCGTTGATGAGTTTGGCGACGCAGTTGAGCGGGAAGCGAAGTCGCTGCCGACCGACATTGTGATGGATCTGAACCTGAAGGACATTCTTCCGTCTCAATATGACGGAGACGTAAAAAAACTGAGTGATAAGGCGCGTGAGAGGCATGAAGCTGTCCTGGCAACCCGCAAGTGGCTCGCTGACCTTGGCTCTGTCGAGCGTTCGGAGAAAGAGTTCCTCGCGGCGATCAAGGCTGATCCTGACCGTGGAATCCGAACCATCCACGCGGAGGGCAATGCGATCATGGATGCGGGCGACATTGACGGATACCATGCAGATCGCATTACTGACGGGTGGCTAGAGCTTTCCGAATGGGTGCAGCGTGAGTCGAAAGAGTTAGTGGTCTTGAGCCCTGACGCGAGCTTGCCACTCTACACGCTGAAGTCTCACCAGGCGTTGCATGATGAGGTCATTGCAATGGCACAGAAACTTGTGGTGATGAAAGACCCGACGTTCAACCGTGCAGCACTTGACAAGGCCATTCTCGATGAAGAGAAGGCCCTTGGGTGTAAATTCAGCCCAGAGCAGCATAAGGTCTTCGATACGATGGATCGTATGTTCAGTTTCGTACAAGGCGACGCCGGTTGCGGAAAATCAACTATGATGTCCGTAGAGCGTCGCTACTGCGAGATCATCGGCATGGAAATCGCTGGACTGGCGACCTCGCAGCTTGCGGCAGAGGGGCTTGGCGAGAAGGCGAAGATCAAATCCGTGAATACGGCCCGCGCTCTAGCAATGGAGCGGGCGCGTGGTATCGAGGCCATTAAGCCAAACAGCCGGGTCATCATTGATGAAGCGACGATGACCTCGCTAGACGCACTCCACGATGTCTTCTCACGCGCCCTGGCACAGGGAGCCAGAGTTCGCCCTATTGGGGACTTGGCGCAACTTCCGAACATTGCCGCAGGTGATACCGGGCGGTCATTGGTGGCCGTTGCCAAGGCTGGTGGAGCCTATGCGGAAATGACCACGGTATTCCGTCAGCGCGAGAGGACTGAGAAAGAAGAAAAGCAGCTTGGTAGGTATAGCCCATCGGTAGCGTGGATGGCGGCGGAGGTTCCGAAAGGTGCCAAGGCTATTCGCGATGGCAATTCGGCTGGTTATAGGGCGTTTCTCAACAAGATCGTTGAGCATGGTCATGTCGAGTTCCATGCTAATCGCTCTGAGGAAGTCAAAGCGAAGGCGCGTGATCTGTTAGCGGCGGCAAAAGATGGAATCAGAGTCTTGGCTCCAGGATATTCCAAGAAGGAGTGCTTGTTTGTGAATAAGGCCGTGCGGGCTGGTCTTGGACACGAAGGAAAGGGCGAGACTTTCCGGGTTTACAACGGCCTGCGGGAGTTTGCGAAGGGTGATTGTGTAGAGTTCGGACTGAACGATCAGAAAAAGAACGATGGAACGTGGTACGACGCCAAGCGCCTGGACGTTTTGAATGGATATACCGGGGTAGTAACTGCGGTTACGAAAGAGAAGATCGAAGTGCGCCTGGATAAGGACGACCGCACAGTGATTGTTGATCCGAAAAAGTATAATCGGCTGGACTATTCCTGGGCGGTTACGACGCACAAAGCGCAGGGGCGCGGTGATCCGTTGGTCTTTCCGACCATTGGTAAGGGTGACAATGCGAGGACTGCATTCGTGGCATTCACGAGATGCCAAGTGGGCCTGAAGATCCATACGACGCTACCAGCGGATCAGTTCGTTGAGCACCTCTCTTCATACGATTCTATCCGCCCGAAGGAAGACATCGCATTCTACAATGAGATGGTTCTCGAAACGGGCGGTCCAGATTCATACTTGGCAAAGTCGGTAAAGACGGCACTGGCGGACGAGAACGATCCACTCAGGCAGCAACATCGCAAGGAGATTGAGAAGATGACCAAGGCTCGCGACAGAGAGATTCTGCACACGATGGAGACGTTCGAGGCGGCGCGTAAGAGCGCTCCGACTGCGGTGGAGAGAAAGAAGCTCGTCGGGGAAGAGAATCGCGAGATCGACGAAGCCATTGCACGGTACCCGCTGCCAGCGTTCGCGCAATGGGCCTATGAGAGGCGCACGATAATCACTAACTCTGAGGGACGGTCTGAGGCTCGCCAGGCGTTCGTAAGAGCCGCTCAACGGGCGGAAGCGGTGCAAGCGATGGCCCAGAAGGCGAAGGAAGCCTCCGTGAAGCCCTCAGTCAAGCAAAAGGCCCCAGAGCAGGCACCCGCAGTTAAGCGCGGAAGGGGTAGGTAGTTGGTTTGCATGTAATCCTACGAAGAGGCCCTGGTCAAAGCGAAAGCTCTCCAGGGCCTCTTCGTGTTCTCGGTATAATATGTGCTAACCGTGGCCCGGCCAGGGTGGCTTAGAAGGCATTGGTATCGGAACCTCGGTGCGACTACCGGGTACCGCTGCATTCACTGCCGCGACAACGCGCTCAACGTGCGGAAGAATAATGGGCCAATTTCCTTGCCCTAAGTAAACAATCGCTATTCTCATACGTTTCAGTTGACCCGTATTCTGAAAAGGGATGTTCTTATCAGCCGTTAGGAATACGTCAAAATCAGCATCTTCAACCTTGCGGAGAAGCTGCCCATTCCTGAGTTCATGCCATTCCATATTACGACTCACTGTGACGGTGTGGGGAGGCACCAAGTAGTCAATGAGCGGGTCCGGTGCTGAATGGTCAAAGAAAACCTTCATTCCTGGCTCTCGTCGGCTTCGTATCGCTTCCTCAGAATTTCTACGATCTCCGCAGGAGCTTCAGCGTCCTTTGCCAGAAAACTCAATACCTCTTCGATCTGTTGGCGCTCGTTTCTATCAAGCCCATACGTGAAGCAGAGAGCGTCCAACCCTGCGTCTCCGATAGATGAGAACACTAGAGACATTGGCGTTCTGGAGTTTTTCAGAGTAAGCGCACCGCTGCGCCTTTCAGGGTCACGCTCTACTTCCGGGCATTCTGACCAATCAAGATGTGGCATTTTCCTTTCCTTTCTTAAACGATACGGAAGGTGTAACCGGATAGCATGGATTTCCAGACCTCTGAGCCCTTTGAGAACGCTCCGAGGCCAACGAGCATGGCGAGAATGAGCCCGATCCATGCACCCGCTGACGGTAGATATGGAATCAACCACACAAGCGCGGCTCCTGGTACGACGAACCCAATGAGAAAGAAGAAGCACGATCCCATGACGGCGACGGTTAGCTTCGCGAGGAAGACGATGGCGTTCATAGTCCGAGTTTCGCGGCGGGAGCGTCTTCCCATACTGTTGAGAATCGAATATAGCGCTCGTAGACGTTAGATTTCCAGCGGCCTAACCGCTTGATCCCGGTGGCGTGGACGCCTTTCTTGGCGGCTTGTGTGGCGCACCCGGCTCGCAATGAGTGGGCTCCGAGTTTGGACGCATCAAGGCCCGCTGCTGCTGCGGTACGCTGAACAGTAAGAGCGATGTCCTTACCTTCCATCCGTCCACCATTTTCGATGTGGCGACCACCGCGCTCGAAGGTGCGGTTGCTGATCTTTCCGTGACGATTCACGCTACGGAAGAGCGCTCCATCGGTGATTTCGGAGGCTTCCAGCCAGGCGCGTAGGGTGCGAACCGGGCACGTCGCCCGCGTTGATCCGAATGGGATGGCTACGACATCGGGCTCGCCTCCCTCCTGATTGGTCTTGCTCATGCGAATCGTCAACGTCACTCCATCTTCGACGAATTGAACGTCATCGAAGTTGAGGGCCACGATCTCACTGCGACGCATTGCTCCGGTGAATCCCAAAAGCAAGACTGCTGCATCGCGCTTGCCACGGAGGGTAGTGAGGTCGATATTGTCGAGTAGCTTGCGGAGGTCGTCAAGTGGGAGCGCAGCGCGGCAGTTTTGCTTGATTCCCTTAGTAGCAGTTTCCCGACGCAGACCGCGCAGCATGTCCGCGACGCGCGGGTTCTTGGTCGCTGGTTCGAGGCCGAGTTTTTTGGAAGTTGCGGAGAGTACGGCGGCGATCTTGATGACGCTGGCGAGCTTCATGCGATCTGCTTGGAAGGTCAGATATCCGTAAACGCTTGCTGCGTCTGACGGATCGCTAGGAAAGCCATTCAGGGCTGTCCATGATTCAAATGCTGCGAGTTCGCGGGCGTAGACTTTGCGAGTTGAGGATGTCAGGCGTTGGTCCTCAAGCTCGACACCTCTCCGACCAAGAGCTTCGAGATTGGTAAGGACTGCTAACTTGCTCTTTGGGTTGGCGACGGTGGCGAGCATCGTTTTTGCCGCTTTCTAAACCCCGAGAATTAAATGTTCTCGGTTACTAGACCATCTTACGACACCATGACGCCCGAAAGCAAGGGAAAGGCAATGTGATCGGCGCTCTATAGTTTGAAGCGTATCGAGATGTGGTACGATTGGAACACGAGTAGGATTGAGTTCAGGCTATTGCGAGTAAGCGAACGAGCGGCTCTGGGGGGAAGATCACCGACCTCCAGGGCCGCTCTGTTTGGGCGGGGTCTAGTCGAATACTGAATTGAATACCGACCTTCTCCGTCGAGTGCTCAAGAGCGAAAGCTCTGGAGAGTCTATAAACGGCCTCGCGTGAAGTATGCAGAGGTACGCAAACAGGCTCACTGACCTATTCGCGATCACAAGGCCGCTCTTTCCCCGAAGTCGATACCGGGCGCTCATCGCGCAGCGGTTGCCTCCACTGGTCAACTCATCGCATTGTCGTCTCATGCGAGGCCGCTTTCGGGTTCCGTTTCTGGGATACTCCTTCCTTATGTGCAAAAGGGCCGCTAGGGCGACCTCTCATTGCGTGGCCTCCGCTTGGCGAGCCGGTGATGTGGCTTCGGTTGTCTCGGACGATTCGAGCAAGGTGGCCTCCGGTAGTTTACTTAGCATGTTTGCGGCGGTCAGGTCGGAGCGGCTGAAAGTTTCGGGCCGATGTGAGTTTAGGGAAACGCTGCTATCTTTGCTTCGACGGAAGAGGCGTGGACCTATGTCTCAGTTTTGGCTAGGATCGGCAACCTCCCTCTTCCTCTCCTCGCGGCTTCTCAGACCGTCGCCTTGTAGCGATGTGGCTTTTCAGTCGAGATGCGTGGCGAGTCAAGGTTTTGAGAAGCCGCGAGAGGGAGAGAGGCGAGGCTCTGCTTCCGCTACGTCGCCTGCATTCATGGCTCGCCTTCCAGCAAGTAGTCAGCTACCTACTACTTCGTTCGATGCTCCCGGTGCCTACGGTTTCTCCCGGTGCTCCTGGTAGTCGAGTATGCACTACATTAAGATCGCTAGGTCCGATAACCGTTTGCTTTTCGCCCGTAGTGGCAAAAGGCGACAAGTGATTAAGTGGAGTTATGTGGTTGAAGGGGGGCTTAACTACCTTAATACTTAATCCTTATCGCCCGCGCGAAAACGTGGTCCGACAAAAGTCTGAGCGAAGCCTCGTTGCTATGGTCGATAACTATTAGGGAGAAGCCGCGAGAGGGAGGCGAGAGAGCACGTCGATTTTTAGCGATAATCATATTCTGCGCCCGCGCGTGTGTATACAATAGGATTTTTAATTTAATATAGACCTCTCCCCTATTCTCTCTACTATGTAGAGAGAATAGGAGGATACGCGCAACGCCGTATTTTCCCTTCCGCCCGTCCGCCGTTTTTTGCGTAAGCAATAAGGATTAAGTATTAAGGTAGTTAAGGGGGCGTTCAACCACATAACTACCCTTATTCACTTGTAAGTGATTAAGGGTCATTAAGTGATTAAGGGTAGTTAAGTGAATAAGCCCTATTAAGTGAATAAGTATAATTAAGCCCGCTCCCGTCGAAGACAGGGCGGGCGTGAGGGTCTGAGAAGGCGAGCCTACTCTTAGGCCGTTACAGGCACTCGGCGGCGGTAGCAGTTGCCCAAGCCAACCCTTGAACGTGCTTCGTAGGCGTCACAGGCGCATTGCATACGGAGTAACCACTCCATATCAAGCCCCCAGGCGATCTCAAAGCGACGGGCCATCTCAACGCTCATGCGGATCTCTCCACGGATGACCTGAGAGATTCCAGACCGCTCCATATTCATCGCTTTGGCAACTTCGTGATGACGGAGCCCCTTCGGCTCGACGAGATGAAGACGCACATACTCGCCGGGATGGATCGGAGGCCGATTCTCGTGAGTGTCCATGATGATCGCTCCCTTCACCAACGTCTGCCATTGGGTCCTTCGAGGAAGATTGATAGGCGAGTAGGTATTCAAACTACCCAAGGAGTCTTCGGCTCCTCCGCAGTAACCGTCCCGCCATGTACTTCGAGAAAAGCAAAAGACTACCGCCACGAAACCAGCGTAACGATTTCTCGTCCGCCTCGCGTGAGGTAGTCTGCTCCTGAGTTAGCATCTATCACTCTTCAGATCGTCAGTCCCAGTCAAAGTTCAGACGGTCGGTTGAGTCCAGGTGTTGATTCGTTAGTCCGCGTCTGCCATTTCGATTTTGCTCGATCCGGCAGTATCTCTCGCTCGCTAGAGTCCCTCTTCTTCCAAGGAGTCCATCTTGCTAGAGTCCCTTTTTCCCAGGGAGCCCATTATGCTAGAGCATGTCCATATCTTCCCCGTCAGGATGGTATCATACCTCCCATCGGCAGTAGTCGCTCCAAAACTTAGCGATTGGGGTGCTTGATGAGCAACTCCGACCGTATCCAGTGGGAGAATCCGCGCCCCTGGCCGACCCTCCGCCCTGAAGCGTATGACGGCCTCATTGGTGAGGTGATACGCGCCATTGAGCCCCACAGTGAGGCCGATCCGGTCGCATTGCTCTTCTCAGCCCATGTAGGACTCGGCTCTTATGCAGGCGCGGGTCCTCACCGGCTCATGGGTCAGGCAATCCATCCTCCTCGGTTGTTCGTAGCTATTATTGGTCGGTCAAACGTCGGGGGCAAGGGCGACTCGAAGCGGGATGTTTGGCCGTTCCTCCTCGCAGTTGACCCGCTTTTTGGCACCAGAGTCGCGACGGGCCTACAATCCGGCGAGGGGTTGGTCTCGCTTTTCAAAGAGGCGGAGGAAAAGAACGAGTCCGACAAGCCGCTTGATAAACGTCTCTTCATCCTCGAAGAGGAGATGTCGCGAATGTTGACTGTTGCGATGCGGCCTGGCAGCACTCTTTCCGATTATATCCGTATCGGTTATGATGGCGGGACATTAGAAGCAATCCGAAGCAAAGAGCGCATTTCAGTTGATGGCGTGAATATGTCAATTTTAACACATTGCACACCTGGAGAATTGCGACGGCTCATTACTGGCGGCGACCAACTGACGAATGGATTCGCCAATAGATTCGTGTTTGTCTGTTCTGAAAGGAGTAAAGACTTACCGCTTGGCGGCAACCAGGATTACGGAGTCATCGCTAAACTTGGGTACGAAGCTCGCACTGCTATTGATGCAGTAGCCGGTAAGCCATTCGAGTTCACTCCTGAAGCGGAAGATTTTTGGAATCAATTCTACAAGACTCCTCCAAGTGAAGAGAGCATTATGGACGGCATTCTTGCTCGCAGAAAGCCGCAATGCCTCCGCCTCATTATGTGTTACGCAATGCTTTCGGGGAAACCTATTATTCAGCTTTCACACGTAAAGAGCGGAATAGCTTGTTTGGATTATCACATTGAGTCTTCGTGGCACGTATTCGAGAGACTTTCAGCGAATAAGTTGGAGGGGAAGATCATTGATTACGTGAGATCAGCGTATCCATCTCCACGTACTCTTACGGAAATCTCTCATCACGTAAAAAACTCATCTGATTCGGATGCAATGCACCTTGCGCTTGATGATTTGGAAGAGTCTGGGCGGTTGCATTCAGATGTTGACAGTTCTAAGCCGAACCGCCCGACGAAGCTCTATACCGCCAATCTCCCGCCATACCAGAGCTTAGTGCCCGTCATCAGCGGCGAATGGATATCAAGGTCTGCGAAAAATGGCCCACCGCCAGCACCACCAAGTCTAGAGCAGCTTGATCTTCTCCCTGCGGAGAGTTCGTCTAAGAATGGTGCAGCGACCGAAGCCCCGTCTGCGGGGGTCAAATGGGCCACGGACTGACCACAGATCTTGATGAGCAAGCGATCTTCCGGAAAGTCGCGTCGAAGTCCATCTCGCTCCGCAAGAGTCTCCCCGGTCAGGAGTGGCTGAAGGGGCGTGGAGTTGAACCAGCCTGCGCGAGCGCCTGCGGTGTCAGGTACTCTTCAGATTGCCGTGGCGACGGGATAGCGCTCCTGTTCCCGGCATTCGATCAATCAAGCTCGAATGTGGTAGCGGTGGCCGCGTATGCGCGGCTTCTGAGCCCTGGGGTGCCATTCGAGTGGTCTACGATTGGCGATGACGCCTCCGCCCTGTTCGCCACTCCCTACGCTTTCGCAATGCCTTCAGACGAGCCGCTCGGGATCGTTGGCGACCCTCTGAGCGCGGTGGCCCTGGCCGCTTGCGGGATTCAGGCCATTTGTCTCTATGGTCCTTCTCATAGGCCAGCCTGGCTCCCCTCTCGCGTGAAAGGTGCGAACCTCGTGATGGCGCTCGGTGAGGACGGTGGGGACGAGGTGGACTTCGAGGCTATGGATTGGCTAGATGCGCGTCGGTTCAGGCGTCTGACTTTTGATAACTACCCCAACGCAGCAGCAGCGCTTCATCACATGCCCGCCGCTCTCTTGGCTATGTGCCGCGAGATGCGGCGGAGGGTCCACGTAAGCCATCATGCCATTCTCCTAGACCTCTCAGGAATTGACGAAGGGGACTCTAGCGAGCCCGTAGAGCCCGATCAGCCGGTGACAGCGGTTCTCGGTACCCTCACTCGCGTCGCCGCGTCTGTAGGGGCCGCAGACGCCTTCAGCTACGCGATCCAGACGCTCGGTGAATACCAGGAACCGGAGGCTCCCCCCACGCCCTCCGCGCCCTCCGATGAACCGGAGTCCATATACTGCGAGTGCGAGAGTGAGTTCCATCCGTATCGAAACATGGCTCACCTTGATACGTGTTGCGGAGTTTGCTGCATGTGCATCGGTAAACTACACAAACCCAACTGCAAGAAGCACCGCAGACCCCCGCCTGGGGAAGTATGGATTCCGCCTCACCTCCGAGTGGCTCCCCCCGAGGAAACGCCATGAGAGCGCCAACGCAGCGGTTGCTTCTGTACACATCCCCCTTACAAGAGCAATATCAGCGCCGTATCGAACATGGACTCTGCACACAATGCGGACGGGTTGAAGCTCGGGCCGGGATCACGCTTTGCGACCGATGCGCTCACACGAAGGCGATGGCGAGCCACCTCCGCTATCTCGTGCGTGTCGAGAAAGGGATATGTACTGCCTGCCATTGCAGGCCAGCAAAGAAAGGTCGGCGGCGTTGCCGGATGTGCCTTTCTCATCACGCGAGAGACAAGAGGTTGCGGGCCAGCATTAGGGTTAGGGCGCTCCATGACGGCGGATGAGTATTTCCTCGCAACGGTACGCTCCTTCGGGTCCGTGGGCGTTGATGATATGGGAATCTTTGTGCGCGATCAGAGCGGGGCTTACCGCAAAGGGATACTGCAAAGACCATACGACCGTCATATTCCGATTCGGGATGTCGCTCGGTATTTTTCCAGACTCGCAAGCCATGCGAATGAATATCGGCAGGAAGTAACGCTTCGTGCCTACTCGCGGAGCATGAACATTATTCAGCTTGACGATGTGGACCTAGCGACGCTTCAGTTCTTTCGACGTTTTTCTTTCCTGCGGATTCGGACCTCGGAGCACTCATTCCAAGCGTGGATCGCGGTGCCAGCAGTTGACCAAGAAGCTGACCTCATACTCCGTCGAAGGATCAAGCGCGGGAACTTGGACGGCCTAGCAGCGCATGGCGTCGAGATCAGCGACCGGACTCGGGAACGAGGGACTGTTGCAGATCGCGGTGCTACGGAGTCGGTGAGGTGCCCTGGTGTGCGGAACTGGAAGGCGCGTCACCGGGAGTCTGGTTCGCCGATGGTCCTGGCGCACACGGTTGAGGGACGCACGACGACGGCGGCGTTCCTCGAAGAGCTTGGCATTCTCTCCCCACCAGAGCCCGCACTCCCTCCGATGGAGAAGCCGCGAGGGAGAGCCCCCTCCTCTCTCGCGGCTTCTCACGGTCCAGCCCTGGCACCGTCTGGAGTGAGAGGGGATGCACCGGACTATGCGCGATGCTCGCGCGATTCCAGCACACGACATGGAGCGGATTTCACTTGGGCCTTCTTTGCCAGTCAGCGGAATTGGTCAATAGGTGATATTGAGCACTGGCTCTCGGTCAACAGCGACCGGCGAAATGATGTTCGGTGGACTCAGAACCCTACTGCCTGGCATACCGAATGTCACAATACCGCCGTAAACGCATCGCGGCGAGCGGAAGCGAAAAAGCACGAGTATCTCTTCAGCCGTCCACAAGCAAGGTACCTTTAATGAACAAATGCAGCATTTTTCTGACTCGGGAAATCAGCCGGGTACTGACCACCGTTCGATGCGGATATAAGCCAACCGTGACCGATCCGTACACCGGAGATCGGTACTGTACGCGCCACTGGCGAGAGGTTGAACAGGACCGCGTAATAGCAAAAAAGCCGCCAGTTGCAGCGGAGTTGGTTTTCAATCCGCCGCCGCCTAGTGTGAAACATCTCCCCGAGTACGCGGCGATCCTGGAAACCGTGAAGCGGTGGCCGAATGGAAAGCCTATGGAAATGACCGCAGACCTGAAGTACGCGACGCTCGCGCTCAATGCGGGGTACGAGCGAGGTGAAGTCGTGAACGTGCTACGGCAGGTCTCGTTTCGCATCCAGAAGGTTCCCGACCCTTTCAAAGAGGCCGCTCGCATCGTTGATTCATCGGTACAGTTCATCGCGCAAAAGAAAATGCAAGCGATTGAGGCACCATCTTAATTATATTCGTAAAATGTGATAGATTAAGGTTATGATGACGCAGCAAGTACCGGAAAAGGAGAAAAAGACCAGAGCCGTCGTTTGGGTATCGGAAAATGCGCCAACTTCGAGGACTATCGTCATTTGCTCTACGGAGGCCGATGCGCGACGGGTTCACCGCATTACCGCGCTCGGAACGGTAGCGCTCACCGCCGTCCCTGGCAACGCTGAAGAGCGGCTCGTTGGGCGTCACGTCGTACTGGCTCTGCGGCCTGGTTTGGCCTGCGACCGGATCACGCTCGGACTCAATAGGCTTAGTGACGGGTTCGGGTCTTATAGGTGCTATGCGTGGCCTTCTTTGGAGACCGATGACGAGATACGTTCCTCGTTCAAATGGATCACCGATCCGTTCAACTATGCGAAGTTGCCGATCTTCCCGACCGCCACCGGGCTCGTAGTGAACGTCACGACAGCCGCGCAGCAAGAGGCTTTGGAGGGGTTCGTCAAGGCTCACCCTGGCCGATTCCCATTACATATCAACGACCGGATTGATGGGACTCGCAGAATCGTGAGGATCAAAGAGACGTATGATGCGCTATGGTTTGTGGTCCATTGGTTCGGTAAGCGGGCCGCATTTTACGAACGAGCGTCGTGGGCGTTCGGTATATGAGTATGCCCTCTTGGATGTATTGCGGGGTCCGAATCCCGATTGATATTGAGTTGGAGGCGTGTTTGCAACGTGAGGAAGCGGCCTGGCATGAGACGACCGCTGCTCGCAATGAAACCCGCGCCGTCCTTGAGCGGAAGCTCTTTGAGATTACGTTTACTGATTCGGCAGCGGGTGCAGGTGTCGAGGAGATGACGGGATGCTGAGTAAGAGCGGTCAGAAACAGCAAGAATACATTGCAAAAAAAGAGGCGGAAATCCAGCGTCTTTCTGGGGAGGTTCTGAGGTTAAAGCTGCTAGTGGATAAACTCCGGGCCGAGAACGCCACCCTCCGTCAGGCCAATGAAAGAGCCTTGACATAGCAGAAGTCGCTATGCAAGGTTCGGCCCGGTCATTCATCTCCAGGGCCGGACCTCTCGCGGTCACTGAGTAGAGAGTACCTCTCCAACCAACGATGCAGCGGCGGTTTCGATGAACTCTCTCAATGACTGCCCTGTAGTGACCTTGATCTTTCGGTGGAGAGAGGGTTCCAACCGTACCGGGTAGACCTTGGCATTCTCTGCGCCCTTACGCGGGCGACCTCTCCGCTCAATCCGACGCTCTTCCTCCGCCAGCTTCCGGGCCGCATACTGCTCGTCGGTCTCAGGGGCATGTGCGTGGGGATCGGTAGCGCGAGTGACCGCGCAGTGATGGTCTAGGCGCTCTCCAGCAGTCAGCGCCTTCACTGCCGTCCTCCGACGCCTGTTATGGGTTCCAGAATGCCCCTGGGCGCGGTTTGTTGGCTGGAGCGTCTCATCATTCACAACATCGTCGTCGGTACTCACAGGGAGCCTCCTTGCGGCCTCTTAGGGCCTTGGGCGTGGTAGTCAGCGGCTTCAAAGGCTCAGAAGTTTAGAGAGCGATATCAGTATTACAAAAAGGGGTTCATCAGCCCCCGAGGAAGCCCTTCTGTGTTCTTATCTTCGCATCATTATGTATTACGAAAAACAATACCCTTCAATCAACCGCCAGCACTAGCTTGATCGAAGGGATTATTCAATATGTCGGGTTTATACCGTCTCAGCGTCGGAATTTCTTTGGCCGATATGACGAAGAGTGGCTTCGCAACACTTGAGCGCAATGCTGCGTCGTCAGAGAAGAAAGTCAACGCACTTCGCAATAGTTTGAAGTCTCTTGGGGAAGGGTTTGATTCGCAGCATTCTCTGGCAAGCCAAGCGAAAATTCTCGACCTCACCTCAAAGCAAGTCGCTCTGCGGAAAGAGCTTGCATTAACGACGGACGCGGATGAGAGATCGCGGATTGCGACGGAGTTAAAGGCTCTTGACCTGATAAGACAGCAAGAAGTTCTCCGTAAGAACCAACTTACTCTTCAGGAACGCCTTGGAAAAATACAGGACTCAGCGGCGTATCAGCAACAGGTCTCGTTAGAGAAGTTGCAGCAGCAGACGATTCGGAATCAGAACGTCGTGGCCGATGTTACGCTTCGCAATCAAGAGTCTCTCGCCAGAATGGCCTATGCCTCACAGGTTGAGCAAGAGCGCAGAGACCTCCGCAGCATCAAGGTCATTGCTGATGCAAAGAAGGCCGCGCTCCGCGAGCAGCAGCGCAGTCAAGCAGCGTTTGGCGGTGGTATGGGGCTCCTCGGTGGAATGGCAGCGGGTTACGCAGGGTCCGCGCTTCTGAGTGGAGTCAACCAAGGGATCAGCAGCGCCGCCCAAATGCAACTCGCGATGACAACCATCAAGATCGCTACGGGAGCCTCGAAGGGAGACTTGGAGGGCCTTCGCGACAAGGCATTTGAAATCGCCGATCAGACCGCGCAGAGTGCTACCGACGCAATGAAGTCCATCGCAATTCTTGCATCTAGCGGACTCAACAACCCGAGTCAGCTTCGAGCGTTGGCGGGACCGATTGCTCAATATGCCGATGTTCAATACTACATGAAGCAGACACCATTCGCGGAAAGCGCGAAGCAAGGTGTGCAGCTTGCTCATCTCTTCGGAGCGTTGACTGCCGAAAAAATGACGCCGATCCTTGGACAATTAACAAGAATCAGCTTCGCAATGCCTGACAGCTTGAACAAGTTTCTGACGCAGGCGACCTATTACGAACCCGTCTTCCGAGGACTCGGAGTTAAGGACTCTGACGCGCTCGAAGCAGGCGCGATCATGGATCGTGCAGGGCTCGGTCGTGGCAAAGGCGGAACCGCTCTCCAGAATCTTCTTTTGAACGAGATGAACAGTCTTTCTCTCACGTCGCACGTACAAGGAAAAAAAGGGAAAGCGTTACATGAACTCGGCTTGACTGACGCAAGCGGTGCCAGCAACTTCTATAAGTGGAATACGAAAGACGGACGCAACGAGTTCGACATTCTTGGGGCTCTCAAACAAATTGACAAGTCCGTTCATAATATCCCCGAGGGGCTCACCGACGCACAGAAGACTACTTGGCAAGCCAAGCGGATAATGGACGTGAATGCAGCACTTGGGCTCACAGGTGAGAGAGCAGCACTTGCGATCAATACCGCAGCGATTGACAACCTCGACGATTCTCTTCGACGTATCAAGGGCTCTGGGACAATGGCAAACATTCAGAGATCGGAGATGGATCAGTTATGGAGCCAGCAGAAGCGTTTCTCCTCGAACCTTGACTCCCTGCTCACTGACTTGATGTTTCCCTGGTTGGATGACCTGCGCGGTGGGTTCAAGTGGATGGGCGATGAGGCCCATACGTTGCAGGCATGGGCACATACGCACCAGGACGCCGCGAAACAGATTGGCGGTGGACTCGCAGCGATTGGTGCAGGATTGGCACTCTATTCAGGGGTTCAGCTTTGGGGCGTCGCGAGCGGATTAGCGGGTCTCAGTAGAGCGGTGAAACTTATGGGAGTGACCTCCGTTACCACATCGGGAGAGATGCTCGCCGCCGATGGAACAATGGCGGGTGGACTCGTTGCACTTTCAGGCGCTCTCGGTACCATAGGGATCATTGCAGGAACTCTCGCAGCGTCGAAGTGGATATGGGACTTCACGGCTGACCAATCAAAGAAACACCCCGATTGGGACGCGAAACCTTCGTGGGCGAGCCACGATTTCGACAATTACCACCAGGGCGGACATAGCGCCGTTGGCTCTCGTCCTGGTACAGTAACCGATTGGGCGTCGGGCACGTATGCAGCTATGGCGCAAGCTCTGAAAGATCATGGTAAGGAGTTCGGGGCGGGACTCACCCTCAATGGGAATGTCATTGTGCAGGCAAACGATCCGAAGTCCTTGGTGAAAGCATTGACCTCCAACGCCGGTTCAGCGGTAAGGCACCCCGTATCGAAGACCAAAGCAATGTATTCCGGCACCTTTCGAGGATCGCAATAGGTTAGTGTCGTTCCTTGTCCCCTGGCGACGGTTCCGCGTCACCAGGGGCACCGAGAGACTGCTCCAGCCCTGGAAAGCGATCCTGGGGCAGTCTAGGCCCTCTTGCGAGCATTCCGACTCAAACGACTCCCGCACTAAAGATCGGAGCCCCCTAAACTATGGCCTACGCAGCAACCCGCAGGGGGATCATGTCCCGCAACTGGACGCCCAACGACATCGCGACGAGCTTGAGTCTTTGGCTTACCGCCGCCGATCCCAACACGCTCATTATTAACCAAGCCTCCACATCCGACTCCACTGGACCGCAGAACTCCGCTGGCGGGCAAGGGATTGCTATAAACGGCACCGCTAGCGGTTCTCTTCAAAATGTAACGACATATACCGATGTTGGAGGAACTCCTAGCGGTCACATTTCCATCAATGCAACGGCTGGCGTCACAAACGTGACTGGCGTTTCTACCGTGCAAAGTGGTGCGCTCCACATCGGAGGTGCGTTCTGGTCTGGTGCTAATGCGAACTACTATCTCGGTGGCATCTCGCAAGTCATCATGGTCAATGGAGATGCTTCAACCGCGACAACCGCCAAAGTTGAAGGGTACCTCGCATGGTCTAGCGGTCTCCAAAGCCTCCTTCCAGCCACGAACCAGTACAAGCCGCCCCGCCCAAGGTCAGTGGATAGGGGAACCATTCTTCGTCCCGAACCTCTCAGCATCGAAAGAACGCCTTTTTTGACCAATGCTCTGAAAGGAAATGTAAAATGTCAAACCCGGAGGTTTTTCCAAACCCCATACGCTCTGCATACGTCACGACAGTTTACGACGACTCGGCATACATCGTTGACGAACCATGTTGGCTTCAGGGACCGATGGGCTCAATGACGCTACACCGAGATCAAGTAATTAGCGCGGCTCAAGCGCGGGTTGCTATTGGTTGCGGGGCGAAGCTCTTTTACTACCCGTTATCGTAGCCACAGCGCAGGGAAGCGGACCCGAAGTTCGAGGCGTAAGAGCCCTATAGAAAGCCTACGGCGAAAATGAAGGCGTATTCGATGCTGATGGAGTCGGTGAACTCCAAGCCCCTGGCAGCGGCGCATTCAATGGCAATGGTGTTGGCCCCGTTGCCTCGGGCGGAGCCGTCCATTCCGAACCGTTCAGTCCAAAAGCAAGACCTAGCGTTGAGCTATCGGTAACTAGAGCCTCCGCACTGTTGTTCAAAAAACACTTGGATGGTATCCGGATCAACCAATACTGCCGGAGCAATAGCCAAAAAGCGATTTTTTGAAACATAGGCAATAATGCTGGAAGCAGAATTGACTAAGGCAGGTGGAGTTGAATGGAAATTGTCTGAGTCTTCCTTGATCCAAGTATGGAGGTCGCCAATCGTTCCAACGACGCGGTAATCTTCCCGTTCTATGGGCGGTGTACCAGGCGCAGGCCATTTCCGGTAAAGGAGGAGTATAGGAGTTCCCGGCGCTGTCCATTGCGGAAGTCCTGGAAGATTCACGTTCACCGTGCTCGCGAGAGCTTTATATCTAGCAATCGTGAGAGGGCGACGATCAGGTAGGTTGGGATTATGATGCTGAATCATCCCTAGCAGGACTGGCCATGCTGGATTTCCAGGATATACCGGCTCTGGGCTATTCGGCCCATACGAAAGATCATAACTGTTAGCGATACCCTTCACGGAATCCAACCCGCGAATGGTATCAACCCACCCGAGATGTTCTGCCACCGCAAATCCGATGGTAGAAAGCGATAGTAAAACCGCAAGAATTTCAGGATAGCGCCTCTTGAAGAAGTTCATCTTTACGAAGCTGGCGTGACCGTTATTGTTCCGCCGTCAGTGGTCGCAGAGCTTCCAGGGAATGTGCATGCAGTTGTGCTTGCGTAAGATCCCGAGATAGTTGTTCCGCTCAGTGTTCCGGTGAAGGCGAAAGGACATGAGCCCGTTGGTCCTGTCAGGGTGATTTGAATTGTCGATCCGTTGATGGTCCCCGCAATCGTGCCCGCGTTATTCAAACTTGCGTTACTGAACACGTCAGAGAACGTACCTCCGAGCGTTGATCCGCTTTGCGTTATGTCCAGTGTTGCCGTCCCTGAGCCAGCAAGGTTATCCGTCAAGGTTCCAGCATAATTCCCCGCGACGTTAGTGGCCGGTGTTGAAGGCGTAGATGAACTGCTTCCTCCACCGCCGCAAGCTGAAAGAGCAAGGGTTGATAAAAGAAACGTGGTTACAGTGCGAGGTGCAAGCATTTCAATGCCTCCCTTTTGTAATGGTATCGGCAATGGCGATTGCAGCACAGGGCACGGTGAGCAAAGATTGAGTAAGGCGCTAGAGTATGTGTGGAGCACAATCCAATTTTTGGTACGTCCTGCCGAAGTTCCATTGCATGAAGAAGTACAGATTAGGGGCGCACGAGGTTGACGGAGTAGAATGGGATGGCGAAGGCAATATCGAGACGTTCGTATCTCGCTTACCAGAATCCGTAGGAATCGTAAGGAGCTTCCACGGAGATTTCTGGATAAAAGGGCCGGATGGCGATTGGCACCCCATGAGTAAGCTATCCTTGGAGTCCCTCTCTGAGTGGGCAGCAGCGAACGGCCTAGACTAAATTTCTCCGATTCCATTGAACCCAGCTCGCACTAGTCAATTCTGCCGCCTAGTAACCGAGAAGCCTTAATTCCCGGTTACTAGAAGAGGGTCAAGAAAGCTACTTTTGTCGCAGGCAAAACTGAGTCGCGCCGTCCTGTCAGTAATCGAGGAAAGCGCCTCCGGCGCGAAGGGCGCGAGTCGTGCCATTCGGTCAATAACACTGCCACGGCACATCCCATACTCGTCGAAGGAAGGAACGCACCACGACCCTGCCTTCGATCAACGTCCGTCTCAAGTCACGTCCCTAACCAGCCCGCGCACATGAAAACGGGGGGCTCTCTTCGCTGCGTTAATTCCCTTAACACCATATTCACTTCACAGCATCTACTATACGTCTTCTTTATCTCTTCTTATGAAGCCAATAGAAAAACATTGCGTCCATTGCGTCGGCAGAGGTTAAAAGCCCTTGGTTATCATGTTTTCTTGCCGACGCAATTTTGAAAAATTCCGTCGGCATCCGTCGGCATTGCGTCCGCGTCGAGGAAAAAGATGGACTTTTTGCCGACGCATAGGGTCTAAATCATCCCATGAAGGTCGCACCTTTTTATATTCAGCCATTTTCTGCTCTTCAATAGAAGAAGTGGTCTTCTAGATTTGCGAAAAGACAGTAGGCAAGCGAGCGCATGACAGCGAGAAACCAGGCAAGCGAACATATTGCAATGGTTTCGTTGCTAGGCGTTACTGTAAAATTACCCTGCGTTACTGCGTTGTGTTACGCGCCACTTCGCGATACTCAACAATACTGCACCGTATTACGCCAACCGTACCTTGCCGTAGGCACCGGGGGAAAGTTTGGAGTAGTTTTTCCTAGTACGACTTTGGATTACTCACTCTCGCGTCTTGATTTTAGTGGTTCAATTTTTGATTGACTACTTTGTGTTACTTGGAATCACTCAGAGTCGTGCCCTGAGACGGATGCTGACCGGAGGCAGAGTCGTGGTGCGTTCCTTCCTTCGACGAGAAGAGACTTGCCGGGGCACTCAGCTTGCTTGGGGGGCAGGTTGTTTCGCTCGCGGGGCGGAGCCCCTTCCTCCAAATCATAGAGAGCGAAGGATTGGCTTGCGGATGGCGAATGCGACTTCCATCGGATAGCGTGCCCCGTAAACATACTCATAAAATTCCAAACGCTCGGCCTGAACCTCTCATCCAACAAACATGCTGGCAATCTTTCGGAGGCAACCTTGATCGAGAGTATCGAGACAACTGAATCGGAAACCACCGGCAGCAATTTTGCCGAGATAGACGAGAACAGCCATGCGACCGTTTTTGACATCGCAGGCATTAGAGCGCATGGATCGTTCGTCGCAGAACCCTACATTGAGAGATTCGATCCCTGGCAAGAAGTCGCCAAGGTACCAGACTCCAATCCCGACTACGACTTCGAGCATGACGAAAATCGCATCTCTGGAAGAACACTTCAAGTTGACGGTCGCCCGCGCGGGCATAGCGGCGGATCAAAACAAAAACACAAGCACGTTCAGGTCCGGCCTTTATCTCCCCAAGAGCGGATGGACAAGAGATGCGCGTTAATCGCATGCACTGCGCCAGAAGCATATTTGAACGAAACCCCTAATCAAAGAGCGGAAAGACAACTCAATGAGGCGCGGAAGAAAATTGAGCGGCAGGAACGGAGTAGCACTGGGCGCCCTCGTCGGGGAACAGAAGCCATGAAGCAGTATGGCCTTCGATTGGAACCAAGCACGGTGGCGCACATCCAAGCTGCAACGGGCCTCTCGGTCAGAGACTTTGTTGAGCAACAAGCAGCCCTTCTTCCTGAAGCGGTAGCGGCATGATGCGAGTCCGAGAAGGCGGTCGTCCAAGAATTGAGCCGACTGTTGCTGATTATGAAGAAGACGCATGCGATGGACTTGGACCGCTCGTGAACGACGAAGAGGCGAGGTTGGCTTTCAACGCCTATCGAGCAGAGCTTGACCGAAATCACGATCCGTTCGCGGTCAACCATGCGAGAGCGAAAGCGGCAGTCCGATCAGCCGTTGAGGCCGTGTTGTACGAGCGCCTACAAGCGGCGGAGGAAGCAGCGTGAATAAAAGGGCTTGGCAACGGAATCACTCGTTCAACATTGGCGACAAAGTGCGCCTTTGCGAGGATGAGGGAGACGAGATTCTCGAAATTCTCAGAATCCAAGGCGATACCATCGTTTGTCGGATCGTCGGTCTGCCGCCCCCTCGGGTTCAATATGAGGGTTACGTCAATGAGCTAGAGGCCGATGCCTCAGAACTTGTTCTAGCGGCTTTACGCCACGCGGTAGCAGCGTGAACGCGGCGGTCGGTGCGCGAGTGCTTTCCGACGCAGAGAAGATAGCGCTCGAAGCGAGCGATTCAAAAGGCGCAGACTCGGCGACGGAGACAGGATCGGGGCCTCCGTTCGTTGCTGAAGCGGCGGCAATCGTGATCGTAACGATGCGGGAGGCCGTGAAGGCAATCGTCCTTACTGACAATGACGGCGGCGGAGGAACGATTCAGCGGATTGAGCTTGTAGTTGACTACCCTACTCGCCTCCAGGCCGCGATGCTCTTACTCGGAGCCACAGTTCAGGCGGTTCAGAATGAGTGAACGAGCACTTGGTCGCGCGAAACTCAAGCAGGCGCAGGCGGCTGAAGAGGCGGCGGCGCGGTGCGTAGTGAGTCCACAATCCGCACTTGATGAGGCAAACTCCATCGTCTCAGAAGCCGCCGCTCTCTCGCGAGAGGCCGTCGTTGAGCGACTCCGAGAGCTTTCAGGGAAGCTCATAACCGCCGCAAACAGAGCAATGGACGACCTCGGCGGCGGGAACATCACCTTCGGCCAGGCGCGGGTGTTCGAGACGACGGTTGAGGGCGTCGCGAACGCCATTGAGACGGTCAGGCTCATACATGGGTTATGATGACAATGCCATACGGAAGATGAGGATATGACGACAACCCAAGACCCCGGCGCGGAGACGACGCCACAGAAGAGCCCGCTTGAGATAGCGCTTCAGGAACTTGCTGAAGAAGTGCATGCTGAACTGCTTGATGGGACGCTTGATGGCGTTCAGCTATCGGAGTTCATCGGATACATGCGCGGTATGCTGGACGCTTCAAGGGCGATCCGCGCCAGGGAAGCTGCCCATGCCAGGACCGCCTAGCGCTGAAGCTAGGGCAGAGGCCCGTCGCGTCTACGAGACCACCGGAAGTATTCATGCTGCGTCCAGGGCTACTGGCATCGCTAGACAGACAATTCGAGGGTGGATCAAGGCCGAAGGGTGGATTTACCTTCCGTCTTACCCCCTGGTCAAAGAAGCCCTTGAACTCCATAGCCACGCTGGTCGTCGCACTCAGGCCGAGGTGATAGACCTCTTCAAACGTGACGTAATGGAGCAGGCCCACGCATCGGGGGTGGTTGTGGAAGCTGTCGATGATGTTGCCGACCTCACCAAGACTCTCATGCGCGAGCAGGGCCGACTTGCGCTGACTGCGGCCCGGTGCTCTCAACAGGCTTACGACGATTGGCAGGCTGGAACTTTGTCTCCCGCGCAGGCGATCATGCTGCGGGCCGTTGCTGCCGCTGCTGCCCAGGCGCTCACGATGGCGCGTGAGTACGCGGGCCGGAAGCCTGGTGATCCGTCCGTCTCAGAGACAGCCGCTACAGAGCATGGCGTGGTGATAGAACAGAGACGCCTCGAAACCAAGGTTATTGATGTTGACGCTCGCGGTAGGGCGGTCCAGCCGGAAACCGAGGTTCGAGAAGGCGGTCCAGGGTTCGGGTGGGGTGAGCAGACTGGATAGGTCTAGCGCACTGTCCTGAACCTCGTTTGAGGGCGCACCACGTTCGCGGGAACCGGCTGATCTACTGCATAGGTCTCTCTCGCCCATTCCCTCCGAGCGGCCTCGATGACGGTGAGCGGATGGGTCTCCACGACGCAGACCTCGGTACCGATGGAGTCTCCGAAGCTGTCCGGGTCGGAAATGGTCCTATGACCAACCGCATTCACGACGGTCCCTTCCCAGGCTCCGCTTAACCGCACGAATCGCACCCCGAACTTCGTCCGACGCGGGATCGGGAACCTTATCCACCGTTGGCCTTCCGCAATTGCTTGCTTTGCGAAGGGAAGGAGCGCAGAGGGGAGGGGAGTTTTAAGGGCACCACTGGCGGCAAAAGATTGAAAGAAGGCTTCATTGTCCATGAAAGACGCCATTCGGCGCGAGGGCGCGTCTCCCGTTCCGGCTGGCGTCGTACTCGTACTCGCAGTGTCCGATCCCCCATCATACACGCCTCGCAGTGTCCAATTTCTGATGCCCGATTGTGGATAACTTGCCTGACATGCAAGAGGCCCGCCGTAGCGAGCCCCCTGGTGGCTGATTCGTGGAATTAGTCGGTTGCTGCGAGGTGTTCCAGTTTCCCCCAATCGTTACTGATGCTCTCTGCTTGGGCGGCTGCGTGGTAGGCCGGAGTGGCCTTGAGGAGGTCCGCTTCGATGAAGTCGCCAGCTTCACGGAGGGCCTTGAGGGTAGCGGAGTGATCCCCTTCCGACGATTTCAGCGTACCGATGGCGCGGGCGATGCGCTCCGCTGCGAGTGCAATGTTCTGAAGCTCTGCGGCGGGGCGAGCGATTGGTTTGTGTCCACGGATAAGGATGCTGAGATAGTCGGTGATGGTATAGCCAAGCTGCGATGCCATCACGCGGAGACGCTGGTCAACGTCGTGATCGAACCGGACGGTGGTTTTCGCCTCTCTGAGGCGGAGCGGCTTCTTAGACGCCATGACGCACCACCAGTACGAGCGCGGTGGTTGCGATGGACAGGGGGCAACGAGCGCGAACAGCCGTTGCTAGGGGCCTTGATGCTAGTATCATCATGGTCTCCAGGTCCGCCCGGTGTTGAAGCACTGTGGCGGGCCGTCTTGCGAGTGCGGAAGAGCGCGGTGGTGAGGCGCTGGAATGTCGTCTTCGACGGGCTCCGTCGTCCTCGTCTCTGGGTGGCTGGCCACACAATTTCCTGCGCGTCGTTATTGTACCATACGGAGTGATGGTGCACAAGGCCGGAGTAAGACGGAGTAGAGAGCGAAGCGATCTAGGACGGCTAAAGCAGTAATGAAAAGGGGAAGGCGAAGCACGATGACAAAAGATGGACTTAACCACAAGAAAGCAAATTCAAATCACGATCACGAAGTAATCAGAACCTAGGTCCAAACTCGGTAATGTCCACGGCCTTGGAGCAATCTTCGTCAAGGTAAGTTCATGGATGTAGTATAGCCTTCGGAGTATCGTTTGCCATGTTCGATCAGTGAAGACAGCATTGATACAGAGTAAGTTGAAGTATTTTAGAAGAATCGCAAAACAACCTATTGACAGACAAAGAGTAATGATGTAGTATTGAGAAGTAATGGAATACTCGTTCAAAGAGTGAACTTAGAGTATCCTGAAACCCGAAAGTAGGAGATTAGTAAAATGGGAGTATCAGAAGACCAACGTAAGGCGGTGAAAGAAGCGTTACTTCGAGCAATTGAAACCTCTGACGAAAAGCAAGTCCGAGGTGGTAAGGCCAAGCTCATTGAGGAGATGCGTAGTGAGATAAAGCAACTCCAGGCGAAGGGTTGGACGTATAAGCAAATTGCCGCCGAGCTAAAACCCACTCTTGGCGCAAGTCCAGAGTTGATCCGTCAAGTCGTCATGGGAACTCTTCCAAATGCTAAGGGTAAGAAGGCCGGATCACGCCATCGCAAGGTGGTCGTTCAAGTGAAGCCCTCTCCCGCCGTCGAGGCAGAGCAAGTGAATCCAGCATCTGTGATCTCTCAACCGCATACCGCATCAACACCAAGTAAGCAGGCGAGTGCTGCGGCGTTCACTGCTGATGTCAACGAACTCGGATAGGCCACTTCACCTCACTCGCATCTCCATGAGGAGCACACCATGAGCAAGCGTCTTATTATTATGAGTTCCGCGAAAGGCGGCAGCGGAAAGTCCACCGCCTCAAGAGCCTATATTGACCTTGCTCGACAGGCGGGACGTACAGTTGCATCCTGGGATCTCGACGGGCAGACTTCTTCTCTGTCAATGCTCTACCCAGACCGTGATCCTCAAAAAGGTTGCGGATTCGAGAATATCAAGGACCTGGAAGCTCCGGGCCGGTGGTTAGATAGCGTCAATGGTGACGCGCAGGATTGTCTCCTAGACGTTCCGGGAGGAGCACTCCATGATCTCTTGCGAGTTATTCACGGTGGCGCTCAATCGCTTATCCAAATTGCGAAAGAGGCTGACCGAGAAGTTGTTATCGTAAGCGTGATTGGTCTTAAAAGGGACAGTTCGTTCGCGCCAATCGAAGCGGTTCGCTTGTTCGGAAATGACGTTCATCATATCGTCCTAAAGAATGGGTTCTGGGCTCCTGTGAATGGATTCGTGGTCTTCGATGGAGTGGAAGTGGATGGAGTTCGGAAGTATGGAAAACCAAGTGATATTGTTCGGGAAGCTGGCGGTACGGTACTGTACTTTCCAAAACTCGATCACGTCACCGATGGCTTCCTGGATGTCGAAAACCTGACTTTCATTCAAGCAACTACGGCTGGCGAGAAGATTGGCGTCAGAGCGGCCTACAACGCCCGTTTCTGGCTCAATGCGGTAAGCACTGCTCTTGCTGGTTCATGGATTGACGTGAGCGGGAATGTCCCTGGTGCTCCTCCGGTCCCGTCGAAAAACGGTAAGGCGGTGCGTAGCACTGATACTGTCAGTGTCTAGCCTTGGCCCGCAAAACGCCCGTACCGCGTATCTCAACGGATTGTCAGCGGAGGACCAGTCAGCGGTCCTCCGTCGTGCGGAGACGGATGGCCCATTCTCAACGTCACCGGATTGGCTCATTATTCAAGCCGCTACGGAGTCCGCAACCAGTATCAAGGAGGCACTTAACCATAGCAATGCACACTTCGATGTGTTGACAGGTCGTATGGAGGAGGCGACCAAAGCCGCAGGGCGGATTGAGTCGGCAGTTTCTCGGTTCGAGATAGCGAGCAGGCAAGCGCAAGCTAATGTCAATGTCCAGGAGGTTCCGCGCGTGGCGACCTCCGCGCCATCGCAAGGTCACACCCCCAACGGATTGATATTCGCCTTCGGAGCAGCGATGGCTACTTTTTCAGGAATAGTGGTCCTAGTCGAGTGGGTGCCTGCTGCCCACGTCTACACTGTGGCACTTTACGGGGCGGGGGTCACTGTGGGAGTGGTCGGTGCGGTGGTCTATCAGAAGGCGTGGAACTACTTCGTCAAGCCCTCGGGGCGGCGGCGATAGGCCGTGAGACAGGAAGCGGACCATTGAGGCTCTCGACGAGAATCGGGAGCCTCTTCGCTATGTCAGCCTTGGTATCCCGAGCCGACGTTTCCACCGCGCGACGCCCTCCGCAGGCTCGTTCGGTACGCTTCCACCGCCGCTCTACGATCTCGAATGCTCATTCCGTGCAGGTCAGGAAGACCGGCGACAGTGGCCTTCTTAGTGCCAGTAGAGGCCGTTTGCGAGGTCGTGGTGGCGTCCTGGGTTGGTTGGGCGAAGAAGTCCGCGTGTGATGCCTTCCAGGCCGCTACGCCCTCGCGAACGCCGACAACTTCTCCAGTTTTGGGGTCAATCCGTGCCTCAACGTCTTGCAAATATATTTCGGCAATCCGTGGGCTGATTGCGCCTTCCGCTGTCAGTGCGGAAACGGCCTCATTGCGGATCAACCGCGCGTCGGCGGCGTCGAGCCGCTGCTCAAGAGTTTCCGGCATAGTTCCTCCGGCTCGTGACCTGCCATCTGTTCGTGGACGATGTACTTGGGAGTGTTCCGACGACGTGACGCTGACTAGACTCCGGCCACCGACCCGGTTCCGCCTGGACTGCTGGTTCCTCGGCCTGACTGTGCCCCACGGAGCCAGGCATAAGCGCGGTTCCCTGGTGATTGCCAGGCATGGCAGTGATCGGACGGATTCCGACCTTTGAGGCGATCTGATGGGGCGGCATCTTGATAAGGCCGAATCGGTCATTCTTTGGCAAGATCGGGGCGGGTGCGGAATGGTTCGTTGCTGGCCGAGAGCCGGGTAGGATTAAGGTTGACGATGCTCTATTTTTCATGGTGTTTGAGACATTCGCGACGTTCCAGCCGTCGCCTTCAGTACAGAAAGAGACCCCGGATGAAGCGTCTCCGAGGTCTTTCGTCATTTCCCGAGATCCTTTTGTTTCTCGCGCCATTCACGCATTCTAATGATAGCCCGGCACCTGCTAGAGCAATGGTAAAGGGGATCGTCCTTTTTGTCGGCGGGCCGATGCGAGACAACGACGCCAATCCACTCTGCGCTGATGACTACTCCGCAGTTCGCGCATCTCGGTCTCGGTGCCATAATATATTTTTTCCTTTCACCTCAAAAAGTGCTTGACGCCTTGTTATGTTATGGTATAATGGTATCATAGCCAGGACGAGAAAGCAAGGACGCATCGCAACTCTTTCCAAAAACGTCACTAAAAAGGCCCCGTTACTGCGTTCAACAGTCTCGGAGCCGAACCGCCGAAGGATCGTAAGATCCGATGGCTAGTCAACCGAACTATACCACTTCAAGCAACAAGACGCAATGCACCGCAGACTTACTTGCCGAGTATTACGACATCGAGGCCGTGATTTCGAGCTTCGAACGATTGACCTCATTCTTATGGGTGCGCTGTAAAGCACACGCCACCTAGCCCATACGCAAACCGCTGCTGACGGTATCAGTACACTTACAGAAGATAGACAGGGAGATCGCCATGAAAGCCTTCTACAAGAAAATGCGCCCGGTATATGCGAGCATCTATCTCATTGCCGCCGTGCTAGTGGCGACTCCACTATGGTCTGGAAGAGTCCATACTGGAGTCGGTTTACTCATCCTTGGCACCCTTCTCCTCGCGACATACACAATCAAGCGTTTCTACGACCGTGCGTATGCTGCTCAGGTTGCCCTACTTGGCGGTGCAGTGTGAACGCAAAGAAGTCGGCCCTTACTGCTGCGCTCGTGATAGCGCTCGCGTCCCCCGCTGCCGCGCAGTCGATCCCATCACTTCCAAACATCCCCGCAGTACCAGATTTTTGCGTTTGGGGATCGTGCATCCAGTTCACGCATTCGAGCTTCCTCACTAGCTTGCAACAACTTACGACGCAGAACTCAATGCTCCAAGGGGTAATGCGAAACCTCGGTTCCTTTGGATCATTCGCGCAAGGGGCCATCTCGAAAGAGATCCAGGCCATGACCGGGCCACCGACCGATAGCGCTCCAAACGGTGCCGCCGTTGCGGCTCAAGCACTTGCGACACAGGCCCCGCTATCCGCTGCCACTCTCTCGCAAATAGATGCGGACGCAAAAGCGGCGGACGGAACCCAGCAACAAGAGCAGGTCAACAATATGTACCAGAGCCGCATTGCTGCTGGAATAGAGAAAGCCAACACCCTTGCGGCCCAACAAGAGATCGAAAAACAAACCCAGGACCAACAGACCTCCGATGGTCTGACCACAATGTTTAGCGGGGCAATCAATCCCGATTATAGGCTCTGAAAGGGCGTCACACATGGAACCGATACAGGCCAAGCCCACTCTGAAGGATCATCTCGCGGCTCTCGTCGGAGCAAGTATGGAAGCGAAGCTGAAGATCGCATTCGCAATCGTCCTACTCTTCACGATATGGACGCTTCCAGAGAGAATCGTCAACGAGAACCTCTACGCTACTGCCGTAGCTGCCGCTGGTGGTCATCCGCTCTCCTGGTACGGCCACTAACGACTCAAGGGGACCATCCCTCAACACCTCCACCTCCGGTACACTCTGAAAGGGTGATCGCCATGAACAAGACGGTATCCGCAGTTTCACTGATGGCTCTCGCGACCTTTTCGCCAATCGTTGCACTTGCTCAATCGGTCCCCTTTGACGCTACGCTTCCTGACGGAGGATCGCTCGACAACCTACTCGCGCACGTTGTTCAGCAAACTTCAGGGTGGATGGACAATTCTCTCGCTTACGGACAGACTATTTTCTGGACACTTGCAGGACTGACTGGCGTCATTATGATGTGCCGGTACTTTGTGAGGAACCAGACATTAGCGGGAGTGCATTACCCCATCATGGATTACTATATGGCCATGATCCCGCTGATTGTCGTACTTGGTGCGCTTACCGATTTTCTTCCGAAGCTCATCGGGAATGCAGAGCTTCTCGCGGCGGGAATCACGGGGTCCACGATCATGGGACCTAGCGAGGTGGTTAAGATCGGGACACAGTTAATGGGCACAATCCTTCATTCGACGGGAACGATTTTCACAAGTGGACCAACCGCACCACAAGTTGCCCATTCCATTGTCGGCTCACTTACGTCGAGCAACCCCGCAGTCGTCGAATCGGCGTTGAGT
>Ga0302326_10005083_pt1 | contig 30147 bp, 31 predicted proteins | sample Palsa_T0_3_FD_202264 | JGI IMG/M metagenome (GOLD analysis project Ga0302326, IMG submission 202264) | Peat permafrost microbial communities from Stordalen Mire near Abisko, Sweden - Palsa_T0_3 | ecosystem: Environmental > Terrestrial > Soil > Palsa > Peat permafrost | place: Sweden: Abisko... | reverse complement strand
AACCATCGCTACTCGGCCTCACGGGGGATTCCCAAGCTGCGCAGCGCCATCACGGACCTCTACCTGCGCAAGTTCGGCGTCGAGCTCGATCCCGAGACCGAGGTGGTCACCACCATCGGGGCCAAGGAAGGCTTCTCGCATCTCATGTGGGTCCTCGTCCAGCCCGGTGACACCGCACTGGTGCCCTCTCCCTCGTACCCCATCCACATCTGGGGCCCGCTGTTCGCCGGGGCGGATGTGCGCCAGGTTCCGCTCCGGGGCCCCTCGGTCGATGTGGACGGCACGGGAGCCCCCGATCCGGGCGACGACTTCTTCGACGGCTTGATGCACGCCTGGGAGGAGTCGTGGCCCAAGCCGCGGGTCATCGTGCTCTCGTTTCCCCACAACCCGACGACGGCCTGTGTCGATCTCTCCTTCATGGAGCGACTCGTGGCCTTCGCCCGCGAGCACGAGGTGGTCCTGGTGCACGACTTCGCCTATGCCGACATCGGCTTCGACGGCTACGACCCCCCCTCCATCTTGCAGGTGCCGGGGGCCAAGGACGTGGCCGTGGAGCTCTACACCATGACCAAGTCGTTCTCCATGGCCGGTTGGCGCGTCGGCTTCGTAGTCGGGAACCGCGAGATCGTGCAGGCACTCACCAAGCTCAAGACGTATCTCGATTACGGGACCTTCCAACCCATTCAGATCGCCGCCATTGTGGCCATGAACGAGGCCCCGGAGTATCCCAAGCAGATCAACAAGATCTACAAGTCCCGGCGCGACGCCCTGTGCGACGGCCTCAACCGCATCGGCTGGCATCTCGTCCCGCCCAAGGGGACGATGTTCGTCTGGGCCCCCATTCCCGAGCCCTACCGCGAGATGGGCTCGCTCGAGTTCGCCAAGCACCTGATCAGCGAAGCCGACGTCGCCACCTCGCCCGGTGTGGGCTTCGGCCCCGGCGGCGACGGCCACGTGCGCTTCGCCCTCATCGAGAACGAGCAGCGCATCGGACAGGCGGTGCGGAACCTGCGGGGCGCACTCACCAAACTGGGCTGAGCGCCCGTCAGGGCAGGCCGGCTCCCGGGACCGAGGTGAGGGCCTGCTCGATGGCGCCGTTGCGATCCACCCGGGCCTTGGCCTCGTCGGCAGTCGGGGCGGTGACCAGGTAGAGGGTCGTGCGGTCAGGTCCGCCGAGCATGCAGGCGTAGCAGCTCTGGCTGGTCGAGACCCGCTCGACGATCTCGCCCCCTTCGGCCACCCGCACGCACTCGGAGCTCCCGGCGTTGGCCACCCAGACCGTGCCGTCGGCACACAGGCAGATGCCGTCGGGGGCGACGTCGGGCGGCGCCGCCCACTGGCGCCGCCCGCTCAGCGTCCCGTCGGGGGCGCGGTCGAACGCGGTGAGCTCACCGCTCATGGACTCGGCGATGATCAACAGGGCGCCGTCGTCGGTGATGACGGCGCCGTTGGGAAAGGCCAGATCGGTCGCCGCCTCGTGGCTGGTGCCGTCGGGATCCACCCGGACCAGCGACGCGGTGGGACGTGTGGTGGCGAGGTCGATCGTCCCGTCGTACAGGCGGTCGAGGTCGAAGCCGAAGTTCCCGGCGTAGGCCTGCCCGTTGGCGGCGACCACCATGTCGTTGGCGTTGCCCGTCGCCCAGGGCGTGAGCTCCCCGTGGCGCACCACGGTCCCGTCCACCTCGCGCCGGAAGACGGCCCGGTCCTGGCGGGAGTTGAAGAGGAGCCGCCCGTCGGGCAACCAGCCCAGGCCGGCCGGCTCCCCGTCGAAGGCGACCTCCGTCCGTGGTTCGCCGGCCGGCGAGACGGAGACGACGGCGTGATCGAAGAAGTCCGAGTACCACAGGCGCCCGTCGTGCCAGCGGGGACACTCGCCGAAGCAGAGCCCCGCGAGGAACGGCTCGGCGACCGCGGATGTGCTGGGCATGGCGCAGACCTCCTCGTGGACCCCCCGGGCCCGGTACCGCAGTTCAGCACATCGTCCCGTCGCCCGTCGCCCGTCGCCCGTCGCCCGTCGCCCGTCGCCCGTCGCCCGTCGCCCGTCGCCCGTCGCCCGTCGCCCGTCGCCCGTCGCCCGTCGCCCGTCGTCCGTCGTCCGTCGCCCGCTCCCGGCGGCGCGGAGGCGTCAGGACTACGTTGGGCCGGTGACGTACTGGGTGCTCAAGGTGATCCTCACCCCGATCTTCCGTGTGCTGTGGAGGATTGAGGTGGACGGCCGGGAGAACATCCCCACGTCGGGCCCGGCCGTCCTGGCCGCCAACCATCAGTCCTTCTGCGATTCGGTCTTCATCCCGATTGCGGTGAGACGACGGGTGACGTTCCTGGCCAAGGCAGAGTACTTCGACTCCAAGAGGACGGCGTGGTTCTTCCGCGCCATCGGGCAGATCCCCGTTCGCCGAGGTGGTGGCAGCGACAGTGAGCGGGCGCTCGAGACGGCGCGCGCCGACGTGCTCGGACGGGGCCGGATCCTCTGCATCTATCCCGAGGGGACCCGCTCGGTCGACGCCTTCGTCCACAAGGGGCGCACCGGAGCCACCCGGATGTCGCGCGAGTGCGGGGTGCCCGTGATCCCGGTCGGCGTGCTGGGGACGGTCGAGGTGCAGCCGGTCGATGCGCGGTTCCTCCGCCCCTTCAAGAGGGTGACCATCCGCTTCGGCGCACCCATGCAGATGACGGGTCCGCGGAACCCCGACGATCCGCTGGAGGGGCACGACCACGCCGAGTGCCGGGCGTTCACCGATCGCCTGATGCACGAGATCGCCCGGCTCTCCAAGCGTGCGTACGTCGACGAGTACGTGCCCTCCCGCCCGCCGACCACGTCGCCCCGATCGATCGGGCGGCTCGGTCCGGTGTGAGTGCTCACCCAATGCGCTGGAGCCGAACCGGGCTCTGACGGTTCGAAACAGCCTGTTTACATTGATCGCCTAGCCTCTCGCTGATGTCCGGTTACGTCCTTCGCATCTCCCTCCCAGACCGTCCGGGCGCCTTGGGACTGGTGGCCAGCCGCATCGGCGCGGTGGGCGGCGACATCGTGGCCATCCACATCCTCGAGCGGGTGGAGGACAATGCCGTCGACGAGTTCGTCGTCGAGCTCGCCGGCGCGCACCTGGTGGAGCTCCTGCGCACCGAGATCCACGAGGTCGACGGGGCCGAGGTGCTCGACGTCTCGCCGCTGCCCGCCACCTCGTCGCCGCCGGCTACGTCGTAGACGGGGCGATGCGGTAGGCGCACACGTGGGCGCCGTCCATGAGATGCGCCACCCGCTCGACGCGCGCGCCGGGCAGTGCGTCGCGGATGAACGAGAGCTCGCTGGAGCAGGCCTGGGAGAACCCGTGGGCCACCGTCAAGATGGCGCAGTTGTGCTCGGTGACGAGCCAGCTCCCGTCCTCCTGGCGCGTGGCGTCGGCGAGGTAGCCGTCTTCGTCGAGGATGGCGGCCAGTGCGGCCACCTGCTCGTCGAAGGAGAGGTGGGCCAGGCGGGGGAGAGCACCGTCGACCCGACGCCGCCGGCGTTGCTCGAACAGATCGTCGACCTGCGCGCCGTCGGGCCCACCGAGATACCCGAGCAGCTCGGTGGTGAGATCGCCGTAGCGCTTCGGGTAGAGCGCCTCGGCCGCTGTCGTGAGCGCGTAGGTGTGGGCGGGACGGCCGCGTCGGCTGGTGGCACCCGCCGCCGTGTCACGTGCCAGCAGCCCGTCCTCCTCCAGACGGGCCAGCTGCAAGCGGATGGCCGCCGGCGTCAGCCCGAGCGCGCGTGCCACGTCGCCCGCCCCCATCGGCCCGTTGCGTTTGACCAGGTTGAGAATGGCCCGACGGGTGGTCGGCAGGGTGTCGAGGGGAGTCTCGGTCATGGCACCATCAGACGTCATGGCACGATCAGGTGGACGTCGCCGAACTCGTGCCACAGGTAGCCACCGTCGAGCGCCGCCGCGTAGGAGGCTTCGAGCAGGGGTCGTCCGGCGATGGCCTCCAGCATGGCCAGGTGGGACGCCTCGGGCTCGTGCCAGCCGGTCAGGAAGCCATCGATGGAGCGCACCGGGCGCTCAGGAGTGACCACCGTCTGCGTCCAGCCGTCACCCGGGTGCACCTGCCCATGTTCGTCGACCACCGTCTCGAGGGCGCGGACCACCGTGGTCCCGACGGCCACGACGCGCCCGCCCCGGCGGCGCGTGTCGTTGACCCGGTGCGCCGTCGAGGAGGAGACGCGGAAGTACTCGGCGTAGGGCGGTTCGCTGGCCTCGAGGGACGCCACACCGGTGTGCAGGAGCAGGGGAGCGACGCCGACCCCCTTGGCCACCAGGCGGGTCAGCACCTCGGGGGTGAAGGGTCGTCCCGCGCTGGGCATCTCGGCCGACCCCGGCTCGGTGACGTAGACGTTCTGGTAGGCGGAGAGTGGATGGTTCCCCTGTACGTATCCGTAGCGGATCGGCCGGCCGTGGCGGGCCAGATAGGCGTGCAACGGCTCGGGGGTGTCGATCAGGGAGACCCAGAGACGTACGCCGACCCCCGCCGGCCCGGGCGCGTAGGGGGCGAGGAGGCGCACGCGGCCACCACCGGAGAGCGCAATGCCCGATCCGGCGTCGGCGCCCAGGAAGGCGTGGCCGTCGGTTCGGACCTCGAGCGTCCAGAGCCCGGCGGGCAGCTGGGTGGAGAGGTGGACCTGCACGCTGCGCCCGTCGTCGGCGATCCCGTCGACCTCCGCCGCCAGGGTGCCCGAGGTGTTGAGGACGACGAGGTCGCCTTCGTCCAAGAAGCGGGGCAGCTCGGAGAAGTAGGTGTGCACCAGCGAGCCGTCACCCTTGTGGGCCACCAGCATGCGCACCGCGTCGCGGGTCATCCCCCGGGACTCCGGAGGCGACGGTGCCTCCAGCTCGGGAGGCAGCGCGAACCGGAGCGGATGCAGCTCGGGGAGGGTGGGCCGGGTCCCGGCCAACGGCGCGGTGGCCGTCACGGCGCTCACCGCGCCGTCTCGGCGGTGAGGAACTCGGCCGCCCGGTAGCGGCCGCTGGGCCGATCGCTGCGGATCAGCGCGAGGAAGGCGGGCACCGCCGATGCGGGCTCGGGCCGGTCGGAGATGTCCTCGTCGGGGTAGGCGGCCTGGTGCATCTGCGTCCGGAGATCCCCGGGGTCGACCGACCAGACCGTCAACGCCGGATACTCGACCGCGAGCACGGCGCCGAGTTGGTCGAGCGCCGCCTTCCCGGCGCCGTAGCCGCCCCATCCCTCGTAGGCCTCGACCCCGGCATCGGAGGTGACGTTGACCAGGCGAGGTCGCGGCGAGGCCAGCAGGAGGGGGAGCGCGGCCTGGGTCACGCCGAGTGGCGCCACCACGTTCACCTCGAGGGCGACGCGCAGGACGTCGAGCGGGTAGTCGGCCAGCGACGGGAGGGGGGACGCGCCGAGGGTGCCGGCGTTGTTGACCAGGAGGTCGAGGCCCCCCAGGGCGCCGGCCGCGGCGACCAGTGCCCGGCGGTGCTCCTCGTCGGTGATGTCGCCGGGAAGGGCGCGGAGGACCGCGCCCGGCGCCAGCAACGGTTCGAGCCGGGCCTCGGCGACGGCGAGCGCTGCGGCCTCCCGGCCGTCTATGACCAGTGACCATCCTTCTGCGGCCAGCCCCTCGGCCAGTGCCTGTCCCAGCCCCCGCGAGGCCCCGGTTACCACTGCCACGCTCATAGCGCCCACCTTCCCGAACGAGATGTTCTTCCCCGGGTGATTATAGCAAGGAAAACCTTGTTTATTTCACTCTCCCGGAACGGGATACCGGGGGTGCCGGGATACCGGGGGTGCCGGGGGCTCAGGACATGCCGAGGCCTCCGGCCGCTCCGGGGGTTCCGCCCTCCGCCCAGCCCCGGGCCCGGTCGAGGGCGCGCTGCCAGACGGCGTAGAAGGCGTCGGTCAGCTCGACCGGGAGCTCGGGTTCGAAACGGGCCGACGCGCTCCACAGCCCGGCCAGCTCGTCGAGGGAGCCCCACATCCCCTGGGCCAGCCCGGCCAGCGTGGCCGCCCCCAGGGCCGTGGACTGCGTCGACCGGGGGCGGGCCACGGTCATCCGGCTCTGCTCGGCCTGCAGGCGCAGGAGGAGGTCCATCGCAGCCGCACCCCCGTCGGCCCGCAGCTCGGACAGGGGGTGGGAGGAGGCGGCCGACATGGCATCGGTCATGTCGCGCACCTGGAAGACCATGGCCTCCACGCAGGCCCGCGCCAGCTGCGCCCGGCCGGCTCCCCGGGTGAGGCCGGTCACCACGCCCCGGGCGGCGGGGTCCCACCACGGGCTGCCCAGACCGGTGAGGGCGGGCACGAAGGTGACCCCGCCGCTGTCGCCGACGGACTCGGCCAGGGGCCCGACCTCGGCCGCCTCGCCGATGATGCCCAGGTCGCGTAGCCATCCGATGGCGGCGCCGGAGACGAAGGTCGATCCCTCGAGCGCGTAGGCCACCGCTGCATCGCGCCCCGATCCTTCGGGGCCCCCTGCGGCGAACGATCCGAGGTCCCAGGCCACGCTCACCGTGAGACCGTCCGGCGCGGCGGGCCGCTCCGGTCCGGCCTGGGCCAGGACGAAGCTCCCCGTGCCGTAGGTGACCTTGACCATGCCGGGAGCGAAGCAGGCCTGCCCGAACAGTGCGGCCGGCTGGTCGCCCAGCACCGCGGCGACCGGGACCCGGTCCAGCACCGCGCCGGCCGGGCCCAGGCCCGACAGACGCGCCCGGCCGAAACGCCCGGCCGAGGGGTGGACGGCGGGCAGCGCCTGGAGGGGCACCCCGAAGAGCGCGCAGAGGTCGTCGGACCAGGCGAGGGTGGACGTATCGAGCAGCATGGTGCGGCTGGCGTTGGAGGGGTCCGTGGCGAACTCGCCTCCTTCCGTTCCCCCGGTCAGGTTCCACAGCAGCCAGCTGTCGACGGTCCCGAAGGCGAGGTCGGGCGAGTCGGCCGGGAGGGCCAGGTCTCCGTGACGCAGGAGGTAGCCGATCTTGGTGGCGGTGAAGTACGGATCGAGCACCAGCCCGGTGCGCTCCCGCACCATGGGGAGATGGCCGTCGCGCTCCAACCGGGCGCAGATGTCGGACGTGCGCCGGTCCTGCCAGACGATGGCCCGGTGCAGCGGCCGCCCGGTGGCCCGGTCGAAGGCGACCAGGGTCTCGCGCTGGTTGGTGATGCCGATGGCCGCCACGGTGTGGCCGGCCTCGCCGAGGCGTCCCCCCACCTCGGCCAAGGTGGCCCGCACGGCCTCCCAGATCTCGGCGGGGTCGTGCTCCACCCACCCCGGCCGCGGGTAGTACTGGGTGATCTCCCGGTAGGCCATGTCGGTCACCTCGGCCTCCTCGTCGACCACCACCGCCCGCACCCTGGTCGTCCCGGCGTCGATTGCCACCACCCGGCCCATGGGGGCAGGCTAGCGATGCCGTGGCACACCGTCCCGGTGTGGAGCTCGGAGCGCGTCCTCCGGGAGCCCTGGCGCGCAAACCATCGCGAGCACCCCGTGACCTGCGCCGTTGGCGGTGCTGTACCGTTGACAAGGACGTAACTACAGTGCTGTAATGAACACAGCATCTCGTGTCTCTGGGGCGGATCAACCACTACATCTTGTGGTTAGGCTGTAGCCAGCCCCTTTGGGCGCAGGGTGATGAAGTGCGCCGGGAGAAGCCAGTTCCGCAGTTGGGGCTGGCTCCGCTGTCGGCTCGGACCAGAAACAGATCAGGAGGATCCCAGCGCTATGGCCATCGCCCCCCAGCGATCAGGAATCGGCATCCGACGGCACTTCACCACTGCCGGCGTGCACCCCTACGACGAAGTGCGCTGGGAGCGGCGCGACGCCCGCATCACCAACTATCGCGACGGCAAGGTCGCCTTCGAGCAGCTCGGGGTCGAGGTGCCCGAGTTCTGGAGCCTGAACGCCACCAACATCCTGGCGCAGAAGTACTTCCGCGGCACGCTGAACACCGGCGAGCGCGAGTGGTCGCTGCGGCAGGTTGCCGACCGAGTGGCCGACACGCTGACGGCGTGGGGGCTGAAGGACGGCTACTTCGTCGACAGCGAGGAGGCCCAGATCTTCAACCACGAGCTCAAGCACCTCATCATCCACCAGAAGGCGGCCTTCAACTCGCCGGTGTGGTTCAACATCGGCGTCCCCGGCGTGCCGCAACAGGGCAGCGCCTGCTTCATCCTCTCCGTCGAGGACACGATGGACTCCATCCTCAACTGGTACACCGAGGAGGGGATCATCTTCAAGGGCGGCTCGGGGGCCGGGGTGAACCTGTCGAGGATCCGCTCTTCGCACGAGCTGCTCAAGGGTGGCGGCACGGCGTCGGGCCCGGTCAGCTTCATGCGCGGTGCCGACGCGTCGGCCGGCACCATCAAGTCGGGAGGGAAGACCCGGCGCGCCGCCAAGATGGTGATCCTCGACGTCGACCACCCCGACGTGGAGGACTTCATCTGGTGCAAGGCCATCGAGGAGCGCAAGGCCCGCGTCCTGCGCGACGCCGGCTTCGACATGGACCTCGACGGTTCGGACAGCCACTCGACGCAGTACCAGAACGCCAACAACTCGGTGCGGGTCACCGACGAGTTCATGGAGGCTGTCTTGGAGGATCGCCAGTGGGAGCTGCTGGCCCGTACCGACGGCACCGTCGTGCGTACCGTGCCCGCCCGCGACCTCTTCCGCCAGATCGCCCACTCGGCGTGGGAGTGCGCCGACCCGGGCCTGCAGTACGACACCACCATCAACCGCTGGCACACGGCGCCGCTGGCCGGGAAGATCAACGGCAGCAACCCCTGCTTTCCCGGCTCGGCCAAGGTCCACACGGACAAGGGTCTCATCGCCTTTTCCGAGCTGCTGGGCCGGGCGAACGCCGGTGAGAGCTTCGGCATCTACACCCACGACGCCACCAATCCCGAGAGCCCGGCCGAGGAGATGGTGATCACCTCCCCCGAGGCGTTCATGATCACCGGCTTCAACGACATCGTGCGCCTGCGCCTGGACAACGGCGTCGAGCTGCGCTGCACGCCCTCACACCGGATCTTCACCGCCAACCGCGGCTACGTCGAGGCCCGGCACCTCACCTTCCGCGACGAGGTCAAGCTGCTCGATCTCGAGGCACCCGCGGTGAACGCTGACCTGGGGCTACCGGTCTCCTCCGATCCGGCCGACTACTGGACCAAGGGCGACCATGCCCTGCCCCTGCGCTTCCCCGACCGGTGGTCGGAGGAGTTCGCCCATTACCTCGGGTGGATCATCGGGGACGGCTCGACCTCGGGGACGACCGTGGCCACCATTTACGGGAGCGAGGAGGATCGCCAGGAGATCCTCCCGGTCCACACCGAGCTGCTCGACTGGATCAACTGTGAGCGCCCGATCAAGCTCTCCGAACAGGCCAACGGCACCGCCCAGCTGCGGCTGGCCCGCCGCGCCTTCAAGAACTTCCTCGAGGCGCTGGGTGTGCATTCCGTCAAGGGCCCCGAGAAGAGCGTCCCGTGGGCCATAGAGCAGGCGCCGGCCGAAGTGGTGGCGGCCTTCCTGCGTGGCCTGTACGACGCCGACGGCTGTGTCGTGACCAACGCGAAGAACCGTTACGTGGGGTTGGGGTCGAGCTCCCCGGTGCTGCTGCGCGGCGTGCAGCGCTTGCTCAGCACGTTCGGCATCATGAGCCGCCTCTACCAGAACAGATCAGCATCGAAGACGGAATCGTTCTCCTACACCAACAAGGCGGGCGAGACGGTCAGCTACGGGCACTCGTCGGCCTACGACCTTCGCATCACGTCGGGATCGCTGGTCCGCTTCGCCCAACACATCGGCTTCACGCTCTCCCGCAAGGGCGCCCTGTTGCGGAGCGCCGTCGTCGACGCGCCGAAGGGTCCCTACTCGGCCCGGACCACGGCCCACCTGCTCGAGCGCACCAACGACGGAGTGGAGCTGACCTACAACTTGACCGAGCCGCGCAACCACTCCTACGTGGTGGACGGTGTCGTCGTTCGCAACTGCTCGGAATATGTTCATCTCGACAACTCAGCCTGCAATCTGGCTTCCATGAATTTGCTCAAGTTCCTCAATGAAAATGACGAATTCGACATCGAGGGATTCAAGGCCGGCGTCGCCGTCATGCTCACCGGCCAGGAGATCATCGTGGGCAACGCCGACTACCCCACCGAGAAGATCGGCGAGACGACGCGGGCCTTCCGCGAGCTGGGCATCGGCTACGCCAACCTGGGCGCGCTGCTCATGGCCCAGGGCCTGCCCTACGACTCCGACGCCGGGCGCGCCTGGGCTGGGGCCATCACGGCGTTGCTGACCGGACACGCCTACGCCACGTCGGCCCGGACCGCGGCACGCATGGGTCCGTTCGCCGGCTACCACGACAACTCCGAAGCGATGCTCAAGGTGCTGCGGATGCACCAGGCGGAGGCGTCGCGCATTGACGAGGAGGTCGTCCCGCCCGAGCTGCTCTCGGCGGCCCAGGAGGCCTGGGACGAAGCGGTGGAGCTGGCCGAGGAATTCGGGGTGCGCAACTCGCAATGTTCAGTGTTGGCGCCGACTGGAACCATAGGTTTGCTGATGGATTGTGACACCACCGGGGTGGAGCCCGACCTCGGTCTGGTCAAGACCAAGAAGCTGGTCGGCGGCGGCACCATGTCGATCGTCAACCAGACCATCCCGCGGGCGCTGTCCAAGCTCGGGTACACCCCCGATCAGGTGGCCGAGGTCGTCATGTACATCAACGAGAACATGTCGATCATCGGAGCGCCGCACGTGGCTCCCGAGCACCTCGCCGTGTTCGCCTGCTCCATGGGTGACAACACCATCCACTACTCGGGTCACATCCGCATGATGGGCGCAGTGCAGCCCTTCATCAGCGGGGCCATCTCCAAGACGGTCAACATGCCCGAGGACGTCACGGTCGAGGACGTCGAGCAGCTGCACATCGACGCCTGGCGGTTGGGGATAAAGGCAGTGGCGATCTACCGGGACAACTGCAAGGTGGCGCAGCCGCTCTCGACGACCAAGACGGCCGATGCGGAGGCCGCCCTCTCCGCCGGGCTGGGCTGTGACGTCGCCCCTCCGGGATCGGCGGCCGAGGCCAAGGACCGTGCCGTGGCGGCGCGCATCGCCGAACTGGAGGCGGCGCTCCTGCACGAACAGGAACGAAAGACCGAGTCGGTCGTCGTGGGCGCCATCCGGGAGCGCCTGCCCCGGCGCCGGAACTCCAAGACGTTCGCCTTCCGGGTGGCCGACTGCGAGGGCTATGTCACCGTGGGTGAGTACGAGGACGGCCGGCCGGGCGAGGTCTTCATCAACGTCTCCAAGCAGGGGTCGACCCTGGCCGGCATCATGGACGCCTTCTCCATCTCCCTCAGCCTGGGCCTCCAGCACCAGGTGCCGCTGGCCACCTACGTCCGCAAGTACACCAACATGAAGTTCGAGCCGGCGGGCATCACCGACGACCCCGAGCTGCGCATCGCCACCAGCCTGGTGGACTACATCTTCCGCCGCATCGCCCTCGACTACCTCTCGGTCGAGGAGCGGACGGAGCTCGGCATCCTGTCCACCTCCGAGCGCATGCAGCCCACGCTGCCCGGCGTCGAGGAGATGGCCACCCCGTCGGTCGGCCTCGTCGACGACGGCCTCGGCGGGGGAGCGGCTCCCGCACCGAAGGATCCCGGAGTATCGAGCGGCCACCACGCCAACGTGGTGCCCCCGCCAGCCGGTGGCCCCCTCGCCGGAGGCCCCGGTGCGAATCCGGTGGCCCGTGCCGAACAGCGTGACGCCCCCTACTGCTACAGCTGCGGCAACGCTATGCAGCGGGCCGGCTCGTGCTATGTCTGCGCCAGCTGCGGCACCACGAGCGGGTGCTCGTAGTGCCAGCTCGCGTGTGGTGACGCAGAGCTTGCTTTCGCGTTTGATGACGTCGATTTCCCGTGAAGATGCCACAGGACGTCGCGTGTGATGAGATCCGCGCGTTAGCTGTGCGCGAGCAGCGAGCTTGGGTGGGGCAGCACCGCATTGCCCAAGGGTGGCCGCGGTAGGCGATGGCCAACCCGCCATCGTTCGTCGGTGCTGGGCCTGCGCGAGATACGGCCGTGCGTAATACAACCGAAGAGTTGGTCTCATGCGGGTTCGTCCGGATCACGGGGCCTCTGCGAACGATTCACGAGGCGGACGAAGTCTCGAGCTCCCTCGTTGATGCGTGTCGTCGTCGCAATGGCCTTCCTCCCTTGTCGTCCATCGGGAGTTTCGTGCTCGCGCCCCTCGGCAGTGGGAAGACCCGGGACTTTCAGACGCTGCACTTCGACTTCGGCCTGCCGCTCGAACCGAAGATTGAGCAGGAGTTTGCGCCCTACACCGCCCTCTATGTTCCAGCCGACGTCGCATCCGTGCGGGCGGTCACTCGGTTGGTGCCTTTGGCGAGGCTTCTAAGCCAGCGCTCATGGCCGCCACCCGAAGCGCTGGTCGATCGGCTGCGTTCCTATGGTCGAACGCACGGCGCCTGGGATGATGACCGGGGCTACGTCGAGGGAAGTCTTGCGCGCATCGTCGAGGGCGCCTCAGCCTGGAACTCTCCCGTCCTTCCGAGCGTGAAGACCGAGCCGGGCTTTCGCTGCGGGTTGGAATTCGACAGCCTTTTCGCCGAGTTGGCCTTCTTTGGTCTCCATGGCCTCAGCCTTGACGACGTCGAGATCTCCGTCGATTTGCAACCCGGAGAATTGCTGGTGTTCGACAACCTTGCCCTCGCGCACGGTCGACGCGGAACTCGAAGGCCAGGGGAACTGCACCAACGCATGTTCGGTCACATCCTCCCGCCAGCGGCCCAGCGGACACTGCGCGACGGTGTCCTGAAGGCCTTTTATGCAGAGTGCCCCGATGAAGCTGCAATGTCCTTCGCGTCGATGCCGTAGGTCGCGACGAAATGCCCGCGAGCGTCGTCCGGTGTGGCGAACCGCTGTGTCAGTTTAGGTTGACACAGCAAGGATGTCAGTCTATACTGACAGGCATGGACATCGAAGAACTCAGCGTGAATCTCTCGTCGGATGACCCGGCAATTGGGCTTCGCGCCTCGTTGGCGCTCCATCGCCTGGCTGAGAGGGTCGAGGCGAATCACGTCGCGGCGGCCCGGGAAAAAGGCTGGTCGTGGCAGCTGATCGGAGATGCCTTGGGCGTCACCCGCCAATCCGTGCACACCAAATACAACAAGGAGTCATCATGACCGTCGAATCCGAGGTGCCAGAGACGCTTCACGCCTGGGCCATCTGTCTACAGGCCGGCGAGGAGGCTCGTCGCCGCGGTGATCGCCGATATGGCACCGATCACATCTTGCTCGCGTTGTTCGAGGATCCCTCGATCGAAGCGCTGCTGGGCGTGAGCCTGCAGCAAGCTCGCCAGGCCCAGGAGTCGCTCGATCACGAAGCCCTTGGCACCTTGGGCCTGGGGTCCGCCGCCGACGCTCCCGAGCTGCCGATGCGCGCCGTGCCGAAGAAGCCGAGACTCAGGGACGTGGCGCAAAAGGATCGCCTCCGCATCACGCCCGCGGCAAAGAAAGTGCTTGAGGAAGCGTCGAAGCCCAACCGCCGGAGGCTCTACGTCACGGCCCAGCAGGTGCTGGCCCAGATCCTCACTCTCCGACCGCCAGATCCTGCGGCGGTGCTGCTGGGCGCTCTCGGCGTGAACGCGTCGGAGGTTCGGCGCCGACTGGATGCGGTCACGCCCGATAGCTGAGTCCCCAGCGACATTCGCGACTTCGAGCGAAGGTGTCCGGATCGGAAGGACATTGGATGAACGTTCACACGTCGTCGGAATTCGCGCGTGGTGACGCTGGGACTGTCTTCGTGAGCTTCAGCCGCTAGTGCTGAGCCAGGTCCACAATCGGCATGACTGTGGGCGGTTGCGCCAGCTCGATGCCAAGCTCCTCCATGACCGGCCCGAGGTATTTCAGGAAGTCGTCGAATGCCTCCTGGCTTTCCCAGACATCGAAGACCTGAAGTTGCCCCTCTTCACCGAAACATGAGTGCAGCTTCATGGCGCTCTCAGGTGCGCCAGCCTCACGAAGGCGATCGCGTCCTTTGGAGTGCTGTTCACGAGTCATATTCTTGGTGACGATGTAGATGGCGATCATGAGTAGTGAACTCCTTGTTGGTTGGCTGCCAGATTCGTTGATCGGATTCCTCTCAATCAGGGCTGCTTCAAGGTCTTGACGATGAGTATCTCGTGTGGATCGTGGAATACCGGGGTCACTTCCATCGAAATACCCAGCTCGGCTGCAGCTGGCCCCATCCGCTCCTGACCGAATGCCTCCCACGCCTGTGGGGATTCCCAAACGTCTATACCGTGGCAGTCGTCTCCCTCCCACCACACGAGATGGGAGATGCCTCCGACCGGAGGCGAGTCCACTCATCCCACCTTGTGTTTCAGTTGGTCGTACGCCTCCCGAGTGAGTCCGGAAAAGACGACCTCCAACACGATTGCCACCTTGGGTCTCCTTTCGCTTGACTGCAGACATCCACCCTGGCGTCTCGTGCTCTGTGAGCTTCAGCAGCAACGTCGCCCTGCAGCGGATTCCGCGCCACAGGCTAGACCTTCCGATGTGTGGCGGTCGGAGTCCTCTCAGGCCTTGCTCAGCGTCACCGCGGCGGTCAGTTCTCTGAGCATGCCGGTCGGCCTTGGTGCAGACTTTTGATCGCAGCAAGCAACGGAGGACGCCATGCCAAGAACGAAGGCTCGCGGCGAGGCAATCCCATAGACCACACCACGAAGGAGGTACCTCTGTGCCGTTCCTACAGCTCATCGAGTTCCAAACCGACCGCATCGACAAGTTCGATGCAGCCGTTGATGAATGGCTCATTGCGTCCGCCGGATGGCGGACCGCGACGCGGGCCACGAAAACCCAAGATCGCGACAAGCCGGGGACCTACGTGCAGATCGTCGAGTTTCCTTCACACGAGGCGGCGATGGAGAACTCCAACCGACCGGAAACCGGAAAGTTCGCCGAGCGTCTGGCTTCACTGTGCACTGGTTCGCCAACCTTTCGAAATCTGGATGTCGATCGCGTCGACGACATGTAGCAACCACCGACCACACACAGCACTGGGCTTCGGCGCTCTCTCCGCTACGGCGCGGTGAGAGATCGGGGCAGAACCCCGGCGACCTCCAACTCCGCCCGGAGTTGGCTCGACGAGCGGAACAGGATGGTCTGGATCCCTAACGAGCTGGCCGCCTCGAGGTTCTCCTGGCTGTCGTCAATCATCAACGTCGTGCTCGGCGTCAGGCCGAAACGGTCGAGCAGTCGTAGGAAGATGGCGGGCTCTGGCTTCGCCACTCCTTCCCGACCGGAGACAACGGTGCCGTCAAACCAGCCGAGAAACGGAAAGCGCTCGAGGCGGAGCGGATACGTCTCCTTCTCGTGGTTGGTGAGGGCATAGCAGGGCAGCCCGGTCTCTCTCACTGCTCGGAGGACCTCCACAGATCCGTCGTCGACGCCACCGATCATCTCCTCGCTGCGACTCGACCATGCCCAGATCAGCTCGGAGAGCTCGGGATGCCTCAGGGCGAGCTCGGCGCACGAGGCCGCGGTCGAGACACCTCGGTCGTGGGGCGCATGCCACGCCGGTGAACAGACCTCGTCGAGGAACCACTCCATCTCGACCGGGTCCGTGAACAGCTTGCGGTAGAGGTGCCGGGGGTTCCAATCGAGCAAGACGCCGCCCACGTCGAACACCACCGCCCCGATCGGCGATCGCTCAGTGACAGTGTGAGAACGCACATGCTTTATGTTAGATTGAACATCATGGATGTGCACAATCGCCACCAGTTGATCCTTCAGTCCCTCCGCCAACGCAGTCCGGTGCTGGTCGGGGAGCTGGCCGACGCACTCGAGTGTTCTGAGATGACCGTGCGCCGTGATCTCGAGTCGCTGGAGCGCAGCGGGGGTCTGCGACGCGTGCACGGCGGGGCGGTGAGCGTCTTCCTCAGCGCCGAGGAGACCCCGTATGGCATCCGGTCCCTCGAATGCAGTGAGGCCAAGGCGACGATAGGAGCCGCCGCAGCCAGCCTCTTGGCCGACGGGGAGACGGTCATCCTCGATGGTGGTACCACCGCCATGGAGGTGGCACGAGCAATTCGTGGCCGGCGGTTGACTGTCATGCCGCTGGCCCTTCGGCCTGTCTTCGAGTTGCACGAGTGCCGGGAGATCAAACTCCTCCTCCCGGGTGGCGAGGTCCGTCCGGGAGAGCTGTCGTTGACGGGGAGTCTCACCGAACCGTCTTTTGCTCAGCTCCGATTCGACACGTGTGTAATGAGCCCTTGCGGCATTGACGTCAAGGCGGGCATGACGACCCACCTTCTCGCCGAGACGGCGATCAAGCGGGCCGCGGCCAGAGCCTCGCAGCGGGTCATCGTCGTGGCCGACTCCTCGAAGCTCGGGCGAGTGGCGTTCGGCCACGTCTGCGATCTCGACGAGATCGACATCCTCCTCACCGATGCCGGAGCCGATCAACAGATGGTGGACGAGTTGCAGGCGATGGGAGTCGACATCCGCTGCGTCTGACGCTGACTCCGGCCTCACGCCGACGAACGGCACCAGCGTCGGTGGACCGCTGGCCCCGCCTGGCCGTCATCGCCGTGTTCTTCGTGCACGGATTCTTGTTCGCCTCCTGGACGGCCCACATACCCCAGCTGAAACAGCACCTCGGCCTCAGCGACGGCCGTCTTGGACTCGCCCTGCTCGGGGCTCCCATCGGTTCGGTCCTGGCCATGGTGGTGGCTGCCCGCATCTTGCCGAGAGTGGGAAGCGGGCCGATGGTCCGCCTGGCCCTTCTCGGGTACTGCGTCTCGGGACCGTTCATCGGCCTGACCGGATCGTTCGGGACGTTTTTCATCGCGTTCCTGCTCTGGGGCTTCTTCCAGGGGATGCTGGACGTGTCGATGAACACCCAGGCAATCGCCGTCGAGCGGTTTTCCGGCCGGGTCCTGATGCCCGGCTTCCATGGCTCGTGGAGTAGTGGCGCCCTCGTCGGAGCGGTCATCGGAGCGTCTGCGGTGGGACTGGGCGTTTCGTTGAGTGAGCAGCTGCTGGTCCTGGCGGTACCGTGCCTGCTGGTCGTTGGCTGGCTCACGACCCGGATGATCCCCGACCGGCGGCCGGCCGATGACCGAGAACCCTCGGTGGGCGCTCGCGATGGGCGCCACGGCGTGCTGCAGAGGGAGCTCATCGTCCTCGGGTGCATCGTCTTCGCCGACATGCTCTGCGAGGGTGCCGCGGCCGATTGGGCCGCCGTCTATCTCCACAACTCGATGCACACGACACCCCTTGTGGCCGGATTGGGGTTTGCCCTCTATGCCCTCGCCATGCTGGCCGTTCGGCTTTCCGGCAATCGGCTCTTCACCAGGTTCGCCGCCCGCCGAGTGCTCCCTTTGCTTGCCGCCGTCGCCACGCTCGGATTCGCCGGCGGTCTCCTCATTGACCGTCCCGTGAGCGTGCTGGTCGGATTCGCCTTGCTCGGGGCCGGGCTCGGAAGTGTCGTCCCGATGACCCTCAGGGCGGCCGGAGCGGTGGACAACGTGGACACCGGACGAGCAGTCGCCTCGGTGGCCGGCTGTGGTTGGGCGGGCTACGTGGTGGGACCGGTGGTGATCGGCGCCCTTGCATCTGCGACGACGCTGCATACCGCCCTTTTCCTCATTCCGGTGCTCACCGCCACCGTGGCGGTAGGGACGGGTCGGCGAAGGATGCGGCGCTCGGCGCGACCCGCCGGCGCAGGTCGCGTCGTCCGGGCCCTGGCAACCGATTCGTTCGGCGTCCATCCCGACGGTCCGTGCACGGCCATCGAGCCCTTCTGCCCAGCCCCGACCTCGACCTCGACCTCGACCTCGACGGCGACGGGGGCGGGGGCGGGGGCGTCCGATACGGACCTGGTAGAATGGTGAAGCGCGCCGCGCGTTGCCGACTCCTGCAAAAGACCTGCGTACGACCTGGCTCCGCATAGAGGGAGCCAGGCGGGGTATGTAGAGCTAGGTCGAAGGGTCGCATGGCACACACTGAGCAGCTTCCGAAGTCGGATCGCCATTGGCGCAAGTGGTTGCCCGCGTCCCAGTTGCTCATTGGCGCCGCCGTGCTCGCTGGCCTGGTGATCCTGTTGCTCCACGCCGGATCGATCTCTCACGAGGCCATCACGGTGATTCGCCACTTCAAAGCAACCCGGTTGCCCTGGTTGGTGCTGGCGGTCGGGGCGGAAGCGATGTCCTTCCTCTGCTATGCCTTCGTACAGCGGAACCTGCTCATGGAGGGCGGCGCCCTGCTGACCCGCCGGGACATGGCCCGTCTGGCGATCGCGGCCACCGGCCTCACCAACCTCCTGCCCGGAGGGACGGCTCCCTCGAGCGGATGGCTGGTGGCGCAGTACCGCAAGCGGGGTGTGCCGATGCCGTTGGCCCTCTGGGCGGTGTTGGCCGGGGGGTTTGCGGCCACCGTTTCGGTTCTGCTGCTCACCCTTGTCGGCGCGGCGATTGCGGGCCTGTTGTCGCCGGTCGGTCTCGTACTGTGCGCCGTTCTCCTCGTGGCAGGCTCGACGGCGTTTGTCGCTGGAGCCCGCCACCTCGATACGGTCGATCGCTGGTTCCGCTCTCGCTCGCACATTCGTGGACGCGTCGACCGGCTTCTCCACCGGCTCAGCCAAGGGATGGGGGACGTGAGCAAGTTCCGCACGAGGCCAGTTGTGGGGGCGCGGGTCCTCGCCTTGAGCATCGGGAACTGGGGCCTCGATGTCGCCTGTCTCGTGGCGGCGTTCCCGCTTCTCGGCCTACCGGTTCCTTGGCGAACGGTGCTTTTTGCCTATGCGGTAGCCCAGATAGCGGGAAGCCTCGCTCCCGTACCGGGGGGTATCGGATTCGTCGAGGGAGGCATGGTGGGCGCGTTCGCCCTCGCCGGGACGCCGGTCGGCGATGCATTCCTCGCCACCATCGTCTACCGGCTGATCACCTCTTTGGGTATGGCCGGTCTCGGCAGCGCGATGCTCCTCTACCTCACCCGGAGGAAGACCACCGAGCGGGCCGCGCTCTCCCCGCAGGCCGCCGCGTTGGTGCTGCGCGACGCGCGCGTGACCGCGGGCGCACCCGCGGACGGCGGCGCGGACGGCCGCGCGGACGGCACGGGGGACGGATGTCCATCGAGCGAACAAGAGGACTCTGCTGCTGCCCCGTGAGCGGTGGCGAGCGAACGGGTGGGCGACGGCCAGCACGGGCAAGCCCCGGGCGCAGATTCCACCTACCCCGCCATGGTCGTGGGGCTGGTCGCGGAGGCGGGAGCGAAGTACTGCTCGATCGCCCCGGCGATGCCCTGGGCGATGACCGCCTGGTCGGCGGCGCTGGCGGCAAGCGAACCCTCGTAGGGGTCGGTCAGAAAGAGAGGCTCGATCACGGCGCCGGCCATCTGGCTCGGCGTCGTGAAGTAGCCGGCCTCGGCCGGCCCGAGGAGTAGCAGATGGTCGTAGTCGGCGGCCTGGGCGGCCAGGCCTCCATCGGCGGGATTGCCCGCCAGGGAACCTTCGGAGGCATCGGAGACCACTCCGTCGTTGGGGATGGCCCAGCCCTGGGCGTTCATGGCCGAGAGGACGTCGTCCTGGAGGAGCGTGGCGAATGCGAGGCTCTCCGCCGAGAACGGGCGGTCGGTGTCGTAGGTGGTGACACTGCCGGCGTTCTGCGGGCTCACCCCGGCGTCCATGTAGATGCCGACCAGGAGATCTGCGTCCGCCATGTTGGCGCAGACGTCCCGGGCGGCCACGTCGTCGAGGGCGCCCTGGAGCGAGAGCTCCTGCCCGTCGGTGTCACCCGCGCCGAGTTTGTGCACCGTCGTGTTCCCGGTCCGCGACACGACCACTCGGAATCCCTGCGCCCGGAGAGTGGCCATGGTGTCCAGCTCAATCGACAGGTTGACGTCGGACTCCTCAACCTGCTGACCCGACTCGGTCTCGCCGACACCGCCGGGGTCGAGGCCGCCATGGCCGGCGTCGAGGAAGACCGTGATGTGCCGGTCCCCGCTGGTCGGAGGGAAGCTCATACACGCACCCTGGGCGAACAGCGTGGGGTTAACGGCAGTGGCGGTGGAGCCGGCGGACGAGGACGCCGCGCTGGAGTCGGCGGCCGAGGTCGCGTCGGGGGACTGCTTCGAGGAGGATTGGGTGCCGTGGGAGGAGCTTGACGCTCCGGAGACCGGGTTCTTGGCCAGCTGTCCCAGAACGACTCCGCCGACGACCAGCGCTGCCATGATGACGGTCAGGACGACGGTGATTCGCAGCAACCGCGACCGATGCCCCGGTTGTACCCCTGGGCGCCGCTCCGGGGCCGCTGGCTGGTCAGACACGGGCCAGCCTTTCATGGGCGCCTCGTCGTCGGCTGGCCGTCGCCTGTGCGGCACCTGGGCATGCCGAGCGTGGCGGCGCATCGTGGGGCCACGGCCGGCGCGGGCGCGGGCGGCGTGGGCGTGGGCGCGGGCGTGCCGCTGGCGGTCTGCCCGCACCGTCTAACGTTGCCGCATCTTGCGGTCGCTTGGTGCCTGGGTGTGCGTGGTGCTGGCCGCGCTGGCCATTCCCCTCTCGGTCATCGTGTTGTGGGCGGCCAACTCCATCGACAGCGAGAGTACGTTCGTGGGCACGCTTGCCCCGCTGGCCACGGACAAGACGGTGACGAGCACCGTGAACGGCGAGGTCACCTCCGCCCTGCTGTCGCTGGACAGCCAGAGCCCCGTCCACGTCCCGTCCGCACAGGTTCGTTCGGAGGTAGACGCCTTCGTCGACGGGCCGGCGTTCCCCCCGATCTGGACGGCGGCGCTGCGCGCCGCGTATCCGACCGTCCACGCACTGTCCAGTGGACAGCTCGGTCAGGGGGAGCCAGTCGTGGTCAATCTCACTCCCGCCGTCGATGCGGTGGTCAGTGCGCTCCGGGCGCAGAACCACGGGAACCTCGACGAGTTCCCCTCCACGGCGCCGCAGGTGGCGGTGACCGTGGTGCCTACATCCCGGGTTGCAACGGTCAGTGAGACCGCCCACGATCTCACCGACCTGGAGTGGATCCTGCCGCTGAGTGCGGTCGTCGCTGCACTGGCTGCCCTGCTTCTGGCTCGACGACGAGGGATCGTCGTCGTGGGTCTTGCCATCTGCACCGGTGTGGTGTCCGTCGCTCTGCTCAGCCTCCTCGCCGCCCTGCGCGGCGGGATGGTGAACGAGACGCACACGGGCAACGGGCTCAACGCGGCATCGGTGTCGGTGTTCGACGTGCTGAGCGGACCCCTTCGTAACCATCTCTACCTCACGATTGCGATTGCCGTCGTGGTGGTGCTCGGCGTGCTCGCCTGGTCGATCGGCCGCCCCGTGTTGGCCAGGTTCGCACGCGGCCGCGCCGCCCCGCGCCGCGCCACGCGGGTCAACCGATACCGTGTGTAGCGCGCCTCAGCTCGTCGAGCGACAGTTCGGCTGTCTCGTGGCCTCCACACTCGGCGCAGTCGTGGGTGTGACGCCACGAACAGAGCCGTCGGGTCCCATCGGCATTGAGCAGCACGGTGAACAACTCCGAGCGGGTGTCAACTTCGAGCGCGTGGTACTCGCGCCACTCGGTGACTACCGGGTGCTCGTCGGTGCCGACGCCCTTGAGGATGCGACGGAAACGATGATGGTCCTCGTCGAAGAGCCAGGTGCTGTGACACGACTCGACCACCAATGGCTCCATGTTTCTATTCATGCCCCAACAGCCTGGTACTCACCGCAGCGTCGTATTGGAACTGCCTGTGAACCCCTCGTCGCGGTCACGAGGGCGGCGTCACCAGTCCGTGACTGTAGGCGTAGGTGACGGCTTCGGCCCGACTGCGGGAGCCGATCTTGGCGAACAGGTGGTTGATGTGGCTCTTGACCGTGACCTCCGAGATGTAGAGCTCGGTGGCGATCTCGGCGTTGGTCCTGCCGGAGGCGATCCCCTGCAGCACGTCGGCTTCCCGCTGCGTCAGGCCATCGGGCAGTGGTGGGGGATGGGACGCGGGCGTGGACGGGAGTGCCGGGTGGCTCCGATCCGACGACGAGGCGGCCCGTAGCAGGGAAGCCTGCGCCGTCGGGTCGAGCACGGACTGGCCGGCCGCGGCGGAGCGGACGGCGAGGGCGATCTGTTCGCGACCGGCGTCCTTGGTGAGGAAGCCGGTCGCGCCGGCCTCGAGTGCGTTCATGATGTTCGAGTCGTCGGCGAAGGTCGTGAGGACGACGACCCTCGTGCCGGGCAACTCGGCCGCCAGCCGCCGCGTCGCCGCGACGCCGTCGACGTTGGGCATGCGCAGATCCATCAGCACCACGTCGGGAGAGAGCCGGTGGGCCAGTTCGACCGCCTCGTCACCGTCGGACGCCAGGCCCACTACGACGATGCCGGCTTCGGCGTCGAGCACGGTGGCCAACGCCTCGCGCACGGCCCGCTGATCGTCGGCCACCAGGACCCGCACCGATGCCGGCGCATGGTCATCCATCGGTCTCACCACTGGTCGAGTTCTGGCCATCGGGCACGCGGAGCTGAGTCTGCCAGCCGCCCGCCGCTGGACCGGCGTGCACGCTTCCGCCGAGCAACTTCGCCCGCCCGCGCAGTCCCTCGATCCCGTAGCCGCCTCCGGTGTGGGCGAGCATCGTCGGCGCCACCCCGTCGGGTCGACCCCCGTCGCTCACGGTGAGAACGATCTCATCGGGCTCGAATGCGAGGTGCACCCGGGTCACGGCGCCGGGCGCGTGCTTGGCCGCATTGGTCAACCCTTCCTGGGCGGTACGCCGAAGGGCGACCGCCGCCTCGCTCGCTACCGGCCGCGGCGTCCCGGTGATCTCGAGCAGACCCGTGCCGCTGGTGTCGACCACCTGCCGGAGAAAGTCCACGAGCGGGGGCGGGTCGTCCCTCAGGCTGCCGACGGCCCGGCGGGCCTCGTTCAGGCCGTCCACCGCCAACGCCCTCGCCCGGGTGAGAGCCTCGGCCGAGCGTTCCGGGTCCGGGGTCTCGCCGCCGAGCAGGGCTTGGAGGGCGTCGAGCTGGAGCACGAGGGCGCCGAGGCTATGGGCCAGTATGTCGTGGATCTCCCGGGCGGCGTTGGCCCGCGCGGCCAGATTGGCGGCGCGGGCGTGCTCCTCCCGCGCCCGTTCGACGTCGGCCAGGCGGAGCTCGGCCTCCTCGGCGCGGAGCACGAACTGCGTCCTGGTGGTGGCCGCGAGGAATCCGGCGATGGCAACGATGCCGAGGGTGGCGTTGCCGTGCGGAAGGCCCGAGGCGAGGTTGCCGAGCACCACCGCCACGACGGCGGCGCCGGTCGCGACGGCGCCCGGCGCGAACTCCAAGTTGGCCCCGGCATCGAGCCCGACAAGGGCCAGGAGGATCGCCGTGACTACGGCCGGGTCGTATCCGACGAGCAGCCCGCAGCTGACGGCGCCGAGCACGACCCGCACCGTCGATGTGCGCAACGAGGGGACCACCACCACGGCGAGCTGCGTGGCAACGGCCACGACGAGAGAGACCAGGATCACGAGGCCGTGCCCGTGCGCGGAGGGGCCAGGAACGCCGAGCGCCACGCCCACCGTGATCGCAGCCAGGCCGATCACTCGTATGGCAGTGTGGTAGCGACCCGCGTAGAAGAAGAGGTACATGCTCTCGGTGTCCTGGCTCACCGGCGTCATGGCCGGCCGGCCTGCCTGCCGGAGCGGTGCACGGCCCCACGGTACCGGCCGGGGTCGCTCACCGATCGACCAGGGTCGAACCGGTTGACCGGGCCATGGCCGACGGGGAGCGCAGCCACAGAATGGCGCTCTCACCGAGCAGCGTGAGCCCCAGGGACAAGATCAGCGAGCGGCTCAGGGCACCGGCGGTGCCCCCGGCGGCGATGCCGACGGCGTCGAGGCCGAGCCGGGCGACGACGGCCGCAGCGAAGACCACCAGCGAGGCGGCTCCCCAGCGCACCCAGGGCATCCCGTCCCGTACCGACACCTTGTCCAGCTGGCCTCGCAGCGCACCGAGCCCGAATGAGAGTGCGGAGCCGATCACCACAACGGCGACGTCCGCATGGTTCATTTTGGCGTGCGCGAGGTCTTGGAGACCGATGAAGGCCACGATGGCGGGGAGCACGAAGAGCTTTTTGGGCGTGGCCAGCGCCTGCCCTCTCACCCGGCGGGCCAATAGAAGCACGACGAGCGCAACGTACATGGCGATGGTGGTGACGGTCATGTCACGCCGCCAGCTGGTGCGTGCGGCGTCGCACCTGGGCGCGGCCGGCGGCGAGACGGAGGGACCGGGTGACCGCCATGGCCAGAGCCATGAAGATGAGTGCGTCGGTCAACGCGTCCAGTGTGATGCCGTTGGTCGCCATCCAGTGACCGAGCTGGGTCGTGTACCAGTGGTTGGCGCCGTAGGTGAAGAGGAGCCGAAGACCGATGACGAGGGACCAGAACGTCGCGTAGGACGCACCGGCGGTGCTGACCGCCTGACCGTCGTCGTAGCCGATCCTCATGAGCCCTCCGGCGGCGACGATGCCCAGGAGCACGCCGAGGGCCGCGAGGGCGATCTCGAGCATCTCCCCGCTGCCGGACGTCGCCGGATGCGCGATGAAGAGCGGGACGATGCCGGCCGCCAGCAGGATCGGCCGAAGGATGCGGAAGGAGGTGATCCTGCGTCGCCCGAGATCGGCCTCGAGGACGGCGAAGAGCAGGGCCACATTGATGATCAGGACATCGGTTGGCATGGTGCCACCTTTCGTGTGGGGTACACCTCAACCGTCACACGCGGAGGTGAGAATCGAATCGGCCCGGGGGTGGCTTGTGGGTGGAGCCGCCGGCGGCTACCTCCACCCGGGGGTGGAGGCGGCGGGTCGGGGGAAGATCACATCTGCAATAGAGTCCTCCGCCATGCGCGGCAGAAACCGGAAGGGATCCATGCTGCAACGGGTATTGGCAGGTACCGGGATAGCGGCGGTCATGTTGGGCGCGACCGTCTGGCCTGCGGCCACGGCGACCTCCGCCGTCGACAAGACGTCGATCTGCCAGGCCTATCAGGCCGAAGAGGCGAAACAGACGAAGGCGAATGCGAAGCTCACCAAGCTGTTGGAGACGGGGAAGTGGGCGGCCGGCAAGAAGGCCCTCCTCTCGACGGTCAGTGCGGAGTCCAACTTCGAGAAGCAGTTCGCCGGTGTCTACCTGAAGGGCGCTCCCCGGACCGTGAAGGCGGCCGCAGCGGTGATCCTCACGTTCGATGCCACCTTGAGGAACGTCATTGAGAAGGCGAAAAGCCTGGCTCAGTACGACAAGGGGATCACGGCCGCCGAGTCGGCCCCCAAGGTCCAGGCCGCACTTCAGGTGCTCGACACCTACACGACGCAACTCTGCAGCTCTACCACCTCGTCGACCTGACCGAGGGACCTGACGTGGGGACCTGACCTGGGGTCGTCGCGGCCCTAGGTTCCCGGCGGGGGGCCGGTGTCCACCACCCACCGGCCGGTGAGCGCCCGTTCGTAGCGTCCACGCCCGACGAAGCTGATGGTCCAACGGGCCAATGCGGCAAATCGGTTCTTGAATCCGGTGAGAAACGTGACGTGGACGACCAGCCAGATCAGCCACCCGACCAGGCCTCCCACCCGGAGCGGGCCGACCTTGGCCACGGCCCGGAAGCGGGAGATCACGGCGAGCGTCCCCAAGTCCCGGTAGTGGAGGGGCACGACGGCCGTGTCCCCCCGCAGGCGTCGACGAATCGTGCGCGCCGCATGGGCACCCGACTGCATGGCCACCTCGGCCACCGCTGGCAGGTCGCCCAGTGACATGAGATCGCCCACGACGAAGATCTCGGGGTACCCGCGTACCGAGCAGTCCGGCTCGACCTGCACCCGTCCCGAGCGGTCGAGCGCCGCCCCGGTGGTGGCGGCCAGATGCTCCCCGAGCGGACAGGCACGGGTGCCGGCGGCCCACACCTTCGTGGCCGACTCAATGCGCTGACGCATGCCGTCGGAACGGGTGAGGTCGACGCCGCCGTCGTCCACCCCGGTGACCATCGCCCCCAGGTGCACCTCGACACCCATGCGGCCGAGGTCGCGGGCCGTCAGGCGCGAGAGCCGGTCGCCCATGGTCGGCACCAACCGGGACCCGCCCTCGACCAGGACGACACGGGAGGCGGCGGGATCTATCCGACGGTAGTTGCGTTGCAGGGCACGCCGGGAGAGCTCCCGGAGCTGGCCGGCCATCTCCACCCCGGTCGGGCCCCCTCCGATCACCACGAACGTCATGAGTGACGCGCGACGCCGCTCGTCGTCCTCGGACTCCGCCCGTTCGAAGGAGCCAAAGATCTGGCCCCGCAGGTACATGGCGTCGTCGAGCGATTTCATGCCCGACGCGGCGGCGCGGAACTCGTCGTGCCCGAAGTACGAGATCACCGCTCCTCCGGCCACGATGAGGCTGTCGTAGGGGAACGTGGCCGTGGCACCGCCGATCTCGGTGGTACTGACCGTCCGGCCCACCGGATCGATGGAGTCCACCTCGGCCAGCACCACCCGCAGCGAGCGGTGGTACCGCAGCACGTCGCGTGTGGCAGGGGCGATCTGCCCACTCGACAGGATTCCGGTCGCCACCTGGTAGAGCAGCGGTTGGAACAGGTGGTGGTTGGTGCGATCGATCAGGGTGACCCGTACCGGCGCCGTTCGCAACGCCTTTGCCGCGAAGAGACCTCCGAACCCGGAGCCGACGATCACCACGCGGTGCTGCGTGCCGTCCTCGTTCACAGGAACCGCTCCACGACGTCCTCGACATAATGGGCCAGGGGGAGAGTGGCCAGTTCGTCCCGGCTGACCCACCTGACGGCGTCGGTCGTCCCGTTCTGCTCGGCGCGCAGGGTGCCCGTCCACGACGACACCCGGTAGACCATCCGCACGGTGTGCAGGTTCGTCCCGTCGGGCAGCATGCGCACGTCGGACAGCACGTCGAGCAGGGGGCCGAGCACCACGGTCAGCCCCGCCTCCTCCTCCATCTCCCTGTGCAGCGCATCGGTCGGGTGCTCACCGTGGTCCACCCCACCGCCGGGCAGGAACCAACGGCCGTGCATGCTCAAGGAGGGCGCGGCCCGGGCCAGCAGCACGCGGCCGTGGGCGTCGACGCAGACCCCATAGGCGGCGATGCGCTGTCGGTCGGTCATGGGGGAATGGTGGCGTGCGGGGCTTCGGAGCGCAAAGGGAGGCTCTGCAACCACGGCATCGCCCTTGCCGGGGGTCATGCGTCGACCACCTAGACGACGTGCGCCCCTCGCGACTTCCAGACGGCAAGCTGCTCCGCCGCCCAGGGCGAGGGATCTCGGTTGTAGCGCTTCACCGACTTGTGCCTGACTCTCCACCCCACGGGGGTGCGGACGACGACATCGTGGTACTCGAGGTCGACGATGACCCGGCCAGGCATCGGACAGAGGGCCTTTGATCGGACGATGACCTCGTCATCGGAGACGTCCTCAATCTGATGGTTCACGATCATGTGCTGGTACGGGTGGGTAAAGACGTCGCGGAAGTAGTGCTCGATCTCGTCGCGACCGACGATGGGAGCAACTCCGCTCGGCGGGTTCGTACCCTGATCGCGATAGTCGACGACGGCGTCGTGGGTGAACACCTCGTCGATCCTGTCCCATGCCCGGTCATCGATGACGTATCCGTATCGAACGACCACGTCGTGGATGGCGAGAACCTCCTCCGCGCTCCGTTGCGCACCCCGTGCTCGTTCCTTGTTCATGTCGGTTCACTCCCTACTGGCTACGGCTGGCGGAAGTGGGGGATGACCTCTTCGGCGAACAGTTCCATCCCCGCGCGGATCTGTGACGGCGTCATGCCCGGCAGGGGCAGGGCACAGACGAAGTGAGTCAGCCGACCCCGTGATCGGTAGTCCTCAATCTGCTCGATGGCGTCCTCGGGGGTGCCGATGATGGCCTCCTCGCCGAAGAAGTCGAACGACTGGGAGCGGATCATCTCCTCGACGGATGGGATCCTGGACGTCGCGTTCTCGAAGTCAGGATCGCCCTTCGCCTCGGCCGTCCATTGGACGTACCCCGATGCCATGTGGTGCAGCGGGCGTGCCGCGATCGCCCAGGCCTCCTCGCGGGTCCGGGCCACGTAGAGCGGACGCATGGCGGCGATGTGGTAGTCGGCCGGGTCGCGGCCATGCGCCTCCAGTGCCGTGTCGTAGATGCCGGCGGAGTGCGCCGCGCCGCCGTTGAGATAGTGGAAGCCCATCCGGGCGGCCCGCTCGATGGCCTTTGGCACCGTCCCTCCTACCCATATCGGCGGGTGCGGCCGCTGCAGCGCGGGTGGGACGATACGGATGTCGCGCAGTTGGGTGAACCGGCCGTCGATCGTCACGGCCTCATCGCTGAGCAGGCGTCGGACGATCGCCAGACCCTCATCCATACGGGCGGCCCGCTCGCTCGGTGAGATGCCCTGGTCCTCGAATTCCGCTCGGCGATAACCAAGTCCGACGCCCAGGTCGAAGCGCCCCCCGGAGAGCAGGTCGAGGGTCGCGGTGTCCTCCGCGATCCTGACCGGGTTGTGCAGGGGCAGCAGGAGCAGAAAGGTGCCGATGCGGATCTGCGTGGTTCGTGCCGCGACCGCCCCTCCTATCGGGAAGACCGAGGGCGAGTAGCCGTCGTCGATGAAATGGTGCTCGGTCAGCCATGCGTGGTCGAAGCCGAGGCGTTCGGAGTCGACGATGAGATCAAGGTGGGTTCGATAGAGCTCTTCCCACGGGACGCGCGCGAACTCAGGGTTGCGAAAAGGCCACAGGAGTCCGAAGCGGATGTCGGTCAAGGTCCGTGACGTGGGGGTCAGACCGGCTCGGAACCGATCGGTTCCTCGCCGACCAGCGTCGTGCGGAGCATCTCACGCTGGGATGCGACGTCGTAGGGGAGCGCACGGTGGAAGACCCCGCGGTTGTCCCAGATCACCGTGTCACCGACCCGCCAGTCGTGTCGGTAGACCCGGTCGGGTGTGGTCGCCCGCCGCACCAGGTCGTCGAGCAGCTCTCGCCCCTCGTGGTACCCCATTCCGACGATGTAGTCGGTCGTGGGTGTCAGGACCAGGGACCGGCGCCCGTTCTGGTGGCACCACACGAGCGGGTGCTCTCGCGGAGGACGGGTGCGCCACCGGGCGATCTGCTCTCGGGTGGGATCCGGATAGGCGACCCACTGGGAGGCCTCGAAGGTGTGGAGCACCCGCAGCGACGCGAACCGTTCCTTCTCGTCGTCGGTGAGATCGTCGTAGGCGGCGTAGCTACTGGCGAAGTCGGTCCGGGCGCCGTCCTCCCCGAGGGCCACCGCGGTCAGGACCGACGCCTTGAGTGGGTACTCGTCACCCATGGGGGTGCAGCCGTCGATGTGCCAGGCGAAGGTGGCGCGCAGGTAGTCGCCGTTGGGGTTCTTCGACTGGTCCATGGTGAGCCAGTAGATGCCCGGTACCCGGTGGTGTCCCGGTGACATGTCGACCTCGCCGAGCTGTCGGCAGAAGGCCACCTGGGTCTCGGGGTCGAGGAAGAGGTCGTGGAACACCAGCACCCCGTGCCGGTCCAGGAGGTCCAGGAGCATGTGCGGCAGCTCGTCGTCCTCCACCAGACGCTCCGCGTCGAGACCCTGCACTTCGACACCGATCGTCTCACTCAGCTTCGCCGCGGTCATCGTCGACACATCGTCCCCCAGGTGCTCGAGGACGATGCTATCTCCATGACCCTGCGCAAGCTCGGGGGAGCTCGGCAGGCCCGGTTGCACGAGGCCCCCCGGCGCCCGGCCGTTGTCGGGGATGCCGGGGGGGCCTAGGCTTCGGCTCGATGGCCAACGCAGAGTCGAACGCAGAGTCGAACGCACCGACGCACCAGACAGCCGGGGCGCCCCAAGGCGCCGAGCCCGACGCCCTCGAGGTGCTGCGGGCCGCCCGCGGCGAGGGGTGGCAGTGGCCCCGGATCCAGTACGAGCCCTGCCCCCAGTGCGGCTTCAACCCGTCGTCGATCCCTCCCGAAGAACTGGGCGGGCGGGCCGTCGCGCTGGCGGCGGGCTGGCGTGAGTTCTTGGTGGGGGCCGACGAGGCGTACCTGCGGGCCATCCCCGAGCCCGGGGTCAACTCCCCGCTGCAGTACGGGGCGCACGTCCGGGACATCCTCAAGGTCTAC